>Ga0209598_10004568_pt1 | contig 10127 bp, 8 predicted proteins | sample M_140807_EF_Meta_FD_187317 | JGI IMG/M metagenome (GOLD analysis project Ga0209598, IMG submission 187317) | Freshwater microbial communities from Lake Montjoie, Canada to study carbon cycling - M_140807_EF_MetaG (SPAdes) (version 2) | ecosystem: Environmental > Aquatic > Freshwater > Lake... | reverse complement strand
TGCACACGAAGGTGGCAGGCAATGTGATACGAGACATTGCCAAGGCCTTCCTTGAAATCAGTCTCCAGCAAGCCATCCTTGTGACGCGCCACCAGGTATTCGAAGGGGTCGAACATGGCCTTCTGAACCGCCTTGACATCCGCGTCGTCCGGGAACATCAGCGGCAGTTCCTGCTTGAACATCAAGCCGCATGAGGGAATGGGCGAAAGAATTGCGTAGCCGGCACGCGCCAGCGCAGCGAGCTTCGGAATGTTCTGCTCTTTGAGCGCCGCCACGCCGTCGAGGTCGCCGAGTTCAAGCTTGGGCATGCCGCAGCAGGCCTCTTTCTCGACCCTGACATACGGGATGCGGTTGTGGTCCAGGACTTTGGTCAGGTCGTGACCGATACCGGGCTCGTTGTAGTTCACATAGCAGGTGGCAAAAATCGCAACCTTGCCAGGGGTCCGTTGGCCGTCTTTGACCGGATGCGAAGTCGATGCGGCAGCGGTTTTGGAAAATGTCTTTGAGGTGAATTCCGGCAGCCAGGCCTCGTGGTGAACACCGAGTCGGTCTTCCAGCATGCCGCGAAATGTCTCGCTGCGGTTCAGTGCATTGACTGCCTGGACCACGACCGGGATGCCGGCAAGCTTGCCGTTGCGGTCGGTCGAGGCGAGCGTCGTATCGCGAAACTGGGTGGGTGTGCCCTGGCGGAACTGGATGGCTTTGCCGCGCAGCATCAGGTGCGGGAAGTCGAGGTTCCACGGGTGCGGGGGCACGTAGGGGCACTTCGTCAGGTAGCAGACGTCGCACAGGTAGCACTGGTCGACGACTTTCCAGTAGTCCTTGCGGTCGACCCCGTCGACCTCGCCAGTCTTGCTCTCGTCGACCAGGTCAAAGAGCGTCGGAAATGAATTGCACAGGCTGACGCAGCGACGGCAGCCGTGGCAGATGTCGAATACCCGCTCCATCTCGTCAAGAGCGGCCTTTTCGTCAAAGAACTGCGGATTGCGCCAATCGATCGGATGCCGGGTGGGCGCTTCAAGCGAACCTTCGCGTGCGGACATGATGGCGGCCTTTGAGTCGGTCAGGAAAAACGGATTGATTCAAAAAAAGGGGAGCCCGAAAGCTCCCCGCTGGCGACGGCCGCACACTGGGTGCGGCGCGAGCCGGTTCCTCAGGCGAGGACTTCGAGGGCCTTGGCGAACTTGTTCGCGTGCGAGCGCTCGGCCTTGGCCAGCGTCTCGAACCAGTCGGCGATCTCGTCGAAACCTTCGTCGCGAGCGGTCTTGGCCATGCCCGGGTACATGTCGGTGTACTCGTGGGTTTCGCCTGCAACAGCTGCTTTCAGGTTGTTCGAGGACGAGCCGATCGGCAGATCGGTTGCCGGATCGCCGACTTCTGCCAGATAGTCGAGGTGGCCATGGGCATGGCCGGTCTCGCCTTCAGCGGTCGAACGGAACAGGGCTGCGACTTCGGTCTGGCCTTCAACGTCGGCCTTGTTTGCGAAGTACAGGTAACGGCGGTTGGCCTGGCTCTCGCCGGCAAATGCCGCCTTGAGGTTGTCGTGTGTCTTGGTGCCTTTGAGGGCGGGCATCGTGATCTCCAGTGTCGTTTGACGGGATACGGGGTGGGATGCAGATTTGTCCTGAACAACGGACGGACGAAGTGTATCCACTGATGCGTCGAGCGACCAATTGAACGTCGATATCCCTTCGATTGAAGGTGTCTATCAATCTATTTCAATAGATTGACAAAGCTTCAGGCGGTGGCAGGTGCGTCGTTCAGAATGACGTCCACCTGCAAGCCCCCACCGGGTGGCAGGCTCAGCGTGGCTTCCCCGCCGTTGCGCCTGGCTAGGCGATCCACGATGGCCAACCCGAGCCCTGAGCCACCATGTCGGTTGCGTTCGGTGTCCGTCCGGGTGAACGGTCGGGTCAGCCGGTTGAGTTGATCTTTTGCGACCCCTGGGCCTTGGTCCCGCACGCTCAGGCGAATGCCGCGAGGGGTTCGTTCGATGCCGATTCTGACCTGGACAGATCCGTCTGCGCTGCGCCCATAGCGACGGGCGTTTTCAATCAGGTTGGTGAGAATCCGGGTCAGAGTGGTGGCCGAGCCGCGCCACGACACGCCGGCTTCCAGCGTCGGCTCGAACCGAATCGAGGCAGCGTCGGGCTGTTGGCGAAACCCCTGCAGTACCGACTCGAGTACCGCAGGGATGTCGACCGGCAGTGCGGTGAGGGCTTCGTCGGGTCGGGCAAACTCGACGAACTGGCGCACGATCGCGTCGATCCGCTCGATTTCGTCGGCCATCGACGCGCGAGCGGCTTCGTCGATCGGGGCCATTTCGATCTCCAGTCGCAGCCTCGCCAGAGGTGTACGAATGTCATGAGAAATCCCGGCCAGCGCCTCGGCTCGATCCTGATCCATCGCGTTCAGATCACTGGCCATTCGGTTGAATCGGCGGTTGATGGCGGCCAGCTCGGTCGGACCGGCCTGCGGCAGCGCGAGCGGCGACTCTCCACGTGACACGCGGTCGATCGAATCAGCCAGCTTGGCCAAAGGTCGGTTGATCACTCGGCTGATGACGAGTGCACCGGCCAGCGCCAGTCCGACCGCAATGCCCAGCCATCCGAGCCAGGTGCGGCCTGCCTGGCGGCGCAGGCGCTGGACGTCAAGCAGCATCCAGTACGGATCGCCTTCGATCTCGAATCCGATCCACAAGCCTTCGCTGCCGTTGACTCGACCGGCCAGCCGCGTGAATGGGCCGAGTTGCTCTCGAAGTTTGGATTCGAGCAGCACCGCGTGTCGGCCGTCTCCAAAGGGCACGATTTCATCATCGGGTTCGGCGGGCAGCACGCGAATGCGCTCATCGCGGGCGAGATCAGCAAGAAATGCGGCTCGCTGCGCGCCCTGAGCGTTCAGCAACCCGGCGCGGGTGAGGTTCACGACGGATGCAATCTCCCAGGCGAACCGCTCGGCGCGGGGCTCCTGTTCGGCCGCTTTGAACAGCTGCAACCAGGCCGCCAGGCTGGCGCCGATCAGCAGGGCAATCAGCCAGAACGTTCGCCAGAACAGTGACAGCCGCATGGGCTGGGTCAATCGGGCACGAAGACATAGCCCACGCTCCAGACCGTCTGGATATACCGCGGGTTGACCGGATCGTCTTCCAGCAGGCGCCGCAGGCGCGAGACCTGAACATCGAGGCTTCGGTCGAAGGCGCCGTACTCACGTCCTCTGGCCAGCAGCATCAGCTTGTCGCGTGAGAGCGGTTGGCGGGGGTGCCGAGCGAACACTTTGAGCAATGAAAATTCCCCGCTGGTCAGCGGAATCGGGGTGCCATCACGGGTGAGCGTGCGATTGGCAGCATCAAAAACGAAAGGTCCGAATTGCATCGGTCCAAGATCACTGGCCGGGGCGGCTGGAACCTCCAGCGTCGGTTGTCGGCGCAGGACCGCATGAATTCGGGCGAGGAGCTCTCTTGGATTGAAGGGCTTGGCCAGGTAATCGTCTGCGCCCATCTCCAGGCCCACGATCCGGTCGACGTCCTCGCCTTTGGCCGTGAGCATGATGACCGGCGTGCGATCGTTGCCTCCTCTGAGGCGTCGCAGGATCGACAGGCCATCTTCACCGGGCAGCATCAGGTCGAGGATGAGCAGGTCCCAGTGTTCCCTGAGCATCAGCCGGTTCAGGCTGGCCGCATCAGCAGCAACCGAGACGTCGAATTGCTCGCCGCTCAGGTATCGCGCAAGGAGGTCACGCAACTTGGGGTCGTCATCGACGACCAGCAGCCGTTTGGGTTTTGTATTCATGCGGACCGATCATACTGTCGCGCCGATACCGGTGGAATCGCCCTGACCGTGGGTTACCGCAGCTTACACAGCTTACCCGGTGCAATGCTGTGATCACGGTGATGAGTCGGTATGTGCGTCTAAAATTCGCAGAATGACTACCCAATTTCTAATCTGATGTCGATGGTCGTGCACGGTCGTCGAGCCGCACGGTGTGCGCTGCTCGGCTGTCTTATTGCATCAGCGGCCCATGCTCGACCGCCCTTCGATGATCCCGAGCGTCAACAACGTCGAGAAGAAATCCGTCATCACCTGCTGATCGAGCGTGACCGGTTTCGAAATTCCGGCGGCAACCGTCAGATGTCGCCGCCCGAGTCGAACACCGGTGTGTCTGGCAGTGCTGTCGCGGACTCGCCGGCTCGGTTCCAGGCAATCAACCCCTATCCGGATGGACAGCGACCGGAGCGGCTCTCTGCGGAGGAGCGGCGGGCGCTTCGGCAGGCGCTTCGCGACAATCACCGAGTCTTAGGCGCGGATCGGTGTGCATCGGCCGAGTTCGCCCGAGGCTGTCCCTAGCCTGCCTTAGAATGGGTCGATGCCTGCCGACCCGGTCCAGCCGACTCCTCTGACGTCTTCGATTGCCTCGATGCCTTGCGTGCTGGCTCTCGACACCACCGCAGGTGCGTGTTCGGTGGCAGTGGTGGGCGAGGTCATCCGAGCCCAGCGAAGCCTGCCGATGACACAGGGTCATTCACGCCTGCTGCTCGGGATGGTGAATGAGGCGTTGGCTGAATCGGGGCTGACCGGTGAGCAGATTGATGCGGTCGCATTCGGAAGCGGCCCGGGATCATTCACCGGTTTGCGGGTTGCCTGTGGTGTGGCTCAGGGACTTGCCCTGGGCTGGGGCAGGCCGGTTGTGGCAGTCGATTCCCTGCTCACGCTGGCCTGGCAGGCGGCCCGTGCTGCATTCGACTCTGGAGAATCCGGCCCACAGGACAGGGTGCTTGTTGCGCTCGATCTGCGCATGCAGGAGCTGGCTCATGCGGTCTACAGGCTGTCGGATTTTGACCTGAAACCTGGATCCGGATTGAGCCATTGGCCCCAGCCGTCACATGCGCCCCATCTGGGCAGTTCGCAGGCCGCGCTGTATGTGTTCGAGCAGCTTGCAGAGGCACCGATGTGGCTTGCGGGCGATGGGTTTGATGCCCAGGGCGTGTTGCAGCTATGGGCGAGTGCAGGATCGTCGCGATCCGGATCGCGGGCGATGCGTCCTGCGTCAGCCATCCAGCCACAGGCCTGGGCAGTGGGTCAATTGGCGCAGATTGGCGCGCAGTGTGGTCAAGCGGTCGATGCCGCACACGCGGGTCCGTTTTATCTGCGCGACAAGGTGGCGCTGGATGTGCAGGAGCAGGCGGCGCTGCGAGCCGCCCGCAACGCGGCGAGGTCCGGATGACGGGCAGTCAATGCCAGGTCGAGGCTCAAGCCGTGCCCCGCTGGCATGTACGGCCGATGCGAGTGGCCGACCTGCCGGCGATCACCCGGATTGAACTGCGCATTTTTGCGGCGCCCTGGACGCACGGCAATTTTGCTGACTCACTGGCTGCGGGCTACGACGGCTGGGTGTTCAGCGACCCTTTTGATTCTTCGGCGATTCTGGGCTATGCACTGCTGATGTGGACCCCCGACGAAGTGCATCTGCTCAATCTGAGCGTCAATGATTCGGTGCAGGGCCGTGGACTGGGCACGCAATTCATGGACTGGATCCTGAGTAACCTCATGCACCGGGGCGCTCAGTCAATCCTGCTTGAAGTGCGCCCATCAAACCTTGCGGCACTGCGCCTGTACGAGCGGATGGGATTTCATCGGATCGGGCTTCGCAAGGGCTATTACCCGCCTCAGGAGGGGGTGCGCGAGGACGCCATCGTGATGGTCCGCCGACTCGATGCTTTGCGTGCGCCGAACCAATGATCGACTGGGCCAGACTTTATGGATGAGCGCCGCGAACGTGCCTGGGCCGCGCTCGGTATCGGACCGCAATGGCGCGCTCGCGATGTGCGCCAACCTGAGTCCGTCGAGCCAGCCGTCGTTGATGTTCGGACTTTTGTGGGTGTCAGCTGGACCGAGCTTCAGGCGCTGGTGTCGTCCTGCACCGCCTGCGAGCGGGCAGCTGGACGGACGCGGACGGTGTTTGGCACAGGGCCTGTGCAGTCGCCATGGATGCTGGTGGGTGAGGCACCTGGCGATGCCGAAGAGCTCAGCGGTGAACCGGTTGGCGGGGCCGCGGGTCAATTGCTCGATCAGATGCTCGCAGCCATCGGGGTCGATCGTGGCCGCGAAGCCTTCACCGCCAATGTGTTCAAGTGCCGCCCAACTCAAGAGGGCGCTCAACCAGCGCTGGAGGTGCCGAAGTGTCTGCCTTATCTGCACGCCCAGATTGAAGCGGTGAAACCCCGGGTGATTCTTGCCCTGGGCCTGGTGGCCGCGCAGGCACTGCTGGGCAGCGAGGTGAGCCTGGCACAGCTTCGGGGAAGCATTCACCGGTATCGCGTTGGTGATCAGGACATCGCGCTCATCGTGACATTCAGCCCGACCGACCTGCTTGGGGCTCTGCCTGATAAAGCCGGGGCCTGGGCCGATCTGTGTCTGGCGCGACGGTGCTACGAAGCCGTCTGACTTGACTGCCTGAGTTGCCGGGCGCGGCGACGCTCAGTGAGGCAGGTGTCCAATCGTGGCCACCGAATCGAAGACTTTCTGATTGGCACGGTGTCTGCGGATCACCATCAGCATGGACAGCGCCACGAACACCCCAAACAGGGTGATCACACTGTTGATATGCCATTGCGACCTGATCAGCAGCGCGTAGAGCCCGAGCATGATCAGCACCATCAGGTTCTCGTTGAAGTTCTGAACGGCGATCGAATGACCGGCACTCATCAGCACATGCCCGCGATGCTGCAGCAGCGCGTTCATCGGCACCACGAAAAAGCCGGCCATCCCGCCCACCAGCACCAGCAGCGGGTAAGCGACACCGACGTCACTGACCAGCGTCATGAAGGGCACGAGCACCCCCATCGCCACACCAAAGGGCAGCACGCGCAATGATCCGATCAGCGGGATGAACTTCGCGGCGACAATCGCCCCAATGGCCACGCCGACGGCCACGACGCCCTGAAGGACGGCCGCTTTGGACAGCGGCATGCCCAGCTGAACCTTGGCCCACTCAAGGACGATGAATTGCAGGGTCGCGCCCGCACCCCAGAACAGGGTGGTCACAGCCAGAGAAATCTGACCCAGTTTGTCACGCCACAAGGTCGTCAGGCAGTGACCGAACTCAAGCACCAGCTTGAACGGATTGCGTTCCTGTTTGGGATAGTGCGCACCGGTCTGCGGGATGCGCAGGTTGAACAGGGCTGCCAGCGCATAGACCCCTGCGATGACGATGATCGCCGACTCAGCGGGGGAGTCAATTCCGGTTTCAAGAAGCGGCAGGTCAAAGGACAGCAGCGTCGCGGAGATTTTGGGGCTGATGAGCAGTCCGCCCAGCACAGTCCCGAGAATGATCGATCCGACCGTGGTGCCCTCGATCCATCCGTTGGCTGCGACCAGTTTTTCGGGTGGCAGCAATTCGGTGAGGATGCCGTATTTGGCAGGCGAGTAGGCGGCCGCCCCCAGACCCACGACCGCATAGGCCATGAGCGGATGGACTGAAAAGAACATCAGGGCGCAACCGAATACCTTGATTGCATTGGTGATGAACATCACCTTGCCCTTGGGCATGGCGTCTGCAAAGGGGCCGACGAAAGGTGCAAGCAGGACGTACGAGATGGTGAAGAACAGCTTCAGCAGCGGCTTCATCCAATCAGGCGCTTGCATCTCGATGAGCAATGCGATCGCAGCAATCAGCAGCGCATTATCGGCGAGCGACGAAAAGAACTGCGCCGCCATGATCGTGTAGAAACCGCGTTTCATTCAGGTCCCGGCTGTCTCCGCGCTGCGTTATAGCACGAAGCTCAAGGCGCTATAGTGGTTGGATGTCACGTCCGATCCAAGCCGTCATCTCATCTGCTGCGCTCGCGCACAATCTGGCGTGCGTACGCCACCTGGCGCCGGCTGCAAAGGTCTGGGCGGTCGTCAAGGCCGATGCCTACGGGCATGGACTGGCGGCCGCGGTTCAGGGCCTGCAGGCTGCGGACGGACTGGCCCTGATCGAGTTTGATCAGGCGCAGCGGCTGCGCGCACTGGGTTGGATGGGGCCGATTCTCATGCTCGAGGGCGCATTCGATCGTGGCGATGTGGGCCTTGCGGTCGAACTGGGTCTGTCGCTGGTGGTCCACGAGTCGCGGCAACTTGCCTGGTTGTCCGAGGTCGGGTGCGGTTCACTCGATGTCTGGCTCAAGCTCAACACCGGGATGAACCGGCTGGGCGTGTCGCCGGAAGCGGCAGTCGGGTTGTATCAACGGCTCAGCGAGATGCCGGCCGTCTCGCGGATCGGCTTGATGAGCCATTTCGCTGATGCCGATCGAGACGGCTGTGTCGAAGCGCCGATGCACCGCTTTGATGTTGCGACGGCAGCATTGCCAGGCGATCGTTCGCTGGCCAATTCGGCTGCGATCTGTGCGTCTGCGCCAACTCATCGCGATTGGGTTCGGCCAGGTGTCATGCTGTACGGCGCATCGCCCTTTGCCGATCGAACAGCCCGCTCGCTGGGCTTGCGCGCGGCGATGACCCTTCGCAGCGAGCTGATTGCGGTGCAATCACTGAAAGCGGGCGATGCGGTGGGCTACGGATCCAGCTTCGTCGCATCAAACCCCATGCGCATTGGCGTGATTGCCTGCGGCTATGCAGATGGCTACCCGCGCCATGCGCCGAGTGGGACACCCGTCGCGGTGGACGGCGTCATCACGCGCATCGTTGGCCGGGTTTCCATGGACATGATCACCATCGATCTGGAATCTGTGCCGTCGGCCGGCCCTGGGTCGACCGTCGAGTTGTGGGGCGAGACGGTTGCGATCGATGAGGTGGCCCGGCATGCCGGCACCATCGGCTACGAGCTGATGTGTGCGGTTGCGCCGCGCGTACTCAAACGAGTGGTCGATTTCTGATGGCCCGAGCGAAATCCCATTATGTCTGCACGGAATGCGGTGGCAGTGCGCCGAAGTGGGTCGGTCGCTGCCCGCAGTGCGAGGCCTGGAACACCTTGCAGGAACAGGCGATCGAAGCGGCCCGGCCTGCACAGCCTGCCAATCGATTTGCACCCCTGGCCAGTGGCGGCGGCCTGCAATGGCTCGACAGCGTGGTCGCTGCGCAGGTGCCTCGTTTTCCCACAGGGGCGGATGAGTTCGACCGGGTGCTCGGCGGCGGACTGGTGCCCGGCTCGGTGGTTCTGATCGGCGGTGACCCCGGGATCGGCAAATCGACCCTGCTGCTGCAGGCGCTCGCGCATCTGTCGGTGTCGCTGCCGGTGCTGTATGTCAGCGGTGAGGAATCAGCCGCACAGGTGGCTTTGCGAGCGCGGCGTCTGGGCCTGGACGGCAGCAAGGTGCCGCTTTTGCCCGAGATCGGTCTGGAGCGCATCGTGGCGAGTATCGAGTCGGCGGCACCACGGGTCGTGGTGATCGATTCGATCCAGACCGTGTACACCGATCAACTGAGCTCCGCGCCCGGATCGGTTGCCCAGGTGCGTGATTGCGCCGCTCAACTGACCCGGCTGGCCAAGCAGCAGGACATCGCCATTGTGATGATCGGCCATGTCACCAAGGAGGGCACGCTGGCCGGTCCGCGGGTGCTGGAGCACATGGTCGATACCGTCCTGTATTTCGAGGGCGATACCCACTCTTCCTACCGGCTGGTACGGGCGTTCAAGAATCGCTTCGGTGCGGTCAATGAGCTGGGCGTGTTCGCAATGACCGACAAGGGATTGCGTGGCGTCTCGAATCCTTCGGCGCTGTTCCTGTCTCAGCATGATCAGCAGGTCGCGGGCTCCTGTGTGCTGGCCACACAGGAGGGCACGCGACCGCTGCTGGTCGAGGTTCAGGCGCTGGTTGACACGGCGCATGTGCCTAATCCCAGGCGGCTGTCGGTGGGACTGGAGCCGGCCCGACTGGCGATGTTGCTGGCGGTGCTGCATCGCCATGCAGGCATCGCCTGTTTCGATCAGGATGTCTTCGTCAATGCGGTGGGCGGCGTGAAGATCGGCGAGCCGGCTGCCGACCTCGCGGTCCTGCTGGCGATCGTGTCGTCCCTCAAGAATCGGCCCTTGCCACGAGGTCTTGCGGTGTTCGGTGAGGTGGGATTGGCGGGTGAAATCCGGCCGTCTCCACGCGGTCAGGAGCGGCTTCGAGAAGCCGTGAAGCTGGGCTT
>Ga0209598_10004567_pt1 | contig 10127 bp, 9 predicted proteins | sample M_140807_EF_Meta_FD_187317 | JGI IMG/M metagenome (GOLD analysis project Ga0209598, IMG submission 187317) | Freshwater microbial communities from Lake Montjoie, Canada to study carbon cycling - M_140807_EF_MetaG (SPAdes) (version 2) | ecosystem: Environmental > Aquatic > Freshwater > Lake... | reverse complement strand
CGCGGCGGATCATCGCATTCGGCCTCACGCGCCGCGCGCACCGTTCGCAATGCAGCCAGCATCAAGGGCGCGTCGAAACGGGCGATGGTGAGCTGCAGGGCATCACTGATCCATTGAGCGGCGCTGGCTTCGTCATGGACCTGACCCGACTCGATCGCCCACTCCAGTCCACCCGAATAGCTGTAGCCGCCGATCGGCAAGGCCGGGCTGGCGAGCTGAAGCAAGGCAATCGGAATGCCCATGCAGGCGCTCAGGAAGCCGAGGCCGGCGGATGGCCGCAGTCAGGGCCGTGCTCGTGCTCGTGCGCATGGTCATGCCCGTGCGAGTGGCTCTGTTCATGCCGCGCATCGAACACATGGATGCGCCCGCCATGCCCCTGATCATCATGCTGATGGTGCACATGGCTGTGGCCATAGGCGCCCGACTCTGGCTGAAAGCCTTCACTGACCCGATGCACATGGCCGCCGAGCCGTTCGATCATCGCCTGCAGCACATGGTCGGGCAGCAGCCGCAACCAGCCGGACCCGATCTGAACCGGCACATGTCGATTGCCGATGTGATACGCGATCCGGGCCAGTTGCAGCGCATCGTGGGCATGCACTTCGAGCAGGTCTTCGGCGGCCGCCTCGATTGCGACCACACGGCCATCGGCCAGTAACAGGCGATCGCCGTGGCGCAACAGCGTGCCGGTGGGCAGGTCAACACCGATGGCCTCGCCCGACAACAGCTCGGCTCGGAATCGAGACCGTTCACGCTGCTCGAAGGCGAGTTCGACCACCTCATCGACCGCACGCCCTGCCGGCGCCAGGGACTGCGCCATCATGATTGCCATCTGGACGCCCCGATCAGAAGAGGAAATAGCGCTGCGCCATCGGCAGGCTGGTGGCGGGCTCGCAGGTCAGCAACTGACCGTCGGCCCGCACTTCGTAGGTCTCGGCATCGACCTCCATCACCGGCGTATAGCCGTTGAGCACCAGATCCTGCTTGCGCAGTGTGCGCATGCCCTTGACCGCGACCAGCGTCTTGGCCAGACCGAGTCGCTCGCCGATACCGGCCGCCAGCGCCGCCTGCGACACGAAGGTGAGCGACCCGGCCGCCAGCGCGCCGCCGAAGCCACCGAACATCGGGCGGTAGTGCACCGGCTGCGGCGTGGGAATCGAGGCGTTCGGATCGCCCATCAGCGCCATGGAGATGGTGCCGCCCTTGATGATGATCGAGGGCTTCACACCAAAAAAGCCCGGGCGCCACAGCACCAGATCGGCCCACTTGCCGACCTCGACCGACCCGACCTCATGGGCGATGCCATGAGTGATCGCCGGGTTGATGGTGTACTTGGCGATGTAGCGCTTGGCCCGCCAGTTGTCATTGCGGGCGCTGTCCTTGCGATCGGCATCGATGACCAGCGGGCCGCGCTGCTGCTTCATCTTGTGCGCGGTCTGCCAGGTGCGCAGGATCACCTCGCCCGGCCGGCCCATCGCCTGGCTGTCAGAGGACATCATCGAGATCGCGCCGAGGTCATGCAGCACGTCTTCGGCTGCAATGGTCTCGCGCCGGATGCGGCTCTCTGCAAAGGCCAGGTCTTCGGCGATCGCCGGATCAAGGTGATGGCAGACCATCAGCATGTCCAGGTGTTCGTCCAGGGTGTTGACGGTGTAGGGGCGCGTGGGATTAGTCGACGAAGGCAGCACATTGGACTCGCCGACCACCTTGATGATGTCGGGTGCATGGCCGCCGCCTGCGCCTTCGGTGTGATACGTGTGAATGACGCGGCCTTTCATCGCGGCGATCGACGCCTCGACAAAGCCGGATTCATTGAGGGTATCGGTGTGGATGGCGACCTGCACGTCGTAGCGGTCGGCCACCGCCAGACAGTTGTCGATCGCAGCCGGTGTCGTGCCCCAGTCCTCATGCAGCTTCAGGCCGATCGCGCCGGCCTCGATCTGCTCAGCGAGCGGACCGGGCAAAGAGACATTGCCCTTGCCAGTGAAACCGATGTTCATCGCAAAGCCGTCGGCCGCCTTGAGCATCTGAGCCAGATGCCAGGGCCCGGGCGTCACGGTGGTCGCATTCGTGCCGGTGGCCGGGCCGGTGCCGCCGCCGATCATCGTGGTGATGCCCGAAGCGAGCGACTCCTCGATCTGCTGCGGGCAGATGAAATGGATGTGGGTGTCGATGCCGCCCGCCGTCAGGATGAGACCCTCGCCTGCGATCACCTCGGTGGCCGCGCCGATCGACATGGTCACGCCGGGCTGGATGTCGGGATTGCCGGCCTTGCCGATCGCCGCGATGCGCCCGCCTTTGAGGCCGACATCCGCCTTCACGATGCCGGTGATTGCATCGACGATCAGCGCATTCGTGATGACGGTGTCGACCACCTCGGTGGCCATGCGCTGACCCTGACCCATGCCATCGCGGATCACCTTGCCGCCGCCGAACTTGACCTCCTCACCATAAACAGTGTGGTCGGCTTCGACCTCGATGAACAGCTCGGTGTCGGCCAGTCGAAGCCGGTCGCCGGTGGTCGGACCATACATTTCCGCATACGCGCGGCGCGAGATTCGGGCCATGTTCAGACCTTCCCGGAAGGCGTGTCGAGCGGCCCCATCACCATCTGCCTGAATCCGTAGACCATGCGATCGCCGGCAAAGGGGATGAGCTCAACGGTTCGGGACTGGCCGGGCTCAAAGCGCACGGCGGTGCCGGACGCGATATCAAGGCGATGACCCCGCGCCGCATCGCGATCGAAGTCCAGCGCCGCGTTGGTCTCGGCGAAGTGATAGTGCGAGCCGACCTGAATCGGCCGGTCGCCGGTGTTGCGCACGGTCAGGGTGATGCGGGAGCGCCCCGCATTGAGTTCGATCTCGCCGTCATCGACGAGCAGTTCGCCGGGTGTCATCGTGTGAAGAGTCCTGTGTCGATTGGCCGTGAGCGGCTTCAGACGGCCAGCAGGCCACGTACGCCGTCTGCATCCATCTGCGCGCCGGCTCCAGATTGAAGCACGGCCCCGCGCTGAAGCACGACATACTGATCGGCCAGCGTGCGGGCGAAGTCATAGTACTGCTCGACCAGCAAAATGGACATCGTGCGTTGAGCGGCCAGCCCTGCAATCACCCGCTCGATGTCCTGGATGACATTGGGCTGAATGCCCTCGGTCGGCTCATCGAGGATCAGCAGTCGGGGTTGGGTGACCAGCGCGCGGGCAATCGCCAGCTGCTGTTGCTGCCCGCCGGAAAGGTCACCGCCGCGGCGCCGGATGAACTGTTTGAGGATCGGGAAGGTCTCATAGACCCAGCCCGGCACGGTGCGCTCGCGCTGACGCGTGGCCGCCATCGAAATCAGCAGGTTCTCCTCGACGCTCAGTCTCGGAAAGATCTCGCGCCCCTGCGGCACCAGTGCAATGCCCATCTGCGCGCGCTGATGCGGCTTCAGCCCCGAGATGTCCTGACCCTCGAATTCAATTCGACCGGACTGAACCGGCAGCAGGCCCATCAGGCATTTGAGCAGGGTGGTCTTGCCCATGCCGTTACGACCGAGCACGGCAGTCACCGCCCCCTTGGGCGCCTCGAAGCTCACATCGCGCAGGGTGTGGCTGCCACCGTAGTACTGGTTCAGGCCTTCGATCTTCAGCATGTCGTGCGTCGCTTTCAGGCCCGCTGGACGGGCCGGTATCAGAGAGAGCGGGGTCGGTCGATGCGCCTCGGGCTAGCGGCCCAGATACACCTCGATCACCCGCGGGTCATTGCGCACCGTGTCCATGGCGCCTTCTGCCAGCACACTGCCCTCGCACAGAACGGTCACTGTGCGGGCGATCTTCGCGACGAAGTCCATGTCGTGCTCGACCACCACCACGGTGTGCTTCTTTTCGAGCTGCAGGCAGAGCTCGGCGGTCTTTTCGGTTTCGGCGTCGGTCATGCCGGCCACTGGTTCGTCGAGCAGCACCACCCGCGGTTCCTGCGACAACAGCATGCCGATCTCCAGCCACTGCTTCTGCCCATGCGACAGCGTGCCGGCAATCCGATCAACCTCGGCGCGCAGATTGGTCAGCTCGAGGATCGACTCGATCCGGCCGAGCTGTGCAGAATCGAGTTTCGATCGCAGGCTCGCGAAACCACCCTTGTTGGTCTTGAGCGCGAGCTCCATGTTCTCGAACACGCTCATGGTCTCGAAGACCGTGGGCCGCTGAAACTTGCGGCCGATGCCGGCCTGTGCAATCTGAGATTCATTCAGGCGCGTGAGGTCGATGGTCTGGCCGAAGAACACCCTGCCCGCATCCGGCCGGGTCTTGCCGGTGATCACATCCATCATCGTGGTCTTGCCGGCACCATTGGGGCCGATGATGCAGCGCAACTCACCGTCATCGAGCGTGAGCGACAGGTCGTTGAGCGCACGAAAACCGTCGAAGCTGACCGTCACCCCCTCCAGATACAGGATGGCGCGGTGTGACACATCCACACCGGGCTGCAGGCGATGGCCGATCGATTGCGCGGCGCCTTCACCGGCGCGGGCGGTCTGAGCGCTGATCATGATCGATCCTCCAGGCGGGCGCGGCCGGCAATCGGCATACGGGCAGGTTGAGCTGTGGACGCGTCAACCCGGTCGCCCGGTGCGGCAGACGCCTCACGCCTGCGAAACAGCGACACCACGCCCTGAGGCAGATACAGCGTCACCAGAATGAAGAGCAGCCCCAAAAAGAAGAGCCAGAATTCCGGCACGACCTGGGTGAACCAGCTCTTGGCGCCATTGACCAGAAAGGCGCCGACCACCGGCCCGATCAGGGTGCCGCGCCCGCCGACTGCGGTCCAGATGGCAATTTCGATCGAATTGGCGGGCGACATCTCGCCGGGGTTGATGATGCCGACCTGTGGCACGTACAAGGCGCCGGCGATCCCGCTGATCACCGCAGCCAGGGTCCAGATGCCAAGCTTGTAGCTCAGGGTGTCGTAGCCGCAAAAGCGCGCCCGCGACTCGGCGTCGCGAATCGCCTGCAGCACCCGGCCGAATTTGCGGGTGACCAGCCAGCGCGCAAAGACGAAGGTGCCAAAGAGCGCCAGCGCGGTGACAGCCATCAGCGTCGCCTTGGTCGAGGGGTCGGTGATGCGATAGCCCAGGATCGTCTTGAAATCGGTGAAGCCGTTGTTGCCGCCAAAGCCAGTCTCGTTGCGAAAGAACAGCAGCATGAAGGCGTAGGTGAGTGCCTGGGTGATGATCGAGAAATACACACCCTTGATGCGAGAGCGAAAGGCGAAATAACCGAACACCAGAGCCAGCAGCCCGGGCACTGCCATCACCAGCAGCAGGCTCCAGCCGAAGCTATCGGAATTCCACCAATGCCAGGGCAGCTGCTTCCAGTCGAGAAAGACCATGAAATCGGGCAGCTCGCTCTGGTACTGACCCTCGCGGCCGATGCCTCGCATCAGGTACATGCCAAAGGCATAGCCGCCCAGGGCAAAGAAGAGCGACTGACCCAGGCTCAGGATCCCGGTGTAGCCCCAGATCAGGTCCATCGCAATCGCGACCATCGCATAGCACATGAACTTGCCGGCAATCGTCACGAAATAGCTTGAGGGCCGCAGCGGCGAATCGACCGGCATCACGGCATGCGCCAGCGGCACGCCGATGCCGATCACGAGAAACGCAATGGCCAGCAGCGTCCACTGCAGCGGAGAAAACAGACGGGTGCGGGGTGCAGTCAGCATCTCAGTTCTCCACCGCACGGCCCTTGAGGGCAAAGAGTCCGGAGGGCCGCTTCTGGATGAAGGCGATGATCAGAGCCAGGATGATGATCTTGGCGATGACTGCGCCCAGCCAGGGCTCGAGCAGCTTGTTGGCCACGCCCAGGCCGAAGCCGGCGACCACCGTGCCCATCAACTGGCCCACGCCGCCCAGCACCACCACAATGAAGGAATCGATGATGTAGGACTGACCGAGCTCGGGTCCGACATTGCCGACCTGGGACAAGGCCACGCCCGCCAGCCCGGCAATCCCGGAGCCCAGTCCGAAGGCCATCATGTCGATGCGATCAGTGGGCACACCGACTGCAGAAGCCATCTGCCGGTTCTGCGTCACCCCCCGAACGAACAGGCCCAGGCGGGTGCGATTGAGAATCAGGGCGACCGCAGCCAGCACGGCCAGGGCGAAGACGATGATCGTGATGCGGTTGTAGGGCATGACCAGCGAGCCGAACTGCAGGCCGCCCGAGAGCCAGGACGGGTTTTCGATCTCGACGTTCTGCGGCCCGAAGAGCTGACGCACCGCCTGGATCAGGATGAGGCTCACGCCCCAGGTGGCCAGCAGTGTCTCGAGCGGCCGACCATAGAGCCAGCGGATGACCGTGCGTTCGATCAGGATGCCGACAGCCGCAGCCACCACGAAGGCCACCGGCAAGGCGACCACCGGATACCAGGCGAAGGACTCGGGCATCCAGGCCCGGAACGCGCTCTGGGTGGCGTAGGTGGCATAGGCGCCGATCATGATCATTTCGCCATGGGCCATGTTGATGACGCCCAGCAGGCCATAGGTGATCGCCAATCCGATCGCAGCCAGCATCAGAATGCTGCCCAGCGACAGGCCGGCAAAGATGCGGCCGAACCATTCGGCCCGGGTCAGTCGCGCCGACACGTCGGCCAGCGAAGCGCGCGCGGCGGTGCGCACCGCGTCATCGGTCTCGACCCAGCTGCCATCGGCACGCTGCTCCACCAATGCCACCAGCGCATTGCGAATCTGCTCGCGATCGCTGGCAGCCAGCGTTCTCGCCGCAGCCAGACGCTCGGCAGCATCCTCGGACTTCAGTGCGATGGCCGCCGCAGCCAGGGCCACCGCCTGCTTCACATCCGCATCGGACTCTTTTTCGAGTGCTTTGCGAAGCACCGGCAAAATCGAATCGTCATCGCCTTCCTGCAGCGAACGGGCCGCAGACAGGCGGGTCGTCCGATCGGGCGAAAACAGTTTGAGCGAAGCCATCGCGGCATCGATCTGACCGCGCAGGTTGTTGTTGATGGTGACCTCGCCCGGCTCGGGCGAAGGCATCACGGCAGGCTTGCCGGTTTGCGCATCGATCACGCCGGCGTCGGACTTGATCCAGCCGCCACCCTGGCCGTCAACATACAGGGCGCCATCCTGCAGGGCCTTGAGCACCGGCAAGGTGGTGGGATCGGGTCGGGCCAGGATCGCCTCGATGGCGGTGGCCTTCTCATCGAAATCATCGGAGCCGAGCTGCTTGAGGAGGTCGGCTTCAACCGCCTGTGCGGCTCCACTGGCCAGTGCCACAGCCATGCACAGCAACAGGCCGGGCAAGCCCTTCACGATTGCGCAGGGCCCAAGGCCTGCATGCCGCAAGGCATGGGCGATCCATGCCGTCGAGAACAGAAACATCTCCGCCCGCTCATCTGGTAAGGCAACAGGGCCGGCCCGCGGCGAAGCCGCAGGCCGGCGCGAGACACATCAGCAAAAAAAGGCTCAGGCGCCCTGCTTGCCTTCGTTACCCGGGATGAAGGGCGACCACGGATTCGCGCGGATCGGCTCCTTGGTCTTGTAGACCACCGAGAACTGACCGTTGGCCTGCACCTCGCCGATCATGACCGGGCGATGCAGGTGGTGGTTGGTCTTGTCCATCGTCAGGGTGAAACCACACGGCGCCTTGAAGGTCTGGCCGGCCATGGCATCGCGGACCTTGTCGACCTCAACCGACTTGACCTTCTCGACCGCCTGCTTCCACATGTGGATGCCGACATACGTGGCTTCCATCGGGTCGTTGGTCACCACGGTCGAGGCATTGGCGATCTTGTTCTTCGCAGCCCAGTCCTTGTACATCTTGATGAACTTCTCGTTCTCGGGGCTCTTGACCGACATGAAGTAGTTCCATGCGGCGAGATGGCCCACCAGCGGCTTGGTGTCGATGCCGCGCAACTCTTCTTCACCGACCGAGAACGCCACGACCGGAACGTCCTTGGCCTTCAGGCCCTGGTTACCGAGTTCCTTGTAGAAGGGCACGTTGGAGTCGCCATTGATGGTCGACACCACTGCGGTCCGGCCACCGGCCGAGAACTTCTTGATGTTGGCGACGATGGTCTGATAGTCACTGTGACCGAAGGGGGTGTAGACCTCCTCGATGTCCTTCTCGGCCACGCCCTTGGACTTCAGGAAGGCCCGCAGAATCTTGTTCGTGGTGCGCGGATAGACATAGTCGGTGCCGAGCAGGAACCAGCGCTTGGCGTTGCCGCCGCCCTTGCCCATCAGGTACTCGACTGCCGGAATCGCCTGCTGATTCGGCGCTGCGCCGGTGTAGAAGACATTTTTGGAGAGTTCCTCTCCTTCGTACTGAACCGGGTAGAACAGCAGACCATTGAGCTCTTCATAGACCGGGAGCACCGACTTGCGCGACACCGAGGTCCAGCAGCCGAAAGTCACGGCGGTCTTGTCCTGCGAGATCAGCTGGCGGGCCTTTTCGGCAAACAGCGGCCAGTTCGATGCCGGATCGACCACAACCGCTTCGAGCGGACGACCCAGCACACCACCCTTGGCATTGATTTCCTCGATGGTCATCAGCGCGGTGTTCTTGAGCGCCGTCTCGGAAATCGCCATCGTGCCCGACAGTGAATGAAGCACGCCGACCTTGATCGGTGACTTGTCCTGTGCAAAGACGATGTTGGAGGCGGTAAGGCCAGGCAGTACGAGAGCGGAGCCTGCCGCAGCAGCCCGGATGAAATCGCGACGTTGGGTCATGGAGGTCCTCTATTGGATGTGTGTGGAGCGAGTCGGCGGCAACCGATGTATTCGCCCACCATTCATCGCAACAAGCATGCCAATCGTCGGAACCCGGCATTTGCACGCTTTCGGTGCAACTCGGCCATGTGCTGAGACGCCCCAGCCGGGGGCGCAGGCTTCAGCTCACCGGATGGTGCACGGTCACCAGCTTGGTGCCGTCCGGAAAGGTCGCCTCGACCTGAATGTCCGGAATCATCTCGGCCACGCCGTCCATGACATCCTCGCGACTCAGCAGGGTCGTGCCGTAGTGCATCAGGTCGGCCACGGTGCGGCCATCACGCGCGCCTTCGAGCACCGCCGCGGTGATGAAGGCGACGGCCTCGGGATAGTTGAGCTTCAGGCCGCGTGCCCTTCGCCGCTCGGCGAGCAGTGCGGCGGTGAAGATCAGCAGCTTGTCCTTTTCTCGGGGGGAGAGGTCCATCTCGGTCGTCCAGGTTGAAAGTCGATCAATCGTTCAAACGCGAAAGCCCGCGCTTCAGGTCGCCCAGATGCGCGGCGCCTCGCTGCCGGCTCCGAGCACGGACGGGCGCGCGCAGGCCCACAACCCCTGCGCCACGCTCATCACCTGCTCAGCGTCGTCGGCAAGCAGACGCGCCATCAGCAGGCCCGGAGCCACGCGACTGACCCCGCCGTCAAAGCGCAGCGCTTGTGCGGCCGGCGATGCCGCATGCTGCGCAATCAACGAACGCCAGGCCTCGCGGCAGTCGTCGGTGATCTGGCCGCTTGCAGTCGCTGCCCAGACGGTGCAGGCGACCGTGCGCGCCCCCCATCCCAGCGGCGAGGCGAACAGCCGATCGCCTGCAGGGACTGCGGTGTGCTCGGCCCAGACCGGTGTCCCGGCCATGGACACGCTGACGCGTTGCCGCAGGAACCCTTGCAAGAAGCGTTCCCCCATCGCAGCACGCCCCAGCACGAGACACTCCCAGCCGATCATCCGGGCATCGGGTGCAAGCTCGATATCCAGTGACTGGTCGACCTGCGCCGCGTCATAGACCAGCGTTGGCTGGGGCAGCCACTCGATACGGCTGGCCACACCCGCCGTGATGCGTGTGCAGGCCCGCGCACCACCACGGACTGCGCGGTACCACTTCTGTGCGCCCGGCGTGGTGCACAGCACCTGCGCACCGTCATTGAGCCTGATGTCGAGGTCCAGTTGGTCGCCACCCACCAGACCGCCAGGCGGGTGCACGATCACCGCCTGACAGCGGCCGTCGGACAGGGGCAGCGCACGGATCAGGCGCAGCGGGCCCTCGTGCCGATTGCGCACAAGCTGAGTCGCCCCCTGCTTCGGGGCAAAGACCAGTTCCAGGCGCGCCTGCCAGCCCGGCGCGCTTCGGGCCGGGGCGAGCGCCTGCTCAGGCGAT
>Ga0209598_10004565_pt1 | contig 10131 bp, 8 predicted proteins | sample M_140807_EF_Meta_FD_187317 | JGI IMG/M metagenome (GOLD analysis project Ga0209598, IMG submission 187317) | Freshwater microbial communities from Lake Montjoie, Canada to study carbon cycling - M_140807_EF_MetaG (SPAdes) (version 2) | ecosystem: Environmental > Aquatic > Freshwater > Lake... | reverse complement strand
GGGCGGGTGCGACAGTTTGGGCGGCGAGCGGCGTGAGCAGCAGCGCGGCGAGCAGGGCCAGGGTGGTGGTCCGGTTCGGATTGAGGGACTTGCTATTTCTTAGGTTCATACGGTTGGGTTGGAAAAGTGGTGAAGGCATGGACGTCGATGCGTGCGTTCTAGCTCATCTTGGGCCAATCTTGTTAAATCGTGGTCACGTTTTTAGAATTTATCAATGGCTACTATTAGAGAATACGCTTAGAAATAGGTCGTCATAGGATCTCCATAGGCACGATGCGGCAGATGGCTTTAGCTGGATTGCTCGTAAACTCGTCAAAACACCTCGAAACACCTCAAATTACCCATGAAATCGCCCTTAATGTCTCTATTTTCCCTGGTTTTAACATCGGCGGCGATGTTGGCCCTGAATGCACCGTTGGCGGCGCAGACGACCAAGCCAGAGCTGGTCGAGTACATCCAAGCGCAGAAAGCCGCGTACGAAGACATCGCCTTGAAGATCTGGGGTTATGCCGAAGTCGGCTTCAAGGAGACGAAGAGTTCGGCGCTGTTACAGGCGCAGTTGGCTAAGGAAGGGTTTAAGGTCGAGCCGGGCGTCGCGGGCATCCCGACGGCGTTTGTTGCGAGTTTCGGCAGCGGACATCCGATCATCGGGATCATGGGCGAGTTCGATGCGTTACCCGGCGTCGCGCAAGCCGCCGTGCCGGAACGCAAACCGATCGAAGGCCAGATCGCGGGTCACGCGTGCGGGCATCATGTGTTTGGCGCGGGCTCGGCGGCGGCGGCGGTCGCGGTGAAACAGTGGATGGTGGCCACGAAGCAGACGGGCACGATCCGTTTCTACGGCACACCTGCTGAAGAAGGCGGCTCTGGTAAAGTTTACATGGTGCGCGCGGGTTTATTTAACGATGTGGACGCGATGCTGCATTGGCACGCGGGCGATAAGAACGCCGTCAGCCTCGGCAGCACGCTCGCGAACAAATCGGGTAAATTTCGTTTCCACGGCGTCGCCTCCCACGCGGCCGCGGCGCCGGAGCGCGGGCGCTCTGCGCTCGATGGCGTCGAGTCGATGGATTACATGGTGAACATGATGCGCGAACACGTGCCTGACAGCACGCGCATCCACTACGTGATCACCAAAGGCGGCGAGGCGCCGAACGTTGTGCCGGCCTTTGCCGAAGTATTTTATTACGCGCGCAGCCCCAGCCGCCAGATCCTGCAAGATGTGTGGTCGCGCATGGAAAAAGCCGCGCAAGGTGCCGCGATGGGCACGGGCACCACGGTCGATTGGGAAGTCATCGGCGGCGTCTACGAGATTTTACCCAACGAGCCCCTCGCGCGCGCGATGCACGCGAACCTCGTGACCGTCGGCGGCGTGACTTATAACGACGAAGAAAAAGTTTTCGCCGATAAACTCGCGCGCACGCTCTACGGTAAACCGCCAGCCATCGAGACGGCCGCGATGGTGCAACCCCTGAATCCCGATGCGACCGGCTCGGCCTCCTCCGACGTCGGCGATGTGAGCTGGACGGTGCCGACGACCGGACTCTCCGCGGCGACGTGGGTGCCCGGCACGCCGGCGCACAGCTGGCAAGCCGTGGCGTGTGGCGGCACCTCGATCGCGCTCAAAGGCATGGTCGTCGCTGCGAAAACCATCGCACTCACCGCCGTCGATCTTTTCCAAAAACCCGAACTCGTCGCGCAAGGTAAAGCCGAACTCGCCAAACGGCGTGGCGGCGCGGAGTTCAAATACGAAGCCTTGATCGGCGACCGCAAACCCGCGCTCGATTACCGTAACTGAGGCCGCGTTTGAGATCGAGGCGAGGGTGGGGCGCGACCGCTAGGCGCGCCTCACCTTCCCGTCGGAATTAATTTTGTAGTTCGTAACTCAATACACTGAGCGCGTAAACGGCCGCGGTCTCGCAGCGCAGGACAAGGGGCCCGAGCGTGATCGGTTCGAAACCTGCCGAGCGCGCGATGCTGAGTTCGGCCGGCGTGAAGTCGCCCTCGGGACCGACCAGCCACACCGCGCTGCGCGGCGATCGCCCTAAGGCGGCGGTGGTCGCAGCAAGCACGGATTTGAGCGACTTGGCGCCGGGTTGGAGACTGGCGATCAGTTTTAAATCATAACCGCGCGCCGATTCCATGAAAGCCGTGGCGGTTTGCACCGGGGTGATTTCCGGGAGCCAAGGATTGCCGCATTGCTTCGCGGCCTCGAGGGCGGCGTGGGCCCATTTCTCGATTTTTTTATCGGAGCGATCGGCGTCGAGGTGGACTTGGGTGCGTTCGCTGGCGAGCGGGACGATGCGGGTGGCGCCGATCTCGGTGGCCTTGCGGACGATGTCGTCCATCGTGCCGCCTTTGGGGAGGGCTTGGCCGAGTGTGATAGAGAAGGGGAGCGGTTGAAGTTTTTGTTTGAAGCGCACCTTGAGGCGAGCGGCGCGTTTGTCGGCGGCGGTGAGTTCGCAAATCCATTCGGAGCCGCGCCCGTCGAAGGCGACGACGGTGTGGCCGGCGGCGGCGCGATTGACGACGATGAGGTGGTGCGATTCGTCGGCGGAGAGGATGAGCTCCGTGGGTTCGGCCTGGGCAGGCGTGGCGTGGACGCGGAAATCGGGCATGAGCAGAGCGGACGCGTGCGGTGGTGGCAGGTCGAGGGCAAAAAGAAAGGGCGCCCGACCGCGAGGCCGAGCGCCCTTACCGACTTAACTATAAACTATGAATAACCTAAAAAGAACGGGTAACTAACACAGGGAAAGACGCCGAGTGAGACCGGACGTTCAAAACCGATGAAGAAAATTTTACGTGGACACGGGCGGATGCGTTTTCCAGCGTAGGAGTTCTTAGCAATGCCCAGGTGGCGGAATTGGCAGACGCAGTAGACTCAAAATCTACCACCGCAAGGTTTGTGGGTTCGACCCCCACCCTGGGCACCATTTGAATGCAGGCGCCACCAGCTTTGGTCCGAAGTGCTTAGCGAGAGTGAGGTGCAGGAGAGACGCAGGCGTTGGGGAGGCCGCAGGTCCCTGTTGCTCCTCAATGCTGGCGATACTCTTCCCAGTTCGCTAATCGGTACGTGCCATCGCCACTCGCTACGACCAGCCCTTGGTCAATCAATAGCTGAAAACGATCTTTGCCTTTTTCTGCAGACCATAAAAATTCTCGCGTCAGCTGGATGGCGTCCGGCTTGACCTGCAAGGGTAGCGCGAGGGTGCGCTGACGATTCTGCAGCGATTGCAGCTGTCGGTTCGCATCGCGCCACCGCAGCCAGGCTGGCGGCGTTATCACTATGCCATGATCATGAGCGAATTTTGTCAGCATGGCCTCCTGCTTTATCGCCTCCGGCGGACCGAACACCCCGATCCAGGTGGAATAATCGCGGATCGGATCCCAAATAGCATTGGCGCGGCGGGTCAGCTCGGTCGGGCCCAAGCCTGTTTGAGCTGCGGCTTCTAGATCGGAAAATTTGATGCGAAAATCCGCAAATGCGCGTATCTGACGCAGGTGCGGTAGGGTCAGCTCGACAAACGTCTCAGACGGAAACGGCAGTGGAAATTTTGGCACGAAAGACGCGTCGGGTTTCATCGCTTCCAGGCGTGCGATCACCTCCTCCGCGCGGCGCAGATCATTGACGGGATCGGCCGTGCCGAGCCGGTGCGTTGGCAGCCACATCCAGTATGTTTCCCATGATGGTCCGGTGCGCACATCCTGAATGAGTCGAAGCGCTGCAAGCATCACCGGCCCATTTCGCGGACCCCAAATTCCCTCCGCGATCTCTTTGAGGAGCTCGTCGGGGTCGCGGTCGGGATTCCACAGGAGCTGACCGGCGGCATACAGACTGAAGATGTTAGTCAGGTGGCAGGCCTCCATCTCCGACCAATAGGTGATCGGGTGGATGCGGTCTGCGCCCGCTTTCACCTGCCGGTAAAATTGTGCGAGCAGCTGAGCATTTACGTGCTGCGTTGGGATCTGATCCGATTCGATTTCGGCTGTGTGCCAGCCCCACACGCCGATTTCTAGGCCGTGCGCCTTGGCCGACGCGTGCAGCGCTTCGCGCCGACCCGGCGGATATGTGTGTGGCATCGTATTCTCGAGGAAAAGGACATCCTTAAATCCGTTCGCCAGTAGCTCCTTCATATAAGTCGCCTCCTCGCCGGCGTACCAGAAGTCTACGCCGAGTTTCACCTGAGGATTCAATGCGCGAAACTTGTTTCGCAACAGGCCCATGTAGTTGAATACATCCGCGCGATTTTTGAGATTACCGGGATCATAAAAGTGTGTGATCAAAAGATCCACATCAGGTGCAAGCTCAGCATAACCGTCGTAGTAGCGCTCGAAGCTCGAGCGCACCGCCGGGTCATCGAAGGCCGTTTTTCCCGTCGCTGGTGCGTAGGTGACACTAGGGTCCACCCAGCCGAAATTGTTAAATTGTGCAGCCCAAACCCAGAGGCTGATCTCCTGTCCGTTCTCGCGAAGGGCCCGGGTGAACATTCGCAGCCGGCCGTGATAGGCTTCGCGGGAACCGACCGCTGCATAATTTGCGACGGTGTCCATCAGCTGCGAGCCGCTGAAGCCGAACCAATCAAACATTTCCACGTAGGCCGCTACCTGCCGGTCGCTATAGAGCCAGACGTTCATGCGCTTGTCGGCGTTGGGATTGTTGAAGACTCCTCGCACTAATTCCGGGCTCCAAGCGCACAGCGTCCATTCTCGCCGCGGGATCCACGGCCGCTCGGCTATCCTTACCTCGGGCAGTACCAGCCCAGGCGCGCGCTGTTCGCTCCTGATCACGAGCCGCTGCACCGCGCGCTTCAACCCCCGGTCTGTCTGGCCCGCGGCGATGATCACTTCATGGCCGTCGAGACGGCGGGTCTCCAGGGCAAAGCCCTCTGGGGAATCTGCCGGCACGGCAAGGTCGGCCGATAAGCCCAGGCCGTTCGTGGATAAAATAATCGCTGGGGCCCCAGCTGGTACGGTGGCAAGATCTGCCACGACGTGTACGGAGGTGCCGAGGACCTTACTGATATAATCGGTCAGCCGGTCCGTCACACGCCGCTCTAGGGCGGTCACCGGCCGCGCCACTATGTACGCTGGCTCACCAGAGCGCAATTCCACGGCTGCGACACCGAGGCCGGCACTAAGTAGTGCAGTCGCCATGAGCATGCCCCACCGCCAAAATTTGAAGAAGCGGTGAAGTGTGAAGGAGAAAAAAGGGAGCTCGCTCATAAAATATCTGCCCATCGCTTAGGATTGAATGAGCCGGCTTTGCAAATCTTGCCGGCATTCAGTTTGGTAAATTTTAAACTCCGCAGGGCGATAGGCCCGGCCGCCCATGTAGATGAGTACGTCGCCACGGGTTTGTTTATAACTGTTATCATCGAGGATAAATTTTTCTTCGTCAGCGGGCGAGATGATCGAATATACGGCGGCTCCATAGGGCGCCTCACTGAAGGTATTGTGTCGGATATAAACCTTTCCTGGTTGGGTGTGAGGATCAATTCGCCAGATAAAAACATGATGGCCGACCGGCTGGGGATAAATCTCGGACTGCCGGGGTGGCGCCTCCCCCTGCAAGCTGAAGCCTCCCCCAGCATTAATACTAACATTATACTCAAAGTAGACATCCTGAGATGGCTCGCGGCATTCGTAAGCAGCAAATCCGCAATTATTAAAATAATTATATCTGAAATAAAGTCGCTCAGGAATATGACGAGTTTCACCTCCTTGGTGCGTTACCCCGGCGTCGTAAATATTGTCAAAAGTGCAGTGCTCCACCGTGATATCACGGGCCCCGTCCCATAGTTCGATGGCGTTACCAAAACGAATACGCCGTTCGTTGTCCCAGACGGCCCCGCCGATGAAACTGAAATCACACGCTCGTATCACCAGATCATGGGCCTGCCCCTGTTGATAGCCATGCACTCCGGAATTTCGAAAGCTTAGGTTCTCTAAAACGATATATGCTTTTCCTTTAACCATCCTTCGCTCGCCCCAGAGCACGCACTCGATACTCTGGTAGAAAATTCCTGGATTAGTGGATGCGTAAAGTAAAAGTACGCTCTTGGGCGGAGCTTGCCCCCCTCCTCGATCGCCCGAGGCGTTGCCCGTGAAGTGCCACTCCCCAGGTTCTTTCAGCGCGTTAGTAGCCCAACGAAGGTTTCCGCAGCGCTCGCCTCCGTTGAATACTAGATTGCATACTTTCGTTGCGAACTCGCCTTGATATTGCCAAATAAGCGGCTGCACTTCGATCCATTTTCTGGAATCTCCGATCGCGACTGACCCCATAAAAACAGGTTTTTCTCCTTCACCATAGGCACCGTAGGTTATGGGGAAATTTTTTTCTCCGTCACGCGTGTGTAAGTTGTCACGAATGATGCTGCCTCGCTTAAACAAGACGTGGTCGCCTCCCACAAATTCTCGGGTATGATAAGTTTTTAAAGGCTCTAAGTGGGTTAAACCGGTGTTGGCATCACTGCCAAGTAAGGGATCGATAAAATAAGTCTTTCCTCTCTGGGCCCCATCGGGTTGGGCGTAAAGCAGGGGAGAGCTCCGTCGCACAAAAAATGCTCCTCCGGCTAGTAACCCTAGCCATTTTAAAAAAGATCGTCTTTCCGTTTTCATCTTATGTTGAGTGCTTTAATCGTGCAGCCGTTTTTGGGCTGCGCAAATCCTTTAGGCTCACCGGAGATCGGCGGGAATGGATTTAACGCTGAAACGGATGGGCCAATTTTTTCAGGAGAAGGGGGAAATGAATGGGCAGTCTTGTTGGCTCAGGTTCAGTAAATTTGCGCCCCGGTGGCGCCGTCGGCAAACGTGTTCTTTCTAGTCGCGAGCAGGTATTGAAGATTCCGGCGTTTGATGCCGCAGCTTAGCGGCCACTGGGTGAAAACGACTTCGGCGGATACGTTATCGGTGAGCTTTTTTTATCCAATTATGCGAGCCATGTCAGACTGAACAGGTCAGCGCTGTCGCAAATTCCCAATTGCGCGGTCCCGGCCTGACACATAGCGTGACCCATAATCTACCACCCCAAGGTTTCTAGGTTCGCCCCCCACCTTGGGCACCCTGCTTAACGAATCGTTAACTGTGGATCTGCTAGTCTAGAAGTTTTGATGATTTCTCCGCTGAATTGCGTGGTGGCCGTCGAGGCTCCGATGGCGTTGAAGCCAAGCGATACCGTGTCGGGCGGGCTTTGATAATAAGACACGGCGGTGTCTAGCGCGATTTTGCCATTGAGCCGAACGACCAATTTTCCGCTCTGTTGTGGGCTGATGGATGAGTTCAGCTGGGGTGGGTGAAGCCCTTCGTAATCGATGGTGATGACCTGCGGTTGCGCCGGATCGAAGCTCATGGTTGCGCCGTGCGCTCCGCCGTAGCCCCAATGGTCGAATCCGAAAGAAATGGATCTAGGGCCTTCGTAGCGGACGTAAATCAGGTCCCCTCGGCCCGTTTCTCCGGCACTTAACAAGGGTTCGTTTCTAGATGCGGTGAAGTTCGGGAAAATGAGTTCAAGTTGGACTGCGCCATATTCTGCTGCTTTTGCAGCGAGAGGGGTGCTGGCCAAACGCTTCATAGAAATAATTTTTCCTGAGAAGGATTTTTTGAAGGCGGGGCGGTCCTCGGTTACGCCGATGGAGGGTTGACGCGAAGTGGCATCATAAAAACGGATACGGCGATCGAGGACGATGAGGCCATCGCAGGTCACTCGCAGCGTTTTTTGTAGCTGCTCGGCTTCGCCCCGGGGCATTCCGTTGAAATACGGGTGCTGCGCCGGGGGGTAAAGTGACCCCATCTCGATTCGCAGTACATGGGTCTCACCAGATTGAAGCGTAAAAGGTGCCCCAAAAAAACTGCCTCGGCTCGTGTGTTCGAGTCCGAATTGAATGCGATTTTTATCCAAGTAGTGAACCACAAGATAATCAGAAAGCACACTGCGCCCGGTGGTAACTAGCGGTTCCATGGACTTTGGCGGGTGCTCGGGAAATTTTACCGTAAGTTCGATCGGGCCATAGCGCGTACCTGTGATGCGATCGAAAAGATGCGAGGGCCAGTTCCAGGTGCGCGCTACATCGTGGTATAGGGAGGGGAGATCGTTGCGCAGGATGTCGTTGTGGGCAAAGCTCGCGAAGACGTTAAATGCCGACGAATAGACGATGATCCCGGCGATACCGAAAGCGGTCGCGTTGCGCGCGAGGCGGTTTTTTTGAGGGCGGGCAGCCAGCGCTAATAGCCCGCAACATCCGAGCACGATCAAAGCCGGCAGAAAATCCACCATGTAGCGGTTCGTCGCTGAGCCAAAACACAACAGCGGGATTCCGGTCCCCGCGGCTGCGAGGAGCACGCTTCTAAAAATAGTCCGGGCTCGGCTGGCCGCACCTGGAATCAGCAGCCCAGCGGCAAACAGCACAAAGGGGATATTTTAAAGTATACCGTAAGGGTCCTCATAACCTAAATTACCTTCCGGATACTTCGGCAAATCGGCGGGTTGTACAAAAGGGAAATATGGGCTCCAGCCTGCTTCAGCGAAACCATACACGCGAAGATTATAAAGTAAAAATCTCCAACCAAAGTACGGTAGATGGGTGATGTGATCTCCCGTCATTTGATGGCGGAGGCCAAAATCCGTCGGGCTGCCGAACCGAAGGAAATTATAAGTGGCGAGAGCGATTCCAGCTGCGACCAAAGGCAATATCGCCGCCAGCACCCAGCGGCGCCATGGCCCGTTTCTCCACGCATCCCAGCTCAACCCGCGCGACTGCGCCAACTGCCACAAAACCACCAACACGCTCAATGAACTAAAAAGATAAAACGGTCGGGAGCCGACCGCCAAACCGAACATCGCGCCAGCTATTACCAGCGAAGCGGTTTTTTTACGCGAGTGCAGGGCATGAAACAGAGCCGCTAATCCCATCATGCAACAGGCGTACCCGCAGGTTATCGGCGCCTCGTAGACACTGGAGCGGCGCAGCAGCGCGGGCATCATGTTCGCCAGACCCAGCGCCAACACGCAGCCCATCTCGATGGTCGCAGTCACATTTGGAAAGTAACGTCGCTTCACGCCAAGCACCAGCCACACGGATGCGATGAATCCCAACCATGCAAAGAAGGGAGGGGCCAGACTCTCGTCGAGAAACCGACCGGTCACCAAATGAAACGGCACGAACAGGACCACCGCTGGAGTTGCGCCCCAATATAAATAATACCTCCCTTTGAAATAACTCACATCGAACATTCCGTGACCGGCCCTTTGCGCGGGATCGGTCGGATCCGAAAGCGTGGCCAAAAACGGATCGGCCGCTTTGTCGAGAGCCAGTTGCCCTTTCAGAAAACCTCGGGCGAGTAGATTGTAATATCCCGGACCATCCCGGCTGATGAGTTCCGGCCGCCATACAGGTACCGCCGTCCAGAAATAAAACCAGCCAATCACCGCCATCAAAACGAGGACGAACCCATCGGTTTTTCGGGCACGTTGCAGGGAGGCCATTCATGCAGCGAGTTTGAGGGACTTTGGGATGTCAATCGCTCGCGCCGAACCGGCCTTGGAGTTTTGATTCATCATTTAGACGCGCCGAACCGGCGCTAAATCTAAGCTGGCTCTAGGGCCGCAAGATTTGAGGATTTGATCTGATTTGAACCAGCGATTCTAAATGGGCTGACCTGCGCACCCAGACAAAATTTTCTAAAATCACCTCATGATATACCCCGCTGCTTTCTGTCGTTCTGTGCCTTGGATTTTGCTAAGCGCATTACTTTTCTTCGGGCGCTGTCTAGCGGCGCAGGCATCCGATTTTTCGCCGCAGACGCCGGCCAACGTCATGGCGGAATTTACGTTTACGGCTGCTCGGTCGCACGCGGATCCCTTCAACATAGTGACGCTCGATGCCGTTTTTGTAGATCCGCAAGGAAAGGAGTTCCGTGTGCCCGCGTTTTGGGCGGGCGCCAACGTTTGGAAGGTCCGCTACGCCTCGCCGATTTTGGGCACGCATCGGTTTCGCACCGAATGTTCGGACGGCGACGATCCTGGGCTCCATCATGTTGCGGGCTCGCTTGAGGTGATTCCTTATCGCGGGAAAAATACTTTGTACGCGCATGGCCCACTGCGCGTGACGTCCGATCGACGTTTTCTTGAGCACG
>Ga0209598_10004563_pt1 | contig 10132 bp, 3 predicted proteins | sample M_140807_EF_Meta_FD_187317 | JGI IMG/M metagenome (GOLD analysis project Ga0209598, IMG submission 187317) | Freshwater microbial communities from Lake Montjoie, Canada to study carbon cycling - M_140807_EF_MetaG (SPAdes) (version 2) | ecosystem: Environmental > Aquatic > Freshwater > Lake... | reverse complement strand
GACAGAGGGAGCTGGGGCTATGGTCCCATTCTGGTATCCAAATTGAGTAGTCTGAGTAGTCTGAGTAGCAGGGGTCGGAGTCGTTACAGTAGTTGCTCCTAATATACTGGCAGTAGCGGCACTCCCAACGACAGTAGCACTGCTGGCCTGGATTCCACTGGAGAGAAATGATGTATCTGTTTCGTATGGATTAATTGAGATGGATGCACTTGGTATTGAAGAAAATGATGATACTTGGGCTGCGGCTGCTTGGGCTGCTTGGGCTGCTTGGGCTTTTTCCGCCTCACCCCGCGCGCGCATGTCCCTCTCAATTTGAATAAAAAAATCTGCCAAACTATCTCCGTAAGTTTCTTGTAAGCTCTTATACCTTGCAAATTCAGCATCGTTAAGAGGTACAAATCCATTCATAACATCGTTCAATTGTTGAGATGATTGAGCATTCAGTGCTAAATCTTTCTCCGAGAACGTTGTCGTTGTGCTTTGAGGCGTATCATAGACGAAGACTTGACCTCCCGTTTTCGCATTGGTGATCCAAGTTCCCTGTTGGGCTTCATTGCCGAGATATGCCACATTCATCCTGATTAACGCGGCCGTGTCGGCCTCCGTAGCAGTCCCAGCAATGAAGCTGGCTTGGAGTACACCAGCAATATGAATTGCCTTCTTTTTCGTTGCTGCCAATAACTCATCATACTCCGCCTGCTTCAGTGCAATCTGCGCAGCAAGATCCGCGGAAATGTTGTTCTTGATCTGGATGGTCGCGCCCGCGCTTAGCGTTATATCGTTCCCGATGTTTTTGGAGGTGCCGATGGCATCCCCGTTGCGGAGGATCACGGGGTTGGTCCCCAGGGCGGAAATATTGAGGGTGTTGTTGGTGACCTTGAGCAGAATGTTCCCCTGGCCGCCGACCGAGAAGTCCCGGGCGGTGATGGCGTTGCTCCCGGAGTTGGTCCCCCAAGAGATGAGACTCGTCGGGACGGCCCCAAGGGTGCCTGACGCCAGATTGATCACGTGGCTGTCCGCTCCGGAGAGGGCAAGCCCCCCGGTGACGGTGAGGGCGCCGGGTGTCAGTGTGTCGATCGAGAGGGCACCTGCGGAGTTCCAGGCGAGTGAGGAAACCGTGAGCGTGCTGGCAAAGGAGAGCGTTCCCTGGTTGAGGTTGACGGCGCTGGTTGCCCCCAACGCGTTCTCTGCCCCCACCCTGAGCGTGCCGTCATTCACTGCGGTCTTCCCAGTGTAGGTGTTGGCTCCTGTCAGGATCGTTGTTCCTGATCCGGCCTGGATGAGGTTGCCCGATCCGCTGATGGGATTGGAGAGGGTGAGCGTGTCGCTCTTCCACACGATCAGGTTCGCGTCATTGATCACATTGCCGCTCCCGAGCGTTCCGGTCGTACCACCGCTGCCGATCTGAAGGGCACCTCCCGAGATCGTGGTCGGGCCGGAGTAGCTGTTGGATCCGGAGAGGATTTGCAGCCCGGTGCCGATCTTGGTCAGCGAGGCACCCAGCCCGCTCCCTGAGACACCATCGCTCAGGCTGCCGGAGTAGATGGCCGACTGGTTGGCATTGCCTAGGGTGAGATCGAGGGCCGAGCCTCCCGAGTTCGTCATCGCAAAGTTGTTGGAGCCGGTCAATCCACCGACGGTGTAGCCGGTAATGCCATCGGCGAAGGCTATGTTGGTCGAGTAGTTGACCCGTGCGCTGCCGAGTCCGCGGACGCTTCCGACCACCAACTGCCCTGCCGAGGCGCTGGCCGCTCCGGTGAAGCTGTTAGTCCCGGTCAGGGTGGTCGTTCCGGTTCCTGCCTGGGTGAAGCTGCCCGTTCCACTGATCGCATTGCCGATGGTGAATGCGTCGCTCCGGTTGAGCACCAGCGAGGCGTTATTCACCACCTCACCGCTGCCGAAGATGCCGGTCGTGCCACCATTGCCGACCTGGAGAGTTCCTCCGGAGATCCTTGTCGTTCCCGTGTAGGTGTTATTCCCTGTGAGGGTTGTCGTGCCGTTGCCGAGCAGGGTCAGGCCCAGCGCCCCGTTCACGCCATTGGGCAGATTATTGGAGAAGGTGTAGTTCGTCCCCGAGGCGTCCAGACCGAAGGAACCGCCGGCCGCAATCCCCGATCCGGCCGAAGTGGTGACCTCAGTCAGGAGGCTCTGAATGGCCTCGTTGCCGAAGTTGGCCACATTGAAGGCCAAGGTCGCATTGCTCGCCACCCTTAGGTTAGCCCCAGTCCAGGAGGAGGTATCCCCACCGTAGAGGGCGCCGGTATTGGCAAACTCCACCGTCCCGGCTGAGACGGTCGTCTTGCCCGAGTAGCTGTTGTTGCCGCTCAGGACCGTCATCCCGGTTCCGGCCTGCGTGACGCTGCCTGATCCGCTGATGTTGTTACCAAGGGTGAGCGTGTCGCTCCGGTTCACCACGAGCGAGGCATTATTCACCACCGAGGAGCTACCGAGATTCCCGCCCGTGCCGCCATTGCCTACTTGGAGCACTCCTGCTGAGATCGTCGTCACGCCCGAAAAGCCGCTGTTGTCACCCGTCAGGATGGAGGTCCCGGAGCCGAGCTGATTGATCCGACCATTGCCGGAATCAGAAATGTTAGCCCCCAGGGTGGCCGTGTCACTCTGGTTGAAGTTGATCGAGGCGTTCGCCGCCCCCGAGCTGAACTGGATGCTCGGGGTGATGATGCTCCCCGCCGTGTCATTGGTTCCGAAGCGGCCGACATTCAGCGAAGAGTTATTGCCGAGCGTGATGCCCTGCGCATAGAGGTAGCCTGGGTCGGTCCCCCTAGACACGAGGGTGCCCCCGTTGGCCACAGTGAGTGTGCCGGATCCTGAACTTCCCCAGCTGTTGGCAGTCCCGATCTGCACGGTGGCCTGGTTACTCCAGAGCGATCCCGCTCCGGTCACCAGCGCCGAGTTGTTGGTTCCATAGATGCCCACGTAGGATCCTTTGGTTTTCACTTGAGCCCCGTCGGAGACCACCAGGCTGTTGCCACTTCCCGAGTATCCCGCGATGAGGGTGCCATTGGTCAGGTTGAGGGTCGATCCGGCTCCGGTCACCAGCAGCGAGTTATTCGAGGAGCTGCTTTGATAGCCCATCATGATTTGGGCTCCTTTGGCGACGGCCCCGTTGGAGACAACCATGCTGTTGCCGCTCCCCGATCCTCCCACCGCGATGATGCCGTCCCGGTTGCCGATGAAGGCATTGCTGCCACTCACCCTAAGGGAGTTGTTGGAGTCGCCCTCGTAGTAGCCGATCCAAGTGCTCCCCACGGTGCGCAGGGAGGCGGGGGAGGAACTGCCGTTCACCACCAGCGAGTTGCTGCTACCATTGTAGCCGATGTAGGCACTCGCATAGTTGCTGGCCCCCGAGTTGATGACCATCGACTGGCGTGAGGTATTGCTGCCGACATAGAGGTCCTGGACACGGAACACATAGAGCGCATTGTTACTCACGCTGACCGCCGTGGAGTCAAAATTGCCACTACGGTCCATGGCCCAGAAGTTGTCGGCCGTGTAGCTGTTGCTCGTCCCCCAGGACATCACCTTCATCGGTGTGTTCCCCAGACTGTCCGTGCCGAGCCCGATGCCAAGCACTTGCCCCCCATAGTTCTCGCGCTCTGCTAGCGTGAGGGCTCCGGTGATGTTCAGGAATGTCCCGGAGGTCACGTTGGGGAACCAGATGCTCGATCCGCTGTTGGCGATGAGTGAGGAAATGGTCAGATTGGCAGAGAGACCAAGCGTGCCAGTGAGGGTCACGGCGCCGGTTCCCAGCGCGTTGGAGCTCGCCGTGGTAAGGTTCCCACTGATGAAGGTCCCGCCCGAGTAGGTGTTGTTGCCGCTCAGGATCGTAGTCGCGCTCGAGAATCCAGAGGAGCTCTTGCTGGTCACGCTTCCCGTGCCGCTGATCGCATTGGATACAGTCATCTGACCATCATAAACATCAATGACCAGCGAAGCGTTGTTCACCACCGCCCCGCTGCCGAGGGTTCCTCTGGCGGTAGTCCATTGATTGATAGCTGGGTCCACGTAACGAGTATCTCCGATCTGGAGTGTGCCTCCGGAGATCGTCGTCGTGCCCGAGTAGGTGTTCTGCCCCATCAAGGTCGTCGTCCCGCTGCCGAGCAGGGTCAGGCCCAACGCATTGGCTCCACTATTCGGATCAGCGAGGACACCCCCGTAGGTGAAGGTCGTCCCCGAGGCGTCGATCCCGAGCGAGGATCCGTTCTGGAAGCCGCCATCCGAGCTGCCGAGCTTGGAAAGTTGGGTGATATTGTCCGCCGTGAAGCTCTTGTCACCCCCGACGGCAAAGGCCGCCGTCGCTCCGCTCGCCACCTTCAGGTTCGACCCGGTCCAGGAGTTGGTGTCCCCGCCGTAGAGTGCACCGGTATTGGCGAACTCCAGCGTCCCACCGGAGACCGTCGTCTTGCCCGAGTAGCTGTTGGACCCGGAGAGGATTTGCAGCCCAGAGCCGATCTTGGTCAGCGAGGCTCCCAGCCCACTCTCTGAGACACCATCGCTCAGGTTGCCTGAGTAGATGGCCGACTGGTTGGCATTGCCCACGGTGAGCGCGAGGGCCGAGCCTCCCGCATTCATCATCGCGAAGTTGTTGGAGCCGGTTAGTCCACCGAGGGTATAGGCCGTTGTCCTGGCCGTGAAGGCCACCTTGGTCGAGTAGTTGACCAGTGCGCTTCCGAGGCCGTAGGCGCTGCCGACCACCAGTTGTCCAGCCGAGGCGCTGACCGCGCCCGTGAAGCTGTTGGATCCGGCCAGGATCGTCGTCCCGGAACCAGCCTGCGTGAAGCTGCCCATTCCGCTGATGTTGTTGCCGAGAATGAGCGTGTCGCTCCGGTTCACCACCAGCGAACCGTAGTTCCACACATCCCCGCTGCCGAGGGTGCCGCTGGTGCCGCCGTTGCCCACCTGGAGCGCACCGCCAGAGATGAATGTTACTCCCGAGTAGGTGTTATACCCCGTGAGGGTCGTTGTTCCGCTTCCCGCCTGATTGAAGGCACCCGTTCCGCTGATCGCGTTGCCGAGGGTGAACGCGTCGCTCCGGTTCACCACGAGCGAGCCATTATCGACCACGCTCCCGCTTCCGAGGGTGCCGCTGGTGCCGCCGTTGCCGATACCCAGAGTTCCCGCCGTGATGAAAGTGCCGCCGGAGTAGCTATTCGTTCCAGCCAGGATCGTCGTCCCGGAACCAGCCTGTGTCACATTACCCGGTCCGCTGATCGAATCTGAAACGATGACCGTGCCGCTTCCTTCGTAGACCAGTGAATCGGTGACAACAATGGTGCCGCTATCGTTCTGTCCACTGGAGCTGCCACCCGTGTTTCCGCCACTGCTCGTGGAACTGCTGGAAGGAGAGAGCCCAGTGAGCGCATAGATTTGGTTCGCGTAGGCTGAGATGTCGATGCTGTAGGTGAGATTACCCAGCAGGCTGTTGCTGGCCACCGCCGTGTAGGCGGGCTGGTTGTTGTAGGTGGAGATCTCCATCATGATGCCCGAGAGTTGGTAACCCTCCCCGAATATCGAGAACACGCCGCCACCAGAATCTCCTCCCGCACCCTGCGCTCCGTGGGCGGGGTCCGTGGTGAAGGTGGTCTGGATCACGCTGGTGCCCGAATAATTAATAACTCCCGAGCTGAGATTGGTGCCCCAACGTTTGGTGCTTGTGGAAAGCTCCTGGTAACCTTGAAAGGTGCTGTCCCAGCCATTGAATTCGCTGGTGGACCAGCTCCATGTGGCTGGCGTGGTGTCGACGTACCAGGTTGTGGTCACCGGGCTCCTGTCATAACCGTAGCCGATCATCATCAGTGCCGACCCATCCACAGGAGCCGATCCGGCCAGGTTCAAATTACCGAGCAAGGAAAGCCCGGTGCCGTTTCCAACGGCAACTTGAAATGCGTAGAGGTCGATGTTGCCGAACTGGACACCTGAGTTCGCGATCGAGTTGTAACGGAGGCCATCGCTGGTAACAAAATCCCCGGAACCCACATGGTTGGCCGTCAGAACCCACCCCGTGCCGCCACTACCACCGAGGTAGACACCGGAAGCCCCATTAATTGCTCCCACATAACTCCATCCAAAGTCACCGACTGGGGCCGTAGTATTCCCCGATCCGTCACCGGAAGAGATCACCACCGCCCTGGCATCGCCCGCCGATCCGAGCACCGCCGCCACAACCACAAAAAGCAGAGTGAGCGGAGCGGCCATCAACCCCTCGCGCAGAGAGCGACGGAACAAGCACCGAGTCCCCAGCAAAAACGCATGAGCGGAACGTGAACGAGGAAGGATGGGTTGTCTCATGGGCAGGTTTTTTTCCGGCCGCGACCAACACCGAAGTTTACTGCCCGGCGTCGTCACAATAAGAGGTCCGCGGCCGGCGCACCCGAAACGATGACAACAGGAGGAAAATAGTTATTTTCAAGCCCGGCGCAAATAGTTTTTCAGCCCGGATATTTCATGCATGGCATGGAATATCCGCCCGGAGGGCCGATATGGCCTGATATCATCAGGCCTACCGGGGTTAACCCCGTCGGAAAAATGGAAAAACCACTTTGTTTTTGTCCATTTTTCCCGGTCGGCCGTGCCAAGTTCCTTCCCAAAAGGAACTTGGACGCGGCGCATATTTCACCCGGTGAAATATGCGGGTCAGTGCCGTAATGCGGGTGAAATTGACTGGAGCGGCGGCAAATTTGATCGGCCATTCGCCAAAATTTATTGGCGGTTGAGCAAAATTTGGTGAAGCGCCAGCAAATTTAGTCGGCGTGTCAGCAAAATGAGTCGGCGCGTCAGTAAATTTGCTCGGCTCGTCGCCAAAAAAGGTCGGCGCGTCAGCAAATCAACTCGGCGCTTGGGCAAATTTTGGTGGCGCGTGAGCAAAAATAGTCGGCGCGTCAGCAAAAAAGGTCGGCGCGTGGGCAAATGAACTCGGCGTGTCAGCAAAATGAGTCGGCGCTTGAGCAAATTTGATCGGTCGTTCGCCAAAATAACTCGGCGCGTCAGCAAATTTAGTCGGCGCGTCGCCAAATTTGGTCGGCGCGCCACCAAAAAAGGTCGGGCCGTCACCGAATTTTCTCGGGTCGCCAATGAAAAAAGGCGGATTTGACTTGAATCGCTCCACATCCCGGTGGATTTTCACCTCAGACCAATCCTTGGTACAAAAAAGACAGGCACCGGGGTCTAGCCGATGCCTGTCAGTAGCCGATTAACCGTCGGCAAAGCGGTGATCAGACTGCTTACTTGGCTTTAGCCGTGACCTCGAGTTGGTCTTCTTTTTTCTTGGCAACGCGGGCAAAGCGTTGGCGCAAGAAGGCCTGCTGCTCCGGCATCTTGGCTTTGGCCATCGGGGTCTTGAACATCTGGTAGATGGACAAGGCCGCGCCGTAGTTCCAAGAACCGACCGACATGAGGGAGTCGCCGAGCTTCGCGTTGAAGTCGGAAGCGTGAGCCTCCAATAAACTCAACGCGTCGTAGAGACCCCTCTGCTGCTCCAACGTCTCGACCGAGAGGCTGCCAGGCAGGACGCCGGGGTCCTTCTTGGCTGCCTCGAACGCTCCGTGGACGAACCCCAAGGTCTTGGTGCCGAGCTTGGCCATGCGGCGGCGCTCGAGCGGGGTGAGGTTCGGCATGCCCGGAAGCAATGCCTTGGCCTCATTGATCTTGGTGATGGCCTGAGACAGAGCCTCAGGGCTGATGACTGCCCCCTCGAACATGTATTTCGAGTCGGGCTGCTTTTCGATGACCTCCGTGGTGGAGGTGTATGTTTGGTTTATTGGTTCCATAGGAACATCGGTTGCGGGGTCATCGCCTCAGCCTCTGAGCTTCACGAGCACGTCTCTGTGGAGGTGCCCGGCCCATTTAAGAGAACCGAGAGATAGTTCCGTCCGATGAATAACCACTATACCGAGTAGTCTACTAAGTCAATGCCCCAACATGTAGTTTTTTTAAAAATGTCACACTACCTGTTTTTCTGCTTGACAGCTTACTTGTCTCCTGTGCGAGGGTAGCGGAGTTATGAGCGAGACGAAATCAGCTGCCCCCCACAAGCATCCGTTGCACCAGCTCCGCGACATCTTGGAATGGTCGCGCGAGGATTGCGCAAAACAAACCGGGCTTAAAACGGCCACCATTCAAAACATCGAGCGTGGCGCCGCGCCGCTGCCGGAGGACGCCGCTTTCGCGATCGAAGCGGCGACCAGTTGCAACGCCATGAAGTTGATGGAGAGCGCGGAGGCGTGGCGCAAAGCCTGGCAGGAAAAAAACGCTTCATTCCTCACCTCCGCGGGTTTGTCGGAAGCGGTGGAGTTCTTTGCGCCGAAGACTCTCAACGGCTCGCCTTTCACGAAAGAGACCTATGAGTCCTACCGGCAGAGCGCGCTTTCGGCTGAGGACGCACAGCATGCAATCAATGACCTCTGGTTGCGTATCGATCTCCTCCTCGGCCCGCTGGCATCGAAACCGGAAAAATTCCGGCGCATGTATCGCTATCTTGCCCAGCTCCTCAACAAAGAACGGCGCGAGTCCGGCCCAAGCGATTCTGACATGGCCGAATACGCTTTGCAGCAGGGCTCTTCCGAGCTCAAGGAAATGACCATCGGCGAACTTGCTGCGACCAAGGAAGTGGCCGACAGCCCCGCGTGGAACCAAATCGAAGCTTCCGGCCAGTTCAAACCCGAGCAAAAAACCCACGTGGTGCTCGAGCGGTATCCGTTTTGGCCGGAGATTGAGCGAACAACGAGTGACGAACACTATCTCGTGCCGGACTACGTTTTTGGTGAGCGCATCGTCTACCGCATCACGCTTCCGAACGGGAAGCCGCTCGTCGTGACCATTACCCGCAGTCGGGCCACGGGATTGCGCGGCAAGCTCACCGACGCCATGATCCGCAGCAACAAGGAGCGCGGCGGCGGGAACGGCGAGGCTTCCAACTGACGCTGCCCAGACGGGTTTAAACAGAAGATAACGAAGGTAAATCCCGGACGCACGTTCCTCTCTTCGTTAACTTCGTTACCTTTTGTTTAAAAAAACTCAGGCCATTCCCCCTCCGTGATCTCTGTGCCTTGGTGAGAGAAATTTCCGCCCTTTGCCTCCCGAGCCTTGGACCGGGAACTTGAGAACTCTCACGGAGACACGAAGAGCACGGAGGAAGCGGCGGGGCCGTAGTGACGTGTGATACCAAACACGAAAAGTTTTTTGACTTTTCACCACCTTCGGTAGGGTCGGCTGGCTCAGCCGACCGCACGCCCGCATCAGAAATGCAGCGGTCCGCTGGGCCAGCGGACCCTACCAACCACGACTCTTCGTAGAGTCAAATCGTTTTGGGGATTGGTATGACGTGTGGCGAGCGCGGCGCCAGAAAAATCAGGAAACCTTTGCCCCGGTAGTCACGACTGACCCCCCGCTTCGGAGAGCTCAACCGTCCCCATACCTCCCAAATCCACCGCTTGACACAGTGCTCCCTATGCATACACCTTGTATTCAATGAGGGTCATCAAACCCGCCCGCATCCGTGAATACGCAAAACTCCATCCCCGTGCGAAAGCTTCGCTCGATGCTTGGCTCAAGTCGGCACTCGCGGCGTCGTGGCACAGTCTCGCCGATGTCCGCAAAACTTGGCGCAGCGCCGACCAGGTCAAAGTCGCCAGCGGCCGTATCGTTCTGGTCTTCAATATTGCGGGCAACGCCTATCGCCTCATTGTGGCCGCCCACTTCAACCGCCAACTCCTTTTCGTGCTCATGTTCATGACGCACGCCGAATACTCCAAGAATCGATGGAAGGAAAAACTATGAAGACCGCCAGCACCCGTGATTGCCGTCCCAAATTCAAAAGTCTTGCGGAGATTCCCTCCACCTACCACGCGCTCTGCACCAAACTCTGGTTGCCGCGGCCCATCCATGACCGCAAAGCGGCCGCCGAGGCCACCGCGGTGGCCGACGCCCTGGCCGGCTTTTCCTTGAACGAGGAACAGGAAGACTATCTCGAAGCCGTTGCCCTCTTTCTGGAGGAATACGAGGGCGATTGTGCACCGCGGATCAGCGGACGCCAATTGCTCCGCCAACTATGCGCCGAAAACGAACTCTCCGGCGCGGACCTTTCGAGAATTCTCGGCGCCTCGCGTCTGCTCGG
>Ga0209598_10004562_pt1 | contig 10132 bp, 9 predicted proteins | sample M_140807_EF_Meta_FD_187317 | JGI IMG/M metagenome (GOLD analysis project Ga0209598, IMG submission 187317) | Freshwater microbial communities from Lake Montjoie, Canada to study carbon cycling - M_140807_EF_MetaG (SPAdes) (version 2) | ecosystem: Environmental > Aquatic > Freshwater > Lake... | reverse complement strand
AAATCCTGCGATTTATCGGAGCTGAAGTAGCCAGCGTAGAGGCGGACGAAGACGAACCCGAAGAGGGTGGAGCCGAAGTCACAGCCACACCATAGCATCACTTTCTGGCGAAGCTTTTCCTCCAAGAACTAGATGAGGTTGAGCACCCGGCAAATCAATTGGATCGGGACCGGCTTGGCGGTATTTGTGCCGGATCAGCCTTGCCTTTCGTTGAGCTTGTTCTGAAGGACGTCGAACACCGGTTCCTCATCCCCTCGGAGCTTGTAGAGGAAGGCCACGAACCCGGGACGAAGGCTCGTTTTGAGGGTAATCAAGGGTTACTCGGTGACCTCGACAATTTTTCCCTGGCCAGGGGGGGGAATGGTTGCCCTCTACAGAGGCCGAGTTTTCGAACAAGGCGTCCTCAAGGCGCAAGCGAAACTCGGTCTGGACGTAGGCACCCGAGATGAATCCACTCCTCTCCAATGAAATCCCCCACTTTGTCACGACGGCACTTCCTGCAGTCCACCGCATGGGTGGCCGGATCTACGTTCCTGCCCCAGGCCATTCGCTCAGCACAACCCAGCAATCAGGTGGCCGTGGGAGTGATGGGGTTGCACCGAGGCAAGGCACATCTGGAGGGTTTTCTGACCGTCCCCGGATGTGTGATCGGGACTGTTTGTGATGTGGATCGACGGGCGGCTGCCGAGGCCGCGGACTGGGTTGAAAAAAAGACTGGCCGCCGGCCGAAGGAGGTAAGCGATTTTCGAAGGATGCTCGACGATCGATCGCTGGACGCCATCAGCATCGCGGCCCCCAACCATTGGCATGCTCCTGCTACGATTCTGGGCTGCGATGCCGGCAAGCACGTCTACGTCGAAAAACCCGGCAGCCACAACGCGCGGGAGGCTCAATGGATGGTGGCGGCGGCGCGAAAACACCAGCGCCTGGTCCAAATGGGAAACCAACGACGCAGTTGGACTCTTGTCCGCGAGGCAATGGATGAACTCCATGGCGGTATCATCGGAAAACTCCACGCTGCCCGCAGTTGGTACAACGCAGACCGCACCACCATCGGCCATGGCAAGACCGGCCCCGTGCCAGAATGGCTCGATTACTCCCTCTGGCAAGGCCCGGCCCCGGAACGCCCCTACAGAGACAACGTGGTCCACTACAACTGGCACTGGCGCTGGCACTGGGGTGGCGGTGAATTAGCGAACAATGGCCCCCATTTCCTCGACCTCGCGCGCTGGGGACTTGGCGTGGATTGTCCCACCCAGGTTAGTTGCACGGGAGGTCGCTTCTACTTTCAAGACGATCAGGAAACTCCAGACACCGTTCAGACTTCCTACGTGTTCGGTTCAAGTCAGATTACCTGGGAATGCCATAGCTGCAATCCGCGCGGTTACTATGGAGTGGGGGTCGGGGTCGAGTTCTTGGGAGAGGGAGGATCTTTCCTACTGCTGGACAGCGGATGGAAACAGATCGACGACAAAGGCAAGACGGTCCGTGAAGGTCAAGCTCCCCGCCGAGACTCCGACCACTTCCTCAATTTTATCGAAGCCATCCGCGGCAACGCACGCCTCAATTCGGAGATTGAGGAGGGCCAGAAAAGCACACTGCTCTGCCATCTGGGAAACATCGCTTGGCGCACCGGGCACACCCTGCACCTCGATCCGAAAAGCCGCTCTCTGCGCCGAGATCCGGCCGCCTCCGCACTCTGGGGTCGCGAATATCGCCCGGGTTGGAAACCCAAGGTCTAATGTCCCTGCGGGGCACGAAACTGCCGCACATCAGCAAGGCATAAAACCTTGCTTCCAACAGGGCTCCACACACTTCAATTTCAAGGAACCAATACAGCCTCCAAAAAACTCAAATCCCTCCGTCACGGCCCATCCCTCCATGCGCAAGCTGTTGTGAATCTTGCGATATGCAGTAAAAGCAACTACGCCAAGTCCGGATTGGCTTTGACCCAAAGGCTTAGGGTTGGTCTCCTCCGCAGCCAGAATGAAACCGAATCGCATCCTTCCCGACCTCCAGTGCTCGCTCCTCTGTGAGGACGTGAAGCAAGAGTCCAATGGTAATTTTATCCTGATCGGCATCATCGGTCTGGTTCGTGTCCCCCAGTTACCGATCACCGCTTTTAAGCTGTGCGTGTTCAACCGCTGGGTGGCCGGCATCGGGCAATTCACCGAAGTGGTCCGACTCCTCGCACCGGATGGAAGCACTGTGCTGCGTCAGAACTCCGTGAAGTTCCAGTTGGCCGATCCAGTCCAAGCAATGACAACGGTGAGCGTAATGGCCAATGTCGAATTCAAGGAAGCCGGCGTTTACACCATCGAAGTGCTGGTGGATGACGTCATGAAATTGCGTTTCCCGATTCCCGTGGTGGTAGCTCAACAACCCCCGCAAGGCGCAGCGTCCCAACCGGTCGCCCAAGACTGAAGACCCGAGGCGATTCAGGCCCGGCACGGACACTCGTCCGACCGGGCCTTTTTCATGAAGTTCGGTGGGAAAGTCAAAACACCCCAACCCAGACAGCAATTGTTGCCCAACCTCTAAACGCCACCGGTGATGTCTGCTGCAGGAGGCACCGGTTCTTCCAATCTCGATTCGGAGGGGACCGCTTCATCGGATAGCGGCCCATCCAAGGCGAGAGCCAGAGTCTCAGGAAAGACTTCCTCCAATTTGGGAGATTCCGGGGCCGTCGCCAGACCAGGATCTACCGTTAAGAGCGACTCTGGGCGTTGAACCGGTATACGCCGCAGTTCCGAGGCGTCTGGGAGGCCCTCCAGCGCTGCCAGGCCGAAATACTCCAAGAAGGTCGCCGTGGTGCCATACTGCATCGGGCGACCCACTACTTCGGCTCGCCCCGTCTGCTCGATGAGCCCACGCTCCACGAGGCTGGAGAGAACACCGTCGACGGCAACACCCCGTATCTGCTCCATCTCCGCCCGGGTGATTGGCTGGCGATAGGCGACAATCGCCAGAGTTTCCAACGCGGGTTGGCTCAGGCGGGAAGGACGAATCTTCACACCAAGAAAGGCTCTGAGCCACGGCCCGTAGTCCGGCTCATTGACGAATTGCCAGGCCCCAGCCACACACACCAAGCGATAACTGCGCTGCGCTACCCGATGATCTTCCTCTAGGACCTTGAGACCCTCCAAAATACGGTCCAGGTCGAGCTTGAGCAGTGCGCGCACGGGCTCGATAGCGCTTTCCTCCTGCGCTGCACGATTCAGTATGTCCCTGAACTCCATGAGCGAGAGGGGCTTCTGGGCAGCGAACAGCAAGGATTCCAGAACAAATTTTAACTCCATCGTGTGACCCCGGACATGACGGGAATGGTGGGCAAAGACAAGCCCTGAAAGTAATTTAACTCCAAGGTCACTCGAATTCACATCGGTTGTCCATTGTCTGAGAACTTCATTAGACTAGAATTTCAGCAGCGCTGTCCTATGAATCAACAATTCCCAAGCATCTGCCTCGCCTTGAGCGTTGCCACCTTGTCGACGCTGGCGGCCGAATTGTCGACCAACGCTCCAGCGGCCACGCAGCCCCCCGCCGCACCGCTCAAGCCTCCCAGTCCCTGGCAAACCACCGCCTCAATGAATGCCGCGGTATCTCGAGGCAATGCGGATACTCTCCTGATAGGGGCCGCCCTCACTTCGCTCCGGAAATGGGACAAGAATGAAATCGCACTAGGGGCTGACGCGACCTTTGGCAGCAACAGCGACCCTACCACACGCAAGGAAACAACCACCGCCCAGAATTACGGCGTGTATGCTCAGTACAACCGCATTCTTTCCGATCGCGTCTACCTGGGTCTCCGGTCGGATGCCCGACAAGATCGGATCGCATTCGTCGACTACCGCGCCACCGTAGCTCCGGCACTCGGTTATTACGTAGTCAAGAACGACCGGCTAAAGGTGAAGATAGAAAATGGTCCAGCCTTCATTTTCGAAAGCCTCCAGGGAGCCGGAACCGCCAACTACCTGACGTTGCGTTTAGCGGAGGAGGTGCAGTGGAAAATCAATGAGCGCGCCTCCATTATCCAGAGCATGGAATACCTGCCGCAGGTAGAGGACTTAGGAAACTATGTCGTGAACTTCAATATGGGGCTCTCGGCCAAGATCACCGACAAGGCCAGTGTTACTATCACATTCCAAGATTTCTACCGCTCGGTTCCGGCTCCGGGTCGCCGTAGCAACGACCTGCGGCTTCTGGCTGGAATTTCCTATAGTTTTTAAAATTCCAATTCTGGCAACTTCAACGACCGATCGTCACTCCCGCCCCCGTTTCAGCGGAGCGAAAAAGCCACTGCATCAACATGGCTTTCGCTCGTTGAACTCTGACCGTACATTCCGCTGCATGTCGTCCGGAACGTTTTCTCGCAGAACTCTTCTCCGCGGAGTGGGTGCCGCCATGGCGCTGCCTTGGTTGGAGGCCATGGCTGCCACCAAGACATCCTCCCCAACTGAGGCGGGCGCTGGCGATAAACCACGGCGTTTTGCCTGCCTTTACATGCCCAATGGTACGCGACCCGATCGTTGGACTCCCGAGGGCGAGGGTTCGACATTTCAGCTGTCGCCCATTCTGGCACCGCTTCAAGCCCATCAGTCCGAATTGCTCGTCCTGACCCAATTGTGGAATGCAGCCACCAATACCGGTGATGGCCACTACGTCAAAACCGGCGGGTTTCTCACCAGCACGACGATCACCCGCACCACGGGTGCAGACTTGTGCTCCGGCAACACCTCGATGGATCAATGGATGGCCCGACAAGTCGGCCACCTCACACCCTTGCCTTCGCTGGAACTGGGCATCGAACCCATCACCACAGGTGTTGATACCAATGTCGGCTTCACCCGCCTCTACGGATCCCACATCAGTTGGGCGACTCCCACGACTCCCTGCGCCAAGGAGATCAATCCTCGCCGGGCCTTCGACCGACTCTTCCGCAACGCCAGCGGGTTACCCGCCTCGCGCTTCGGAGACAACTCCAGCGTCTTGGACCTCGTCGCCGGCGACGCCCAGCGCTTGAGACAACAGTTGGGCAAGGCCGATCAGCAGAAAATGGCAGAGTACTTCGAGAGCGTCCGATCGGTAGAACACAGGATTGAATGGGCCCGACGGCGAGCCCTCGGCGAGTATATGGAGGATCCGGCGGCGCGCGCTGAAATCCAACGCCTAGGCCAGCGCATCGATCTTTATTCCGATCCCGCCCGAGCCAGCGAACGAGGCATTAACCATACCGAGCAGGTTCGTTTGATGCTCGATATCATGGCATTGGCCTTCTGGACCGACTCCACCCGAGTGAGCACCTTCATGTTCGGCAATGCCGTTTCAGGGCGAAACTTTTCCTTCTTGGACGGCGTTAAAGGCGGTCATCACGAGTACAGTCACCATGAGAATCTTCCGGAGAAACTTGCCCCCTACGAACGCATCACCCGGTGGCATGTCGAACAATATGCGTACTTTCTAGACCGATTGCGTTCTATGAAGGAGGGCACTGGTTCGGTGCTCGACCAATCCATGATTTTGTTCGGAGCCGGCATGCGCGATGGAAATGGCCACAATCCGCACAATCTCCCCTTGGTATTGGCTGGACGGGGCGGTGGAACCCTCAACCCGGGCCGGCATCTGGTGTTCTCAAAGGATAGCCCCATGGCCAACCTGCACTTGGGATTGATGCGCCGCATGGGAGTCCGCGCCGACCGTTTCGCCGACAGCACGAATGCCTTGCTAGAACTAGGTGATGCTGAAGCCTGAAGCAACCTTCCTGCAACGGGCTACTTAGGACGCGTCCCAATATCGGACACGGTGCGCGCAATTGAATCCTGACAATCCCTCTCTTCGGGTTGCCCTCAGTCCATTCTTGCGCTCAATTTCCATCTGCCATGCCTCTCTATCAGTACGAGACCATTCCAACAGTGCCTGACGAAGCGGTGCGACGCTTCGAGGTGAAGCAGTCCATGAACGACAACGCTCTGACCCGCGATCCTGAATCCGGCAAACCGGTTCGTAGAGTCATCTCGGGCGGATTCCTGATGCTCAAGGGCGAGATCGGCAGCGAAAGTGGAGCCGGCGGCGTCCCCTCCCCACAGTCCTGCGGCGGATCTTGTGCCTGTCATCCCTGAACGATCTCTGTCTCTTGGCTTCTGATCCACCTCATCGTCCCGACTCCACCTTTTGATGAATCTGCAACCCTCCCTCCGGCAATCCATCCATTGGATGGTTCTCTGTCTGTTCTGCCTGTCACTTCGAGCCCAGGGCAATGGCGAGAAATTGCCCACGAGCAAGGTTTCACCCATGGATCGCCTAGCGTGGATCCAGGGACCAACCAACGTGAGTTTAGTCGGACGCGCCACGTTGCAGATCCCCAAAGGATTTCGATTCCTTGAGTCAAAGGGGGCCCAGGAATTCTTGAAGAAAACCGGCAACCGGCCCAGCGGTCAAGAAACCGGCCTGCTAATGCACACTCAGGACGAATGGTGGGTGATTTTGGAGTTCGAGGAGACCGGCTATGTGAAAGATGATGAGAAGAAAGAACTCGATGCCGACAAACTCATCGGGTCTTACAGACAGGCTACCGAATCGATGAACGAAGCCCGCCAAGAGCGAGGCACTCCACCGATCCGCATTGTCGGTTGGCACGTGGCCCCCAACTACAATGACATCACCAAGAATCTTGAATGGAGCGTGGAGGCCGAAAGCGGCGGCGAGAAGTTTGTGAACTACAACGTCCGCCTCTTGGGTCGCAAGGGCGTGACCAAAGTCACCCTAATTGAAGACCGCACCCATGTGGACGCCACGCTGCCGCAGTTTCGGGAGATCCTTCGCAGTCACCAGTACGGCGGCGGAGAATCTTATGCCGAATACCGTCAAGGCGACCGCATCGCTCAATATGGACTCGGGGCCCTGGTTCTCGGAGGGGCCGCAGCCGCAGCCGCCAAGTTCGGGCTTTTTGCGCCACTCATCTTGTTCATCAAGAAGGCGTGGAAAGTTGTGGCCGCAGCGGTGGTGGGAGCCGTGATGTGGATCAAGAACCTGATCACAGGGCGCAACAAGAACGAGGGAGGCTGGAGGCGCCCTTGAGCCTCATTGTCTTCAACAAGCCCTACGGGGTGTTATCGCAGTTCACCGCCGACGGTTCACCCAATCGAACGCTGGCTGAGTTTGGTTTTCCACCGAGGGTCTATCCACTGGGAAGGTTGGATGCCGACTCAGAGGGGCTTCTGTTGCTGAGTGACGAAGCGGGACTGAATCACCGGCTCTTGGATCCCGAAGCGGGCCATCGACGGACCTACTGGGTTCAGGTTGAAAGAATTCCCGAGGAAGCCGCTCTCCGGGCGTTGGAGAACGGTTTGTTAATACAAGGCCACCACACCCGACCGGCGCGAGCTCAGAGGTTGGATCCGCAACCGGATCTGGCCCCAAGGAATCCGCCGATCCGATTCCGCAAATCGGTGCCGGACTGTTGGATCGCCCTCGAACTCAGCGAAGGCAAGAATCGTCAGGTACGGAGAATGACTGCTGCCGTGGGACATCCCACGCTTAGGCTAGTTCGGACGAGCATCGGCTCCTTCGAGCTCGGTCCCCTGCCCTCGGGCCAGTGGCGGGACGTCTCGGTCTCAGAGCGCCGGCAACTCTTCGCCGCAATGGGTGCCGCTGGCAGGCAAGTAAAGTAGCCGCTCCGAGTTCACTGGCTAAATCCCGCCAACTTCTTTTCGCTTTATTGCCTGATTTTGTTCGGTCCAACAGGCATCCTCTTCGAGCGATGCGCAGCTTGTATCTGGACATCTTCAGCGGAATCAGCGGTGACATGTTCATCGGTGCCATGCTCGACCTCGGCGTGGAATTTCGAGACCTCGAACGAGAACTCCGCAAGCTCGGCCTGGGTGGGTATCACCTCCATGCGGCCCGGAAGCACAAGTCGTCGATCGAGGGTGTGAAGTTCGACGTGCACCTCGAGGGCAAAGCCTGTGGGCACGAACATGGACACGAGCACGAGCATGGGCACGAGCATGGGCACGAGCCTGGGCACGAACCTGGACACAGCGAGGACCGCACCTTCGCAATGATTCGTGGATTGATCGAGGGAAGCACCTTATCCGACTGGGTCAAATCGAGATCGATAGCCGTGTTTCACCGCGTCGCCGTGGCCGAGGGCAAGGTGCACGGACTGCCCCCTGAATCGGTCCATTTCCATGAAGTGGGGGCAGTGGATTCCATCGTGGACATCGTCGGGGCCGCGATTTGTCTCGAACTGCTGGGCCAACCCCGCATCACCAGCGCCCTAGTTGTCGAAGGCACCGGCTTTGTGAACTGCGCCCATGGCCGATTCCCCATCCCTACCACGGCGACTCTTGAAATACTCGGAGCGCGGGGTATCGGAGTGACCCAGTGCGAAGAACCCCATGAGCTGGTCACTCCTACCGGAGCAGCCCTCTTGGCCGAGTTTGTGGAATCCTTCGGCCCCATGGAATCGCTCAAGGCCCAACGCATCGGATACGGACTGGGGACCCGAAACAACAAGACTCGCCCCAATGTCTTGAGGGCCATCTTGAGCGAAAGCGCTGACGGTTCAGCGAAACACGATTGGTTAACCGACCAGGTGGCCGTGTTGGAGACCAACTTGGATGACATTTCCGGGGAGATTCTCGGGCATGTCTTGGACAAAGCCCTGAGGCTGGGAGCTCTGGATGCCTTCCACACGCCGATCCAGATGAAGAAGCAGCGACCCGGTGTCCTCTTGACCCTGCTGTGTGAACCCGACGACGCCGACCGATTCACCGAGTTCCTGCTGCTGGAAACTTCGGCATTCGGCGTCCGACGGACCGTGGCAGAACGTCGCAAATTGCAACGCGACCACATCGCGGTGAAGACACCCTTAGGAACCGTGCAGGTCAAACGGGGTTTGCTGAATGGCAAAGTCATCCAAGCAGCACCCGAGTACGAATCCTGCAAGGGGGTCGCGGCCATGGCCGGGGTGCCGGTGAAAGATGTCTTCGATGCCGTCCGCCGATTGCTGCCCTGAGCATTTAGATTCAATCCCAGGCTTCAGTGCTCATCATTCAGGGACTGAGCAGCGAAGGGACAACGACAGGGGCCAGGGGAGATAAAATCCTTGCATTCCTGTCATTGGAGCGTAGCCAACGGAGATGCGAGTTCTTTGCTGGATGGCCCTGTCTTATTGCGCAGTCTCCGTGACACTGGCGCAAGGAATCCGCGGTGTGACTCGACGCACTCCGACCGTAGTCCAAGGTCAGATGGCCTCACAATTCTTTGCGGCGGGTGGAGTGCCATTGAATCCGGTTAACCCGGCTCTGGCCACAGTGCCCGGTGGGTCCCAAAACGGCGCCCCGGCAAACCGAGGCATTGTATCGATGCCCGTTCCGATGGTTCGCACCGGAGTCTCCCCTACCACTCCACTTTCCCACAGGGCTGCGACAACAGTTTACCCAGCAGCGACACTGCAAAGCAGGACTCTGCGTCGGTAATCCGCTTCGATTTAGTTCGGTACCGGAGTCACTCGAACTCGCAGGAACCTCCAGAACATCCAGCAAGAGGCTGGTAGGGCGGCCGCCGAGAGCGTTGGGACATTCAGAAATGCGTTTCACGCAAGCTCCGCATTTCTTGCCCGAAGAAATCTATCCTCCACCAATCACCCGACCCAACAGGTCTGGTCTGTCAGCAACGGAGTGCAAACCGACGAAACCTGTCAGTTCGAAAACGACCGTCTTCAAAAGTTCAACGCCTCATCAATCGGCTCTCTTCCTGTTCGTTGCCCCAGCGGATCCTGATTTAGTCTGTTGGGTCTAGAACGCCTTAGGGGGCCATTTAGAAGAACCGAGAAACGCGGGCGCGCAATCCGGAAGCCCCCCTCCCAAGAACATGGCAAAGTCGTAGTTTTCAAACCGGCCACTTTCAGTGGATGTCAGTGACGGTGTGAAATCCGATTAAATGTGCCGGTTTGAAAATCACCGTCCCCAGAAACTCAACGGATCATCGATCCGGCATCGGCTTGTAGATTGTCGAAGCGAATCCTGATCAGGTCTGGTGGACCTTGAACGCATTGGGCCTCCATCAGAAGGAGAAAGAAACGCTGGCGCTCCTCTCGGAAGAAAACGTCCGTAAGAACCTGGCAAAA
>Ga0209598_10004558_pt1 | contig 10139 bp, 8 predicted proteins | sample M_140807_EF_Meta_FD_187317 | JGI IMG/M metagenome (GOLD analysis project Ga0209598, IMG submission 187317) | Freshwater microbial communities from Lake Montjoie, Canada to study carbon cycling - M_140807_EF_MetaG (SPAdes) (version 2) | ecosystem: Environmental > Aquatic > Freshwater > Lake... | reverse complement strand
AACAAAAAATACTACCTAAAAATATAACTTCAGACATGTTTTAAAGTTAAGTAGTTCTTTATTAATATCCTCGCTCGTTTTTTCCTTCGATATAATTTAGGAATGCTTTGTTTACCACTTTGTTACCACCTGGCGTAGGATAGTTACCCGTAAAATACCAATCGCCGGTATTGGTAGGACAACAATCATGTAAGTCTTCGATGGTTTGGTAAATAACTTCTACAGGATTTGATACTTCAGGAGGCGTAATGAGTTGGGCAATTTTATCAGAAATTTGTTCTGTAGTAAATGGTTTATAAATACTACGCACTACATTTTCAGTATCTAACGTTCCAGCCACAGCCAATGCTTTAATTTTTTCGTGCACGTCTGTTAAAATATGTTCTTGCTTGGTGTCATATAATAAAGCAACGGCTGCTTTAAAGGCTATAAAATCTCCTAACTTGCTCATATCAATACCATAGCAATCGGGGTATCTAATTTGAGGAGCCGATGAAACAACAATAATTTTTTTAGGATTAAGCCTAGAAAGCATTCTAATAATACTTTCTTTTAAAGTAGTGCCGCGTACAATACTATCGTCAATTACAACAAGCGTATCTTCTCCACTTCTAACAGTACCATAGGTAATATCATACACGTGTTGCACCATTTCATTGCGGTTGGCATCTTCGGTAATAAAAGTGCGCAACTTAACGTCTTTAATGGCTATTTTTTCTTGGCGAATTTTTCGGTTCACCATTGCTTCTAATTTCTCTGGCGTAAAATCTTTACCCCAACTTAAAATACGCTCTACTTTAATTTTATTTAAGTAGGCTTCCATTCCTTTTACAAGTCCGTAAAAAGCTACTTCTGCAGTATTAGGAATATAAGAGAAAATAGTATTTTTTAAATCGTGATTGATTCTTTCTAGCACTGTTTCACTTAATGATCTACCAAGTGCAATACGCTCACGATATATTTTTTCATCACTACCTCTAGAAAAATAAATGCGCTCAAAACTACAAGCCCTTCTTTCTTTAGGTTCCAATATTTGTTCTATTCTATAATCACCATTAGCATCTACAATTAAGGCAGTACCTGGCATTAATTCTTGTACTTCATTTTCTCCCACATTAAATGTAGTTCTGATCGCTGCACGCTCAGATGCTGCAACAATAACATCATCAGAAATATAATAATAAGCAGGTCTTATGCCGTGCGCATCGCGCATGATAAAACTACTGCCATTGCCAAGTAAACCACCAATGGTGTAACCACCATCAAATAGCGGTGTAGCTTGCTTTAGCACACTTGCTATATTTGCTTCGTTGGGTTGTTTATCGTCTTCTTTTACTAAATAATGATGCACCACTTCCATCATGGCAGCTAAATCACTTTGCTTTTGAAAAGACCCTGGTTCAAAATTTATTTGAGCAAATAAATCGTCGGTATTAACGAGGTTAAAATTTCCGGCTAAGGCTAAATTTTTTCCTGGAGAAATATTTCTTTTAATAAATGGATGACAAAATTCTACATTGTTTTTTCCTTGCGTACCATAACGTAAATGGCCTAGTAACAATTCACCTAAAAAAGGCAAATGCCCTTTCATTAAACCCGGATGATTTTTGATATCGGGTTGGTGCTTTTCTAATTCTTGAATTTCTTGACCAATGGTATAAAATAAATCTGCAATAGGCTGAGGCGCACTGCTACGCATTCTATGCAAATAAGGATTACCGGCTTCGATATTTAATTTAACGGCTGCAATACCTGCACCATCTTGGCCACGATTGTGCTGTTTTTCCATTAACAAGTACAGCTTATTGAGGCCGTAGGTAACGCTACCATGCTTTTGCAGGTAGTAAGAAAAAGGCTTTCTCAAACGAATAAAAGCAAGGCCGCATTCGTGTTTGATATCGTCGCTCATAGTGGGTATAACTGAGAAGTGGCGAAGTTAATAACTTCGCCACTTCCTTGCAATTAAATATTGGGATGATTTTATCTTTTATTTAGCCGCTAATGACTCAGCTAGCCATAAAAATTCGGTGGTGAATGTATCTACCGACTTTTGAAAGTTAGAATCAATTAATTCACCTTCTGCGGAAAACTTTTGGTCCAAAAACGGAACCAAGAGCATATTAGGCGCTGCAATACCAAATAAAGCAGGCACTAACAGTAGTAATTGCTGACTGGCCCTAGCACCACCCAAACCTCCTGGAGAACCAGTTACGAGCCCAAAAGCCTTTCGGCTTTGCTTTGGAAAATGGTCTAATAGGTTTTGGAGGGCTGCCGAATAGCTACCATTATACTCCGGCGTTACCAATATAAAGGCGTCCGCTGCAAACATTCGGTTGGCAAGTGGCTTTAAATGATCTGGCGCCTGATCGGGGGTTCCTATTACAGAATTTAATAATGGCATATTCCAGTCTCTAACATCCAATAGTCCAACATTATGCTTAGAAATTGCACTGAATTGCTTTTGCAAATAAAGCGCAACTCTATGTGTTACACTGCCCTTTCTTGGACTACCTGAAATGATTTCTATATTCATAATTTGATTGCTTGTAAGTAATGAACAATTCAACTATTAAAAGGTTCGATGTAATGGAAGCGATTCATAAAAGAGCAAGCGAGGCCTAATACATATTACCACTGCATGGGCACTTCAATAACCAGTAAAGAAGATTTTGCTGAGGCTGTAAATTCAAAAGCATCTGTTTCTGAAATAGCAATGGCGTCTCTTACACCTAGTTCCTGCTCACCAATTTTTACTTGGCCATTAACAACAATGAGATACACACCACTACCTGATTTATGAAGGTTGTAGGTCTGCGTTTGATAGGCATCAAAATCACCGAGTGAAAACCAAGCGTCTTGGTTAATCCAAACAGCGTTGTCATTGTCAGGCGCTACAACCGTTTGAAATTTATTGATACGGTCTGCGGCACTAAATGTAAGCTGCTCGTAGCGGGGTTTGATATTTTTTTCTTTAGGAAACACCCATATCTGAAATAATTTTACGGGCTTATCATTGTTGGCATTGTATTCACTATGGTAAATACCAGAACCAGCGCTCATAATTTGAACATCGTTGGCTCTAATGATTTCATCCCTCCCGGTAGAATCGTTGTGGTGTAAATCTCCTTCTAATGGAATGGTTACAATTTCCATATTGTCATGCGGATGCATGCCAAAGCCCATTCCAGCATCTATATGATCGTCATTGATAACACGAAGCGCACCAAAATGAACACGTGCAGGGTTATTGTACTGCCCAAAACTAAAATAGTGGTAAGTGTCTAACCAGTCAAATTTTGCGTGGCCTCTACTCACTGCAGCATGTAATTCTGTTTTCATTTTACATTATTTTCTGTCAGCGGTTGCCTTAGCAGCGGCTGCTTTCCAATCGTTTAAGCCATCGCAACCTGCGTAGTCTTTATCGATAGATACGTAATAAGTAGGAATATGATCTTTAAACCATTTTTCAAGAGCTGCAGACTTTTTCTCTTCTATAGCACGTTGAGAAATACGGTTATAATCGTCAAGCATATTTTCACGGTGAGGTTCTGTTCTGCGCTTTAAATAAATAAGACGTACCGCTTTTCGGTTACGCTCATCTGTATAGGTTTGAGGTGCACTGTACTGCCCTGGCTTTAAATTTTTAAGTGCCACTACCATGTCTTTGTCAAGCATGTCAATGGTTAAAAATACGTTACCGTTAGGACCCGCCACAGAGCCTGCACTAAACTTACTGTTTTCGTCGTCACTAAATTTACTAACTGCTTCATTAAATGAAAGTGAACCTGTAATAAGTGCTTTTTTTATAGAGTCTAATTTAGTAGTCGTTTCTTTTATTTCATCTTCAGTTACCGGAGGGATACGTAAGATATGTCTTACCACTGCTTCGTCACCACTGCGGCTTACGAGCTGTATAATGTGTAAACCAAATTTAGATTTTACGACCGGAGAAATCTGCCCTTCTTTTAAACGGAAAGAGGCTGACAAGAAAGCAGGATCCCAAGTTTTTTCATTTCTATTGAGTGTGTATTGTCCACCCGCATCTTTACTTCCTGGATCTTCAGAATATAATTTTACAAGTTGTTCAAATTTTTGTTTACCAGATTCTACTTGTCTTTTGTAATCAAGCATTTGCTTGGCTACGTATTCTTCTACGTCTTTATTGGCTTTAGGAATTACTACCACCTGACTAATTTCTACTTCACTCTCGTAAAAGGGTAAACTGTCTTTAGGAATTTTTGCATAGTAAGCGCGCACTTCGTTGGGCGTAATTTTTACATTGCCTACTATTTTCTTTTGCATTTCTTCGGCCAATTTTTGGTCTCTAAATGCTTCTCTAAAATCTTCCTTTAATTGATAAATAGTTTTACCAGCAATTTCTTCTAATAAATCTTTAGAACCATATTGCTGAATAGCACCTCTAATTCTATTGTCAAGCGCTGCGTCAATATCGTCTTCACTAATTTTTAATGAATCTTTTTGACCTTGCAATACAAGTGCTTTTTGAATAAGCTGTCCTTCTAATATTTGACAAGCAGTAGGAATAACCACATTTTCTTGACCCTGCGCCTGACGTTTTAAGTCGGCAATAGAATTTTCTATATCAGAACGTAAAATAATTTTATCACCTACCTGTCCTACAATTTTATCGGCAACTACTTTTTTAGATTGAGCAGCAGCGTTGTTATACAACAAACCCGCCACGCTAAACAAAACAACAAACAAGTATATTTTTTTCATAAAAATCTAATAGTTAGTCAAATGTACTAAAAGCGCAATCCCGACAACAGGGTCGGGATCGCTTTTAACAAAATTTATAAGGTACGTTTTACTTCTTCTTCTTCAAAGGCTTCAACAATATCCCCTACTTTAAGGTCACTAAAGTTTTTGATGGTTAAGCCGCACTCCATATTGGATGCAACTTCTTTAGCATCATCTTTAAATCTTTTAAGACTTCCAAGTTCGGCTGCTTGTCCTTCTCCTTTAGGATATTCAACAATACCGTCTCTGATAATTCTAATTTTACTGTTACGGCTAATTTTTCCGTCAAGTACAAAACAACCAGCCACAGTGGCTTTGTCAAATTTGTATACTTCACGTACTTCAACGTTGGCAATAATTTTTTCTTGGTACTTAGGTTCCAACATACCTTCCATCGCGCTCTTGATTTCATCAATTGCGGTGTAGATGATAGAGTATAATTTAATTTCAACGCCTTCATTTTCTGCAAGTTTATTTGCCTGCATAGATGGACGCACGTTAAAGCCAATAATGATGGCATCAGATGCAGCAGCAAGTAGTACGTCCGATTCTGAAATCTGACCTACACCTTTTAATACCACTCTAATGGCAACTTCGGCAGTAGATAATTTTTGTAATGAATCGGAAAGGGCTTCCACAGAACCATCCACGTCACCTTTAATGATGATGTTTAATTCTTTAAAGTTACCAAGTGCTAAACGTCTACCAATTTCATCAAGTGTAATATGTTTTCTAGCACGTAAGCCTTGCTCACGTAAAAGTTGCGCACGTTTGGTGGCTACTTCTTTTGCTTCTGCTTCGTCTTCAAATACTTTAAATTTCTCACCGGCTTGTGGTGCACCATTTAAACCTAAAATAACAACAGGTGTAGATGGAGGTGCTGTATCAATACGTTGGTTACGCTCATTAAACATCGCTTTTACACGACCATAATGTTGTCCAGAAACAATTAAGTCTCCTTGACGAAGCGTTCCATTTTGTACTAAAATAGTAGCTACATAGCCACGACCCTTATCTAGTGATGCTTCAATAATAGTTCCAGAGCCTTCTTTGTTAGGGTTGGCTTTTAAGTCTAATAGTTCGGCTTCTAACAATACTTTTTCTAAAAGCGCATCTACATTTAAACCTTGTCTAGCAGATAATTCTTGGTTTTGGAATTTACCTCCCCAAGCTTCTACTAAAATGTTCATTTGAGAAAGCTGCTCATATATCTTTTGCGGATTGGCGCCGTCTTTATCAATCTTATTCACCGCAAAAATCATTGGAACGTTTGCAGCTTGTGAGTGCGAGATGGCTTCTTTTGTTTGAGGCATCACGGCATCATCGGCAGCAACTACAATAATTGAAATGTCGGTTACTTTAGCACCACGTGCACGCATCGCGGTAAACGCTTCGTGACCCGGTGTATCTAAGAAAGTAATAGCTTTTCCTGTTGGTGTAGTTACCTCATAAGCACCAATGTGCTGTGTGATACCACCCGCTTCACCTGCTACTACGTTTGCATTACGGATATAATCTAGTAATGAAGTTTTACCGTGGTCCACGTGACCCATGATGGTTACAATTGGTGCACGTTCTACTAGTGACGCTTCATCATCTTCATCTTCTTCTTCATCAAATTCGTCAGCGTCATCAATACCTATAAATTCTACTTCAAATCCAAATTCACTAGCAACTAATTCAATAACTTCTGCATCCAAACGTTGGTTGATAGAAACCATGATACCAAGGTTCATACACTTTCCAATAACGTCTGCAAAGCTTACGTCCATCAAGTTTGCCAACTCACTTACGGTAACAAATTCTGTTACTTGTAGTTTGTTGTCTTCTGTCATTTCGCCCATCGCTTCTGCTGCTTCGTCACGCTTAGCTCTACGGTATTTTGCTTTTAAGCTCTTACCCTTTCCACCAGCACCAGCAAGCTTGGCTTGGGTTTCTCTGATCTTTTCTTGAATTGCTTTTTGATCAATTTCTTTATCCTCAATTGGGGCACGTTTACCTCTATCATTACGGTTACCACCTCTGTTGCCACCAGGTCCACCGCCAGCTCTATTAAATTGACCGCCGCCGCCACCGCCTTGACTATTTCTGTTGTTAGCAGCAACAATAGGTCTGTTAGGACCACTTACTGGTTTTCCTGCTGCGCCAAGTGTTGGAGCAGCAGGTGCAGGTTTACCATCTACAGGAATACGTTTGCGCTTGCGCTTTTCGTCTCTAGCCGCTGGCTTAGGACGCGTATCGCTATTGATAGGTAATTCAATTTTTCCTAAAATTTTAGGACCTTCTAATTTCTCGGCTCTAATATTTTCGATGGTTGGAGGGGCATCATCTTCAACCTTTGGAGCAGCTGCAACTGGCTCAGGCACTGCAGGCGCTTCTTCCGCTACTTTTTTCTTATCGGTTTTAGCAGCTGGTTTTTCTACTTCTTGTGCAGGTGCATCCTCTGTTTTTTTCTTCGCCGCTTTTTTAGGACGGGTCGAAGAATCAATGGCAGATAAATCAATTTTATTGATCACTTTTGGAGCTTCAATTTCTGGAGCTACTGTTTTTTCAACTTCTGGCGCTTTTACTTCTGGAGTTGGCGCAGGAGCAACAGGTGCTTCTACAACAGGCTCTTCTTTGCGCACTTTTTTATCTTCTTTTTTAGCAAAAGAAAGATCTTCTTCATCTCTTTTTTTCTTAGGCTCTGCTTGTGCAGCAACCTTAGGTATTTCTACCTGATCGGCTTTGTTTTTTGCAACTTTATCTCCTTGGAACTCTGCTTGTAAAGCATAGTACTGGTCTGATGAAAGTTTTGCCGTAGGCTTTAACTCATCACGACTAAAACCTTTTTTCACTAAGAACTCAACCAAGGTATCTTGGCCAATGTTGAACTCTTTAGCGGCGGCTAACAGTCTGGGTGTTTTCAATTCTGACATTCAGTGTTTTTTAGTCCATTCGTTCATTGAAATGTGCCACAGCGTATGAACGCTTCTGCCGTGGATCTTTGCTTTAATAAGGGCAAAGATAGTTAACTATATGCTGCTTAAGCTTCTTCGTCAAATTCGGCTTGAAGCACTTTAAGTACGTCTTCGATGGTTTCTTTTTCAAGGTCGGTTCTACGCTCTAGTTCATCTGCTGTTAGTTTTAAAATACTGCGAGCAGTATCACAACCAATACGCTTGAACTCGTCAATCACCCAAGCCTCAATTTCATCACTAAATTCGTCTAAATCAATGTCAAATTCATCAACAATCTCTTCATCTTCTCTAAATACATCAATTTCATAACCTGTTAACTCGCAAGCTAGCTTGATATTTACCCCTCTACGGCCAATGGCTAATGAAACCTGGTCTGCTTTAAGGAATACTTCGGCGTGCTTTTTATCATTGTCTAACTCCATGTAGCTAATCTTAGCTGGGGTTAAAGAACGTTGAATTAAGAGTTGAATATTGGTGGTGTGGTTAATCACATCAATGTTTTCGTTTTTCAATTCACGAACAATACCATGAATACGAGAACCTTTCATACCCACACAAGCACCTACTGGATCGATACGATCATCGTAACTTTCTACTGCAACTTTTGCACGTTCTCCTGGATCACGTACAATCTTTTTGATAGCAATTAAACCATCAAAAATTTCAGGTACTTCAATCTCTAATAATTTAGCTAAGAAGAGTGGGCTTGTTCTAGATAAAATAATAACTGGTGTATTATTTTTAAGATCAACACGCGCTACAACAGCTCTGATGTTTTCACCTTTTTTGAAATAGTCTTGTGGAATTTGCTCCGACTTTGGTAAAATAAGTTCGTTGCCTTCTTCATCTAAAAGAAGTACTTCTTTTTTCCAAACTTGGTAAACTTCGGCACTGATGATATCACCAATACGGTCACCATATTTTTTAATAAGTACATTCTTCTTAAGATCGCTAATACGGCTAGCAAGGGTTTGCTTAGCAGCCAAAATAGCTCTTCTTCCAAAGTCAATCATGTTAATTTCTTCGTACAAATCTTCACCTACTTCAAAGTCTGGCTCAATTTTGGTTGCATCGCTGTAACCCACTTCAGATAAGGGATCTATCACTTCACCATCTTCAACAATAAGTCTTCGACGGATGATTTCTAAGTCACCTTTTTCGGCGTTTACGATAACGTCAAAGTTATCATCACTACCATATTTTTTACGTAACAATGTTTTAAAAACATCTTCCACCACTTTCATCATCGTGGGACGATCAATGTTCTCTGCATCTTTAAATTCCTGGAATGCTTCGATGAGGTTAATACTAGCCATAACGCTTTATTTAAAGTTTCAAAAGTTTTAAAATTTAATTTGAACCGTTGTTGATTTTATAGTTGAAAACGGAATCACGAGTTGTTGTGTTACCGCTTTTTTACCTTTACCTTCTGTGTGTTCTACAATAATATCAGCCTCTGCCACTTCTAACAACAAGCCTTCTTTGCTGGTACCATCGTTAAACAATACTTCAATATTTCTACCTTTATTTTTTACATACTGACGATGTAATTTTAAAGGTTCATCAATCCCTGGCGAAGAAAGTTCTAACGAAAAATCTCCTTCTGGATAATAGCATTCTTCTTCAATTAATTTATACAGTTGCTTGTTAAAGCGGACACATTTTTCGATAGCAATACCCTGGTCGCCGTCCAAATACACTTTAATGTTATTGGTAGGCTTAATCCGGATAGAAACCAAAAAATAGGTAGGCTCCTCTTGTAAGAGCTTCGCTATTAAGGCTTCAATTTTTGCTATTTGTAATTCAGTTGACATATTAAAAAAGAAGAAGGGAACGGTAGCCGTTCCCTTCAATTGTTTCATTTTCTAATGCAAATATAGTGTTTTTAGGCCTAATCTTCCAAATTTTGCTTTTGTAGAGTCCTTACCTTTGTAGTCTATTACGCTTATCGTTATGATGAAACTTATATTTTATTGCTTCTTATTCTACGCTCTATATCGCTTTGTATTTAACGTGGTAGTGCCTGTAAGTAAAGCCAGTTCTCAAATCAAGGATACTTTAAAGGAAATGCAGGCGCAGCAAGCTGCCGCAGCCAGGGCACAACAAGAACAAGCTGCACAGGCCCAAAGACAGGCAAAAACAGAAGCTTCTAAGCCTGCTGCCAAAGAAGATTACATTGATTTTGAGGAAGTTAAGCCTTAAAGGCCTAAGTCTTGTACGGTTAGACCCCCACTTAAAAATATGGTTTGAAGGCCAGCCTTTTGAGCGCCTTCTATATTACTGATGGTGTCATCGATAAAGAGTGTTTGGGAAGGGTCAAGGCCCGATTTTGACAAAACGGTGTCAAAAGCAGCTACATCAGGCTTTCTTTGACCAAGCGTATGGGAATAATGCGCCTCCTTAAAAAAATGGTTAAAA
>Ga0209598_10004557_pt1 | contig 10142 bp, 10 predicted proteins | sample M_140807_EF_Meta_FD_187317 | JGI IMG/M metagenome (GOLD analysis project Ga0209598, IMG submission 187317) | Freshwater microbial communities from Lake Montjoie, Canada to study carbon cycling - M_140807_EF_MetaG (SPAdes) (version 2) | ecosystem: Environmental > Aquatic > Freshwater > Lake... | reverse complement strand
GAGCGGGTAGTAGTCACGAGGTGGCAGGAAAGTGCGGTCCTGGCGGTGGGTCGCGGTGATGACCCATTCACGCAGGATCGGGTTCCATCTCCGTTCAGACACCGGATTGCTCCCCATCACGCCCCGGCGTGCTGGCACCTTCGGCACCGGGGAAACGGTAGTAGATCAACCGCCTCCCATCAGGCATGCGGACCTCTTCACGGATGAACGTGGTGGATGCCTCAACCCGTTCCCGACCGCGGCGATTCTTGGGGGGCGAGTCAGAATGTTCCGGGCCGGAAGGAGGGGCGGTACGTTCCGCGTTCATCGAACGTGATCGTACGGTTTGGAGCTAACCCGTCGTAGCGACCAACCCCACGCTCCCCACTTGCCGGTGCGAATGTCGGGACCCCAATCTGGCAGGTACCGTGTTGGGCACAGGAGGCGACGCCCCGTAAGTGTCCAATCGCATGAACCACGCCGCGATCACGAAGCGGTCCGCGATACGCCTGACCACCGGTCTGCTGGGGTTGCTCGCCGGCGCCTGCAATTCGTCGCTGCCACAGGCAACACCCGCGCCGACCGCAAGACCTGAGAAACGACGCGGTGTGCCAGCCCCTCCTCGTCCAGTCGCCGGCACCATAACCATCGGTATCGGCAGCGACGCGCAGACGCTGCAGCCGCTGCTGGCCCGCGACACCGCGTCCGCGGCGTATATCGCGACGCATTACAACGCTCCGTTGATGCGTCGCCACCCGGAGACCCTTGACTGGGACCCGACATACGGGACCGCAGCGGGTGTGGTGATTGGCGACCAAGGCAGGACACTCCGCTTCACGCTCAAGCCAGGACTTCAATGGAGTGACGGCAAACCGTTGACGGTCCATGACTACCGATACACCTATGCGAGGATGTCCGATCCCAGTACCGGATACCCGTATCGCGACTTGTTCCGGTCCTTTGAAGCGGTGACCACTCCGGATGACGACACCCTCGAATTGACCCTTCGCGAACCGTTTTGTCCCGCACTCGACTACGCCGTCCTGAATCCGATCCCGCAGCATGTGTTTGGCGATGCTCCCCTCGACACACATCCAGCGAGCACGAAACCGACCGTCGGCTCCGGAGCATGGATCTTGTCTTCGTGGACGCGCGACCAGGAGGCCGTCTTCGTTGCCAACGGCCGGTTCTACCTCGGACGCCCTCCAACGGACCGCCTTGTGTTCCGCCTGGCACGCGATGCCGACACCGCGTTCGCACTCCTGCGGACCGGGGAGATCGATCACGCCGTCCTGCAAGCATCCGATTGGGACGAAGCCGCGCGCACACCGGGTATCCGCGCGGTCGGGTATTACCCGCCGACAGCCGCGTGGACGTATATCGGGTTCAACCTTCGCCGACCTTTGCTCACTGACATCCGCATCAGGCGGGCACTTGCGCACGCGATCGACCGGACACGCATGGTCACGACAATCCGCCAGGGACACGCCCGACTGATCGACAGTATCGTCGCCTCAGCTTCATGGGCTTCGACCTCGGACGTCACGCGCAGTCCGTATGACTTGGCCAAAGCGCGACAACTTCTCGATGAAGCCGGCTGGCGAACCCCGGAAGGGCAACAGGAAGGAACCCGGACCCGGGATGGCGTCCCGCTGGTCCTGCGCCTTCATTACAACTCGGGCAATCGTGAGCGCGAACAGATCGCAACCATGACCCGTGATTTCGCGCGGGCCGTAGGGATCCAGATCGACTGTATCGCCGAGGAATGGGCACCCTTCCTCAATCGGGTCAATGGCACACACGATGTCGACCTTTACATCCTCGGGTGGTCATCCCCAGTCGAACCGCACGGAACATCACCCATCTGGATGACGGGCGGTGGTCAGAATGCCTCCGGATACACGAACACCCAAGTTGACGCCCTCTTCAGTCAGGCGACCGCGGTAAATGGGTGCCGCCAGGACGAACGCCAGCGCCTCTACGCCGAATTGCAAAGAACGATCACTGCCGATGTCCCGTGCATCTTCCTCTGGGAAAATGAGAGCCTGAGTGCCTACGCCGACCGCCTCAACGTCAACCCATTGACCCGCCTTGGCTACGACTACCGACCATGGGAGTGGCGACCCCGCCCTGCGCCTTAGATCACCCGAAGCATTTCGCGGCCGGGAATGTTGACCGACAACCCATCTGGCCGGTATCTTTCTATGGTTACGGGGCGTTCGTGGCTATCCTGTCGTAGGTGGCACTCGTTCCGACTTCTGATCGCGGAGAGACTGCCGTGTACGCAATCGTCGCCACCGGTGGAAAGCAATATCGGGTCCAGCCGGGGCAGGTTCTTGATGTCGAACTGCTTGATGCCCCCGAAGGCACACGCATCGACCTAGGCGATGTCCTCATGATCAACACCGGTGAACACGTCACCGTTGGTCATCCCCACGTCGCTGGTGCCCGCTGTGTCGTAGACGTCCTTGCTCGCACCAAGGGCAAGAAGATCATCGTATTCAAGTACAAGGCAAAGGTGAGGTACCGTCGCAAGACCGGTCATCGCCAGAAATACAGCCGCGTCATCGTCCGCGAAATCGTCGCCGCCTGACGCCAACCGAACCCAGGGAGCTTACGATGGCACACAAGAAGGGCGTCGGCAGTTCGCGGAACGGCCGCGATAGCAACCCCAAGTACCTCGGCGTGAAGCGCTACGACGGCGAGGCCGTGCTGGCGGGATCGATTCTCGTTCGTCAGCGCGGTACCAAGTTCAAGCCGGGCAAGAATGTCGGAGTTGGACGTGACTACACGCTGTATGCGCTCGTCAGCGGCAAGGTGAAGTGGCAGCCGTTCTCCTCCGAACGCAAGATGGTCACCATCCTGCCGGAGTGATCCCGGGCAGCGCCGGATGGGGTGGTTTGATGCCCTGTCCGCGCGCATGGGCCGCTAGCTCATCTGGGAGAGCGCAGCATTCGCATTGCTGAGGTACGGGGTTCGAGTCCCCGGCGGTCCACCAGTAACGATCAGGGAAGTGGACATATCCACTTCCCTTTTAGTTTCTGCGCGGCATCGGATCAGTCGGTGTCACCGCCGGGCGTAGACGTCTCCATATCCCCAGTCGACGTTTCACCCGGGGTGCTCATCTCAGCAACCGCAATATCTTCGGCAACCTGAGTGGTTACGACGGGAAGATGCCTTGCCTGCCCCGACCCCCGCGGCGCGTCCGGGTCCATCGGAAGCACATCGCCAGGCCGGACGATTGACCAACCATCGCCCGCGCGTGGCACATCAGTCCAGTCATCTCCGTCATTCCCCCTGCGGTCACCCGGTCGGTTCGGCCTCTGAGCACCTGACTGCCCTCCCGACCACCCCGGTCGTCCCCGCCCATCGCGTCCCCCACCAGACGACGCTGCCACAAGGCCAGACCGCCCGTCGCTCCTCGGCGGGGCGTCAGCTGCGGTCGGTGGTGCATTGAGACGGAACTCCATCTCACCGTCACTCCAGATCATCACCCGGTTGATGCGCGCTAATGACGGCACTGGGCGCCCGGCACGACGCTGATCGAATAGGTGTTGAAGGATGCGCGCCTCGTGCGGATGTGCCTTGAGGTACGCATCAACCGCCTCGACCCCGCGGATCATGGGTAGTTCGTGATCAACCTCGCGCAACCGCGCCCCTGTCAGATTGGCCACCATCGTCCTTGCCATCAACGTCTGTTCCCTTAAAGACCCGCATGCATGAAAGTTCGACTCAACCACCACCGTCGCCGGAATTGTCATCAATCCCCATCGGCAGACCCAACTGCGTCGATCCATCCAATCCACCATGAGGCGGGCGCCTCCGGCCAGTGCGCGCGCCCGCACGGACACCGCGGATACCACCGCGTCCTACGGCAACAAGTTCCCCGTCCACGAAGTCGACTTGATATGCCTTCGGGGCATCGCCCTCGGGAACCGCGCCGTCAACCAGTTGCACCTCCGCAATCGCAGTTCCGGCACCTGATGGGACGTTGCCCGGTTCGATTGCACCACCGATGACCGGCATGGCGGCACGAGCGGTTTCCGCCTCTTCAACCAGTTCCACGGGTTCTCGATTGGCGAACGGCAACATTCCACGACCGCGGGGTGACGACCCCCCACCTGGAGTGTTTCCGGCAGCGTCAGAATCGAGTCCACGGTAGTCAATGCCCGGGGAGCCATCGCTTTCGCCGCTTGGGGTTGCATATGAAGCCACCTCCTCGGGCGAAACCTCCGGTGCCTCCTCAAGATCATCCGACCAATCTGGCAACCCGAATTGGCGTGGTCGACGCAGGAGCTGCATCATGGTCCGCCGAACGTCTGCATCCGACTGTCCGGAAAGTTCGGTCGTATCCCCGAGGATGTCATCCCATTGCCCTAGGTATCCCCGGAAGGCATTGACATCTCCTGCAACCAGGACCAGGCGCAAGCCACGCGCGAAATCGCGCACCTGCCCGGACTGCCCGTCGCGTACCCCGTCGGTCATCACGGCTACGACCATGGTACCCGCCGCCGCGTCCTGCCCGAGACCCAATTCCATGCCACACCCGACTGGCACACTTCCCTGATGAACTCTCCAATCACGTCACCGGACCGCACGAACGCTGAACGCTTGGCCGCAGCCAGTCTGGCTGCCGGGGCGGTCAAGGATGGGATGGTGATCGGGTTCGGCACGGGTCGGGCCGCCGAAGCCGCCCTGACGATTCTCGCCCGACGTGTCTATGAGGGCCTGAAGGTTTCCGGCATCCCAACGTCGATCGCGACCGAGGCCCACGCGCGCGCCCTCGGCCTGCCCCTCACGGACCTGAGCGCGCATCCTTCCCTCGACCTGACCATTGACGGCGCCGACGAGGTCGATCCTGCACGCAACCTGATCAAGGGCGGCGGCGCGGCACTCTTTCGCGAAAAGGTTCTGGCGGCCGCCAGCGACCGCCTGATCATCGTGGTCGACTCCACCAAGTTGGTCACAAGACTCGGGTCGACGCGGGGCATACCCGTCGAGGTACTGCCCTTTGCAACTGGTGCGTGCATCCGTCAGATCGCGGAAATGGGTGGCGAAGCCATTGTCCGCACGAAGAACGAATCTCCCGTCGTCACCGACAACGGTAACTGGGTGCTTGACGTGACGTTTGACGCCGAGGCCATGGCAAATCCTCGAGCCTTGGACACAGCAATGCGCGCCATACCCGGGGTCATCATCACTGGCCTCTTCTGGTCCTTCGACGCGACCGTCGTTGTCGGGACCCAAGGGGGAACCGAGGTCCTCGGTCCTCCGCTTTAGTGCCCGTTGTTCAAATGCCGGTGGCGCCTGCACCGTTCTGAGCAATAGCGGACCTCGTCCCACACGGTCAGCCACTTCTTGCGCCATTCAAACGGCCGGCCACACGTGAGACACACCTTGGTCGGCAACTGTCCCTTCCGTCTTGCGGCGGGAAGGGTCTGGTGACGGTTTTTCACGAGTCCCCACCACTCAGATCGAGTGTCAGCTGCGGCGAATTCGTAACTGGCGCCCGGTCGTGAGTTGCCTGTGGCGCCACGGCCCTGGATGATCGTCCGCGCAACGGCACCGATGATTGCTTGCGGCTCCCGTGCCTGATCAGGATCGCACGGGCCTCGGAACGAAAGGCATCACCACGACGCACTGCCCAGACGCGTTCACGTGCACGCCGCGCCGCGACTTCGTGGTCGACAATCGGCGATGGGTAGTCGGGACCGATCACGCACGAGACGAGGTTCTGCATGTCCTCGGGCATCCGCCACGGTTCGTGGATGAAGCTGCCGGGAACCCCGCGCAATTCCGGGATCCATCGGCGAATGAACGTTCCCTCGGGATCCTGATCGGTCGATTGCTTGACGGGGTTGTAAATGCGGACCGTATTCGTTCCCGTCGTACCACTTTGCATCTGCATTTGCGGCCAATGGATGCCCGGCTCATAGTCAGTGAAAAGCCTCGCCAAATGCAGACCGGTCTCGCGCCAGTGCAACCACAATTGGTAGGACGCAAACGCGACGAGCATTGCGCGCATGCGGAAATTGATCCAACCGGTCGAGGCAAGTGATCGCATGCATGCATCGACAAACGGGAACCCCGTGCGACCCGCCGCCCACGCCCGAAAGAGCGTCTGGTCGAACTCATTCTCACGGAGGCCGTCGTAGGCACGATGGAGGTTCGCAAACTCCAGGGAAGGGGAAGCCTCGAGTTTCTGGATGAAGTGGCAGTGCCAATGAAGACGCCCGATGTATGCCCGAAGTGCCGTGGCCTGGGCGCCTCGGACTTCCGCCGGCATGGCTTTCACCTCGGCCAGCCTTCCCCACGTCGCCTGCGCCACTTCGCGCATCGAAAGCGTGCCGCATGCAAGGTGCGCGGATAACCGGGAACAGGCCGTGTCCGCGGTCAACGGACTCGACATCTCGCGGTGGTAGGTTGCGCCACGATCGTTCAGGAACGAGCGCAATAGGTCAAGCCCGGCTAAGCGTCCACCTGGCTGCCTCCCGGGACAATCGTCCGGTGCGAGACCAAGATCGGAGACAACCGGTATCGAACCCGGGTCAAGGCCTGGCAGGGACCGGACCGCCGCGGGCGCTGGAATAATCGGCGCGCGCATCTTCCGATCCCAACGCGATGCCCAACCATCACGCGTTCTGCGTGGACGCTCCACCCCGGACTGAGGAAACTCGTGCCACGCAACCGCACGGCCACGCGCCCACGCCGCAACTTCCTTGTCACGCGAGTAGGTCCACCCGTTCCCGGTCTCCTCATGCGACCAGATCCCGGATATGCCGACCTGCCGGTGCAACCGATCTAGGAGCGAGACCGTGTCACCGGTCCGGATGACCAGGGTGCCCCCAATCGACAGGATGTCATGCCTCAACTCCTGAAGCGACTCCTGGATGAAGAGCCACTGGCGGGCGGACGCGCAGGTTTGCGCCCACAGGTCCGGTTCGGCGATGTAGAGGCAGACTACCGGGGCCCCGGTTGCAACCGCAGCAATGAGAGGATGGTGGTCGACAATCCTCAGATCACGCTTGAACCAGACCACCTCAACCATGTGGATTCCCTCAACTCGGCCACAGCATCGCAGGGATGGGGAAGCGCTGGCGTCCGGGACGAGTCCCCTCGTATGGCAACCCCGTACGCTTTGCCAATGAATCCTCCTGAAGTAGCCGTTGGATCTTCACTACGCCGCGCCGTCGTGATCGGTGCCGGACCGGCCGGACTGTCCGCAGCCTCCCGCCTCGCACTCGCAGGCGTCGATGTGACGGTCCTCGAAAAGAGTCGTGGCATCGGCGGGCGGGTTGCAACTCGGCGAACACGCGACGGAATTGCATTCGACCACGGGGCACAATTCGTCACTGCGCGCGGCGCCTCGTTCGGCGCATTCCTGCAGGGGGCGTCCGAGATCGGATGTGCGTCGGAATGGAACCCGATCACCGATCCGTCCCGGTTCCATGTTGCCACCGGCTCGACCGACTCCGCCTCGTCGGGACCAGCTTCACAATGGTTTGTCGGAACCCCCGGGATGTCCTCGCTGTTCAAGAACCTCGCTGCCGGATTGACGATCCGAACCGAGGTGACCGTGACGCGGGTGGACCTGACCGAACACGAGGTATGGGTAGACGCCATCGAATCCGAACACGGCCCACACCGTAGCGGCCCATACGACGCGGCGATCATTGCCATTCCGGCAGCCCAAGCCAGCGCAGTTGCCGGGCACCTTGACGGTGTCGCCGCTTCACTCGCAACGGTCGTCATCACCCCATGCTGGGCCCTGATGCTGGCCTTCTCTGGCGACCTGCAGATGCCATCGGACGTGTTCCGTCGGTCCGAAGGCCCAATCGCATGGGTTGCTCGAAATACCTCCAAGCCCGGACGCGCGCCGGACATCACCACACTCGTGGTACACGCATCGCCGGAGTGGACCCGGGAGCATCTCGAAGACGATCCCGGAACCGTCGCGACTCAGCTGTTCGACGCGCTGCCGGCGGTCGTTGGAAGGACATTGCCCGATCCGCAATATGCCGTCTCCCACCGGTGGCGGTACGCCCAGACCGCGGTGCCCCTTGGCGCGCCGTTTCTCGAAGCGGTCAACGGGCGGGTGCTCATCGGGGGTGACTGGGTGACCGGAGCCAGAGTCGAAGCGGCATGGGACAGTGGCGAAGCGATGGCCGCACGCCTGCTTGGCCAGTAAGCCCAATTCTTGCGGTTTGGGCCTAACCCTGCATGTACGCCAGGATGCCACCCATGAGCACACAGTTCAGGATGTCGTTCCCAACCTCAAGCGCCCACACGCCGAACCCATGCCCACCGAACAGGCGGTGGCCCAACGGGGCAGTTGCAGTGAACCCTACCCCGGCAACAAGCCCTACGATAAGCCCATCGACGACCCCGAACGACGTCGCAATCCCGGCGCGAATCGCCAGATTGATCACCACCGCCATTGCGGCCGCCTGAACGATCTGTGCCACGAAGGTAGACCCAAAGACGACCCCCATGGACAGGTTGCCACCGGGGTTCGTGGTCGATCCCGGTTCGTGACCCATGAGACGCCACCATAGTGGGAAGAAGGTCTTCGGGCCGAACCACAACCCACCCGAAACTGTTCCCACAACGCCGGCAACAACAACGCCGATCCAATTGATTCCGTCAAGCATTCGCACCACTCCGACCGTTGCAATCGCCGCCCCTCACGGTAGGTGCGCCGTATCGACGATTGGGAAACGACCGGGACCAACTCATGGTTTCCTTGACAGGACCTCCCACTCTCAGGCGAGGCCATCCAGGAACGTCTCGGCCTCCGCCAAGACCGCTGCGCGTCGGTCTGCATTCCACGTGCCAAGGGTTCGGTACGGCATCGCCATGCGTGGGTTTCCCTTCAGGATGTCCTCATTCCGGATGAGAAAGGCCCAGTACAGGTAATTGAAGGGGCACGCCGTCGGCCCGGACTTCGCCTTTACGTCGTAGCGGCACCCCCCGCAGTAGTCCGACATGCGGTCGATGTAGGCCCCAGAAGCCGCGTACGGCTTCGACGCGATGATCCCGCCGTCGGCCCAAGTCGCCATCCCATGAGTGTTCGGCAGCTCGACCCACTCGAAGGCATCGGCAAAGACCGCGAGGTACCACGCCTCCACGTCAGCGGGACGCACCCCGGCCAACATCGCGAAATTGCCTGTGACCATCAGTCGCTGGATGTGGTGCGCATAGGCATGGCGACGCACCTGATCCACGGAATCCGCGAGGCATCGCATCGGTGTCTGCGCCGTCCAATAGAAATCCGGTAGCGGGCGTGACGCACCAAGTGCGTTCGACGCCGCGTATTCCGGACCGAGGTGCCAGTACATCCCGCGAACGTACTCGCGCCAACCAAGCACCTGCCGCACGAACCCCTCAACGGCATTCAGTGGCGCACGCCCGGCACGGAATTCCGCCTCGGCGGCATCGCAGACCTCGCGGGGAAGCAGCAGGCCAACGTTGAGGTATGGCGAGATTGTCGAGTGGAACAGGAATGGCGCGCCGTGCCTCATCGCATCCTGGTAGTCACCAAACGATGGCAGGCAGGTCATCAGAAAGTCATCAAGGACAACCAAGGCCTCGTCGCGCGTTACCGCCCACCCGAACGGTTCGAGATATCCAAAGCCGTGCGGGAACCGCTCAGCCACGAGATCGATGACTTCCCGCGTCATCACGTCTGGAGCGGGTCGAGATCGTGCCGGAATCGGTAGGCGCGACGGCAAGGCACGACGGTTCTCGGCATCGAGGTTCCACTGGCTCCCAACCGGGTCGGCACCATCCATCAGGATGCCCGTCTCTCGGCGCATCTCCCGGTAGAAGAACTCCATCCGGTACGTCTTCCGGCCGCTCGCCCATCGATCAAACCGCGCGTGTGACGCGATGAACCGGTTGTCCTCGCGCATCTCCACCGGGATGCCGAGGGAGGCCTCCCAAGACTCAATCAGCCGTCGAACACGCCATTCCCCGGCCTCGGTAACGATCAGTCGCGTTGCGTCGTGGCGCGCAACGGCCCGCGCAACCTCGCCGGTAAATGTGCCCGAGTTGGCCGGGTCATCAAGCCGGACATAGTCGACCCGGACACCATCGGCACGCAACTCCTCGGCGAAGTGGCGCATCGCCGCGAGGATGAACACCACCTTTTGGCGGTGATGGGG
>Ga0209598_10004554_pt1 | contig 10151 bp, 7 predicted proteins | sample M_140807_EF_Meta_FD_187317 | JGI IMG/M metagenome (GOLD analysis project Ga0209598, IMG submission 187317) | Freshwater microbial communities from Lake Montjoie, Canada to study carbon cycling - M_140807_EF_MetaG (SPAdes) (version 2) | ecosystem: Environmental > Aquatic > Freshwater > Lake... | reverse complement strand
TTCGGTATTTCGAGCTTCAATGCGTAGCAGCTTGCGACCTTCGGGTGCGATTGTCATGCGCTCACCTTCGCTAAGTGTTGGCAGAGAATCTCTTCGACAACGGGTTGGACTTCAGCAATAGTAATGTCTCTACCCAATTCCTTTGCCATTGAGGTCACTTCGGCATCGTTAATCCCGCAAGGAATGATCTTTGCGAAGGCCGATAGATCAGGGTTTACATTCAACGCGCATCCATGCATCGTCACTCCTGATGCCACGCGGATTCCAATTGCCGCAATCTTGCGAGCACCCCGCGCATCTTCCACCCACACTCCAGATCTGCCTACGATGCGCTTACTAGCAATACCAAAGTGATCGCAGACTTCAATCAGTCCTGCTTCGATTTCGCGGACAAAGCCAACTAATTCATGTGGGTTGGCAAGACGGACAATCGGATAACTAACTAATTGCCCAATTCCGTGCCAGGTGATTTTTCCACCACGATCGACATCAATGACAGGTGTGCCATCGGTTGGCTTTTCAGAATCTAAAGTCCTTCTGCCGGCGGTGTAGACCGATGGGTGCTCGAGAATGAGTAAGGTGTTTCCAGAAATCTCTTTGGTGACATCCAGATGAATTTTTCGCTGGAGTGTAAGTACCTGGTCATAATCACGCGTACCTAGTCGCTGGATAGCGATGGGTTCTGCAGATATTTGCGACTCGAGGTCGGGGCTAACAACTGGCACGGGTACAGCCTAAAGGTAGGCTTGGGCTCTAGCGAATCACGCTCGCACGTAAGCCCGAAAGGTCTGCCCATCACCATGTCTATCAACTCTGTCCAAAAATCTCGTAAACCTTTCGCCCTTGCGATGCTGGTCGTCATCATCTGGTTCCTCATCGCAGGCATCTTCGGACCTCTCTTCGGCAAACTGACCTCAGTTCAAGAGAATAACAACTCTTCATTCTTGCCTAAGGGTGCAGAAGCCACGCAGGCATCAGAAGTTATTCAAACTTTTTCAGGTAAGGACTCATTCAATTTTCCTGCTCTAGTGCTCTTCGAGGGCAAGGCGACTCCGGAAGCTATTGCAAAGATTAATGAACACATGCTGGGAGTCGGCGGACTTGCCCTCGGTGGAACTGAGAAGAAAATCTCTGATTATCTCGCTCCAGACCAAGCAATTTCAGTTTTCCCAGCAGCAGATGGAGAAGCGATTTTGGCAAATGTTCCACTCGACGGGAACGCAATCGGGGAGTTACTGCCCAATGATGAACCAGTACTACCTGCCGTGGTTGAAGCTCTACGTGAAGATGTGAAAGATCTTGCAGAGGCCAACGGTGTCACTCATTACGTGACCGGACCTGCAGGATTACTTGGTGATCTCTTTAAAGCCTTTGGAACACTTGATTCAACACTTCTTCTGACCACTCTTGGAGTTGTTGCTGTCATTCTTATCTTTGTCTATCGATCACCAATCCTATGGATCATTCCCTTGCTCTCTTCATTGTTCGCTCTTTCGACAGCGGGCGGAATTGTCTACATACTGGCAAAGAAAAATATCATTGATGTCGATGGACAGTCACAGGGAATTCTCTCTGTGTTAGTAATCGGTGCGGCGACAGATTACGCCTTGCTCTTGATTGCTCGCTATCGGGAAGAGCTACATCATCATGAGAATAGATTTGACGCCATGCGAGCGGCATATAAAGGTGTGTGGGAACCAATTCTGGCATCGGGTTCAACCGTTGCAATTTCATTACTAGTGTTGCTCTTTAGCCAACTCACAAACACGGCAGGCCTTGGTCCGATCGGAGCCATCGGCATCGTCTGTTCGATGTTCACAATTCTCACCTTACTTCCAGCTCTGCTTCTGATTTTTGGTCGTTGGCTATTTTGGCCACGCATTCCACGCAATGATGGCGATGATCATGTGCTGGAGGGCATGTGGTCAAAGGTGGGAGATGGGATTGGCCGTAATCCGCGTAAAGCATGGATTATTACCGGAGCTGTTCTTTTTATCTTTGCTTTTGCATCTACAACGCTTAAAGCAGATGGAATCGGAACAGTTGACACATTTACTGGTAATCCAGAATCTGTGGTGGGTCAAAAGTTATTGGAAAAGCACTTCCCAGGCGGCCAAGGTGACCCTACACAAGTTGTGATTAGCGCCGACAAGATTGCGGCAGTAACAGCTGCAGTCAAGAACGCACCTGGAGTTACAGATGTTTCGCCACAGCTCGATGGATTACCCATTCCTGGTCAGCCACTTCCTGCTGTGAAGATTGTTAACAACAAGGTGATCTTGAACCTCACTCTGGACAAGGCGCCAGATAGCGTGGAAGCAGGCAATGACATCCCAGAGATTCGTCGCATCGCTAAGGCGGCCGATTCCACAGCACTTGTTGGTGGAACTAGCGCCGTCTACTACGACGTACGCCAAGCAAATAACCGTGATAACAAGACAATCATTCCAATCATCTTGATTCTCATCACCATCATCTTGGGTCTTCTTTTGCGAAGTATTCTCAGTGCCATAGTTCTTCTCGGAACTGTTGTTCTTTCATACTTTGCGACCTTAGGCGTGTGCGCACTTGTCTTCAACCATGTATTTGGTTTTGCCGGCGGTGATAACTCATTCCCACTATTTGCATTTATCTTCCTGGTAGCCCTTGGCATCGACTACAACATATTCCTGATGACTCGTGTGCGGGAAGAGTCAGCAAAGATTGGAACACGTGCAGGTGTCATCAAGGGTGTTACCGTCACAGGTGCCGTAATCACATCTGCTGGAATAGTCCTGGCCGCAACCTTTGCCGTGCTCGGATTGCTGCCGCTGGTACCGCTAGCCGAACTTGGTTTTGCCGTCGCATTCGGAGTTTTACTTGACACAATAATCGTTCGTTCGATCTTGGTGCCGGCACTCGTTCACGAAATCGGACCAAAAATCTGGTGGCCTTCAAAACTGCAAAATAAGTAAGCCATAATCACTTCGTGTCCGATAAACCTGTTGCCGTAATCGGGGCTGGCCTTGCCGGGCTTAGCGCCGCACTTACCTTGCAAGAGGCTGGACGTGAGGTCGTTATCTATGAAGGCAGCGATCGCGTGGGTGGTCGGGTAGCCACGGATTACATCGATGGATTCACGCTCGATCGCGGCTTTCAACTTATTAATGCGAACTATCCTGAACTGATTCGACTCGGGGTAATGAGCGAATTGGATTTCATCTTCGCACCACGCACCATCGATATCTGCATAGGCGAGAAAAGGGTTGCCTTAGGAGATCCGCGCAGTAGCCCTTTCGCTGGCTTGAATCCTGCAACGGGAAGCTTGATGCAGAAACTCGGCTTTCTCACCTATCTCTTGCGCTCTGCCTGTGCCGAGAATTCAGTGGAAGAAGAATTGAGCCACCTCGGAACTCTCTACTCACAAGTCCTGAAACCATTTCTCTCTGGAGTTTTCTTAACATCACCGGCATCGGTCAATGCAGTAATAGGAAAAGGATTGATTACATCCTTCATCTCTGGAAGGCCTGGGCTACCAAGCGAGGGAGTGGGGGCGCTTCCTGCTTCACTTGCCGCTCGTGTTCATAAGATTGAGCTGAACCATCACATTGATTCGATATCGCAATTTGAGAATCAAGAAGTAATCGTCGCCACAGATCTGACCACTTCTGCGCAGTTACTTGATATTGCAAATGTGCCAAAGCTTGCGGGTAGCACGACGTGGTATCACGAAGTACCCGGAGAATTTACTAATTCTGCTCGGCTACTCATAGATGGCGAAAATCGAGGCCCAGTAATCAATTCGATAGTGATTTCCAATCTTGCTTCGTCTTATTCACCTGCCGGGCGTTCACTCTTAGCTAGTACAACGCTAGATTTCGCATCAGAGTCAGAGGTGCGCAGACACCTAGCCATCATGTGGGGAGCCCACACGGGGGAATGGTCACTGATTGCCAAATACGACATACCTAAGTCTTTACCGATTTTCGCTCTTGGTAATCAGAGCGCAGCATCATCGCAAGTATCTGAGAACGTCTATGTGGCGGGGGATTACAGAACAGCGCCTTCACAAAATGGAGCGCTCTTATCAGGCCGTCTTGCGGCGCAGGAATTACTCTTCGACCAGCGCCGATAGCGCAGTAGTGATGTGTGGGTAATCCCACGTAAATCCAGCTTCAGTAAGAGCTTGTGGAACTACCTTCTTACTTCCCAGGACTTCACTCGAAAAACCACCAAGTGCTAATTTCAAAGCGAATGCCGGCGCCGGAAAGAGCGCTGGACGATGCATCGCGCGAGCAAGTGCTGAGGTGAATTCTTGATTTGTCACTGGATTAGGTGATGTGAGGTTAACTGGGCCTGAAACAGGATTTTCCAAGATGAAAGTAATAGCGCGAATAACATCGTGCAAGGTAATCCAAGACCACCACTGCTTACCGTTACCAAGTTTTCCACCAAGTCCAAAACGGAAAATTGGAAGCATTTTTCCGAGCGCACCACCTGTGGGATCCAGAACTAGGCCAGTACGAATCTTTACCGTGCGCACTCCTGTCGCAAGATCTGCAGCACCTTCCCACTCGCGACAAACGGCAGCAAGAAAATCATCACCAACGCGATCGCTTTCAACTACGGCGCGGTTTCCCGATTCGCCATACCAGCCAATAGCACTGGCTGAGATAAAGACTTGTGGCTTAACTTCGCTCACTGCATTTGAAATCGTAGTCGTTCCAAGCAGTCGTGAGTTAAGAATCTCAGAGCGATATTTCTTACTCCAGCGCTTGTCACCAACGCCGACTCCTGCCAGATGAATTACCGCATCGACACCACGCAGTGCTTCTAAATCAACATATCCACTCTTGGGATCCCATTGAATCTCATCTTGCGCGACAACTGCCCGGCGCACAAGACGCTGCACTGTATGTCCTTCGCTTTTAAGATGGCCAACAAGTGCGGTTCCGATAAGACCGGAGGCGCCAGTGATTGCAATGCGTTGTGGAACTGACATTTATTAGAGACCTAGATCTGATTCGAAGGATCCGCCTTCTAGACGCTCTTTGAGTGTTACTAAGAAGCGAGCAGCATCTGCGCCATCAACAACTCGGTGATCATAGGAAAGTCCAAGATAGACCATGGAACGGATTGCAATAGTTTCTCCACCATCTTCACCCTTAACGACCATTGGACGCTTCACGATTGCACCTAATCCAAGGATGGCAACCTGTGGCTGGTTAATGATGGGTGTGTCAAAGAGCGCACCACGGGAACCGGTGTTGGTCAGTGTAAATGTTCCTCCACCTAATTCATCTGGAGTGACCTTGTTGTCGCGTGTACGCGCTGCAAGATCTGCAATCTTTCGCGCAACCCCGCCCATATTGAGATCGCCAGCATTGTGAATGACTGGAACCAAGAGACCACGTTCAGTATCGACTGCAATAGCTAAGTGCTCTGCGCCGTGGTAAATAATCTGGTCACCTTCGACAGATGAATTAAGAACAGGATGCTGTTTGAGGGCTTCACATACGGCAACTGCAAAGAAAGGCATAAATGAAAGCTTGACGCCCTCACGAGCCTCAAATGTGGCCTTGGATTTATCACGCAAACGTGCAATCTTTGTGACGTCAACTTCGATCACTGTGGTCAATTGCGCTGAGACTTGTAGCGATTCAACCATGCGAGCTGCAATAACTTTACGCAATCGAGACATAGTCACTGTCGTTCCACGAAGTGGAGATGCAGCAACGGGTACTGATGCTCGTACTGGCGCCGAAGCCGCTGGTGCTGCCGCAGATGATGGAGCAGCGGATGCGTTCTTCGGAGCAAGAGCCTCAATATCTTCTTTACGAATTCTTCCGCCGATACCTGTTCCCTTGACGGAGGCAAGATTTACACCGAGATCATTTGCGAGCTTACGAACGATAGGAGTGACATAGGCATCTGTCGGTTGTGAAACAGGAGCAGGTGCAACAGGTGTTGGTGCAACAGGAGTAACAACGGGCGCAGCAACTGGTGCTGGCGCTGCAACTACAGGCGCAGGTGCAACTGGTGCTGGGGCCGCAACCGGTGCTGGAGTCGCAACTGGTGCTGGTGCACCACCTTGAACTCCAATAAGGGCTAGACGAGCACCGACTGCGACGGTTGTATCAACTGGGACATCTATCGCTAACAAAATTCCTGCGACAGGAGATGGAATTTCGGTATCGACTTTATCTGTGGAAACTTCAAGAAGCGCCTCATCTACTGCAACCGCATCACCGATGTTCTTAAGCCAACGTGTCACAGTTCCTTCACTCACCGATTCACCGAGAGCGGGCATTGAAATCACTGTTCCGCCAGAACTTGCAGCAGATGGTGCTGGTGCGGCAGGTGCTACAGGAGCGACAGGAGCGGCAACTGGTGGGGGAGTTGGTGCGGCAACAGGAGCGGCGGCAACAGGTGCAGGTGTGCTCGCGCCGGCTTGGGCAATAACAGCTAATTCAGCACCGACTAAAACAGTTTGATCTACGCCGACAACAATTTTGGTAAGAACACCTGCAACAGGTGAGGGAATCTCGGTATCGACTTTATCTGTGGAAACTTCTAGGAGCGGCTCGTCTACTGCAACGACGTCGCCTTCATTCTTAAGCCAACGTGTGACGGTGCCTTCACTAACGCTCTCTCCGAGAGCTGGCATTGTTACTGAGAATGACATAGTTATTTTCTCCTCTTACTTAACCGTGTGAGTGAAGTGCTTTGCCTGCCAGAGCCATATGAGCTTCGCCCATAGCCTCTGACATTGTTGGATGTGCATGTAGAAGAGGAGCAACATCATCTGCAGTTGCTTCCCAGTTAAATATCAATTGTGCTTCAGCGAGCAACTCACCAACGCGAGCACCCACCATATGGATTCCTAAGATAGGACCATTCTTCTGTGCCACAAGTTTGATAGATCCGGCAGTCTTAAGAATCTGCGCCTTGCCATTTCCAGCTAAGTTGTAATCGAGCTCAACCACATCATGTCCACGTTCTTTAGCAACCTTGGTTGAGAGACCAACGGATGCAACCTCAGGCTCGGAATAGGTAACGCGTGGAACGCCATCGTAATTAATTGGTCGGGGATTAAGACCAGCGATTGTTTCGGCAACGAGGATTCCCTCTTGGAAGCCAACATGTGCCAATTGAAGTGTAGGAATGATGTCTCCGACAGCAAAAATGCCAGGAATATTTGTGCGGCAATGGTCATCGACAGTGATATATCCGCGATCCATCGCGATACCAACTTCTTGATATCCGACTCCATCAGTAACCGGACCACGGCCAACAGAGACGAGAAGAACATCGGCAGTGAATTCTCGACCATCTTCAAGAGTGACAGTTACTCCCTTGGCATCAACGCGATGGGATTTGAATCGGACTCCAAGCTCAAAGTTGATGCCACGCTTGCGGAAAGCACGCTCGAGTTGCTTGCTGGAAGATTCATCTTCTAATGCAACTAGATGCGGCAGACCTTCAATGATTGTGACATCAGAACCGAATGACTTCCAGACTGATGCAAACTCGCAACCGATAACGCCACCACCGAGAACGATGACGCTCTTAGGGACATAATCCATTGAAGTGCCGTGATCAGATGTAATGACTTGCTTGCCATCGATATCTAATCCGGGCAGCGTGCGGGCATATGAACCAGTAGCAAGGACAATATTTTTACCAACGTACTGGGTGCCATTGACATCGACTGTGTTATTTGAAACTAGGCGACCGGTTCCTTCAATAAAGGTAATGCCACGTGATTTAACGAGACCTTGTAAACCTTTATAGAGACCAGCAATCACTCCATCTTTGTAGGAGTTCACTCCACCCATATCGATTGAGTTAAATGTTGCATTGACTCCAAATTGGGAAGACTCGCGAGCGCTATCTGCAACTTCACCTGCATGGAGTAGCGCCTTGGTTGGAATACATCCGCGGTGTAAACAAGTACCGCCAACCTTGTCCTTCTCGATCAGTGCCACGGTTAAACCGAGTTGTGCACCACGAAGGGCTGCTGCGTAACCGCCGCTGCCTCCACCAAGAACTACAAGATCAAAATTCGACACAGATTGACTCCTTTAGGGCTGCTCAACTCTAGCTTCCAACGGGGGTTATCTTGCCAGCCTTAGTCGCCTAAGGCTAAATCGAGAGAAATGGGCTACTGGCCTCGTGCCAATTCGACCAATGACCGCAGGGCGATACCAGTGCCTCCCACAGGGGTGTAGCCATGTGGCGCACCTTCATTAAATGCAGGGCCTGCGATATCTAGATGTAGCCAGGGAAGATCTTCGCTGACAAACTCCTTAAGAAATAGACCGGCGACAAGCATGCCTCCCATGCGATCTCCGATATTGGCCATATCGGCAACAGGGGAGTCAAGTGATGCACGCAACTCAACCGGAAGTGGCATCGGCCAGAAAGATTCACCAGCAACTTCGGTAGCTTTCAAAAAGGTCGCTGAGAACTCTTCATTGTTAGTCATGACCGCACTGGTGCGAGTGCCGAGTGCAACAACTTGGGCGCCAGTAAGTGTTGCGACATCAATGATGCCATCGAGATCACTGGTTTCTTGTGCCTTCACAAGGGCATCCGCCAACACTAAACGACCCTCAGCATCAGGGTTGAGAACTTCCACAGTTTTACCGCCATAGATTGTGATGACATCACTAGGTCGGGTCGCATTCTCGCTCACCATATTCTCAGCAAGTGGCGCCCACGTTTCGATTGTTACCGGCAACTTAAGTAGTGCGATAGCAATCGTTGCCGCACATACCGCCGCAGCTCCACTCATATCTGACTTCATCGCCTCCATACCGAGGGCAGGCTTAAGCGCTAACCCTCCGGTGTCGAAGGTAATTCCCTTTCCTACGAAGGCATACTTCTTCCGCGAAGTAAGACCCTTTGGGGTGTAAGTGATATTTAGTAGTCGTGGTGGATTAATTGATCCTTGACCAACGGCGGTGATTCCGCCAAAACCTTTCGATTTCAATTGCGCATCGCTGGTGACAGAAACCTTCAACCCGATAGCTGCACCACCAACGGTCTTGACCGCATCGTTTATTGCGGCGCAGAAACTATCCGGTGTGAGGTGACTTGGGGGAGTATTGATTAAATCGCGCACCAGATGCGTATACGTAGCAATCACTTCTGCCGAGCGAGCAGCTTCCTTTGCCGCAGGAGTTGCCGCCAGGAGTGAGAAGAGCGTGATGCTTTTCAGCGGAGTCCTCTGGGCATCTTTCGTTGTTCCTCTAAATGAATCAAATAGGTAGCTGCCAAGTCCAGCTCCTTCGGCAATAGCGCTCAGGCTGCGAAGATCTTTTGTGGGAAGTGCGAAGGTGGCACTTGCATGGCCCGATAACGAACGAGCTGCGGCACCAGCTGCCCGGCGCAATACTTCTGAGTCATAGGTCGATGAAACTTTTCCCAGTCCAGTAAAGACAATTAGGCGAGTGGAGATGCCGGCTACTTTGATTACTTCATCAGCCTTACCTGTTGCACCTAAATCACTCAGAGCTTGAAGAAGAGGTTTGGTATCAAATGGTAAATCACCAGATTCAATCTGAAATGAAGCCTTAGCGGTCTTGCCCACTTTTGTGGCGAGACCAACAACTAATACATCGTCTTTCACGATTCCGTCGGTGAGGCGGATAGTTGTCATTAATTGCTCCTTCTTTCATCTCGCCCATTTTTTAGTGATGGCGATACAGAGTTCAGATGTCGGGTAAGTGTAAGTTGTCATCGTGAAAAACTCACCTTTGCATCAGAAACATATCGAGCTGCAAGCCAAGATGGCTGACTTTGGTGGGTGGTTAATGCCCATTGAGTACCCAGGAGCTGGTGTTCTTGCAGAGCATAAGGCGGTGCGCGAGCGGGTAGGACTCTTTGACGTGTCCCATCTTGGCAAAGCCAGTGTGACTGGCCCCGGGGCCTTGGAGTTTCTCAATCTGATGTTCACCAATGATCTGAGCAGAATCAGTGATGGCAAGGCCCAATACACCTTGCTCTGCAACGATGATGGTGGAGTCGTTGATGACCTGATCGCATATAGAAATAGTGGTGAAGATTTCTTCTTAATCCCTAATGCATCTAATACTGCAGATGTGGTTCGAGTTCTGCAATCCGAAGCACCTTCCGAAATTTCAGTAACAAATCTTCATGAGGAGTTT
>Ga0209598_10004553_pt1 | contig 10151 bp, 11 predicted proteins | sample M_140807_EF_Meta_FD_187317 | JGI IMG/M metagenome (GOLD analysis project Ga0209598, IMG submission 187317) | Freshwater microbial communities from Lake Montjoie, Canada to study carbon cycling - M_140807_EF_MetaG (SPAdes) (version 2) | ecosystem: Environmental > Aquatic > Freshwater > Lake... | reverse complement strand
CTCCTTAATCCGTAGCTGTGCGTCGAGTTGGTTGCGCTGGTCCACAGCAAGGTCGTGGCCGGCGCGGAAACTATCGCGTTCCTGGCGGATTTGGGCGGCGTCCGCTTGGAGAGTCTGGTGTTCAACCTGAAGGTTTTCGAGACTCACATGCAGAGCAGCGCATTTATCGTCAAGGCCTTGGAGATGCGCCTGAAGTTCGGCTCGCTGCTGAGCATTTTGATCAAGGGCGTTCAGGTGGTTGTCATGGCTCTGCTGTAGCAGGTCCCTTTGGCTTTCCAATGCAATGGCTTGAACTCTCAGTTGTTGCAGATCATTATCAAGATCCGCCACACGCTGATGCTGATCAGCCAGCAGACTTTCCAGTTGATGGCTTCGTTGCTCCTGAAGCTCGGCGTTAGTCTGTGCATCTATCCAGTGTTCTCTCATCGCCTCAACGTCTGCTTTCAGGTGATCCCGCTCTAAATCGGCCAACTGGATTCTTGCCGCCAAACTATCTAGCTCCAAGTCTTTAGCTTGTAGGGTATGGGATTGTGCTTCGCACTCCGTTCGAAGGCGGGCAAGTTCGGCTCTGACCAATTCGAGTTCACGCTGGAGCACCCTTTGCGCATCCCTTTCCCAGGTGAAGGGATCCGACGCGGAACGGCGGAAACTCGCCTCCTGGAGACGAGACACGAGGCCCACGGGCATCGGGGCTGCTTCGATTCCTCCTCTGTCCTCTATCCAGCAGACCACATTGTCCAAATGGTCTAGAAGTGACCCTGCTCCCTCCAGAACAGAAGACAAGTCGTGACTCTGCAGGATGAGACAGCCGTTTTCGGCAGGAGGGGTCGCATCCTCACCCCACCAGCCGTTGACGACCTCATCCAGGGCTGTCGATCGGCGGAACTCCTGGCGAAGCAAAGAGAGATTTGGATGAAGGGTGCAGAGGTCTTCAGGGGAGAGAGTCCCGTCGAGACGCCTGTCGTTGTAGCAGTACCAGGAAGCGTCCTCCTGCTGGGATCCCAGAACCGCTGGGCTGATCAGAAGCCCAGGGGGGAGGCCGGCAGGCCACTCATCTCGGAGACGCTCCGCAAAGAGGGTGTTCGGCTGGATCACCAACAGCCGAGGGCAAAGAGAAAGGGCTTCCTTCAGTAGCCCAGGCTGCTGGAGACCAATCCATACGGCCCAGCCGCACTCGCCAAGCACCCTGTGAAGGGTTGCAGCACCGGAGGCAAGGTCGCATTCGCTCACCGGTCTTGTTGCATCAATGGACACGTTTCGTCGAGGGGGTCTTGGGATAATGGCTTAGGGATGCGTCCGTGCATTTGTAACACGAGAAACGATCTCAGATGCACACTCATGCGAAATCAAGCTATCACAAGTTTAGACTTGAATCGACTGACGTTCACTGAAGCCTCACTGCTGCCCTCACCTGAACGACTCTTGGACAGCACCTCTTCTTGTGCTGCCAGCAGAGAAACCACCATTGCATTCATCCTGGTTCCTTCCTGCTTAACTTCAATTCAGAATCCTTCGCCCAGGACATTAAGATTTCGCTTCTCGCTCTGTGATTGCTCAACGGCGAACGATTTTTATACATAAGTGGAGCTCCTCCTCAGATGGCAATCATAAGCATTGCCCAGCCTAACCATGCCACCCAACACACGTGAAACGCTATCGCAATGCGCTAAAATAAACAAGTCACAAAGAGAGGCCTCATGAAGGGCAATCAAGGCTATTGCCATTGTTGCAGGAAAGAAGTATTTTTTATAGTAAGTGGTGACTGGCTTCGCGATCAATATATATGCGACCAGTGCACTTCAATCCCAAGGCAGAGGCACTTGCAGCATATACTTGACAAGCATTTTGAGGGCTGGGAAAGGCTTTCCATACATGAGTCTTCTCCATCCAGCGACTTCTTATCAAGATATGCACCTAAATACACATCCTCACAGTTTCTGCCTGAGGTACCCTTCGGGCTAACTTCAGCTGACGGCATCCGGTCTGAGAATCTGGAAGCCCTGACCTTTGCCTCCAATAGTATCGACATCTTTGTTACACAAGATGTTTTTGAGCATATTTTTTCTCCAGATCGGGCCGCAAGAGAAATATCTAGAGTTTTGGCCCCAGGAGGAATTCATATATTTACCGCACCTAAATTCGAAGAGCTATCCAAGAGCTACCCAAGAGCAGTGATCAATTCGAATGGAAGCGTAACCAATCTTTTCCCGCCAGAATACCATGGGAACCCAGTAGGTGACGGCAAATCGTTAGTAACGTGGCACTTCGGAGACGACTTCGAATTTCTTCTTTCACAATGGTCAGGCCTCCCAGTCACAACTTACGTGACTCGAGACAAAGATCTGGGTATTGACGCCAAGTTTATTGAAGTTTTCGTGATGCGAAAGCCTAGCGACTAAGGCGGCTACAGCGAATAGATATAAGCTTGATAAAATTCATATTGCATAGAAGATAAAGCACCAACATGGACGGGTCAGCGCACTAAGGCTCCCCCCCCCCCAGGATCGGCTTAGCAGGGGCACCTTTCTTATGGAGACTCATGGTAAAGAGCCCTAAGAGTGAGCCCTAAATTGCAATTTATTGGCAGTTTCAACGAAATCATCCAGTCTTCCCTCCGGCGTATTCGGCAGATCTCAGCGCTTTCCGAGTCGCATGGCGACGCGCAACCCGATCCCCCGGCCATGCATCTCGGAGCGCTTTTCAATTCACTGATATATGGGATCCCCAAAGATCACGGTCTCCTCGCCGCGCAGCAGATCGCTGGTGGGGTGAGGTCATGCACATTGGCAGCCATGATTTCCACCGAATGGAAGAGGCCATTCTCGCTATCCACGCCGATGTGGACGCTTTTCCCGAAGCACCACTGATGGTAGCCAGGTTGAGATCTAAGAAGTTGACATCAGGACTAGCAGCCTATAGGGGCGAGGAGATGAAACCAGAATGAAAGAAGTTGAATAAGTTGGAATGTCATGCTAACATAATTAAAGCAACATCAGTCACGATGCTTGAGTAAATTCGCTATCGCGAGAAAGCCATCCCTGGAAGTTACGATGAGGCTGCCTATCTTTTGGCCAATCAAAATGTGGCAAAAGCAGTTGAATCAAAAGCTATCTCCAGTGGTTATGAACATTTTAGAATGGTAGGGTTTAACGAGGGCCGCTGGCTCGCCTTTCCCGATCGCATCCAGTTGGCCAAAACCGAAAAGCAGCGCTGGCTTCTTGAGCGCATCAAGAGAGATTGCATCCAGGAGCGAAGTCAGACATTAGTCAATTGCTTAACCCAGGCTCTTGTGGAATCCTCCGGCATCGTGGACACGGGAGCGGTGTCAGCCCATGAATACGATGATAGGTTGGTTAAGATCCTGGAAGACAATCCAGAGTGGAAAGTCCTCGATGCCGGAGCGGGTTTGCGCAATCTTTACTATCCCAACATCGTAAATTATGAAATTGTCGCCTATGAGACGACCGATGTTCTTGGAGTGGGCGAACAGCTCCCATTTGTTGACGGGGCCTTTGACATGGAAATATCCAATGCAGTTCAGGAGCATGTCGTTGATCCATTTCTCTGCGCAAACGAATTCATGCGAGTGCTTGCCCCGGGGGGCAAGATATGGTGTTCCGTCCCATTCCTTCAGCCTTACCATGGCTACCCCCGTCACTACTACAACATGACCTTTAAAGGGATCGAAAGACTCTTCGCGAAGCAATGCGAAGTTCAGCTCCTTGAGACCGCATTCTACTTCCGGCCCGTTTTCGTCTTCCAGGAGCTACTCGGCAAGTACGCAAGCCTGCTGCCGGTGGAGGCCAAGCAGGAATTTGAGAGTCTCAGTGTTTTTGATCTGATCACGGCCAATCCGCAGGAGATTGTCGCTAGTTCCTGGTACAGCCAATTTCCGGATGAGTTGAACACTAACTACTGCTCCGGCAATACCGTAATAGCAACCAAGAATTCCTGATGCCTATCCGCTTGCCTTATCTATGCGAGAGGCATCAGAACGCACTTGATGTTCACATTAAGTACGTTCTGATGGTGGGTTCGGCAGAAGGAGACCTCAGAAGCTAAACCCTATGTGGCAGGCTTCGTGTTGCATTGCCGAGCGTCGCGGCATGCCAGAGATCGATGTAGTCAGTCAACTGATCTTCCCGCAGACCGAACTCCTCCAAGCTGAGCGGAATCTGGTTGTCCCTAGCAAAGCTAACTAGCACTCGTATGTCGTCCTCGCAGTGAGCACAGTCTCGGCTGAGGAAATCTAGACTCACTTGGATGGACTTAATCCGTATAGCCAATTTTGGATCAGAAAGCACAGAACTAATATGCATATGGGATCCAAACTCTAGCAAAAGGCACTTAGTATCCAGATTGATTCCCACGTTGGCGCATCCCAATGCGTTCAGGTTAACAACTACATCCAGCACACCGGCGAGAGTGTTCGCATACTGGGCACCCTGCTGCAAAGTGTTGTGTTCCAAGCAGAGAAAACCTTCGGGGCCAAGGATTCCAGCCATCACCTTGCAATTATGCGTAAAAAGCCTGATATGTGTGCGTTCGTCACCAAGATCAGTCCGCAACTTTTTCTGGCCTGGACTTCCCAAAATGAAAAGTCTACAGGAGAAAAAGTCGCCTAAGCACTTCAACATCCTAAAACGGTGTTGCCAATGAGGGTTGGCCATGATGTCATCGGTTAACAATAGATTCAAGCCATAGGTGAGGGACTGAATCGAGGAGACTTTGTAGGAGGCCGCGAGAGCGTGCAGATTCTCTAGGCTCATGAACTCATCACATTCATCCCAAGCCGGCCCTAACAGCATTGACGGGACCAACTCAACTGCCTTGGTACCAGCTCTAGCCATGATCACAGAAAAATCACTAAAGACAAAACCGTCTATTAGATTAACAAAATTAATCATCGAAAAGCCGTAATCAGCCGGAGATGGCTTGCCTTTCATCGATCAATCGCTGCGTTCCATTAAAACATAAGGGCCAAGGTGGTTCTCAAGTATCTCATTGGCAGAATAGAGATAGGGAAAACCATCATTGCCATAGACTGTTCGCACGTCGTAGTTGATCGGATCGGCCCCCCAGTTCAACAGATCTCGTGACTCTTGAAACCAGCGCTCAACAATTTTAAGTGTGCAAAGTGGCTCTGAAACCACGTTAAGGCAAGGGATACCGGTGTGCTCAGAACAGAATCGAATAATTTCAGGCAGGTGACTTAAATTAAACCACTGAAACGCAGAATTGGGATTAATCTGGCTGATATTATTGTTATTCAGCAGGTCGTAAATGATGTTTTTCTTCAGCCCATTTCCTACCAGTGCCGGCAATCGGATAATTCGCATCTGTGAGCCAAAGATATTGAGAAGCTCATTCTCCAGCAATGCGCGGTGCGCTCCATAGGGATGGGAAGTCAAGGAAGGTTGAACAGTTTCGTCAACAGAATGTGGAGGATCATATACATCAACTGTACCGAACAGATAAAAAAGACCGTTAGTTTTTAATTGCTTACAGCTAGCAACCAATTGAAGGACTTCTTGCATGTCCAGGCCTGGATTCTGATTGGCCCACCATTTCTTCGCCTGTGGCGCAGCACAATAGATGTTGGAGAAGGTGTGACCTCCCAACTCTTGAACCTCGTGACGCCCTGCACCTATAGCTGCGGGAAAATGGATGGCTAGGTTGCTACCGACAAACCCGCGATGTCCAAGCAAGAGATCGTTCACTTGATGTCGGCCTCAATCAAAGACATAACCTCTGAAGCGGCAAAAAATATGTTATCTACTTTACCCGAAAGGCACTTGATCAAGCGTCCATTCTTTTTAACATAGCAGCTGCGGTCATCGTCGTCACCATACGGTTTTGTCTTGACGCATAATTGCGGCTCTACATATTCAAATTCATCGGTAAAACTTGGATAGTAGCGCATCAGCTGCTGCTCCATTAAAAGCCTCTTGATATGGATATCATGACTGGTCAATGATCTAATGCTGGCACAAGCCTCAGCACTGCCACCATATTTACCAATTGGTGTGTGGGGTACACTGCTGAGTGTGAAGATTTCGGGATTTTCCGTTGGGTAAAGGGAGCAGAGAGGCCCGTCTACAAAGGTGAAAGCGTTAGCAGGCATGGAGCTAATCCTCTTCCTGTAGTACAGTAGTATCGTACTCTCAAAGAAGAAAGAATCATCGGGCGTTAAATGTCCCCACGTGCAGTCAATGCAGTAGTCATAATCGGTCCCATTAACATCTATTTTATCTTCGCGCATCGTGATTGTTGCCGCTTCGCCAAGACGCAGTGCATCGGACATCAGCGAATAAAAGTAATCACGAGATTCCCTTATCAACAGGATACGCTCGGCCGTAAGAATTGCACCACAATTAAAATTAATTAGGTCTGGCTTGCGCGTCTCAACAAAATCAAGTCCTGAAGACATCATAATGAGCTTATAAGTGGAAAAATCTACAATCGAATCTCCTTGAGGGACCAGATAAAAATTATTTTCAACCTCTCTGGTCAGCCGGCCATAACGTTCAAGGAAGCGGAAGTATCCATCTCTGGATTGCTGGCGGGTACGGAAATTTCGTGCATAATGGAAGCCCAGATGCAATCAAAATTGGTTGTTACCGGAAGCAAATGATAGTATCTAATGTTCTTTCTCGTAAACTGTCACCTCTATTCCAAGGGCACGCAACCGGGAAGCTATATGAAGTCCATAAAAACCCGCTCCGACGACAGCGAACTTCACAAAAAAATAATCAATACTTTATCATTGCATAAATGCGCACCGCTGTCAAGGTCCTTGCATTAGCGCATCAAAAAGAAACAACCGCTTACAGTATAGCCAGATCATGCTTAAGTCTAAAAATCAAGTGAGACTCATGTGAGTGGCAACCTAGTTGCACGCCAATATTTCGAAAACACTAGGCAAAGTCTTTTGTTTTTTAACTGCTGAAGCCCGTAAATGGATCCCGCTATTGTTGAGGGGGCTTAGCCCGCCCCAAGCGGTAAACCTGGCTTTTGTCGTTGAGCACCCAGAAGAACCTGCGCTCGGATCCGATACACAGGCCCCGATCAACCAAGATCGGCACAATCTGAACTAGCAGCAGCGCGGCGAACTCCGGTTGCGTGCAAGTGAACAGGATCCGCTCGCTCTGGCGCTCCTCCTTGTTCATCCGGTGAGAAACGTGGCGGAGGGAGCATTTACGGCGATCCAGTCCTTCCCCATCAGCCGCAAACTGCCATCGACATCGCAGCGGGGTGGTGGGCCCCATACCCAGCAACTGAGCCACCTTATGGGCCCGTGCTCCGGCTACCACGGCGCTATCAAGGATCTCCAGGGCTCTTGTGGCGATCCGCCGGCGGGGTCATCCACCTCGTCCTCTCCCAAGTAAGCCTGGATCCATTTTGAGGCGATCAGCAGAGCCGCCGCCTGACAAGGGCCCTGGCCTTACGGAGCAGCTCCTGCTGGAGCATCTTGATTCGGCGCTGATCCTCCTAGTGCCGTATCTGGAGGTTCTTCTGGTCACGACGCATTGAATGGCTCCATCAAGCCCCCTGGTGGTGAAAATGGTCGCGATGGAGAGGTGTCAACTTATCTGGCAGAGGAGGAAATGGTGACCTTAGGAGTTCTGCTCTGTCGGCGGGATTCTTTAGACGAAATGAAGTGCTTAGCACCTGTTTGTCCAATGGAACATGTCATACGTATGACGGGCCCAGCAAGGATCTGGACGACACGCCCAAATCCGGTTCGCTTTGTTAATAGATTGAGCTTAAACTCCATATTCGACCGATGCTATGATTTTTTGGTTTTGGTGGACTGGGGGGACACAGCAACAGATTCTTGGTTCCCGTGTACAGATTTCTCGCTGACCGACACCGCCCGCACTGCAGCCCCTCCAATTGCCTACGATGATCAACGACATAGCAGCAAAATCTGACCTACTTGTTTCGGCACTCTCAGTTTTCCAGCGACTACTTCGTGATCACTCCCTGCTCACGGACAAGGAGCTAGACGAGGCTCTCGAACTCTGCCAAGCCCTACATGATTCGGCTCAAGCGGAGATACCCCCCATACAGCTCGCCGCACTCTGCAATGAAAATGTAGAGCTTGTCCAAAGTGCCGCGATTGAGCATTTAGATCAGTTGGGGGTAAATGTAACTATTAGGTCTCCGTATTCAGCCGGTGACGCGACGGAAATCTGGAATCGTTATGGGGCAAGAAATCTGGTTATTCTGCCCTATTCCTTCGAGAATCCCTGCTTTCAAACGGTTACCGACGCCAAAAATGGTACCACCATCGTTGTCTGGTTTTATTGGGATTTCAATGTCTGGCTGGTGATCGACCAGGAGCATCTGCGCATTTGTGTTCATGCCAATAGCGACTCGTTCCCTTCGATACGCTTTGACCAGATTTTCTTGGCGCTAATCGTATATGCCTATCGTCTCAGGAGCAAAGGACTCGTTGTTCCGGCTCTGTTCCTTACCCATTCTCATATTGGTCATCATGTCTGGCATGAACTAAATCCATCTCTCGAATTTCCTACCATCGCAACAGGCCCTAGCAGTCCACCAGGCGCGATGGCCAATGTGGAGCTAATGCTTTCACATAGTGCTAACGCAATTTGTCGCGATCTCCTGCACTTTAATTCATACGGGGATGGATTCTATGCGGCGTTTGCAGCAGCTAGCCATTTCAATATGGTTCCATCCAAATCACTTCGTATCGCATCTCAAGTGGGCACACTCGTCTTTGACGATATGCGAAAGCGCATTGAAACCGCACCGCCGGCCTTCCTCGGCGTAGGTGACTGCCTAGATCCTAGCTGGCGAGGGAATCCGAGTTCTAAATCAATCGTCTTCTCCCTGCGATGTGGCAATCGCATGCTGACAACGACCGAGGCCTTCTTTGCTGCTTTGGTTCAATTGCTGGCCGAGCGGACAAGTATCTTGCGAATATATCTCACAGGATTTAACTCTGATTTTGGTGGCAGTGCTTTCGCTGAGTTCTGTGCCCAAAACCCCAATCTGGATGAGCTCGAGCTCTCCGAGCGACTTTCTGCGACACTTTCGGAAAAGATTGAGATTATCAATCTCGTGGGCGCTCCCGTTTTGGATGATCTCGTCGCCGCATCCACCAGCAGGGCGGTTGTTTCTCCTTGGGGGGCCTCCCTAGCCAAATACTCTTGGTTGCTGCGAGTACCTGTAATCAGTTTCACCAACAACGACATCTTCTCCAACACGACCGGAGAACGCGATCTCTATAGCAATCCTGCCTACGTGCAAGAGCCAGGCTCCGTCCATTGGGTTGAGGATGTGCCGATCCAAGATGAAGCGGACTCGGGAATTCACTGGTTGTGGGGACGCTCCAACTACACAATTGACCCATTACTCTTAGCGGAAAAAGTTACAAACATTCTCCAGTCCCTCAGCAGTGACTAACTGGTTAGAAAAAGCGGCCTAGGCCGGTGAGTCCTTTATATCGGCAAGTCTTGACAAAAGAAATCCAATAAAGTAACGGCAAGATGCCTGGCAAACACCTTTGCATTTAATTCATATATGACCACTGCATGTCCTAAACACCAGCGACTAGAGCACGATATCGATTGACATCGGGATAGTTGCCTGGATTATCGCGTACCAGTTCCTTTTTAATTAGCGGACAACCCAGATCGAGATAAAGAACCTCATGCATAAAATGGTGGGGATTTAGCAGTTGACCATCGGCAAGCTTAGCTAAGGTTTGAGATTCCCAAGTTCCACTAGGGCTGTCTGCATACTTTTGCAGAGTCAAAGTAGTCAGTTTCTTAATTTCAAAAATAGCCTTCCATTGAATCTGCATCTCTTCGAGCTTATGAGCAAGGGCGAGCTCACCAAACTGGACAACATCATCCTTGGATTGAAGCGAGCGCTTTTGATATTCCGCAAAAAATGAATCTAAAAGTGCATCGCAGTGCTGAAAACGTCTTACAAGCATAAAGTTGCTCTGTATATGATGCAGGAACTGGTGGCTATCTGTAAGGCCGACAATATCGGCTTGTATACCTCTAGCACGCTCAATAAGATCAGAGTTGAGATCGGCAAGTAGGCAGCTATCATTAACAATAAGCAACTCATCTGTAATATCTGCATGCAGCTCTCCCCTTCCCTTAAGGAAA
>Ga0209598_10004548_pt1 | contig 10156 bp, 5 predicted proteins | sample M_140807_EF_Meta_FD_187317 | JGI IMG/M metagenome (GOLD analysis project Ga0209598, IMG submission 187317) | Freshwater microbial communities from Lake Montjoie, Canada to study carbon cycling - M_140807_EF_MetaG (SPAdes) (version 2) | ecosystem: Environmental > Aquatic > Freshwater > Lake... | reverse complement strand
TTGGTCGCTGGTGGCGGAGTCGTGATCGTCCCGCGAGTCGAACTTGCGGTACCATGTCGAGCCGCCCGACGCGCCCAGGCTCAGGTCACCGACCGAGCCCGTCTTCCAGAACGTGTAGTCGAGCCCGCCGTGCGCGCCGGCCTCCCACTGCGTGTTCATCCCGGCGCCAAAACCCGAGCGCTCCGCGTAGCGGTGAAAGCGGTAGCGGAAGTTCGGCGCCGCGGAGAGCACGAGGTCGGGCAGCACCTCAACCGACGCCGTCAGCAGGTACTGCGGCGCGGCGTACAGGTGCTGCGTGAGGCTCGGTCGAGACGTGGGCAGGAAGACCGCGAGGTCGTGAACGAGGTCGAGCTGCTTTGGGCCGAGCGCCACGTGGTGCGTGTAGCTCATGCCGACTTGCGCGTCTTGCAGCCGAAAGCCCGACTCACCCGGCTGCGCCACGAACCGCTCGAGCAGCCCGAAGCGCACGAAGCCCTTCGCGCCGTCGAACAGGCGCGCCGATCCCCCGAGCTTGTAGACCATCAGGCGCTCGTTCTCGGGGTCGACGTCGACGACGGCCTGCTGGCGGTACTGCACGGCCGCGCTCACGGTCCACGCCTTGGGGGTCGCGCCCGAGTCCGCCCGCGCGGACACCTCGGACGGCGCGAGCGCGGTCTGCGCAGACGCCACAGCCGGCGCGGCGAGCACGAGCGCAAGGAGGGCCTGGCGCATGCTCAGAACCCGACGAAGTTGTTGTAGTACTCGTAGTACGCCAACAGGATCTTCAGGCCGTAGTTGTCTTGGTCGGTGTCCGCGTTCGCGCGCAGCGCCTCGTTGTACTCACGAATGAACTGGTAGCTCACCGGGCTCTTCGAGCGGCTCGCAACCAAGTGCCAAGCGCGGTCCTCGACGTACGTGTAGACGTACTCTTCGCCCTCGAACTCGAAGAGGCCCGAGAGGTTGTCGGGGCTCGTCGCGTCCGCGATGGCGTCGTCGCCGAACTCAGCGGCGAGGTCTTCGGCGCGGTTGTACCGCTTGATCGCGATGCGGTCGCGCAGGTCGACGTTCCCGACCAGGTTCGAGTTCGTCACGGCCGCGAAGATGTTCAGCGCGTAGTACTTGAACCACGGGAAGGTGTCGTAGTTGGCGCCGAGCATGTTGTCGAGCACGCGCTGCGACAGCGCCAAGTTCTGCGAGCCGAAGGGCGCGTCGTACATGGAGACATACGTCGCGACGTTCGGGTTGTAGCCGGACACATCCTGCAGGTCCATGAACGCGAAGGTCGCGAACAGCTTGTCGATGATGATGCCGATGCGGATCGTGTCGCCGTAGAACGGGTCGAACTCGGTCTGGTAGTTCCGGAAGCTCGCCGACTGGTTGATGATCGCGTCGTAGAACGCCATCGTCATGCCGATCGCCGCCGAGATGTCGTTGTAAAAGTCGGTCGAGATCTCGTCGTACTCTTGGTCCGTCCGCACGTTGTCGGGCCGCTCGACTTGGTCGAGCCGCTTGAGCAGCGACTGCACGCCGCCGCCGCCCCAGTCGAACAGCGCCATGTGCCACATCCGCTGAATCGAGAAGACGGCGTCGTAGACCGAGTAGACGTAGCCCGTCGTGTCCCAGAACTTGCGCCACGCGCGCTTGTTGCGGAGCTCGTAGAGCCAGTCGTAGCGCTCGATGGCGTTGAGCACGACCTGCGCCGGCGTGATGCCGAGGTCGAACGCGCGGCACATCGGGCTGCGCATGCGGTGCTCGTCGGTGCAGTAGAGCGGGGTCTCCTTCAAGGCCGCGTCGCTCTGCGCCTGGTCGCCATAGATCCAGGTCAGCGCGAGCTCGTCGTAGCGTCCCCACTGGCGCTTCGACTCGGCCTCCTCGATGGGCGACACATAGTCCATCACGGACGCGGAGATCTCGTCCTCGCGCTGGTAGGCCGCATCCACCGACCCGTAGAAGTTGTGGCGCAGACCCAGGTTGTGGCCGAACTCGTGAATCGCCGTCTTGAACACAACGTTGTTCACGATGCGCTGGGAGAACTCCTCGTCCGACTCGAACGTGAACGCGCCGCCGTCCCGCGCCACGCACTTGCGCGCCGCCAGGCCGACCGCGTTCACGGCGTCCTGCGGGTCGAAGAGCTCGACGCTCCGCATCGCGAAGACCTGCTCCTCGTCCATGGACAGACGCTCGTGCTCCTCTTTCCACGCGCGGAAGCCGTCCAAGAAGTCGTTCTGCGCGTTGATGCCCTCGCGGGATCCCAAGGCGTGCGGTCCGAAGGGGTTCTCGTTCCCCTGCACGGCCATCAGGCGGTCCATGAACTTGCCGTGGGCCTCACGGCGCGCGGGCAGGTCGGCGAGCAGGCTGCTGCCGCCCGAGGTCTGATAGGTGAAGGCGTTGTACCGCGGCTCCGCGTAGCGCAGCTCCGGCAGCATCCGCATGTAGTTCTCGGTGAAGTCGGCGCGCGTGGGCGTCGGCACAAAGTCCGTCTTCTCGCCCGTGGTCTGCTCCTCGGGCACGCTCATCACGCGCCGCATCTCGCCGAAGATCGCCGTCGACAGGCGGGGGGTCGACAGGCACGTCTCCTTCTCAGCGGCCTCGGTCTCCGCCTGCTCGGCGGCGCAGTCCCGGTCGCCATTGTCCGCGGGGCTCTCGGCCTTCGCGGCCTCGCAGTCCGCCGCCCGCCGCAGGCCCGCCTGCCGGCCGTCGTACTCACAGCGCGTCGCGTTCTTGGGCGCCACCGTCGAGCCTTGGGCGCACTCGATCGTCTCCCACGGCGTGTCCGACTCGTCGACGTCCACCGTGTCCGGATCGTCCTCGGGCTGCGTCTGCGCGCCCTTCGCCTCCAAGAAGTTCTCGACCAAGAACCGGTAGTAGTCCATGCCCACGTTGTAGAGGTTCAGCGTCGCGCTATAGACCTCGCCCGTGCGCGGATCGGCCGACGACGGGCCGTAGCCGAGCAGGCCGCGCGTCGTGTCAATGTCGTGGTGCCAGTTCACGAAGCTGAAGCGCTGGTCGCCGGGGTGGCGCACCACGCCGCCGTCGTCGTACTCCTTGAAGGCGATCCGCAGCGACGCGCCCGCCGCCTCGAACACACCGTTCGTCTCGTCCGCGATCTGCGTGAAGAACGGCTTGAAGCGCTCCGGGAAGCCCGGCTGGAAGTAGAAGACGACCGGCTCGGCGCGGTCGGGGTTCCAGCGCTTCATCAGGGAGACGGCGGACAGCTCGCCCGCGTCGTGGTCCGTGAAGAGGTTGAGCAGCTGGAAGACCCCGTACTTCTTGTTGCTCAGGTCCTTCTCGCCGATGACCTTCGCCGCATACTGCGGCTTGAAGACCTCGTCGCCGGCGTCGTTCGTCTCGTACTCGCCCGTCTTGGGCCGGTAGAGCGAGACCCGGTACTTGATCGTGCTGGTGCCTGTGCCGCTCGCCAGCGAGGTCACGTTGTAGCAGCCGCCGCCGATCGTCAGCAGGTAGGTGACCTCGACCTCGAAGCCGATGGACTCGGCGCCATCGAGCGAGCACTTGCCCTCGCGCTGGCGCAGCGCATCGCGCTCGGCGCCGGTGGCGGTCTCCCAGCGGCGCGCCAGGTCGCCGTACTCCGCCTCGATCTCCTCGGGCGAGCAGGCCTTCTGCCACTGGAACGACTCGGGCGTGTAGTGCACGGCCGTGGTGCTCGCGCACATCGCCAAGAACTCGCCGTAGAACCACGCGGCGTTCGTGATCGGGTCGAGGGACGTGGACGCGAAGTCGACCTTGAACTTCTGGCGTTGCTGCCAGGGCACCTCGGTGTTCTCGGTGAGCAGGTTGGTCCGCTCGCCGTCGAGGCTCTCCTGCAGCTTGATGTCGACGTGCTGCCCGGCGAACTCGAGCAGGACGTTGTCCTCCGTGCTCGACAGGTTGTCGTTCGGGTCGTCCGGCCGGTCCTCTTGCAGGCGCCGAGACTCGACGAGCTGCAGAGCGTCGTCCCGGAAGCGGACCTTGACGAGCGTCGGCTCGCCCTCGAGGCCGGGGAAGGCGTAGTCGCCGACGACGTTCGGCGAGCTCGCCCCGACCACTGTGACGCGGTAAATCCAGTTGTCGTCGCTCTTCTCGGTGAAGCGCGTGTCCGGCTCCGAGAGGCCCGCCTTGTCGAGATAAATCGACTCGTTGGACAGGCCATTGCGGACGGGGCGGTGCTCAACACAGGCGGTCGACACGAGGCCGAGCGTGGGGAGCAGGGCGGTGAGTTTGCGGGTGTTCATTTTGGCTTGCCTCAGCGCCACAGGTTGACCTGAACGGCGCGGTCCGCGCTGGTGGTGAAGCCGACCCGGTTGGTCAGCGACACGACCTCGTCGAGCACGTTGCCGTTGGCGGAGTAGTTGAAGACGATCTCGCAGTCGCGGAACGCCTGCTCACCGGCCGTGGCCGCGAAGGCCTCGACCCGCGCGCGGACGTCGTCGCCGAAGCGAATGGGCAGCCCAGGGCAGAGGTTCACGGGCTGCTTGAAGCGGCCCTCGGCGACGCGGCCGATGAGCCCGTCCGCCTCGACCCAGAAGATCATGGACGTCTCGCGGCCCTGCAGCTCGACCACATTGGCGGGCACGAACTCGTAGCGCCGGCCACGCGTCTGCCGCAGGTAGCCGTTGCGGTCCTCGATCGGCGCGCCCGCCACGGTGAGCTCGATCTTGTCGACGCCGCCGCCGTCCCGGGGCGTCGAGAGGCGAATGTCGAGGGTGTTGAGCTGACGATTGAAGCCCTGCACCTCAATGCCCGGGCCACCGAGCGCCAGCGCGTTGTCGTCGATCGCGAGGCGGGCCAGATCGGCGCCGTAGTAAGGCGACTTCTCCTGACCGAGGCCGGGCCGGGGGCGCGCGCGCTGGTTCCACGACGCGTAGACGGCGTCGAGGGTCGAGCGGCCCCGCTGCACGGACACCGCCGTCAGGGCGTCGAAGTTCAGGCTGAACTGCACGACCAGCCGGTACTGCTCCCCCTCGTCGGTGAAGTACGCGAACCCGATCGACCACTTCTTGTCGTCGGTGTTGTAGAAGAGCTTCTTGGCCTGCGCGGCGTTCACTCGGCCGTGCGAGTAAACGTCCAGGATCGCGTCCGTGAACGCCTCGACGATCCACGTCGCCTGCGCCACACGGGGGTCGACGAGCGCGCGGTCAGCGTCTGAGAGTCCCGCGTAGGCCGCCTGCACGTCCGCGATGACGTCCGCGATCCAGCCACGGTCGATGCCGTCGCGGTCATAGGTGAGCTGGTCGAGGGGGCGGGGCGCGTCGGCCTCGTCCGTGAGCAGGTCGGCGGGGATGTCCAGCGTCCACGCCAGCAGTGGATGCGCGGGCGCCGGGATGGGCCCGGGCGCAGCGGCGGCGTCTGCCTGCGGCGCGATCGGCGCGCCTGCGTCGGCCTCGGGCGGGCTCGCGTCGAGCCCTGCGTCCACCACGGGCGGGTCGACCGCCGCATCAGCCTCTGGCATGCCACCGCCAATGGCGGGCAAGCGCACGGCCTCGCGGAGCCGCTGCTCGAGCTTCTCCTTGAAGAGCAGCGCGAGCGTCCGAGGGCGAAACTCCGGCGACTGCGCCGCCAAGTTCCGAGTCCAAGACATGCCGACCAAGCCGTCAGCGTCCGCGGGCCGCTCGCCGTCCTTGAGTACAGGCGACGCCGTCACGTCCCGCTGGAAGGTGAACGTCGCGCCATTGAACTCGACGTCCACCGCGTCCCGCTGCCCGTAGACGTTGAAGTTGGCGCGGCTCAGCGTCTTCTCGCCCCCCTCGCCGTCACCGACGCAGCGGTCGACGAAGCCGCTCCACGACACCTCGCCGTCGAGCGACACAGCGCACGTCTCACGTCGTGCGCTCGAGAAGTTCGGCGCGATGGTGTCCCCCTCGCCGCCGACGGCGACCGTGGCGCCCTCCTCGAACGGCGCGACGCGCACGGGGTAGATGTCGGCCTCCGTGAGCTGGCCCTCGGGCGAGACGATGAGCGCGACGCCAGAACTGCGGAAGAAGATCGCCCACTCCGGGTTGATGAAGATGAGCTCGCAGGTCTGCTGCTCAAAGCAATCGTAGGTGTCTGCGAAGGGCTCGTCGCCGAAGTACTGCTCGCGGACCATGCGGAACATCGCGTTGACGTTCCCCGCGTTGAGCCACGAGCGCGGCTTGCTCGCGGCGTCCTCGCGGCCACCCGCGGCCTGGTCGAGCGGCACGCCGTCGATGGTGATGCGGTCGCGCAGGCTCATCTTGACCGGGATGTCGCCGACCGTGCCGTCGGCCCGGGTGCCGGTGTAGTTGCCCTCGAGCGTCCCGCGGTACTTCTGCAGCGCGATCAGTGCCTCGACGATGCGCGTCTCCTGATTGAACAGGAAGATGACCTCGTTCTCCGGGCCCCAGACGAACGCGTTCGCGTACTCGACGGGGTCGCACCACGCGCCGCCCTCGATCAGGCGATCTGCCTGCATCGGCTGGTTGCCATTCCACATGGGCACGCCGCCGATCGAGTCGTTCGGGATGATCGGCTCGCGGACCATGCGCTGGATGAGCGCCTCGTTCTCCGCCACCGAGCAGAAGCGCGCGCGGCCCGTGTCGTCACGCGCCTCCTCGCCCAAGTCGTACCCCTGCTCGCCCGCCTGCGTGAAGTTGGGCGAGTCGTCGAAGCCGTTCTGCGCGGCGGGGTCGCCCTCGTTCGGGGTGAAGACCTGCTCGGGGCCGTCCTCGCAGGCCGAGGCGCCGAGCGCCAACAGAGCGAGCAGGGCAATCCTGCACTTACGCATGAGTCCTCCACAGCGAGGCGCGGACAAGCGCGCCCGAAAAGCCAAAAGTTGCGGGACTTTGCCCAACTGCGCGGCTATCCGGCAAGGATTTCGGCGAGCGCGCCCTCTTGCCACGCCGCCATCATGCGGTCGACGAGTGGCCGCATGCCCAGCGTCTGGGTGTCCGCGTCGGCGGTCAGCAGGGCTCTCACGTCGTTCGACAGGGCCTCCACCGTCTCCTCGGAGACCCCGAGGCCCGCCTTCGCCCAGCGCCCAAGGTGGTCGAGAAAAGGCGCGTGCAGGCGGAGTTTGTGCAGGTCCCGGAGCACCTGCGCGCACAGCACGTTGTGCGTGCCCTCCCACGCCTCGACCACGATGCAGTCCCGGAGCAGCCGAGGCAGGACCGAGAACTCCTCGATGGCGCCGTTGCCGCCGAGGACCTCGATGGCCTCGCGGGCCTGGTCAGTCGCAGCGCGCGACGTCGCGTACTTGTTCATGTTGACCACGAGGCGAAACACGTCGCGCTCCGCGGGGGAGGCCACGCCGAGGGTCAGCCGGTCCTGCAGCGCGATGAGCGCCCACGTCCCGGCGAACGCCCGCTCGCGCCGCGACCGCAGGCCCGCCAGCGTCTGCCGAACATCTGCGAACGCCGCAATGGGGCGACCGAAAGCCGTGCGGTGCTGCGCGTAGGCCGTCGCCTCGAGCTCGGCGCGTCGCATCATGCCGGTCGCCGCCACGGCGTTGTAGACACGGCTCGTGTTGAGCACGATGTCGACCACCGCCTTGAAGCCGCCCTCCACGGGGCCGACGGCCCACGCGAAGGCGTCGATGAAGTCGGTCTCGGCGCTCGCCATGCTGCGCGTGCCGAGCTTGTACTTCAGGCGGCGAACATGGACGCCGTTGAGCGCGCCGTCCGGGCGCACGCGCGGGACCACAAACGCGCCCAGGCCCGCCGTCCCCTCGGGGGCGCCCTCGGGTCGCGCGGTGACCAGGTAGAGGTCCGCGTCGATGACGGAGCAGAACCACTTCTCGCCGTCGAGCCGCCAGGTCTCCCCCTCGCGCCGCGCCCGCAGCGCGTTCGCGCCGACATCCGAGCCGCCCTGAATCTCGGTCAGGAACTGCGCGCCGTGCAGGTGCTCGGGCGCGACGCGGTCGGCGTGCAGTAGACCGGGCAGCAGGCGCGCCTTCAGGGCTTCGTCCGCGCGGGCCTGCAGGATCTTCACCAGCCCGGACGTGCAGGCGAGCGGGCACAGGTGACCGCCCTCACCGTGGTGGGCGAGCAGATAGGCGTAGGCGAGCTGCACCCGCTCTTGCCCCGGCGCCGCGTACCCCTGAATCACGGGCGTCGCGTACACCCGCCGTCCGATGTCCAGATAGGCGGGGTGAAAGTCGACGGTGTCGATGCGGCGCCCGAAGTCGTCAAAGCGCCGCAGCGTGGGCAGGTGCTCGTCGCGGTTCGTCTCGCGAATCGGCGTGTCGAGCTCTTCGGCGCAGACGCGGCCGAACTCGACGAGCCCCGGGCGGGCGCGCTCAAGCGCGGCTGCGTCGACGCATCGTCGCAGCGCGCGATCAAGCAGCGGGTCGGCGAGGTAGTAGTTCTCGCGGGTTGACGCGCGCCAAGCCTCGAGGGCGTCGCGCGTCTGTGGGTAGCGGGGGTCGACGGGCGCTGACATGCGCCGCAAGGTCGCGCAGGTCAGCGCGCCCGTTCAAGCCCTCAGGTGGACGTCACCGCGATCCGGCGGGCGTGCGCGGCCTTCGACTTGGGCATCGTGACCGTCAGCACGCCCCGCTCGAGGGTGGCCGTGACGTGGTCCGCGTCGAAGAGCGGGGCGAGCGCGAACTGCCGCTTGTAGACCATGCCGCGATGCTCGCCGTCGTAGCGACGCGCCTCGATCTGCAGGCGCTCCGCCTCGAGGTTGAGCGTGAGGTCCTCGCGGCGCACGCCGGGCAGGTCCGCGACGATGCGGAGGGCGGTCTCGCTCTCCCAGATGTCGACCGGCGGCATGTACGCCCGCTCAGGGCGCGTCTGCTCGGCGCTGGTGCCATTGTGGTCGTTCGAGAGCTGGTGCGAAGGGCGGACGTACATGGGCTGTTCTCCTTGGGGTTGCGTCTTCATGTCTGGGCTCAGGCCACGTGAACGGGGACGTGGCGGGGCTGGTCCTCGAGCGCCTTCTCCATCACGACGCAGAGCTGCCCATCCGTGAGCGTAGCCTTGACCTTGTCGGGGTCGACGCGCGCCGGCAGGGGCATCGTCCAGGTCCGCTCAAACTCCGCGCGCTCCTGGCGGTGCGCACGAAAGCCCTCGGGGCGCTCGATGCCGCGCCGGACGGTCAGGCTGAGCACGTTGCGCTGCAGCGAGAGCGTCACGTCGCGCTCCTTCACGCCGGGCATGTCGGCCCGGAGCATGAGCGTCTTGCCGGTGTCCTCGAGCGCCTGCGCCATCGCGCGGTCGTTCGCGTCCGCGTCTCCCCACCCCATGTCATCGAACATGCGATCGACACGGCGACGCAGCTCGTCGAGGGACGCAGTCGTCCGGGGAAGTTCGGCGCCTTGAAGAGACAGGAACGGCAGGGTGCGATACCACATGGAAGCCTCCACGCAGAAAGGGGTTCTCCGGCGATCCGCGCCCTGGGCCTCGTGCTCAGGCGCGCTGTGCATCACCGACGCTCACATCCCTAAGCACCCCCAACGGGGCGTCAAGCGCGCGCGATCCCGAGGGACTCGATTTCGAGGACGACCCGGCGAAGCGTCTCGCCGAAGCGTGTGCGGAGCTCGAGCAGGCTGACCTTGACCTCCGCCTCGGTCTCCTCGGCGAACTCCGCGAAGCCCTCGAAGAGCGGCTCAACCACGCCATCGAGCCGAATCAGCGGCAGCGCATCCAGGTTGAGACCGCGCGTCATGAGGATGTGCATCGCGCCATCGCTCGAGGTCTCGGGCGTGAGCGCATCGAAGACATCACCCAGGGCAGCGACGTCGACGCGGCCCTCCAAGTACCCCAGATAGCGTCCGTAGCGCTGCTCGAGCAACAGCAAGCGGTGGCTGTCGAGCAGGCCACGCAGGGCAGGCACCCGCTGCGCCTGCGCGGACGCCTCACCCTCGAAGGCGGCGTCGAGCCGCGACAGGTGGCCGTGCAGCACCCTGTCAATGCGCGCGTCGAGTCCATCTCGGGCGCGCTCCACAGCGCGCTCTAGGGACCCACGCAGGCACCGACGCAGCGCGTTGAGCGCGTGGGCGCGGCCCTGTGGCCCGGGGTGCTCACGCGCGATCTCGATGAGGTCTTGCCCTGCGACCCGCAGCGCACGGTCAAGCGCCGCGCGCAATCTCAGCGGCGCATCCTCGCGCACCTCGACCTCGAGCTGGTTGCGGTCGAGCCCGAGCTGCGCAGCGAGCGCGCTGACGGTCGCGAGCCTGGCCGTGAGCGCGCGCTCCCGCGCCTCGACCTGCGTGAGCGCGCCG
>Ga0209598_10004546_pt1 | contig 10159 bp, 4 predicted proteins | sample M_140807_EF_Meta_FD_187317 | JGI IMG/M metagenome (GOLD analysis project Ga0209598, IMG submission 187317) | Freshwater microbial communities from Lake Montjoie, Canada to study carbon cycling - M_140807_EF_MetaG (SPAdes) (version 2) | ecosystem: Environmental > Aquatic > Freshwater > Lake... | reverse complement strand
AACCGCTTGGACTCAGCCACCGAACAACAAGGCACCTTACTGGATCGGTCACTCGTGCTCTACGGTAGTAGCAATAGCGTTACCCACGACAATAACAACTATCCATTGATCTTGGCCGGTGGCTCGCAAATGGGCTTCAAACATGGACGATTCCTGAAGTTCACCGATAAAATCCCCATGGCGAACCTCTTCGTCACGATGCTCAATCAAGCAGGTATCGAGTCACCAAACTTCGCCGATAGTACCGGGGAATTGAACGAACTACTAAACTAGAAATTCAAACGTCCATGTTGCCCAACGCAATCCTTTGCCTCTTCGGATCTTCTAAAACCGCTTGCTCCCTAGCCTCGATTCTTTTATTGCTTTGTCACAGCGCACATGCCGCCGACGAACTATCCTTCAGCCGCGACGTGCGTCCCATCCTCTCGGAAATGTGCTTCTCATGCCACGGTCCCGATGAAAAGGGCCGAAAGGGTGAACTTCTGCTGAGCGAAATGGCCGGGGCACTCCAAGGCGGCCAATCCGGTCAACCGGCCATCGTCCCCGGAAAACCCGCCTTGAGCGAAATGATCAAACGCCTCCACTCCCAGGACCCAGACGAACGCATGCCACCCGGGGAAACCAAAAAGAACCTCTCCCCAGCGCAAATCACGATTCTCGAGAAATGGATCGAATCGGGAGCGAAGTACGAAAAGCACTGGGCCTTCGTCCCCCCCACACTCCCCCCAGCGATAACCGATCACTCCAACTCAAAAATTCCTCACCCAATCGATGCACTCGTCAGGGCGACGCTCGCACGAAACGACCTTTCGCCAACCCAGCAAGCCGACAAAGCCACCCTCTATCGTCGACTAAGCTTCGATCTCATCGGCCTGCCACCATCGCCCGAAGACCTAGCGACCTATCTTTCCGACGACTCTCCGAACGCCTATGAAAACGCGGTCGATCGACTGCTCAATTCGCCTCACTACGGCGAACGTTGGGCTCGCAAATGGCTGGATCTGGCACGTTATGCAGACACCAACGGTTACGAAAAAGATCGAACACGCACCCTATGGCCCTACCGCGACTGGGTGATCAAATCCCTCAATCAAGATATGCCCTTCGATCAATTCTCGATCGAGCAAATCGCCGGCGACCTGTTACCTCATGCCACCCCCGAGCAACGCATCGCCACCGGCTTTCATCGCAATACCATGCTCAATGAAGAAGGTGGGATCGACCCGCTCGAATTCCGCTACAACGCCATGGTCGATCGTGTTGCAACCACCGGCGCTACTTGGCTCGGTCTGACCCTTCAGTGCTGTCAGTGCCATACCCACAAGTACGATCCGATCCAGCATAGGGAGTACTTTTCCATGATGGCCTTCCTGAACAACGCCGACGAACCAGAGCTGGAAATCCCAAATCCAGACCAAGAACTCCAAACCGCAGCCCGATTGGCGAAAGCCGATGAACTTGTCGCATCGTTGCCACAGAAATGGCCTATCGCAGAACCCACCATCGACTGGGTGAGCTCCACTCCGACGCTATCGGCCGAACCAACGGAAAGCACCCGCGTCCTCGACGACCAATCGATGCTATTCCCCGCCCCCGGTCCCGAACGATCCACAGCAAACGTCGAGTTCGCTGGACTCCATGGCACCTTCACCCATATCCGTATCGAAGCCCTGACCGACGATTCTCTTCCCGGCAAAGGACCTGGCCGTACGGCTCACGGTAACTTTGTTCTCAGCGAAGTTGAGTTCTACCTCGCAGATAAGAAAATCAAACTTACCGATCCGAGAGCAACCGCCGAACAACCCAGCTTCCCCGCGATCCATGCAATCGATGGCAACAACAATTCAGGTTGGGCGGTCCATATCGATGGCCAGGATCTTCGCACCAACAAATCGCTCACGCTCCGCTTCGATCACCCGATCGACGCTCATGGGGACACCAAAGTAATCATCAAGCAACTCTTTGGCACTCACCACACCATCGGGCGATTAAAGATCAGTTTCGGCCAAGCCGTCCAAACCGCCGTAGCAACGGAAACCAGTCGACAAGATGCGCTCGAGAAAGCATTCTCCGCGTGGTGCGAGCAGCAGAAAGCCACCACCGCAAACTGGCAAATTGTCAAGCCGACACACGCGACCTCGAATCTTCCACTCCTGAGCGTTCAACCCGATTCGACGGTCTTCGTTTCCGGTGACATCACCAAAGCAGATACCTATCAACTGAACCTCGGGACACCACCACAAGCCATCACTGCGATCCGGCTAGAAGCACTTCCAGATCCGAGATTGCCCGCCCGCGGGCCCGGCATGGCATACTACGAAGGCCCCAAAGGGGACTTTTTGCTAGGCGAATTTCAACTCTTTGCCGACGGCCAACCAGTCAAGATCGCCAAAGCCAGTCAGAGCTACGCTAAGAACACCTTCGGTTCTCAAGCCGAAGCCCAATATGCAATCGATGGAAACCCAGAGACGGGTTGGAGTTGCGCCGAAGGCCAGGGAAGGGCACACGAAGCTGTCTTCCAACTCGAGAAACCCCTGACCGCCTCGAACCTTCAACTCACCATGATGTTCGGGCGGCATTATGCTTGCTCCCTTGGGAAATTCCGGATCTCCCTCACCACGCAATCCGGTGACGTATTGGCGAGCAAAATCAGCTCTGAAGTTCAATCGCTGATTCACAAAGCAGATCGGTCCGAAGCGGAGACACAACGACTCAAAACCGAGTTCCTGCTCAACGCTCCTGAACTCGCGTCGTTGCACAAAGAAATCAATAACCTTCTTAGACCGCAAACCTTATTGACTTCTCTCGTCCTTCAAGAGCGTCCCGCCGAGAACCCGCGAAAAACCTACATCCACAATCGCGGTGAATGGACTCAACCCACCGATCCTGTCGATCCCGACGTGCTATCGGTCCTCAATCCACTCCCAACCGATGCCCCAAAAAATCGCTTAAGCTTTGCTCGCTGGCTCGTAAGTCGGGAAAATCCACTCACGGCGCGTGTCGTGGTCAATCGCACTTGGGCCTCCTTCTTCGGACGAGGAATTGTCAAAACTCTAGACGACTTCGGTTTCCAAGGCAGCCCGCCATCGGACCCCGAGCTCCTCGACTACCTCGCGGTCCAATTCATGGAGGATGGCTGGTCGTTGAAGAAGCTTCACCGATTCATCGTCACGAGCCAAACGTATAAGCAATCAAGCCACTCAAATGCGATTGGCCAGGAGAAGGATCCTGAAAACATTCTGCTTTGGCGAGGCCCTCGGATGAGACTCGATGCCGAAGAAGTACGCGACGCGGCTCTAAAATCTGCCGGGCTTTTGTCTGAGAAAATGTTCGGTCCAAGCGTGTTTCCACCTCAACCCCCAAGCGTTACAACCGAAGGAACCTACGGGGCTATGAACTGGGCGACTAGCCAAGGTGCCGATCGTTATCGCCGAAGCCTTTACACCTTTACCAAACGGACCGCTCCCTTTGCTTTTGCGAATACCTTCGACGCACCTTCGGGTGAAGCATGTATCGTCCGTCGCGACAAATCCAATACGCCTCTGCAAGCATTGACCATGCTCAACGATGTGATCATCATGGAAGCCGCACAAGCCCTCGGCAAATACTTAATGCGCTACGAAGGAACACCCGAACAACGGATCAACCAAGCGTTCGTCCGATGCTTTTCTCGTCCCGCTACACCTACCGAAGTCACTGCCGTACTCGACTTTTACCAAAAACAGGTCCAGCGTTTTACCATCGCTCCGGAATCCGCAAAAGCGATCTCCGTGGGTGAACCACCTGAGTCAAGCATCTCTTGTGCTGCGTGGACCCTCGTCGGACGCGCTTTGATGAACATGGACGAATTCGTCACGAAACGCTAATCAAGGCCATCACTCGCTATGAACCCGATACAACGCTCGTGCCTCGAAGTCACCCGCCGCCATTTCCTCCGCGATTGCGGAATTGGTACCGGAAAGTTAGCCCTCGCGGGCTTGCTCACCAACGAACTTCACGCTGCACCACAACCCCCTCAAGCCGGCAGTTATGTCGATCCGTTGGCTCCTCGCGACCCCCACTTTCCAGGCAAAGCAAAAGCCGTCATCCACTTGTTCATGGCCGGTGCGCCGAGCCATCTGGAACTCTTCGACAACAAACCAGCACTCACCGAAATGGACGGAAAGCCGCTTCCCGCCTCGGTGACCGAAGGCCAACGGCTCGCGTTTATTCGCTCCGATGCAGCCGTCATGGGTCCGCAATTCAAGTTCGCTCGACACGGACAATCGGGTATGGAGATCTCCGAAGCCTTACCCTATCTCTCCAAGATCACCGATGACATCTGTTTGATTCGCTCCTGCTACACAGATCAATTCAATCACGCACCAGCCCAGACCTTTTTCCAAACAGGTTTTGCTGTACCAGGACGCCCAAGCTTCGGATCGTGGGTCACCTACGGCTTAGGGTGCGTCACAAAAGACCTTCCAGCTTTCGTCGTTCTGAGTACCGGTAGCGGCATCAGTGGCGGTAGCGGACTATGGTCTAGCGGCTTTCTACCAAGCATCTACACCGGAGTGAGATTCCGCAACCAAGGCGATCCAATCCTAAATGTGACCAACCCAGTCGGGATCGACCAAACGCTGCAGCGAGAGACGATTGACCTAGTGAGCAATCTCAGTCGCATGCAATTCGAGGAATCGAAAGACCCCGAAATCACAACGCGGCTAGCCAACTACGAAATGGCCTTCCGCATGCAATCCTCCGCGCCGGAACTGATGGACCTAAGCAGCGAATCGAAGGCCACACTTGATCTCTACGGCTGCGATCCGGCCACCCCATCCTTCGCGAGAGCTTGCCTGCTTGCCCGCCGAATGATCGAGCGAGGTGTGCGTTTCGTGAATATCTTCCATGAAGGCTGGGATGCACATAGCGATGTCGTCGGAAACCACCGTGGCAACTGCAAAACCACGGATCAAGCCAGCGCTGCTTTAGTCACCGATCTCAAAGAACGAGGACTTCTCGACGAAACCCTAGTGATCTGGGGAGGCGAATTCGGACGCACTCCCATGGTCGAAAGCAACGCAGCACTCGGACGCTCGCGCGGACGTGACCACCACCCGAAAGCCTACAGCATGTGGCTCGCAGGGGGCGGTATTAAATCGGGAATCACCCACGGAGCTACCGATGAACTGGGATACAACATCATCGACAAGCCTGTGCATGTACACGACATCCAAGCCACGCTGCTCCATTGCCTGGGCTTCGACCACGAACGACTCACGTACCGAGCCCAAGGTCGCGACTACCGTTTGACCGATGTCCACGGAAAACTCGTCAACGAACTCCTTGCGTAAACCAATCAATCCCTTCTTGATCGGAAACAGAGTGTTGCTTGAGTACCCGGGGACACCTCTTGCATTCGCATGCTACACACTGCCGACTGGCAGATTGGCAAGACCCTCTAACAAAGAGATCGCTACGAGGTAGCCCGAGCATTCGTGGAGCGGTTGCACGAAACGACTCTACGCAAACGATCGATGCACTGATACTTGTGGACGATAAATTCGACTCCTACACGCCCAGCAACCGGTGCCCAAAACCCTCTACTATGTCGGTAGCCTCTTAGCAAGATCCACTACCGGCAGCTTGGGTCTTCCATCAGCGTCCATCAGCGGTCCGGCTCTGCGGTCCGGTCCTGCGGTCTTCTCCTTTGCGAGCTTGACGCCTTGGCGAGAAACCCTCTTGGCGGTTCTGGTTGCTGGCCGGGATACTTGAGTCTCACGCAAAGACGCAAAGACGCAAAGGGAAAAGGGCCGGGATCTTTCGCAAGATCCACTACCGGCAGCTTGGGTCTTCCATCAGCCGTCCATCAGCGTCCATCAGCGGTCCGGCTCTGCGGTCCGGGATTTATACCGCTGATGAACGCTCAAGCGAGTATACTCATGGCTTCGATTACGAGCACCGCGATGTGCCAGCACTGCGATGTGTCAGCACTGCGCGCCGTCGCGCCTAGCACCAACCGAAAATCCGAATCCAAAAATACAATGAACAAACTCCCCTTCCAAGCCGCATGGATGCTCGTATCCCTGACGCTCGTCGCCTGCAACGCCCTAGGTTTCGAAACCCCCAAGGAGCCTCTGGTCACCGCGGACAAGCCCGCCAGCAAGAGCCTGCCCCTGCAGGTCTACATCCTTGCAGGTCAGTCGAACATGCAAGGCCATGCGAAGATCAGCACCTTTGAACACATCGGTATGGATCCGGCGACCAAGCCGATGCTCGACGAAATGCTCGGAGCCGATGGCAAACCGACGGTCTGCGAGCGAGTCTGGATTTCTTCGATCGGGTGCGCCGAGTCCGAACAGACCGGCAAGCTGACGGCTGGCTTTGGTGCCTCCACCGAAAAAATCGGGCCGGAGTTTACCTTCGGACTGACCATGCAAAAATTGACCGACGCACCGATTTTGATCATCAAGACCTCGTGGGGAGGCAAAAGCCTGCACACCGATTTTCGTCCACCCAGCGCAGGTCCTTATATCTTCAACGAAACTCTCCTTGGCAACCTACAAAAACAGGGCAAGGATCTGGCTGCGATCCAAGCGGATAAAGCCAAAGAGACCGGGGTGTGCTACCGCCAGATGATCGATCATGTGAAATTCGTACTCAGTGATATCAAGCGTGTCATCCCCGAGTACGATGCTTCCATAGGCTACCAAATAGCTGGATTTGCTTGGTTCCAAGGCTGGAACGATATGGTCGACTCGGGGACTTATCCAAATCGCGACAAGCCAGGAGGCTACGATCAATACAGCTCAGCATTGACTCATTTCATCCGCGATGTACGAAAAGATTTGAATGCGCCAAAGTTGCCTTTTGTGATTGGCGTTCTGGGCGTCGGTGGACCAACTGCCGAATACGGTCCCGACCAATTGCGTTACAAAGGCACGCACGACAATTTTCGTGCGGCGATGGCTGCCCCAGCCCTACTCCCAGAATTCCAAGGCAACGTTGCAACGGTGCTGGCCGAGAAGTATTGGGATGGTGAATTGACACTGGCCAAGACTAAGGAGAAAGAGCTTGAACAGAATGCAAAGACGCAAGCCAAGGAGGAAAAGCTCTCGCCCCAGGACGAAAAGGCTCTGATCGAACGGATGCGGAAAGAGGGACTCAGCGATCGCCAACGCGCGGTGATCGAAAAAGGAATATCGAATTTCGAGTTTCACTACCTAGGCTCTGCAAAGATCCTTGGAGGGGTCGGCAAGGGACTTGCCGAAGCGATGGCGGAACTCAAACAACTCAAGAAATAACAAGCATGAAAAACCAAACTGTATTCTTTGCACTCGTAGTTGTTTTCTCGGCGTTTACCGCTAGTTATGCCGCCGGAGGTGGCCAAGCAGCAGAGGTCCCTGATTTCACTCAAGGGGCCAAGATCCCCGACGACGCTAAGCACGATTGGAATCTCGGGGCCACGGGGCTGCGAGGCTGGATATATTGCGACAAGATGGTCACCTCCGACGCCCGACAGATCGCGATCACCAAGGTTGCAAAAGGTTCTCCAGCATACGGCATTCTCGAAGTGGGCGACGTGATTTTAGGGGTTGGTGGAAAGCCGTTTTCCTATGACCCACGCACCGAGATGGGCAAGGCGCTGACGGCTGCCGAAAGCGAGGCAGGAAACGGCGTACTGACGCTGAGCCGCTGGCGAGCCGGAAGCTCGGAAGAGGTCGTTGTGAAAATACCGGTCTTGGGAACTTATAGCGCCACGGCACCCTACGAATGCCCTAAGTCTAAACGGATCCTCGAACAAGGCTGCAGAGAGCTTGCCAAGCGGATGGAGGATCCCTCCTATACCAGGCGGCTCGATCCGATCCCTCGTTCGCTCAATGCTCTGGCATTGCTTGCTAGTGGCCAAGAGAGCTATCTGCCGCTTATCAAAAAGGAAACTCAATGGGCAGCGAGTTTCAAGGACGAAGGGATGGCCACTTGGTACTACGGCTACGTCATGATGTTGCTTGCCGAATACAAGATCGCCACGGGAGATGATTCGGTTATGCCGGGCCTGAAGCGACTGGCGCTCGAAGCGGCCAATGGACAAAGTGCGGTCGGTTCCTGGGGGCATCGGTTCGCTCGGCCAGACGGACGCCTCTACGGATATGGGATGATGAACTCGCCGGGGTTGCCTCTGACGATCTCGATGGTCATGGCACGCGAGGCAGGCGTCGAGGATCCAGCATTGGACCGCGCTATCGAACTGAGTGTGCGCTTGATGCGATTCTATATCCACAAAGGCGCGATCCCTTACGGTGACCATCATCCGTGGATTGAAACCCATGAGGACAACGGCAAGTGTGGGATGGCCTCGGTATTGTTCAATCTGATCGGAGAATCGAAGGGTGCGGAGTTTTTCTCGCGCATGAGCGTCGCTGCGCATGGACCGGAACGCGACACGGGGCACACGGGGAATTTCTTCAATATCCTCTGGTCTTTGCCGGGTATTTCCCAGTCTGGACCGAATGCTACCGGAGCTTGGATGAAGGAGTTTGGCGGCTGGTATTTTGACCTCGCAAGGCGCTCCGACGGCAGTTTCCTGCATCAAGGCCCACCCGAGAACGATCGGGATAGCTACGCCGGTTGGGATTGCTCGGGGAGCTATCTGCTGGCATATGCGATGCCACTCAAGAAGCTGTATCTGACGGGCAAGAAGTCCGACGCGGTACCCAAGCTCGATGTCGCTTCGGCAGAGTCACTGATCGATGATGGACGGGGTTGGAACAACAAAGACCGAAACGGTTTTTACGATGCGCTCAGCAACGAGCAGCTTCTCGCGCGACTTGGGAGCTGGTCGCCTGTCGTGCGCGAGCGAGCGGCGATGGCACTCGGGCGCCGCAAAAGCGTTCCGGTCGAACCCATGATCCAGATGCTCGATTCCCCGAGCTTGGAGGCTCGCTATGGAGCTTGTCAGGGTTTGATCCAACTTCGGCGTCGCGGCATGCCGGCCGTAGCGGCCTTGCAAAAGACACTTGCACATGACGACCTGTGGCTTCGAATCAAGGCAGCCGAAGCACTTGCAGCGATTGGCAAGCCCGCCATGCAGACTGTCCCGCAACTGCTCGAATTGCTCGCACAGGTGGACATTGAGAATGACCCGCGTGGCATGCAGCAGAGGTATTTGTCGTTCGCTCTTTTTGAACGCGATGGCATGCTCGGCCGATCGCTCGAAGGTGTCGATCGTGAGGCGCTCAACAATGCCGTGCGTGCGGGGCTGAAGAACCAGGACGGACGAGCTCGGGGCAGCATCGGTTCGGTTTATCGCCAATTGTCGCTCGCGGAGATCCAGCCTTTATTGCCTGCGATCCATGAGGCCATCATCCAGCCGGCGCCCAGTGGCGAGATGTTTGCCGATGGGATCCGGGTCGAAGGGCTGCGGTTGCTCGCAGAGCACCATATCGAGGAAGGAATGAGCGCCTTGGTACTCTACACCCGCGATCAGAATCCTTGGGAGAGCCAAAACCGCACGCCTGAGCTCATGAAGATCCTTTTAAGCTACGGCGCGCATGCCAAGGGGGTCATTCCGGAACTCAGTAAGATTGCCGATTACTTCGAAAAGGAGGAAGAAGACTTTCCACGGGATTTGGGACTCATGAAGGCCAAAAGCGTCCGAGAAACGATCAATGCCATTCAAGCGGCGACAGACACACCGGAGCTTATCCGTCTAAAATAGCCGACGCCCTCCACGCTACGGTCAAACGAAAAGGAACCATCACGGACATGATGCGGATATTGCCTGCCATGAGACTAAACATATGGAAGAAAATGATTTGCGTTTGTGCTCTGATGCATCTCATGGTCAGTTGCCTTGCCGCTTCAGAAGAGCAAGAAAAACCTGCTCAGCAGGGGGATAGGGCTACCAAGCCATCGCCTTACGTCGAAAACTGGACGCAGTGGCGAGGCCCTCGCGCGGACGGACATGCAGGGGACCGAGCAAGGCCACCGATTCGGTGGGACAAGGAAAAAAACATGGCTTGGGTGGCTGAGTTGCCCGGAGAGGGATCGGCAACACCTATCGTGTACCGCAATCAGGTTTTCGTCTTGTCGGCAATCAAAACCGAACGAAAAAGCACGACGGCAGTGGTCAATGACGAGCGAGCTAAAACGACTCCTGACGAGATGTACTATCAGTTTG
>Ga0209598_10004541_pt1 | contig 10164 bp, 12 predicted proteins | sample M_140807_EF_Meta_FD_187317 | JGI IMG/M metagenome (GOLD analysis project Ga0209598, IMG submission 187317) | Freshwater microbial communities from Lake Montjoie, Canada to study carbon cycling - M_140807_EF_MetaG (SPAdes) (version 2) | ecosystem: Environmental > Aquatic > Freshwater > Lake... | reverse complement strand
GTGATGGGGGATTATGCGGAGGTGGAGACGATGGATCATCGTCGGGGCTACGTTCCGACCGGGGTTTTGGAAGACCAGTAAGATCGGGAAAAAGACTGGAACGGCAGGGGCGGCAGATTATTGTTTTCGTTGAGGGGAGTCCGGCCGGCCGGGCTGAGAGTCGGGAGCCATGGTCCCGAGACCCTAAAACCTGATGCGGATCATGCCGCCGGAGGGAAGCTGTGGTTGATTTCTCCCGGGGGTTGGATCGGTGGATGGGTAAGGAGAAGCGGATGAGCACCAAAAACGGCAGCACAAAAATCGAAGAGATCGACGCCCTCGAAGGCATGAAAAGAGTCTATGTCCAAGGGTCGCGATCCGATCTGAAGGTTCCCTTCCGTGAAATCGAACTCCAGTCGACCCGTCTGCCCGATGGGAAATTGCAGGCCAACGATCCAGTTCGCGTCTACGATACCAGCGGTCCTTGGGGAGATCCCGATTTTAAAGGCGACGTGAGACAGGGTTTGCCGGGCGTTCGGTCGGAATGGATCGAGGAGAGAAAGGACACGGAGCTTTATCAAGGGCGTGAAGTTCGACCGGAAGATAACGGGCATCGAAACGGGAATGGGCACGGGACCGAGCAGTTCCCTGGGGTTCATCGTCAGCCTCGCCGGGCTAAAAAGGGATCGGTCTCGCAGCTGAACTACGCCCGCAAGGGAGTAATTACCCCGGAAATGGAGTTCATCGCTATTCGGGAGAATATGAAACTGCAGGCGGTGCGGGAATCCGTCGAGATGTCGAGCCAAGCTCCCCGCGACAGCCTGAAGTTCCAGCATCCGGGTCAGCCATGGGGTGCGGCGATTCCCAAGGAGATCACGCCGGAGTTTGTTCGGGACGAGGTGGCGAAGGGTCGGGCGATCATTCCGGCCAATATCAATCATCCGGAACTAGAGCCGATGATCATCGGTCGGAACTTCCTGGTGAAGATCAATGCCAACATCGGAAACAGTGCGGTGGCCTCTTCGATCGAGGAGGAGGTGGAGAAGTTGAGATGGGCGATCCGTTGGGGAGCCGACACGGTGATGGATCTTTCCACCGGAAAAAACATTCATCAGACCCGGGAGTGGATTTTGAGAAATTCACCTGTGCCGATCGGCACCGTGCCGATTTATCAGGCTCTCGAGAAGGTGGGAGGCAAGGCAGAGGATCTGACCTGGGAGATGTTCCGGGACACGCTGATCGAACAAGCGGAACAGGGGGTGGATTACTTCACCATCCACGCCGGGGTGCTGCTGCGATTTATCCCTCTGACGGCGAAGCGGATGACCGGGATCGTGAGCCGTGGAGGATCGATCATGGCCAAGTGGTGTCTAGCCCATCACAAGGAGAACTTCCTTTGGACTCATTGGGACGACATTTGCGATATCATGGCCGCGTATGACATTAGCTTCTCGATCGGGGACGGACTGCGTCCGGGTTCCCTGGCGGATGCGAACGATGAGGCGCAGTTCGGGGAGTTGAAGGCGCAGGGAGACCTGACCAAGCGGGCGTGGGAACGTGGTGTGCAGGTGATGAACGAAGGGCCGGGACATGTGCCCATGCACCTCATCCAGGAAAATATGGAAAAGCAGTTGGAGTGGTGTCATGAGGCACCGTTTTACACTCTGGGACCGCTGACCACGGACATTGCACCGGGTTATGACCATATCACTTCGGCCATCGGGGCGGCGATGATCGGTTGGTACGGTTGCGCGATGCTTTGTTACGTCACACCCAAGGAGCACTTGGGGTTACCTAACCGAGACGATGTGAAGGCGGGTGTGATTGCCTACAAGATTGCGGCGCATGCGGCAGACTTGGCGAAGGGTCATCCGGCGGCGCAGTACCGGGATAATGCGTTATCCAAGGCGCGGTTTGAGTTCCGTTGGCGGGATCAGTTCAACCTCGGATTGGATCCGGTGACCGCCCGGGCTTACCACGATGAGACCTTGCCAAGCGAGGGGGCGAAGAGTGCGCACTTCTGTTCGATGTGCGGACCCCAGTTCTGCTCGATGAAGATCACGGAGGACGTGAGGAAGTATGCGGCGGAGCAGGGGATGAAGCAGGAGGAGGCGCTGCAGGAGGGGATGAAGGAAAAGTCGAAGGAGTTCGTCCGCAAGGGTGCGAAGGTTTACGCCAAAGTCTGAATTGCCGATTTGAAAGGGAGGGGGAATCTCTCTTTCTTGAATGTATGCAAAAAACGAATACACTGCATACATGAAGCAGATTACTATACGTAAGGTCTCTGAGCGTGGTTTGGATTTGGCCAGGCGGATGGCCAAGGAGCAGGACGTTCCCCTCAACGAAGTTCTGCGAAATGCGGTGGAAAAAGGGTTGGGCGTCGCCCGATCCAACGGTCTCGAAGTGTATGCGGGGGACTCGGATTTTGGCCCCGAGTGGGAGCGGTATCTTGAGAAGGATCTGAACCGGATCGACCCGGAGATGTGGCGGTGAGGATCATGCTCGATACCAGTGCCTACAGCCACTGGAGGAGGAGCGGAACCTGGAACGATCTGATTCGGCAAGCCTCTTGGGTGATGGTTCCGACTATGGTACTCGGGGAGTTGCAGGCCGGTTTCCGTCTGGGGAAAGCGGGCCTCGAAAATCAGTCGAAACTTTCCCGTTTTCTCGGTGAGGAGGCGGTGAAGGTGGTCAGTCCCAGCGAGGCGACCGCAGAGATCTACGGCGACTTCTTTGCCTATCTCCACCGACAAGGAACCCCGCTACCGACGAATGACATTTGGATCGGGGCTTTATCCTATGAGCACAAGGCGATGCTACTGACCCATGACCGTCACTTCACGCGGTTGCCCCAAGTTCCTTTGGCCCCACCGGGAAGTTAATTATTGGCCCAGTTGCACGATGGCCGAAAAAATTTTCGGCGGGACGGGCATGACGGATAGACGGGATTGGCGGAGGAGCAGGAGTTCGGAGAACTTCTTGTCGGACTTGAGTTGATCGAGTGTGACGGGTTGTGAAAAGGCGCGCAAAGCCCCGAGCATGACCGAGGTCCAATCTTCTCCCTTGGGTGAGGTGGGGTCGGAGAAAGCCGTTTTTACGACTTTGGCCAGTCCGACCACTGCCCGCTCATCGACGCTGTGATAATAGAGCACGGAATCGCCGAGATTCATCTGTCGAAGAAAGTTTCGAGCCTGATAGTTGCGCACTCCGTCCCAGACGACCCTCTTTTCCTTGAGGAATCGTGAGAAGGGGTAGGTGGAGGGTTCCTGTTTGACGAGCCAGTGGTTCATGGAGATTACCTTGATAGGTCAGATAAAGAGGAAGATGAAGTTTAAGATGCGGGGTTGGGATATCGGATATGGGATATTGGATATGGGATGAGGCTCGAAAGTCGGAATGGGATGGGGTAAAATGCCCAAATGCATCGATTTCAGAGAAAGGGTGGGAAGATCTATGCGGAGGGAGTCAGTCTGGACAGCCTAGCCGACCGCTTGGGTACACCCCTTTATGTCTATTCGGCGGGAACCATACTCGACCACTACCGGCGGCTGCGCGGGGCGATGCGGGCGGTCGATCCGCTGATCTGTTACTCGGTCAAGGCGAACAGCAATTTGGCCGTTCTCTCCTTGTTGGCCCGGGCGGGAAGCGGATTCGATGTGGTCAGCGGGGGGGAGTTGGAGCGGGTCAGGAAGGCTGGGGGGAAGACTTCCAAGTGTGTCTTTGCCGGGGTGGGTAAGACAGACGAAGAGATCGAGGCGGGTCTGCGTTATGGAGTGAAGGCTTTCCACGTTGAGAGCGAGGAGGAGTTGGAGCGGATCGCCTTCGTCGCGGGACGAAAGAAGGGGCGCAGCGCTCCCGTTGCCTTGCGGGTGAATCCCGATGTCGAGGCCGGTGGTCATGCCAAGATCACGACCGGCACCTACGCCAACAAGTTCGGTATTCCGTATGAGCAGGTGGCAGCGGCTTACCGGAGGTATGCCGGGGACAAGCGGCTGAAGTTGGTTGGGATCCAGATGCACATCGGATCGCAAATCACTCGTTCAGCCCCTTTCCGGGCGGCGGTGCGGAAGATGATTCCTTTGGTGGAACGTTTGCGGGAGCGGCATGGGCTGGAGTATTTCGATCTCGGAGGCGGGGTGGGGATCGTTTACGAGGATGCGTTGGCCAGCGGCCGGGATGGATGGTGGAAGAGTTCGAAGGCCGAGCGGGCCATGACGTTGGCCGAGTATGCCACCTCGATCATTCCCATGCTGCTTAAGCTGAAGATGGAAATCCTGCTCGAGCCGGGACGTTTCTTGGTTGGAAACGCAGGGGTATTGGTGGCTGAGGTTCTTTACCGCAAGCAGACGGGAAGGAAGCACTTTACGGTGATCGATGCAGGAATGAACGACCTAGTCAGGCCGGCGATGTATGAGGCCTACCATCAGATCGAGCCGGTGGGGAAGCCCCGGCCAGGAGCGATTTCGACTGATGTGGTCGGTCCGGTTTGCGAGTCCGGAGACGTGTTTGGACATGATCGCTCAATTTCACCATTGGAGCGGGGTGACCGGGTGGCGATTTTCAGTGCTGGGGCTTATGGTTTCTCCATGGCCTCCAGTTACAATACGCGTCCACGTCCTGCCGAGGTTCTTGTTTCAGGAACCCGTGCCAAGGTGATTCGCCAGCGGGAGACCGTGGCTGATCTTTGGCGGGGAGAGAAGAAGTCATGAGCCGTGCCGTAAAGTTTCTGAAGTTGGAAGGGGCGGGGAACGACTTTCTCGGTTTTGATGGCCGTCGGGGAGGACTGGGTCTGACCCGGGAAAGAATCGCGAACTGGTGTGATCGCCAACGCGGAGCCGGCGCGGACGGGGTGTTGGTGGTGGAGAAGCCGCGAGGTCGGGGAGCGGATTTCCGGATGCGGTATTACAATGCCGATGGAGGCGAGGCTGAGATGTGCGGGAATGGAGCACGCTGTTTTGCCTTATTGGTGCGGGAAACGACAGGTTGGCGAGGGAAGTCGATCCGGGTTGAGACCAAGGCCGGGCCCGTGGTCTTGGAAATTGTGGGTAAGGAGGTGCGCGTTTCCATGTCCGATCCGGGTCTGCCGAGATTGGGGAAGGAGATCACGGCAGCAGGAAGGCGGGTGAAGTTGGATTTCATCAACACCGGGGTACCGCATGCCGTGGAGTTCGTCCGTTCGGTGGATGGGGTGGAGGTGGAGAAGAATGGGCGGGCGATCCGCTATCACACGGCCTTTGCTCCGGCGGGGACAAACGTGAATTTCGTTTCCGTGGGAAGCGGAAGCCGGTTGGAGGTCCGGACCTATGAGCGCGGGGTGGAGGGGGAGACGTTGGCCTGTGGAACGGGAGTGGTGGCCTCGTCGATTCTGGCTTCGGTACGTAGAGGGGTGAAGTCTCCGGTCAAGGTTAGGACGCGCGGTGGGGATGTTCTGAGGGTCGATTTTATCATGGAGAACGGGCGTCCCCGGAAAGTTACGCTCCAAGGTCCCGCCCGGATCGTCTATGAAGGAGTCTTCCATGTTTGAAGGAACCTATACCGCGTTGGTCACCCCCTTCCGTCATGGGCAGGTGGATGTGAAGGCGTTTGAAGCCCTGATCGAACGACAGGTGGCCGCAGGGATCGAGGGGGTCATTCCGGTGGGGACGACGGGGGAGTCGCCGACGTTAAACATGCAGGAGCATCTTCGGGTGATTGAGTTGGCTGTTCAGTTTGCCCGGAAGCGTACGAAGGTTATCGCAGGTACCGGCTCCAACAGCACGGCGGAGGCGATCGAACTTTCCACCGGTGCGCAGAAGGCCAAGGCGGATGCGTTGTTGTTGGTGGCTCCGTACTACAATAAGCCGAGTCCCGAGGGCATGTATCAACATTTCCGTGCGATCGCCAAGAGCGTTGATTTGCCGATCATGCTCTACAGCGTTCCAGGGCGCTGTGGTGTGGAGATCACAGTGGAGACGGTGGCTCGGTTGGCGAAGGATTGTCCAACGATCCGGGCGATCAAGGAGGCGGGGGGCAAGCCGGAACGGGTGGATGCGATCCGCCAAGTGGTGCCGGCGGGATTTAAAATTTTAAGCGGGGACGATGGCATGACTGTGGAGTTTATGAAGCGGAGTGCAGTGGGAGTGGTGAGTGTGGCCTCCAACCTGATCCCGGCCGAGGTGAAGGCTTTGGTCGATGCGGCAGCCCGTAAGGATTGGAAGAAGGCGGACGAGCTTCACCAAAAGTATGCCGGGGTGTTCCGGGATCTTTTCATTGAGAGTAATCCCGGCCCGGTGAAGGCGGCCATGGCGGCGAAGGGCTGGCTGGCGGATGAATTGCGTTTGCCGTTGGTGTCGATCACGGAAGCTAGCCGGGAGCAGCTTTTCCGTACTTTGAAGGAAGCGGGATTGGCGTAATCTTGCCCTAGGGATAATGATGGCAACCAAACTCACCATGATCGGAGCCAAGGGGCGGATGGGACAGGCGATCCTCGAGCTGGTCCGGGCTGACAAGAATTTTGAATTAGTGGGAGAGGTCGACCATGGGGATGACCTTGCCAAGGCGGTCGCCAAGGCGCAGGTGGTGGTTGATTTTAGTCATCGTTCCGCCACGGAGGCCGTGCTGAAGCAGGCGCGGGCGGTTAAGGCCGCCTATGTCTGCGGAACGACCGGGCATACGGAAGCGGAGCAGGGATTGATTGGGGAGGCGGCGCATCACATTCCCATCATCCATTCGCCCAATTTCTCGCTGGGGGTGAATCTTCTTTTTTATCTGACGGCGCAGGCGGCCAAGGCCTTGCCGGAGGGGTTTGATCCGGAGGTGATTGAGATTCATCACCGATTGAAGAAGGATGCGCCCAGTGGCACGGCCAAGCGGTTGGTGGAGATTTTGGCGGAGGCCCGGCGGTCGAAGCCCGAGGTCGTGGCGCGGCACGGTCGGTCGGGTGAGCCGGGCGAGCGGACGGAGGATGAGATCGGCGTCCATGCGGTGCGGGGCGGGGATGTGGTGGGGGATCACACCGTGTTGCTGGCGGGTGAGGGTGAACGGATCGAGCTGACGCACCGGGCGAGCACCCGGGATGTTTTTGCCGTGGGGGCGTTGCGGGCGGCAAGGTGGTTGGTGGGCAAACCGGCCAAGAGGTACGAGATGGTCGATGTGCTTGGTTTGAGTTGATGCGGGTGGGGATTGGTCTGGGGTCGAACGTGGGCGACCGTTCCAACGAACTGGCTTTGGCGAGGAGATGGCTTCGGAGTATGGATCCCTCAGCAAAATTTTCCTCCGAATATGAAACCGAACCGGTGGGATGTGCTCCTGGAACGTCTGGATTTCGCAATCAGGCGACTGAAATTTTTTGGAGGGGTTCCTTGGAAAATCTTTTACAGTCGTTACAGGAATATGAGCGAAGTCGTGGAAGAAAAACGGTGAGAGGGGTGAACGAACCGAGGGCACTGGATTTGGACATTCTCTACGCGGGGGATATGAAGGTACGAACAGGTCGTATGGAGATTCCTCACCCACGGATGGCTGTGAGGAGATTTGTGTTGGAGCCGTTGGCGGAGATCTGTCCGGAAAGGAGAATTCCCGGGTTACCGGGGACGGTGGGGGAGTCGGTTCGATGGTTGCGTGCAAAAGGAGGTTCGGTATGTCGTCGGATCGGCTGACGCCTGAGGGGTTGAGGAAATGGCCCAAGGGAAAGTTCCTCTTGGCGTTAACGGCTTATGACTATCCGATGGCGAGAATTCTCGATGAGGCGGGGGCTGATCTGATTCATGTGGGGGATAGTCTCGGAATGGTGGTTTTGGGTTTGCCGGACACCACGGGAGTGACGATGGCCGACATGGTGCGGGCGACCGAGGCAGTGGCGAGAGGGCGGAAGAAGGCCATGCTTTCGGTGGATCTTCCGACGGGGAGTTATGGAGATGTAGAAAGTTGCGTGAAGCATGCGAAGGTTTTGATGGCGGCAGGAGCCGATGCGGTGAAGCCCGAGGGTGGAAAAGATATTTATTCCCAGCTGGAGGCATTGCAAAAAGCAGGCATCCCTTGGATCGGACATTTGGGAATGTTACCGCAACACGTGAACGAGGAGGGGGGGTACAAAAGGAAGGGGAAGAGCGAGGAGGAAGTGAGGCAGATTTTGGAGGAGGCCAAGGAGATGGAGAGGAGGGGGGCGTGTGCGATGGTGTTGGAGTTGGTCGCGCCGGAGGCGGCGGCGAAAGTGACCGAGGCTTTGTCCATACCGACGATCGGGATTGGGGCGGGCAAGGGAACGACGGGTCAGATCCGGGTGACGCACGATCTGTTGGGGATGACGCCCTGGTTCAAGCCAGGCTTTGTGAAGGAGGATCTGGGGTTTGCCGAGAAGATCGGCGCAATGGTGGCGGGGCTTAAGAAGATCGGGCGCGGCGAGCCTGAATAAAGGAGCAGACAGCCAAGGCGATATAGGCGAGGGAGAGGCCGGCGTTGATGGATTGGGTGACAATGGCGGCGGGGCGTTCAGCGGTGTGATCGAAAACCGACGGGAGTCGAGTGAGAGAGCGGGCGGTGCCAGCGAAGGCGAGGAGAGCGATTAGGACGGCAGCGTGCATGACGTGTTTGCGGAGATTTTCCTTTTTGGCGGCGAAACCGAGGATCAGGAGGACGATGCCGAATCCGGAGGGAATCAGGGCGGTGTAGTGGGTGGAGCCGGTGAGGACAAAGCCGGCCAGACCCAAAAGGATGTAGGCGAAAGAGAAGCCGATGGTGAGGTTGGACATGGATAGAGGGTGGGGGATTTGGTCGCTGGAGGAAAGAATGATTCGGAGCGGGGAGGCTTGGCAGGGAAAGGGAAGTGGAGGAAGATACATTGGTTGCCGGCTTAGCTCAGTGGTAGAGCAGCGGTTTTGTAAACCGCTGGTCGTCGGTTCAAATCCGACAGCCGGCTCTGATTTTACGACTTATCGGGGGATGGGGAAAATGGGTTCTGTTTTGGCGGGCGGATAACTGTCTTGGATTGGGGCGGAAGGAAGGCGGAATTGGAGTTTTGTTCCCCGGACCATTTTTTATTCCTCGCAAAGTATCTTTTTGACTTGGAGGAGGTAACGGCCCGATAGGCCTTGGAGTTCATGTATTTAGGCTGAAGATTTTATTATGCTGGGAAAGAGTAAAAAAGATGAACTGAGCTATGCAAGGGCAGATGACAGATGGCCCGCAGATGTGGATAAGAAAACCGAGCAACAAGAAAGGGAGTTGACATTAGAGGGCTATTTTTTACATATAGATATATGAAAAACACCCTCCGTATCGCGGTTCTAACAGCAATCACCTTGGTATCGTCCCTAGCCATGGCTGATTCAGGTGCCAAGGGAAGCAACAACAACGATGCGGTGGCCGATGAGGCTTTGGCAGTGCCCGATATTCTTTTCTGTCGTCCGGTGGGCTTGGCCGGTTGTGCTTTGGGCTTCACCGCTTTTGTGGTGTCTTCGCCCTTTACGGCGATGGCCGAGTGCGTTGACGAATCTTGGGACACCCTCGTGGTGACACCTGGCGAGTGGACGTTTGTCCGCAGCTTGGGAGATTTCGGCGATAGCAAATAAGCAAAGCAATTAAGCTTTCAGGCAAAGGGCGATCCGAGGGGATCGCCCTTTGTGTTTCTACATACGGATTGAACACAAAACGTGCCAACTCAGGTAGGGTTGCCTCTGTGAGGCAACCGCGGTTCGCTTGCAAAGCGAACCCTACCAGGCCTTGAAATTTCAGTCGGCCTGCCGGGATGTTGGGCCCTACCTTGGTATCCGTGTTCGGGTATTACACACATAACCTTGACCCGTTCCTGTTCCAGTTCGGACAGGGATGGGGAATCCGTTACTACGGGTTGGCCTACGTCTTGGGATTTCTGGCTTGGTACCATGGCTTGAAGTGGTTTCGCACGAAGGGATGGTCCTCGCTCAACGATACGCAGGTTTCGGAACTCCTATTTTACACCGTACTCGGGGTTTTGATTGGCGGAAGGGTAGGATACTGCTTGCTCTATGACTGGGCCGAGACAACGCGAAACCCCATCAGTATCATTGCATTTTGGAACGGTGGGATCCGAGGGATGGCGAGTCATGGTGGAATCACCGGAGCCCTGATTGGTTTTCTGCTTTGGGCACGAAAGAATCGGGTGGACGGTTGGGCGGTTTCGGACAATGCAGCCGTCTGGGCGCCGGTGGGAATCTTTCTTGGGCGAAT
>Ga0209598_10004540_pt1 | contig 10167 bp, 6 predicted proteins | sample M_140807_EF_Meta_FD_187317 | JGI IMG/M metagenome (GOLD analysis project Ga0209598, IMG submission 187317) | Freshwater microbial communities from Lake Montjoie, Canada to study carbon cycling - M_140807_EF_MetaG (SPAdes) (version 2) | ecosystem: Environmental > Aquatic > Freshwater > Lake... | reverse complement strand
CCCGCATCAGCGCAGCCGCCGAGGCGCTGCCCGAGCCCGAGAAGGAGACGTTCATGACCGCTGCCCAGGAGTGGATGCTCGAGGGCCTCGAGAAGGGCCTCCAGCAAGGCCGTGAGGAAGGCCGCCTTGAAGGCGAGCGGGCCGCGCTCGCCTCCATGCTCTTGATGCAGGCCCGCCTGCGCTTCCGCGACGTGCCGTCCGACGTGACCACCCGCATCGAGGCTGGGACCAAGCACGACCTCGAGCGCTGGATCGGGCGCATCTTGACTGCCGAGCGGCTCGACGACCTCTTCGCCTAGCTGCGTATCGCTGTCCGTCGAGCGCTCAGCGGCCCTCGGCTTACTCGGGCGACCCCAGCGTCTCTTCGGCTGCGGCGCTCGGCACCGCACTCGGCGCACCACTGCCCGCAGCGCTCGGCACCGCACTCGGCGCCACGTTCCCTGCCGCGCTCGGCGGCGCGCTGGGCGCCACGCTCCCCGCAGCGCTCAGGGGCGCCGGTGGCTCGGGCGGCTTCTTGCCCTCGAAGCGCAGCATGGTGAACTTCTTGCCGTCGGCGAAGACCTCGACGCCCTTGCCCTTGAGCCAAGCGGGCAGGTTCGGCTCGAGCTCGGACTTGATGCGGCCGCGCTCGGTGAACAAGAAGAAGGGCCGCCCCGCAGCGACGTCGTACTCCTCGAGAAAGGGCTTGAACTGCTTGACCTCGGGTACAGGGACCACGGTGTTCGCGCTGTAGTAGCACTCGCCGCGCCAGTTGGTGCGGAACGCCACGATGGGCTCCTTGCACCACGCGCGGGGGAACTCGTCGCGGCGCTCCGGCACGCGGCTGGCGGTCAGCAGCATGTGGCGCTTGAACTCGGCTTCTTCGTCCGGTCCGAACTTCGTGCACTGGTCATAGTAGGCATCCCACATGCCCTTCTGGCTCCATGACACCGCCACGGCGGGCAGGTAGTCATGCAGACAAAACCAAGCCATCCACACGCCCGACACGCCGAGCACCATCGCGCCGTACTCACGCAGCCACAGGCGCCTGAACGCCATGCACGCCAAGCCGACGCACGCGAGGATGGCCACCCAGCTCAGCGGGCCGGCCATCGCGGCCAAGAAGTCGTTGTCGGCCACGGCCTTGGCCAAGGCGTCGCCGCTCAGCTTCTCGAGGGCCTCGGGCGAAGTAAAGCGCGCCCACTCGCGATCGTACTTGTAGGTGAACAAGTTCACGAGGTTCTGGGCCGAGTCGCCGTAGTTCTTGGGCATCAGGTACAGGTCCTGGCCCACCCACACTGTGACGCCCACGCCCGCGGCCGCGAGCAGCGCGAAGACGCGGTTGCGACCCGCCAGCGCGTCCTCGACCACGAGCGCGGTCATCACGCAGAAAGCGGGGATCGCGGGGAAGATGTAGTGGTGAAACTTCGTCTTCGAGAGCGAGAACATGAAGAAGGCGATCAGGCCCCACAGGATGACGAAGAGCTCGAAGCGCTTCGCCGGGGTCAGGTCGTCGAGACGCCCGCGCAGGCCGCCGATCGACCGCGCCACGGCCGCCGGCAGCAGGCCAATCCACGGGAACAGGCCGAAGCCCACCCAGCGAAAGAAGTACTCGAAGCCGCCGTCGTCGATGCTGTGTACGCCCGCGAAGATGCGGTTGATGTGGTCGTGAATGATGAAGCGGTCATACCAGCCGGGGTGGTGGCCGCCGAGCATGGCGACCACCCACGGGTGACCGGTCATGAACACGATGAGCACGCCGGTGCCGACCTTGACCTGCGTCCAGATCGCCCAGCGGCGGGTCATCAAGCAGTAGAGCAAGATGGCCAAGCCCGCGGGCGCCCACTCGACCCAGCCCTTGGCGGGCACGACGAGACCGCAGCACACGTAGAAGACAAAGACGTACAGCAGGCGACGGTCGGCCTCGCGCCAAATTTGCCACAGGGTCAGCGCGCCGAGCGGCGCGAGCAGCAGCGCGATGGCCCAGCCCTTGCCGCGGCCCACGGTGAAGGCATCTGTGAAGAAGTGGCCGACCGCGAGCAGTGGGTTCTCGCCGGTGTAGGCGCGCACGATGTCGGGGCTGCGGTCCATCGGCCACATCGCCCAGAGCTGCCAGCCGATGGCGAAGGCCACGACCGCGCACACGATGGCGCGAGAGAGCGGGCTCACGCGGCGGTCCTCGTCCTCGCGCTCGCCCCACGGCAAGAAGAGGCCCTGCACCAGGAACATGACGCCCACGGTCATGATGCTGACCATCGGGCCGTCGGTCACCGCTTGGCGGCTCAAGAACGCGAAGAACGGCGCGGTGGCCATGACGAGCGTCGCGATGAGGCCCGCGCGCCGGTTGAAGAACCGCGAGACCGCCAGATAGGTGCTCAACAGCGCGAGGATCGCGAGCGCGGGGAAGAAGAGGCGCACGCCGAGCTCGTTGTAGCCGGCGACCTCGATGCCGGCCGCCATCATCCACATGATGAGCAAGGGCTTGCTGTAGAAGCCCTCCTTCTCGCGCTTAACGTCGGCCGTGTCCCAGGGCGAGCCCCACCACGGGTCGATGTAGTTGCCCGTCTCGACCATGTTGCGGCCGACCTCGCCGTAGTGGGTCTCCCACGGGTCGTAGAGGCCGTAGCCGCCTAGGCCGGGCAGGTAGAGCAGCGCCAAGAGGAGCGTCAGTCCCACGACCACGCGCCAGTCCTCGGTCAGGCGGCGCGGGCGATGCAGTAGAAACTCGTCGACTTTTTGCACGCGGGGTGCATAGCACGAACGGCGCGCGCGCGCAGGCTGGATCGCGCGCGGAATCCTGCGCCACGAGCGCGGGTCTGTGCTTTGATAACCCTGTGATCGTCGCCGACCTCACGATCTGGAGCGCGGCGCTTCAGGGCCGCGCGCGCGGCTTCGACGCGCTGCTCACGGACCTGCTCGCGCGGGACGGTGTGACCTCGCCCGGCGTGGTCTTCGCGCAGCTCCTGCTCGAGGCCGAGTCGCCCGAGCTCGCGCCGCGGCTGCGGGCGTGGGCAGCGCAGGTGCCGGCCGTTGTGGAGACGCGCGGGAGCTGGGTGGCCGCGGGTGATCTGGCCGCGCATCTGGCCGACGACGGCGACGTGGTGCACATCGCGGACGCCGCGGTGCTCGCCCTGTGTCTGAGAGAAGGCTGGAGCCTCTGGACGCTCAACCCACGGCTCGATACCGCGGCGCGCTCGCTCGGCGTGCAGCGCTACTCGCCTCAGGGCGTCTAGCTGCGGCCGGGGCTAGAAGTCGCGGGGGCGCTCGACTATCCTGCGCGCCGCTGTCCAAAGTCTCGGAGCCCCCATGAACCGCGAAGCCCTCGACAAGTCCATCGAAGTCCTGCGGCAGACGAAGGACCGCTGGGCGCGAATGCCGCTCACCGACAAGATTGAGCTGCTCCGCAAGGTCGTCGAGAACACCCGCAAGGTCGCCGACCGCCAGGTGCAGGCGGCGATTCAGGCCAAAGGCATCCCGCCCGACTCCCACCTGGTCGGCGAGGAGTACCTGGGCGGCCCCGTGGTGCAGGCGCGCATCTGCCGACTGCTGGCCGACAGCCTCGAGGACGTCATGCGGCACGGCCGCCCGCAGCTCCCCGAGGGCGCCGTGCGTACGCGCGCCAAAGGCGGCCAGGTGATCGCGCGCGTCTTCCCCGGCGACTATCTCGACCGCGCGATGTACGCGGGCTTTCGCGCCGAGGTCTGGATGCAGCCGGGCGTGACCGAGGCGAACCTGCGCGACAACATGGCGGGATTCTATCGGCAGCACGCGCCCGAGGGCGCCGTGGCGCTCGTGCTCGGCGCGGGGAACGTGGCGAGCATCGGGCCGCTCGACATGGTGCAGAAGCTCTTCGCCGAGGGGCAGGTCTGCATGCTCAAGTTCAACCCGGTGAACGACTACCTCGGGCCGTTCGTCGAGGAGGTCTTCGCAGACCTGATCGCGGCGGGCTACGTCCGCACGGCTTACGGCGGCGCGGACGTGGGTGACTACCTGTGCCAGCACCCCGGCGTGGACGAGGTGCACATCACGGGCAGCGACAAGACGCACGACGCGATCGTCTTCGGCGTGGGCGCCGAGGGGGCGAAGCGCAAGGCGGAGAACGACCCACGGCTGACGAAGCGCATCACGAGCGAGCTCGGGAACGTAAGCCCGATCATCATGGTGCCTGGGCCGTACTCGAAGGCTGAGCTCGTCTTTCAGGCGGAGAACATCGCCACACAGCTCTGCAACAACGGCGGCTTCAACTGCAACGCAGCGCGGATGCTCGTGGTGCACGAGGGATGGGCGCAGCGGGGCGCCTTCATGGACGCGCTGCGCTCGGCGTTCGCGCGCGCGCCTCAGCGCAAGGCTTACTACCCCGGCGCCGAGGAGCGGCTCGAGCGGTTCGTCGCGGCGCACCCGCAGGCCGAGTCCATCGGCGCGCGCAAGCCGGGCGTGCTGCCGTGGACGCTCATCCCGAACGTCGACCCCAAGAACGTCGACGACATCTGCTTTCAGGTCGAGAGCTGGTGCGGCGTGATGGGCCAGACTGCGCTGCCGGGCAAGGACGCGGGCGACTTCCTGCGCGCCGCCGTGAGCTTCTGCAACGACTCCGTGTGGGGCACGCTGAGCGCGGAGATCATCTGCCACCCCAAGACGCAGGCGGAGCTGGGCGAGGCGTTCGAGGACGCCATCGCCGAGATGCGGTATGGCGCCGTCGTGGTGAACCACTGGCCCGCGCTGGCGTACGCGCTGGGCGTGACGACCTGGGGCGCGTATCCCGGACACACGCTCCAAGACATCCAGAGCGGCATCGGCGTGGTCCACAACACCTACATGTTCGACAAGCCCGCCAAGACCGTGATCTACGGCCCGCTGCGCTCGCGCCCCATGCCGCCGTGGTTCGTGTTCCACCGGCGCATGCACAAGGTCGCGCGCACGCTGGTCGAGATGGAGGCGGCGCCATCGCCGTTCATCCTGCCGAAGATCATCTGGGACGCCGCGCGGCCCTGACGGGTCGCCCGCGAGGGGCGACGGGTCAGCGGGATCGCGCGCTGCGCCCCGCGAGGCTCACTCGGCCTTGAAGCCGCGCGTCTCGCAGTTGAAGCTGTCGAGCGAGCCGCCCGTGAACATCATCTGGACCTTGCCGTCCTGACGCTCGACGGACACGCGGGCGTTCCCTTCGCGGCTGAGCTGCTTGGCGAGCGTGACGGCCTCGGCGCGGCCGGTGACCGTGTGGAGCTGGGTGCCGTGCTGCACGTTGAAGGTGTGGTTGTCGAGCTCGAGGATCGTGGTGTCCAAAGAGGCCTCCCGTTCGGGTTGTAGGGCTGTAAGCCCTTGATTTCATTGTAGGATTTGCCACAGACCTGTGTCTGCGGGACGCGCATACTCCCCGCTATGCCGCGTGGTGTCAATCTCGATTTCGGGGTAGCGTCCGGTCGATGGACGCTCGTGCACCCCGCTCGCCCTCGCCGTGGCTCTCCATGGACCCCCGCGCGCTCGCGCTCTTTCGAATGGGCCTCGCGGTGCTGGCGCTGGTGGACTTGGCCCGCCGCTGGCCGTTCATTCCGCTCTTCTACTCGAACGAAGGCGTGCTGCCGAACCACTACGGTCTGTTCGAGCCCATCAACGGGTGGAGCTTCAGCCTGCTGTGGTCGATGTCGAAGGTCGCCGAGGTCCAGGCCTTCTTTGTGCTCGGCGGGCTCGCCCTCATCGCATTCCTGGTGGGCTACAAGACGCGGCTCACCGGCGCGCTCTCCGCCTTGGTCATGCTCAGCGTTCACGCCCGCAACGCGATGCTCGAGAACGGCGGCGACGTGGTGCAGCAGATCTGGTGGCTGTGGTCACTCGCGCTCCCGCTCGGGCAGCGCTTCTCTGTGGACGCCCTGCTCGTCGACCTGAGGGCGCGTCCCGACGCGGGCCCCGACGACCTGAACGCGCGACCGACCGCGGACATCACCCCCGTGCGCCGCGTCGCGACGGTCGCGGTCTTCGTTCAGCTCGCCTTGGTCTACGCCTTCAACGCCATCCACAAGACCGGCAGCACGTGGTCGGACGGCGTCGCGATCTCGTATGTGCTCGAGATGGACAAGTTCGTGACGCCCCTCGGTGTGTGGCTGCGGGGCGTGGGCCTGCCGCTCGGGCTCGACCACGCGCTGACCTGGTCGGCGCTCGCCATCGAGGGCGCAGCGCCGCTGCTCCTGCTGTCCCCGTGGCGGACGGTCGCGTGCCGGCGCGTCGCGCTGCTGACCTGCGTCGGCCTGCACGTGGGCATCGCCGCGCTCTTGGACGTGGGCCTGTTCTCATGGGCGATGCTCGTCGGCCTGGTCGCGCTCCTGCCCGCAGCGGACCTAGACCGCTTGGGCGATTGGGCGCGCGCGCCTGAGCGCCGGCGCCTGCGGGTCTTCTACGACGTCGACTGCGGGATCTGCCACGCGACCGCGCGCCTATTCAGCCGCCTCGACGTGCGCAGACGCCTGGTCTGGATGGCCGCGGACGCACCGCCGCCGACGGGGACAGAGGCCACGGCCTTCGCCGAGCGCCGCGCGCGCGAGATCATCGTTGAGGACGCGGCGACCGGCGCGGTGTGGGGCGGCGCCGAGGCGTGCCTGCGCTTGGCAGCGGCCATTCCGGGGCTCGGCGTGGCGCCCGCGCTGCTGTGGCTGCCCGGCGCGCGCGGTCGACTTGACGCGGCCTACACGCACTTGGCCGAGCACCGCGTGCAGGTCTCGATCTATCTGGGCCTGCCCGCGTGCGGAGTGCCGCGCGCGACCGCGCAAGTCCCCGTGAGCGAAGAACCCAGCGGCCTGTCACAGTGGCTCGCCGCGGGGCGCGCGCGCGCCCGCGAGGCCGCCAGCACCGTGGTGCTCGGCGTGCTCTTGGTCGAGGCGGCGTCTGTGAACCCAGCGGTGCGCGGCTCTCTGCCCTTCGAGGCGCCGAGCGCGGTGCGCGCGTTCATCGCGTACACACGGACTTTTCAGAGCTGGAGCATGTTCGCGCCCGACGTCCCGACCGAGGATGTGCGCCTCGTCATCGACGTGACCCTCGCCGACGGGACGCACGTGGACCCGCAGACGGGCGAGGCGCCCGACTTCGCGCTCGAGACCGCCGCGACCATCGCCTATGGCCAGTTCTGGGGCAGCTTCGCCATGCGCTTGCCGCAGGAGCGCTTCAAGGCGCACCGCGGCGAGCTCGCGCGGTGGCTGCGCCGGCCCGTTCAGCGGCTCCGCCTGCCGCCCGACGCGCAGGTCGTCGCGCTCGAGGTCACCGCGCTGAGCGACCGCTCCCCTGACCCCCGCAAGGGCGAGGACACGCCTACGGAGACCGGCCGCGTGGTCATCGCGCAGTGGAAGGCGGCCGTCAGCCGTTGAGCAGGCGCACGACGTCACGCGCGATCCACGCGACGATGAGCGCGAGCACGATCAGGACCTCGAGTCGCACCAGCGCGAGCTCAGGCGCCGGCTTGAGCGGGCGGCGGAATACGGCCTCGAACGCGAGCAAGAAGAGGCGGTGCAGGTCGTGCGCGGGCAGGGCCAGGTTCACGATGAACGCCATGAGCGCGACCTGCGCGAGCAGGTGAAAGAGCGGCCCCCACCACGCCTCGGTCGTCGGCATGATCGTGAGCGGTCCCGGTCGCGGCCCGAGGAGCTCGACGAGGCTCGCGCCGAGCTCAGCGCCCGCGAACTCGAGCGCCGGCAGCCAGCGGTCGGTGCCAAAGCGCCCGGCGCGCGGCTCGAGCCCGAGCGCGTACCCCTGTGGCGTCGGGTCCGGCTGCACGGAGAGGGCCAGCTCGCTCCAGGTGTCCGTCACGTTCGGGCCGAGGAGTGAGCGACCGGAGAGCGTCCCGCGGATGTGGTCGTCCACGGACGGCGTGCCCGGGGGGGGGCGCTGCACGGTGACTTGGAGCGCACGACCCCCGCTGCGTCCGACAAGCGCGGTGATCTCGTCGTAGAACTCGACCGACTGGCCGTCGATCTGCGTGATCACATCACCAGGACGGATCCCTGCGGCGACCGCCGTATTGAGGGGTAGCGCGACCACATTCGTCGCGACTGGACGGCCATCGACTGTGCGCGCCTGAAATGAGACGTGCAGCCCAAAGAGCAAGAAAAACGCGAGGATAACGGTCGCGAGCGGGCCAGAGAGCGCGAGCGCCAACCGCGCCCCCCACGGCCCCGGCGCGGGCACGACATAGGGGGTGTCGCCCCACTGCACATGGCCCCCGAGCGGCACGGCGCGGATTTCAAACGGCGTGCCGCCGACGTCGCGGCGCACGAGCGCGGGGCCGATACCGACGATCAAGTGCAAGGGCCGCGCGCCGAGCACCCACGCCACAAGCCACTGCAGGGCCGACCTCATGAGCCCGACCACGACGAAGCAGGCCGCAATGATGACCGCGGTCACCATGCGCGGGCGGCCTCGCCCGGGGTCACGGTCACGGGCACTCGGGCACCACGGGGGCGCCGGCGGCGTCGACGAGGCCGTCGAGGTCCCAGTCCCCGCAGGACGCGGGCGCCTCGACCCGAACGGCGCCCGCGACGACGCCCGAGAGTGCGCCGGTGCCCCCGCGCAGGACGACGTCCCCCGTCGTCACGCTGAGCCGGGTCAGCGTCGCGTCCTCGGTGAGCGTGAGGGCGTCCCCCGCGAAGTCGACGGAGAGGCCCTCGAAGTCGGGCACCGCGGCGTTGAGCGCGACGGGGCCGCCGACGATGTGCAGGTGCGCGCCCTCGAGCCGGCCGCCCGCGTCGAGCGTGAGTCCGCCCCAGGGCGTGTCGCCACCCAGAGTCACGGTCGCCTCGGCCGTGCCCTGCGCCGAGAGCGGCCCCCGCACCCGAAGCGCGGCGTCGGCCCGGGCGTCGAGGGCGAGGCCAGCAAGCAAGGTCGTCTGCGCTTCGATGTCCACGCGGCCACCGAGCGCGCCGCGGGCAGCGGCCGCGACGGTGAGCGACGCACCCCGAGGGACCGACAGCGCTGCGTCTGCCTTGCCGAGCAGGTAGGGCAGGCTCGCCGGCTGGTTCGCGAGCGTCGCGTCGCCTTGGGCGCCGCCGCGCACAACGAGCGCGTCGAGGGCGTTGGCGGTGAGCGTGTTGCCCGCGCCAAATGCCCGGCCAAACTGGTGGGGGGCCCCGACGAAGGCCGCGCGCGTCCCCTGAACCAGCGTGCCCTGAAAGCGAAAGACGGTGGCGTCCGGCGCGGCGAGGACGACACCATCGCCCTGAGCCACATCGATGCGGCTGTTGATCAGCACGAGGGTGCCGCCCGCGGCGACGCGGACGCCGTCGCCCGCAGACCGCCACAGGCTCACCTGGGTGAGCTCGGCGGCCTGAGCGGTCGTGACGGCGGCGCCCCCCTGGCCCGCACGCTCAAGCACGACCCCACGCAGGACGCTTGAGCGGGCGGCGGGCAAGAGCTCGAGCCCTGCCCACGAGTCGGCATCGTTCGCCGTCGAGAGCACGATCTGAGCCGCCGAGCCATCGGCCTCGAGCAGGCCCTCGACGGCGAGGCCAGCGCCCACGGGCACGAGCACCACCGCGCCCGGGCCGAGGGTCAGGCGCTGGTCTGGCCCAACCGCGGCAACCCGAAGAAGCCAAGGGTTGCCCTCGGGTCCGAGCGGCATCGCAGGGTCGTTGAGCCCCGTCGTCACGCGGTCGACCGGGGTACCCTCGCTGACGGGGGGCGTCAGGGTCACGGCGTCCGTCAGTACACCGAAGGCGGCGCCCACCTCGACGCGCACGTCCACGACGTCCTCGATGCCGCGCGCGGCCTCGCCGCCTGGCGGCCGCGTGCCCCGGACATGCGTCGCGTCCAGGCGCTCCAAGCCCTCGAGGTTGACCGCGCCGACGCGGATCGCGCGGGGCACGCCCTCGAAGGGCCCCCCCTCGATCGTGAAGACCGTCGCGCGGTCAACCGGCGCCCAGGCGGGATGGACCGCGTCCACGCGCAGGTCGCCTCGCAGGATGGCGCGGCCGCGCAGCAACGCCGTGAAGTCGCCCGCGGTGGTCGAGATGACGACCTGCTGCTCAAAGTCGCCGCTGTCGACGGGCGCGAACTGGACGACGATTTGTGCGGTCTGCCCGGGCGCGACGTCCTGAGGCACCTGGCCGTTCGCTGTCTCGAACGGCGCGGCCAGGCCGGTGACGCTCAAGATCGACAGCGCGACGTCGGCGGAGTCGTTGCGGAGCTGGAGGGGGCGGCTCGTGGGCTCGCCCG
>Ga0209598_10004537_pt1 | contig 10173 bp, 7 predicted proteins | sample M_140807_EF_Meta_FD_187317 | JGI IMG/M metagenome (GOLD analysis project Ga0209598, IMG submission 187317) | Freshwater microbial communities from Lake Montjoie, Canada to study carbon cycling - M_140807_EF_MetaG (SPAdes) (version 2) | ecosystem: Environmental > Aquatic > Freshwater > Lake... | reverse complement strand
GAACCAGGCGGTCGACAAACTCCTCCACTCCTCGAGGGTGGAGAATCTGCATGGGGTTGGCCCCCTCTTGGCGTTCGTCGAGAAAAGTGAAGGAAAGTGGCGCGTTGATATACGCGAGATCGTTGAGGCGGGTAATGATGCGCTCGGACTTGAACTCGATCGTTTCCTCGAAGATTTCGGAGTCTGGCATGAAGGTGATGAGTGTCCCCGACTGCTTTGCGGACTTGACTTCGGCGATGACATGCAGCTTCTGCTTGGTTGTTCCGCGCTCGAAAGACATCGCGTGGATCTTTCCCTCGCGGGTTACCTCGACCTTAAACCACTCCGAGACAGCATTGACGCACTTTGCTCCCACGCCATGTGTGCCGCCGGAGTATTCGTAGTTGCCTTGGCCGTATTTGCCACCCGAGTGCAGGCGGGTGAGCACGAGTTCGACGCCCGGGATGCCTTCCTCTTTGTTAATGTCCACGGGAATACCACGCCCGTTATCGCGAATGGAAATCGAACCGTCTGCATGGATCGTCACATCGATATGGCTGCAGTGGCCTGCTAAAAATTCATCGACCGAGTTGTCAAGAACCTCGCTCACGCAGTGGTGGAGGGCCCTCTCGTCGGTGCCACCGATATACATGCCAGGCTTTTTGCGAACAGCCTCGAGGCCCTTGAGGGAACTCAGATCGTCAGCTGTGTAGCTGCTCGCTTTGAAGTCCGGCCGGACTTTAGTGGGTTTTTTGGTTTCGGGGGTCGTGGCGTTTTCGTCGGGAATGTGTTCGTCTGGCATCTGATTCAAAAAATTATGTATCCTAAGTAGGCACTAGGACGACCCAGTTCATTACCTCAAGGCACCAACTCGGAGCAATGTTTTTTCCGCAATATTCTGGCGTTTCCCACTGGATAATGGGATGTGTCCTCCTCCTCTCCACAAGATGTTGGGTAAAAACTGTTCCCTGAAAAAAATGTTTCCCATTCTCCGAGAGGGCGTGTGGATCGTTATTCTTCTCGTGGTTGCGTTCGGAGCGTTCACCTGTAATAGGGACTCGGTTTTCTTCGATGATGCGATTTATTTTTTGGATGGCGATTGCTTTTCGCGCATGACACGAGTTCGGATGATCGAGGAGGGTGGACTCCGCTCGATCAGGCATCATGAATGGGAAAATTTCCCCGAGGGAACCACGCCGCATACCACGATGCCGCTGGATGCCTTGATCGCGGGCCTTTCTCAAATTCTGCGTTCTTTTTCCGAGAGGCATCTGGCGTTGGCCGGGGCTTGGATTTCTCCGCTGCTCTGTGCGGGCCTTCTGGTTTTTTTGGCGTCTTGGTCGGCGGTGGTGGCGCTGCCGTATCGGCGCGCGATGCTGCTCTTGGTGGCCGTGTCGCCGATCATGGCGCATGGCTTCCAGCTCGGCCGCCCTGATCATCAATCGCTGCTCGTGCTCTTGCTTGGCGTTGCTTTGGCTGCCGAGGTGGAAATCTGGAGGGGCAGGGCAACTACTTGGCGCTATGTCTCGGCAGCCGCATGGGCATTGGCTCTGTGGGTTTCGTTGTTCGAACCGCTGATCCTGCTTGGCGTGGTTCTGCTCGGTAGGGGGCTTTGCCGAGGTCGGCGTTCGCAGGAGGCAAAGAACACAAGGGATCGGGTTGGACCTCTGATGACCTTTTTTGGGATTCTGGCTTTGGCACTTTTCATCGACGGATGGCGCGCAGCGGGCTTCCATCCAGCTTTTGCGCGGTGGGCCTTGAATATCGGTGAACTCCGAAGCGTGGGCTGGGCTGGTATTTTTTCCTGGTGCGGATGGCTCCTCGCGGCTGCCCCAGTGCTCTTGGCCTGGCGCTGGATTCAAGACAGGGAGAGGCTCTGCGGGCTTTGGCTCGCGCTCGTGAGCGTCGCGGCGGGCCTGAGTTTGTATCACGCGCGCTGGGGGTATTTTTTGGCTCTCGTCTTTGCAATGAGCCTACCGTGGATTTTGCCCTTGCTGCGAAAGCCGTGGTTGGCGTGGTTGGTTTTTTTCATCTCGCTTTGGCCCGTAGCAGCAGAGTGGGAGAGGAGACTGTATCCGGAAGATGAAGCACTCCGCGCGCGCCTCGAACACATCGCCGACGCCGTTGCCTTGCGCGAAGCTGCGCTGAGCCTGCGCGAACGCCCGGTAGGCGGCGTCGCGGCTCCATGGTGGTTCTGCCCGGCCATCGTCTGGTGGAGCGGTCAACCATGCATTGGCGGCACGTCTCACCAAAGCCTGCCCGGCATCGTTGAGTCGTGCGATTTTTACATCGCAGAAGCTCCTGATTGGGAATTCCTCCAAAAACGCAAAGTGGTCTATATTTTGGTCTATGAGCCCGTGCGCCTCATCTCGAATTCCGAGCAAATCCTCGGCCGTCTAGCTACTGGTCCCACCATTGCCGAGCGACTTTACACTGCGCGGGAAGAACCTCCCGCTGGCCTGAAAAGGATTTTCGCAAACCGTTTCTTTAAAGTTTACGAAGTCGTCCAGTAGCAAAAAGTCGTGTGACAATCCCCCCTTTGAGTGTTATCGAAACATGGCAAGCGGCCTCTGAAGTAGGTCGATCAGCGTCCTCATAGCTCAAGTGGATAGAGCGGGGCTCTCCTAAAGCTCAGATGGTGGTTCGACTCCACCTGGGGACATTTTTTACAACACACGCACGGAGTAAATTTTTTGAAACTCGATATACCGAACCGCGTATTTGGCGGATACATTTTTGATTGTGACGGAACCATCGCGGACAACATGCCGTTGCATTACCGCGCTTGGTCCATGGCCATGGCGGACTTCGGCGGGGAGTATCCCGAGGAGCTTTTTTACGCTTGGGGAGGACGTCCCACGGCCGTCATTGTCGGCCTACTGAATGAAAAATACGGTCTCGCGCTGGATGTGGACGAAACCGTGCAACGCAAAGAAAAATACTATCTCACCCTCATCTCCGAAGTCGTTCCTGTGCCCGAGGTGATGGAGATCGTGACGTCCATGCACGGCATTGTGCCTCTCTCTGTGGCTTCAGGCGGCCACCGTGAACTCGTCGAAGCCACGCTCGATGTGTTCGGCATCCGCGACCTGTTCCAAGCCATCGTCTGTGTCGAGGATTACGAGCGCGGCAAACCCCATCCCGAACCCTTCCTCCTTGCTGCAAAACTCATGTCCGTCGCGCCAGAAGACTGCGTGGTCTTCGAAGACAGTCCCATCGGCATCGAAGCCGCCAAAGCCGCTAACATGGCTTGGGTGCATGTGCCGGGGCCGATGGAGCGCTGAGAGTTTTTATGCTTGTAGTAAATTATTTGGATGAAGGCAGAGACGAGTTAATAGTTAAAATTTGCCTCGAAATGGAATCTGGTATCTCTCCTTAATGCTCATGTCGGTGGCTCATCACCTGGGCAGGAGGACAAACGGGTTACCTGCTTAGCTATGTAATTAGCAGCCTCTGGCAGGAAAGTTTTTCGCTCTTCGAGTGTTGCGGAAGCCTCCATTTTCGCACTCAAGAGCACACGGGCATTTGATAGGAAATCTGATATGTCAGTCCGAAATGGCTGGATTTTTAATGATCAAGTAGTTGTCCCCGCGCCATTTCACAGGCCATTTTTCATTCTCGAGTTTTTCTAAGATCCAACCAACATTCGGCTGACCAAATGTCCAGCGTTGGTCGATATCGCCAATAACCACATACTTCGCAGAGGAAATGTCAGCGGGAAATAAAAACCTCTCTTTTGTGGGAAGCACTTCGAAAGTGAAAGTCGGCCGTCCACTCCATGCCGTGGCCTGCATAAAGTCGGTAGTGCGGCACTTAAGAAGCCAACCGATATTCTGGTGGCATACGATAAGGTCTGTCGGAGTGACATGGGAGTTGATCCACGTGGCCGCGGTCTCTACCTCAGCGGCATTCTGTGTGACCCAAAATTGATTGCGAGGCGTTATGTTACCACTGAGCGATTTGGGCAAAGAACCACCGAAAAGAATGGCGGGAATGATAAAAGCTACAAGCATGGCAACTCGAGAAGATCGACCTGCAATCGCCCGCAGATAAATAAGCAAAAGCCTCAGAGCTCCCGCATAAGCGAGTGCCAGTATGGGAAGAAAGACAACGGCCTGATAATAAAAAACCGTGAGGTTTTGCCGATTTTGAAGCAGTAGGCCAGAGACAACCGCTAGAAAAACTGGAATGACACGAAAGCGTCTCCAACAGCAGATCAAGGCGCAAACAAAGGCTCCTAAGTGAAAAAAGTCCTGCGAATAAAAGAAGAAAACATTTTTCAGGGACTGGAGCCCAGATCCGTTATCCTTGCTGAATTGAGCGTAAAACTGCCCCAAGCTTGAAAAATCCTCCGCCAGCCAGTTTTTGTTGGTGAGTCGCATCCATGTCCAAAGCGTCAGAGCGCTGATGGCCAATGCTGGAAAGATCGCCATTCGAAGCCAGGAGAGTGGTTGCTTGATACGACATAACCAAGCTGCAATGGATCCATGGATGAAAAGCGGATGACTCAAGGTCGCGATGGTCAATCCGAGGCCAGTCGCCAGATCGCTTCGCAATGAGGCTTTGCGAATTAAAAATAAAACCGCAATGACAAAGCCCAATGCCACGGCATTGTGCGAATAGATCCAGCGAAAATGAATCACAGATTGTTCATAAGAGAGGAAAATCAGTGCGGAGAGGAGCGCGGGATATTTCCCAAAATTCCTTTTTCCAATAAGATATATTAATAGCGCGATCGAGAGCGCGAGCAGTGTATTCAGTGCGCGAGCGCCTAGGATATCCCCGCCTGTTCCCGCCGAGGCCAACCCAACCGCCCAAGCATAACCTGGCTGGTAGGCATAACTCGGATGCCAAAATGTAGCCTGCATAGCACGATCGGCGCCTTGCCCCTCATAAAGGGACTTACCAATCATTAAAGTCAGGGTCTCGTCACCATACCAGCCTGGACTCGTTCGCAAATGTGGCAAGTAGAGGCAGGCCCAAGCTGCGACAAGCAACAGAACCGTCAGAGCGGTTTCCCAGCTTTTGGGCAATCTAGTAGTCATGCGAAAATGAAAACCAAAACGCGGGCGGGAGAATTCAAAAAAAACACTCGTGCCTCTTTATCCAATCAGTCGATGCTTGGCAAATGCACAACTTAAGCGTCATTTAAAAGATCTGAATCCGCTCTGATCCTAAAAAACATTTGAAATTTATTGCAGCAGGGGCGTGGGAAATCATATCAAATACCAAGTTGATTTTGTTTTATCGGCTTTAATTTTCCGGGCAGTTAGCTCAGCGGTAGAGCGGTAGTTTTACACACTATTGGTCGGGGGTTCGATCCCCTCACTGCCCATTTTTATTTGCGCGAGGGGAGCTGTGTTTTTACAAGGGTTGGAAGTGGGGCGCGCCCGGATGGGATCGAACCATCGACAGCCGGTTTAGAAGACCGGTGCTCTATCCACTGAGCTACGGGCGCATTTGAAGTGTGGCGGCGCAAGGCCGATGGGCATGTGTTAGCATGAGGTAGCGGCGGCAGCAAGTGCGGCAAGATTTTCGCGGTGGCTTGGAGCCTCTGATTGGGTAGGGTGCGGGGATGAGTGAGATGGATGAGATACCGCGCGCGGAGCGAATTTGGATGAGGACGGATTGGATGGTTGCGCTCGTTGCGGCGTTTGTCGCGGGGGTTGTTTATTTTTGGACAGCGGCTCCGAATGTGACGCTGTTGGACTCGGGGGAGTTTGTGGTGGCTGCGCAGCATTTCGGTGTGCCGCATCCGACGGGATATCCGCTCTGGACGCTGTTGGCATGGCTTTTTCAGCTCTTGCCACTTGGAAATGCAGCTTGGGAGATCAACCTCTTCAGCGGTTTCTGCGGGGCTTTGGCGACGGGTTTGGTGGCTATGCTTTTTTCGAGTTCAACGCGATGGATGCTGGGTGGGCAGGTGGCATGTTGGCGCGGCTTGAATGTGGTGGTTTCGCTGACGGTGGCTTTGCTTTTCGCGTTCAGCGCTTCCATGTGGTCGCAGGCGGTGATCGCGGAGGTTTACACGCTGCATGCGCTACTGATCGGGTTTTATCTGACTTCACTGTATGTGTGGTTGCGGCGACCGGAGAGCTTGTGGCTACTCATGCTGCCGTTTTTTCTGCTGGCGCTTTCATTCAGTAACCACCAACTCAGCGTGGCGCTGGCTCCGCTGCCTTTTCTCGTGGTGCTGCTCGTGCGGCGTGGGATTTTTTGGGATTTGGTGGTAGCAGGTGCGATGACGGTGCTGATCGCGTATTTGGGGTTTGCGATTCTCTCGGGCGAGGCTCCTGTGCTGAAGACAGCGATCCGGTTTTTCTATTGTGTGATGGCTGGATTTGTCCTGCTGGTGGTGGTGCGGCGGATGCGGGTGGAGTGGCGCTTGGTGGCGTATCTACCTTTTGTGGTGGCGCTGGGCTTGCTGCCGTATGCCTACATGCCGCTTGCGTCGTCGACGAATCCACCGATGAACTGGGCTTACACGCGGACGCCGGAGGGTTTCTTTTTTTCGTTCAACCGCTCTCAATACGGAGGCAGTCTCACGCAGCAGAGCCTTCGCTCGCTGGGAAAATTGATGGGAACTGCGCCTGGTTCTTCGTCTCAAAATGAAGCGCCCCAGCCGGGCATTGCTCCTCATTCTAAGGGAGTGCTGGCGGAGTTGCAGGACTGGGTTGGCTTTTTCTGGCTTCAACTGGGGAGGAGCTTTACGCCGCTTGGAGTGGTGGCCTATTTCGCGGCGTTACTGGTGGTGTTGCGGCTGAAGGATGTGGCGGCGCGCACTTGGATCTATGTATTGGAAATCGCATTCGTGCTGGCGGCGATTTTACAGCCGGTGGCGGATGGCGCGCAGACGGATGTGGGCGGCTGGTGGCTGCAGATGCCTTATCACACATACACGAATCTCATTTTCGCTTTGCTTGCGGGCTTGGGTTTCATGGCAGGTGCATTGTGGTTCTGCTCACGGGCGCCAAGGCTTGCTTGGATGCGCTATGCGATGCTGGCATTGCCACTGTGGCCATTATTTTTCAACTATGATAGCTGCAGCCAGCGCGGACGGTGGTTCGGTTGGGACTTTGGACACGATATGTTGAGGGATCTCCCGCTCGGGAGCGTTGTGCTGGGAGGAACAGATCCCGGTCGTTTTGTGCCGACCTACATGATTCTGGGGGAAAGCACACAGCCTCCCGACGCCAAACGGGATCCTGATTTTGACAGGCGGGATTTGTATATCATCACTCAAAACGGGGTGGGGGAGCCGCTTTACCGGAAGTATCTGGCGGATCATTACGGTGCGGAGCGTCCAAAGCCGAGAAATGCCTTTGAACGCTGGCTCGGAAGGGCGGACGCGTATCCGGAGAAACCGCTCGTATTTCCAACAGAGCAGGAAATAAATGATGCCGTCTCGAAGGAGATGGATGCCTCGATGGCCAAGGGGACGATGGATCCGTCCCTTCCGCATAGTGTGGTAACGAGGCTCATCTGGGAAAAAAACCGCGATTCGCATGAGTTTTTTGTGGAGGAGAGTTTTCCCATGGAGTGGTCTTACGATCACGCCGAGCCGCATGGATTGGTCTATCGCATCAATCGGAAGTCACTGAAAGAAATCCCGCCTGATCTCGTGCGAAAGGATTTTGAGTTTTGGGACGCCTATGTAAGGAAGCTCAAGGACAACCCCGAATACGCCAAGGACTACGATGCGCAGCGTTCGTTCTCAAAGCTCCGGGCCTCGTCGGGAAATCTCTACCGATATCGCAAAATGGATGCCGAGGCGGAGCGGGCCTATCGACAGGCGCTCGAACTCTGGCAGGGCAATGGAGAAAGCCTCAACGCCCTCAACAGCATGCTTTGGGACCGAGGTGACTTCGATGCTGTGTTGGCTATGCTTCAGCCGGCGTTGGATGCAGATCCGAACAACATTGGTCTCTGGCAGATGTATTTCATCACGGAAAAGCGCAAGGAACTGCAGGGCGCGATTGCGGCTGGGGAGGAATCTGTGGCCAAGCAACCTGCGAGTGTCGCCTATGTGCAGAAGCTTCTGGAGCTTTACGCATCCGCTGGCGAAACAAACAAAGTCTCCGATTTGCTGGGAAATTCGATTCCCCTGCTTGCAAAGGATGCGGCTTTTTTAAGGGTGGCTGCGGAATATGGCGAAGCAGGCAGTTTGCCCGAATCCGAGTTGCTTGCCACAAAAGCTCTCGTGGCTGTGGAACCGGATGTCGCGGAGAACCAGCTTGCTCTCGCTCGCGCGGCCCTGCGCAATCACAAGAAGGAAGAGTTTTTTGCAGCGGCGCGCGCGGCCGTGGAAAAAGGCGGGTTACCAATGCGCGAGGCTTTTGCGAAATCCACAGAGTTTGACACTGTGAGGAATGATCCCGAATTTCAGGAGATCCTTGGCCTCCGCGACTAAATCCCAGCGAAAGCTTTCGATAAAGCCGCCAAGGCCCGAGCAAAGGACGATTGCCGTTACCGCTCCGCATCCCTGAAGTTCCTGTGGGATTTTCATGCTGTCAGCGCGCTCCGATGCCCAGTAGCACGGACGGAATAGTCCTGAGAATGATGTAGGCGTCGAGGAAGAGAGACCAGTTGTCGATGTATTCTAGATCCATCCGCACCCAGTCGGAGAAATTCACAACGGTATTGCGTCCGCGGATCTGCCAGAGGCAGGTCAGGCCCGGCTTCATGCTGAGACGGCGGCGGTGGATAGTTTCCTCAAATTTCTCGACTTCGTAGATCGGCAGAGGGCGCGGGCCGACGAGGCTCATCTGGCCGCGCAGCACATTCACGAGTTGCGGGAATTCATCGAAGCTCGTTCGCCGGAGGAATCGTCCGAGGGGCGTCACTCTGGGGTCATCTTGCATTTTGAATACCGGACCCTTCATTTCATTGAAGGCTTGGAGTTCGGCCTTCTGTTGCTCTGCATCTTCACGCATGGTTCGGAATTTCCACATCTCAAAAGACTCACCATGCAACCCTGCCCGGCGCTGACGGAATAAAGCGGGTCCCGGGGAAGTCATTTTGATGAGAGCAGCGACTAAGAGCAGCAGCGGCGCGAGTAGAATCAATCCTGCGAATGCACCCGCGCGGTCGATGATATTTTTGAAAAAAAGTGACCACTGTGCGGCAGGCTTGCTTCGAAATACGAGCATGGAGCGCGGGCCTAGAATTGAAAAGGTCGGCTTGGCGATGGATGTCGGAATGAATTCCGTGCTCAGCCAAGCGTCAACCCCCTCGGCTTCGCAGGCCTCGATGGCCCTTTGCGCTTTTCCCATGTCTAGGTTCTTGAAGGCAAGGATCACGCGCCCTACGGAGTGTTTATGCAGGGATGATGTAAAGTCGTCTATCGATTGGGACGTGAGATCGATGCGATCCGCAACAAGTAGCTCCATTTTCTGAACTGGCGACAGGCATGCCATCAGAGAATCAATGCACTCCGGTTCGCCAGCGAGAATGACGCGCTCGCCGACTTTTCCTGCCCGCACTCTGCGTTGGTAGTTAGCGATCTCCATCTGCTCCCGCAGCATCAATACACACGGAGCGAACAAGGCGAATAAGATGAGCACCGAGCGACTTGGCACCTCCAGTCTGAGGAAGATCACCGCTGCGCCAAGAAGGACGAAGAGCCATATGCCAGCCATAGTGATCTTCTGCATCGACCGCCATGTGGTTTTCTCTTGCGGGTGATTGTAAAACCCTTGGGCCTCCAAAAAAAACGGAGCGAATGGAAGGAAAACCGCAAGGATCCAGATGAAGCTAGGGAAGGCTTCGATCTCGACAATACGGTCCAACACAATCAGTCGGTGGTAGCGCAAAAAATGAGCTAACCAAAAGGTCAGGCCGAGAAGAGCGGCATCGCATACCTTGAGGAGTTGCAGATTGATTTCGTTGCGTTGAGCAAGCATGAAGGAGAGATGTTAACCAAGCCCCACTGCACTGGCGAGGATGCAACAGATACGAGTGCCAAGTCCAAACGCAACTCCATAGTTTCGGTATTCCAGCCCAGCGCGGTCGTTGGAATCGTGGACTCGCCTGAGGCTTCCAGCAAGGCGGCGCGGTTGCCGGAGCGTGCGGTTGATTTTCTCGAATGGCGGGCGGACTGCCTGGGCGGGGCGATGCCGAATTCGAAATTCCCTTGGATCGTGACTGCCCGGCATCCCTGCGAGGGGGGTAAAAACTCGATGTCAGCTGCATCAC
>Ga0209598_10004536_pt1 | contig 10174 bp, 9 predicted proteins | sample M_140807_EF_Meta_FD_187317 | JGI IMG/M metagenome (GOLD analysis project Ga0209598, IMG submission 187317) | Freshwater microbial communities from Lake Montjoie, Canada to study carbon cycling - M_140807_EF_MetaG (SPAdes) (version 2) | ecosystem: Environmental > Aquatic > Freshwater > Lake... | reverse complement strand
TTGAACGTCATGGCTATTTTGTCGCTGACCGTATGGACCACCGCCCTGAGATGCCGGTCTTTAATCAGATTGTTTCGCTGAAAGACTCCAAAGCGCTGAGCCGCTAGACCCCAAGAGCCGCGTCACTCACGTAGGGGTTGGAGCGGCGCTCGGCGCCAAAGGTCGACATCGGCCCATGCCCGGGTACGAAATCGATATCGTCTCCCAAGGGGAAAAGTCCCTCGCGAATTGAACGAATCAGTGCAGCGTGATTGCCCCGTGGGAAATCAGTGCGCCCGATCGATCCTTCAAACAGAACGTCCCCGACAATCGCCAATCGGCTCGTCGCATGAAAAAATACGACATGCCCCGGCGTATGCCCAGGGCAGTGGATCACTTGAAAATCGAGATCGCCGACCTGTACCCGATCCCCATCCACGAGCCAGCGGTCGGGCGTAAATGCGTCCAGGGTGGGGAATCCAAACATTCGACCCTGAGCCGGCAACTGATCGATCCAGAATGCGTCGTCCCGATGAGGCCCCTCAATGGGGACGCCGTGACGGCGAGCATATTCAGCCGCCTGCCCGCAGTGGTCGATATGCCCATGTGTCAGCATGACCTTGACCAATCGGCCACCCGTTTGCGCGAGCGCTTCGTCAATCGCATCCAGATCGCCACCCGGGTCGACCGCGGCCGCCTGACCGGTTCGAGCACACACGACAACGGAACAGTTTTGGGTGAAGGGTGTCACCGGAACGACTGCGAGGCGAAGTTCGGGGCCGGCGGTTGCAGGGTCAGCAGTCATTGATTTCGTCATTTTTCTGGGATTTAGTGATGTTTCGGGAAGCGGAATACTTGATCGAGGACCAGGCCCTGCGCCGAGGCCATCTTCATCCGAATGGGCTGCATCGCATCTTCGGTCGCCAACCAGACATCTAATCGGCCATCGTCAGACGCTGTCGCGGAGGTCAGCGCAAGGTGAAGAGTCCGCAATGGAGCACTGTGGCTGGGTTGTAAGGTCTCCTCTCCCAGCGAAACAATCCGCATTGAATGAACCCGGCGACCACGGGCGATTGGCCAATGGAGCTCGTGTCCGACCGCCAATTGCGATGGAGTCATCCGGGCAATCAGCGCCAGTTGCCAGATCGCACTCAACTGGTCTTGCACGCCTGCCTGCAAGGGTTGAGTGGAACCATCATCCGCCTCCGCCAGCCCCGTCGTTCGATCGAAACTCACCACCCGCGCAGGCCGCTCACCCCGGCGTTCAGCGTAGCGCTCCGGCAGGAATCCCTCGGGGCCAACTCGCCCCCGACTATCCTGAGTCAGCAGCCCCCCATACAACATCGCCATCACGCCCGTCGCCCGACCTTCGGTGCGCAACCGATAGTGCGCCCCGTCGGACTCAAACAAATAGTCCATCGCGGCCACCCTTTGCCCCAGTGAAAAGTCGCCGAGATAGACATCAAATGCCCGTCGACTCGCCTCGGGTATCGCCACCTGCACCCGGTGAGGGGGCTCTGGATGGGTGGCAGCCAAGCGGAGCTCCGTTGGCGCTGCAGAGGGGGCCGCGAAGGGAGCCGCGAAGGGAGCCGCTACGGTGGCTGCCAAGATAACCGGCTCCTTTACCGGCTCCTTTACTGGCTCCTTCACCTGCTCCTTTACCGGCTCCTTGAAGGGCTCATCCTTGGGCTCATTCATGGGCTCATTCATGGGCTCCATCGCCGACCCTGCCGCCGTTTCGATCACAGGCCCCACGACCGGCAACACCGAGCCCTCAGGATCTGCCTGTGCAAAGGCAGCCGGTTCCGGGTTGATTGGCTGAGGCATCGAGGCAGGATTTACCTGAGGTTCCGCACCGTTCGGGGACTCAGCTGGTCCCGCTGGCGCGACGATTGAAATCCAATGCAAGTCAAGCGCCGCGAGGGGCCTTGAAGCATCGGAATCGGACGAAAACCAAATGAGTCCGCCCAGCGCCAGCCCGTGCAGCAAGACGGCACCAATCAGCGCCACAGCCAGCGCCAAACGGCGCCGCAGAGAGAAGACCTCTGACATTACGGGCCCTATGTCGGTTTTCATCATCTTAATCGTCAACCCAACAATGCGTTAAGCTCATTGCATCAGCCGAATTCGGATTTTCTCTCTCCTTGCACGGCCTACGATCATGATTCGGTTAAGTCTCTGGCTATTGACGACCCTGACGATCATCGCAGGGCTTGGTGGGTGGCATATCGCCGACGCGCAAACGGTCGGCACAGCCACGACCTTCCCTTCCAAACCTGTCCGCTTGCTGATTCCAACGCCGCCGGGCAGCTCGGTTGATATCGGCGCGCGTGTTCTAGCCGAGGCCTTACGCGAGCGCCTGGGCCAACCGGTTCTGGTTGAGAATCGACCCGGGGCGGGAGGGACCATCGCCGCAGCCGAGGTTGCGCGTGCACCAGCCGACGGGCACGTCTTGTTCGTTGGTTTTAACGGTCCGCTAGCAACTGCGCCATTGTTGTTCTCGAAGCTGACCTACGATCCATTCAAGTCATTCGAACCCATCATTGCCACGGTGGCACAGCCTCATGTTCTCGCGGTCAAAACCGATGCGCCCGGAACTGTGCGTGAGTGGATCGCGCAGGTCCGCACGCGTCCAGGGCGCTTGAACTATGCATCGGTTGGCAATGCCAGTGCCTCCCATCTATCGATGGAGTTGCTCAAGGCCGAAGCCGGGCTATTCATCGTCCATATTCCTTATGGTGGTGGTCCAGCGGCTACTCAGGCACTGATCAGCGGTGATGTTGACGCACTGTTCACGGCACTCTCGAACGTCCAAACGCAGGCCAAAGCGGGTCGGCTGAAGATTCTGGCCAGCGCGGATGAAACCCGCAGCAGTGCTCTACCAGATCTGCCCACGCTGGCCGAGAGTGGCCTACCACGCGTCATCGCGCCGCTCTGGAATGGCATCGTCGCGCCCGCCGGCACGCCCCGAGAGGTCATTCAAAAACTCAATGCTGAAATCAATGCGGCCCTCGCCCAACCCGAGGTTCGCGCGCGTCTCCACGGCGCTGGCATGGAAATCCTGGGCGGGCCACCCGATCGCCTCGCCCGAATGATGCGTGATGAAGCGACAAAGTGGGGCCCGATCGTCCAACGGACTGGCGTCCGACTGGATTAACACGGCAATCACGATGAACACGAACTCTTCGATCGCCGACCTGCGTAAAGACTACCGAATGGCTGCGCTTGACGAATCGACAGCCGGCCAAGACCCCATTGCGCTCTTTCAAAGCTGGTTCGATGACGCAGTCGCCGCCCAGATTCCGGAGCCCAATGGCATGACGGTGGTCAGCGTCGACGCTCATTCGCGGCCGTCCGCCCGGATTCTCTTACTCAAGGGGGTCGACCGCCGCGGATTCACCTTTTTCACCAACTACGGCAGCCGCAAGGGGCACGAGTTTGCGGCGTGTCCTCATGCAGCGCTCGTGTTCTGGTGGGCCGACCTGGAGCGCCAGATCCGAATCGAAGGGGACGCCTACCAGATCGACGAGTCCGAGAGCGACCTTTACTTTGCCTCGCGCCCACTCGGAAGCCGATTAGGTGCTTGGGCCTCGCCCCAAAGTCAGGTCATCCCAAACCGACAGGTTCTCGAAGCAAGCGAGGCTGAAGTTCGATCCCGATTCGGTGAAAATCCCCCACGCCCACCGCACTGGGGGGGCTATCGCGTTCGGCCGCACTCGATCGAATTCTGGCAGGGCCGACCTTCCCGATTGCACGATCGCCTGCGTTTTTTCCGTACGCTCGATTCTGCTGATTCCTGGCAGATCGAACGACTCGCTCCCTAGCCAAACCTCGCAATCTACGATGGCCCGTCGATCCTTACTTTTCCCACTCGCCGCAGCGACATTCGGACCGATCGGACGGCTGCGTCGGTATCGCACCCTGGTCGATTGCATCGGTACCCTGACCGAGGATCCGAACAACACCTCGATGTGGGCCATGGTGGAGATGGTCCTTGGCGATCTGGTCGCCAGCGATCCCCCACAGAGCGACTTATTGGAACGCGCGATTGGCGAGGTTTGGGCCTCGCACGGGATGCCGGGTCTTGCGCTGCTGCGCAGCCTGGTTGAGTCCGCGTTCACGAGCGTCCCGGCAGGTGAAGTTCCGGCCCGGCGGCGCGGTGCGCAACCCATACCCATCAAAGCGCGCCTGTTCGGTGTCCCCGTTTCGCCTCAGGAAGCCGGCACACCGTTCCCAAACCGGCTGTCCGATGTCGCCGTTCACACGCTCTCTGAAGCCTTTCTAGATTCTGGCATCGTGCGCGATGTACAAATCGTTCTACTCCCGGCATTGATGCCGGCAGAGCGGTTTGGACGCTACGACTGGCTCGATGGAGAGGCACTCGTCAGCGATCTCGCGTCAGCAGCACTGAGCAATGCAGACATGCCAGGGCTGGAACCCGAGCGGGGCGATGAGGAGCGGCCCGAGGATGCACTGATGCCCGAGACGGCCATCATGGTGTTCGCAGTGATCCAGCGCGCATCCGACCCCGACCCGTTTGAGCGACCTGGTGAGGCCCAACAGGACCGCCTGGAGCGCTTTGTGCCTTGGCAGACTTCGTTCGGACTGGCGCTAGCGCGGGCAACCGGGCGTTCTGTTCGAATCGGCCCCTGGCCTCTCCCCTTTTTCGAAGCGGTTCGTGCGGCAGCGACGAGCGAGCGCGAGCGTACCCTACGCAGAATGGTTTCCGAGATGAAATCTCGACCCTCGCGCCACGGATCCAGTGCGGGCGTGGTTCGGGCACGGGTCATGGAACTTGCCAATGAGATGGGCCCCGTGGTGGCGGTTCAGGTCTTCAGGGCCGGCGCACCGCACCCCGAAGCCATGAATGAAAGCGAGCTTGATGATGAGGGCGGTGGCAGCGGAGACGGTCAGCGAATCGAGGGCTGTGCGGTCGAAATAGCACCCATGCAATGTGAAACCCCAATCGAAGTCGCGGCCACGGCGGCGGCCGAACTTGAACGCCTGGGTGCTGTACTGATTGGCCGCGACGATTAGCCGATCGGTGAATAGACGCTCTGTAGACCGATCAATCGACCGCTGAATCGGCAGCTGAATCGACCGATCTAGAGTGGAATCCGACGCCGCCGGCGGGCAAAAGTCTGGCGGAACTTCTCGACTTTCGGTGCGACCACATAGGTGCAATAACCCTGATACGGATTGCGCTCGAAGTAGCGCTGATGTTCCGGCTCAGCCGGCCAAAAGCGGTCGGCACCCTGGCCCAGCAATCCGATCTGCGTGACGACGGTTGCACTGAACACCCGATCCGTATTGAATTGTGTGATCATTGCGCGCGATTGTTCCAGTTGCTCTGATGAGGTCGCATAGATCGCTGACCGATACTGCGGACCTGAATCGGCACCCTGACGATCCATCGTCGTCGGATCATGGATCACGAAAAAAATCTCAAGCAATTCGGTGAATGAGATCCGCACCGGATCAAATTCAACCCGAACGACTTCAACATGCCCGGTGCGTTTGCCACACACTTGTTCGTAAGAGGGGTTCGGGACCTGCCCGCCGGCATACCCTGAGACCACCGAGTGCACGCCCTCGACCTCCAGAAAGACCGCTTCAAGGCACCAGAAACAGCCGCCACCCAGAATCGCTGTTTCGAGCGTTTTGATTGACAGTGGGGTATTCATGAAAGTTCCTGTTCGAAGAAATTCCCGTTCGAAGGCAGTCACAATAGCTGATTCCGAACTACTCATCGTCATTCTGGAGCTCAAATGACTGTTCCTCGCACGGGCGCTCAAGCCCTCGTTGATTCGCTGCTGGCACACGGCGCCGATACGGGATTCGGGGTCCCCGGCGAAAGCTACCTCCAGGTCCTGGACGCCTTGCATGATGTCGAAGACCGGTTCCGTCTGGTGACCTGTCGTCAAGAGGGCGGCGCTGCCTATATGGCCGAGGCATGGGGCAAATTAACCGGGCGCCCGGGCATCTGTTTTGTGACCCGTGGCCCGGGTGCAACGAACGCCTCGATTGGAATACACACGGCGTTTCAGGATTCAACACCCATGATCCTGTTCGTGGGTCAGATCGCCCGATCCGCCACGGATCGGGAGGCGTTCCAGGAAGTGGACTACCGGCAGATGTTTGGACCTCTGGCGAAGTGGGTTGCGCAAATTGAAGACGCAAAACGGATCCCCGAGTATGTCTCTCGCGCATTCCATACCGCGACCTCAGGCCGCCCAGGGCCCGTGGTACTCGCGCTTCCCGAAGACATGCTGGACGATGCCTGCCCCGAACCGCCGACGCAGGCTTGGCGGCGGATCGCGGCAAGTCCTTCACCTTCGGCGATGGACGAGTTGCGTCAGCACTTGCAAGCCGCCCAGAACCCCATTGTCATCGCTGGCGGTGGCGGTTGGGACGCCACGGCCTGTGCCGATCTACAACGCTTTGCTGAACACTGGTCGCTGCCTGTCGCTTGTGCGTTTCGCCATCAGGATCTGTTCGACAATACGCACCCCCTTTACGCCGGAGACGTTGGCCTTGGCATCCGGCCAAGCCTCGCGGCGCGAGTGCGGGCCGCCGATCTCGTCATTGCGATTGGACCGAGGCTAGGTGAAGCGACGACAAGCGGCTATACCCTGTTCGACATCCCGCGACCGCGTCAGACCTTGGTCCACGTTCAGCCGGGTGCCGATGAGTTAGGTCGGGTGTACGCCGCCGATCTGCCGATCTTGTCGGGGATGAGAGAGTTTTGTGCGGCCGCGGCAGCCATGCCCGGAAACACCGCGCCCACCTGGGCCGACGATGCGCGGACTGCGCACCAGGAGTGGTCAGGCTGGAATACCCCGCCCTCAGACTCGGACCCCGACGGCCCCCCGTCCATGAACACCTTGATGAGCCTGCTGCGCAGCCGGCTGCCTGCGGATGCCATCGTCACCAACGGCGCTGGCAACTATTCCATTTGGGTTCACCGCTATCTGCAATGGCGTCAGTTCGCCACCCAACTCGGACCCACCAATGGGTCGATGGGTTACGGAGTTCCGGCCGCCATCGCTGCGGCCGTCAGACATCCTGAGCGCACCGTCCTTGCATTCGCAGGCGATGGCTGCTTCCTCATGAATGGGCAGGAGATGGCGACGGCCGTGCGCGAGCGGGCGAGAATCCGGGTTATCGTTGTTGATAATGGAATGTACGGCACGATCCGGATGCATCAGGAAAAGTTCTTCCCAGGACGGGTGTTTGGATCCTCGCTGGGCCAACCCGATTTCGCCATGCTTGCTCGAGCCTACGGCGCTTGGGGTGAACGGGTCGAGCGCAATGCAACGCTCGAATCAACCCTCGATCAAATGATGGCCGTCGACGGCCCCGCGTTGATGCACCTGCTGGTAGACCCTGAGCTCATTACGCCAACCGCGACGATTACGCAATTAAGAAAGATTTCAAGCGAGTCTTCGAACCGACCTTAAAGCGGCTCTCAGGGCGCCCCAGAGCCGGCGTCCGTCTCCTCCGCAGGCGTTCCTACCACCAATAACACGGGCCGATCGTCAGCCGCGGGCTCTTGCACCAACCCAGCCGCCAGGGCACCCAAAGTCGTCCGCATCACCCACTGGTCTGGCCGAGTTGCGGCATGAACCAAGGCCACCGCTGTGGCGGGGGTGAAACCCTGCTCCAGGAGGGCCGCGGCACTCGCGGAGGCGACATGGGACGCCATGTACAGAACGGCCGTATCGTCAGGCTCGAGCCAACGCGCCCACCGGTGGTTAGGCGGTTCGCCACGCCCTGTACGCGGGGTCGCAATCACCACACGCCGCGATCGACCGCGTCGCGTCAAGCTACGCCCAAGAACAGCTGCAGCCGCCGTAGCGGCGGTCACCCCAGGAACGATTTCCCAGGGAATACCGGCCCCGTTTAGCGCTTCAATCTCCTCATCAAGCCGCCCAAACAGCGTCGGGTCGCCCCCCTTGAGCCGGACGACGATTTCATGTTCCCGTGCCGCGCAAACCAATAGGCGGTCAATTTCGGACTGCTCGGTCGACTCGCGAGCGTACCGCTTACCGACGAGGACCTTTTGAGCCTGGGGCGCATGGTCGAGCGCTTCGGCCCCAACCAGCGCGTCATAGAGGACGAGATTTGCCTGCTTGAGCACCCTGAGGGCGCGCAGGGTCAGAAGGTCAGCGGCGCCCGGACCAGCCCCAACAAACCAGACCTTCCCGGGCAACCTCTTGGCCTCAGAGCCGGTGCCCCCTGGCCACCCTATTGACGTAATACCCCGGCCCCCACGGTGATGTCGGTCGCTTCATCGATCAACAGGAAACGCGAGCCCACCCCAAGTCGTTCATGCGCGCCGACCGGGTCAACCGGTAAGGGTTCGTGAAGCGCGAAATGGACTTTCGCGAGATCATTAGCCTGAACAGAACCCAGTTCGGCGACGCCAGTTTGCGGCTTTAAAGACTCGACATCGATCAGGGCCTCGATCGCTCCCACCTCAGCCCGCACAGATCGAGTCCCCATCTTGAGCAAAAATCGGTCGCCCGCACGCATGGCCTGATCGGAAAACCAGCAGATCTGAGCCACAAGCTCCTCGACCAGCAAGGGCTGCTGATTGGGAAGAGCAGAAACCAACCAGTCTCCACGGGATACGTCGACCTCGCGATCCAATCGCAGGGTCACCGAGCGGCCTGCCTGAGCCTTCATTAAACGCTGATCACCGAGGCAAATCTGGGCGACCCGCGCACGCTGTAATGTCTGATCCCGTTGAACCAGGACTTCGTCGCCAACGTGAACGGTTCCAGCTTCGATGCGACCGGCAAAACCTCGAAAATCCGGGTCGAACTCCGGAGCGCCACGAATCACCCATTGCACCGGGAAGCGTAAAGGCAGTGCCGCCGCCCCTGAATCGATCACGCCATTGCGCTCGTTGGCGAGCGGGCGCTCAAGGACTTCAAGCAGCGTTGGCCCCTGATACCAAGCCATCTGGTCGCCGCGGAATACCACGCCGTCCCCCGTGAGCGCCGAGACCGGCACTGCGAAGACTTCCGGCAATCCGAGCGGTTCGCACCAGGTCGTGAACTCTCGCGCAATCTCTTCAAATCGCGCCTGTGACCAATCCACCAGATCAATCTTATTGACGGTGAGAACGATCCGTTTGAGTCCAAGCCACCCGCACACGGCCGCATGTCGATGGGTTTGCGGTAACAGCCCTTTGCGCGCATCGACCAGCAACACCGCGACATCGGCGTTACTCGCACCGGTCACCATGTTGCGCGTGTATTGCTCATGGCCTGGACAATCCGCCACGATGAACTTGCGCTGCGCGGTATTGAAGTAACGGTAAGCAACATCAATCGTGATGCCCTGCTCGCGCTCCGCCATCAAGCCATCGGTCAGCAACGAGAGATCGGGTTGGGCCTGACCACGACGCTGCGAGGCTGCAGAAATCGCAACGACCTGATCCTCAAAAACCGCGCGGGTATCCCAAAGCAATCGCCCGATCAAAGTGCTCTTGCCGTCATCGACAGAGCCCGCCGTTACAAATCGGGTCAGCATTTAGAAGTACCCCTCGCGTTTGCGTTTTTCCATCGAGGCCTCGTCAGTCGCATCGTCCATTCGCGTCGCGCCCCGCTCCGTGACACTCGACAGGAGGGTCTCGGCAATAATTTCAGCCTCGGTTGAGGCCGTGCTTTCGACCGGACACGTACAAGTGATATCCCCCACCGTGCGGAATCGAACCGATATCCGCTCAACCCGCTCACCAGGCTCGGCCGGTGTCACAGCCGTGACCGCAACGATTCTTCCAGCCCGACGGACAACATCGCGCAGATGGGACCGATACAGCGTCGGCAGCTCGATCTGCTCGCGGGCGATGTACTGCCAGACATCGAGTTCGGTCCAGTTACTGATCGGGAAGACCCGCAAATGCCCACCCGCCGACACCCTTGCATTCCAGAGGTTCCAGAGCTCAGGCCGCTGATTGCGGGGATCCCAGCGCCCAAATCGATCGCGCACTGAGAAGACGCGCTCCTTGGCACGGGCTTTTTCTTCATCGCGACGGGCACCGCCAAAACAGCAATCAAACCCATAAGTCTTAATCGCATCGAGCAAGGTGACCGACTGTGCCGCGTTGCGTGAACCGTCGGGATCCGCCATGCGAACCCGCCCGGTGCGGATCGATTCTTCGACACTCGCAACGATGAGGCGCTCG
>Ga0209598_10004535_pt1 | contig 10174 bp, 9 predicted proteins | sample M_140807_EF_Meta_FD_187317 | JGI IMG/M metagenome (GOLD analysis project Ga0209598, IMG submission 187317) | Freshwater microbial communities from Lake Montjoie, Canada to study carbon cycling - M_140807_EF_MetaG (SPAdes) (version 2) | ecosystem: Environmental > Aquatic > Freshwater > Lake... | reverse complement strand
GACGGTGGCCGACCGAGCGGGGTTCATCCATACAGAGTATTTCAGCGTGGCTTTCAAACGATGGAAGGAGATCTCACCGAGTTCCTACCGAAGCCAGATGCGATCGCAGAGGTAAAGATTTGAACCATGGCGGAGTTGTTTTCAAGAAATATCTGGCCCGGCGATTGAAGCATACAAGGAATGATCTTTCAATTCCTGCTTGCCGCGAATAGTTGCCAGGTCGATTCCAGTATGCTGTCGCTTCGATAGGTGGCACCAAACATCGGCGCATAACCATAACCCGCCTGGGGAATTGTGTGGCCGCCTCCCTTCAGGGTGACCAGGCGAACATGACCCTTGGGGGATTTCCAGTCCTGCTGCTCGGCCTGGATGTCGTTGACTGTTTCCAGAGGAAGGGTTCCCGCAGGGGAAAGACCCAAAGCGTTGGCGAACCACTCCGCACTTCCTTGGGAAGAGAGGACATGGCCCCGGCTGCCAAATCCGAACAGGGTGACCTGGCCACCACGATAGGGGCTGATCCGATCCCGGGTTCCCGCAACGAATACGACACACCGCGAAGGTGTGGCCGCGACCTTGCAGTCCATGTTGTCTGATGTCGGCAGGTTCGCGCCGATCGCTCCCACGCCCCGGATCATATCCGGCGTTTCGAGCGCCAACCGCAACGCCATTTGCCCGCCATTGGAGAAGCCCAGGGCAAACACATGTTTCGGCTCGATTTGTTTCTCGGTAACAAGCGTCTCAATGATGCGTTTGGTGAACCCGATATCATCCACATTCAGTTTCCGGGCGCTGTAGGCCGCTTCAATGCGGCAATCGTTGAAATGCCCTTCATATCCGTCAGGATAGACGACGATGAGGTTTTCCTGTTCCGCGATCCGTTCCAACACGCCGCCTACGATGCGGCGAATTTCCCCGCTGTTGCTTTGTGAGGGGTGATAGACAAAAAGGACGCTGGCACCCTCTTTGAGGTTGGCCGGAACGAAAGCCTGATAATGCCTCTTCATGCTCCCGATGTCGAGAGTCTCTTCCACGATGGGACCAGGAGGCAAAGGCGCTCTGGGCGCATAAACAAAATACGCCACCACCCCTCCCAGCAATGCCAGGACGATGAGCAAAAAAATGCAGAGGCGCCTGAAAAGTTTCTGTGTTGGGGTGTTCATAAAAGCCAAAGGAAACGCCCCGGGAAAAGCGGTCAAAGGTAAAAGGATTGTGCGGCGAATTCCAAGCCAGCGGGTGTTATGGACCGACTCGTTCCATGAACTCCTCTTTGTTGTTGTACCCGAACCCGATGGATTCCAACACGCTCGTCCTTGCGCAGCAGTCCCATCCGGATCCGATTATGGAGAAAAGCGGTCCTGAGCCAGATTTGAAAAACCTTGGGTAAAGGCGGAGTCGTGGAGATAAAGGGAGAGGAAAAGCAAATAGGCCTTCTTGGGTTTCCTCCGCATCCTCCACGGCTCTGTGCGAAGAAATTGCCCAGGGATCGTTGTCCCAGTGGGGCGACTTTGCCCCCGAACCCATTTGGGTGGCCAGGAGCATAATCTCTGATGCCGTTGCCTTACTGTAGTTTGCCTATCATATGGGGGAACTTCCGGGTTATATTGTAGGCAGCCTTTAATATGGGCCCGGAACGGGGTTGTATTCCACTCGTACAACAGCAAGCGAAGCAAAAATGCCCCCCATGGAACCACAAAATCGTGCTGGTGGATATCACTTGCAGATTACAGGATATCGAGCATTTGTTCCAAATCCACCGATTCAGATTGAAGGGGAGCCACGAGGTGAGAGAAAAGGCGAAGCACGCTAAAAAGTGACATCATCGGTTCCCCGGTTTTCCCCCACCGGGCTGTCATCGAAACTCAGGCCCTGTCTCTGGCGAGGAATGTCATGGCTTTTTTTAAAATATCGCACTCCATCATCAGGCGCTTGTTTTCGGCCCGCAACCGGCTCAATTCCTCATCGACAGGCAAAAGATTTCCATAGCCAGGGAAAGCGTTGTCGCCTTCTGCTTCCAATTCCTGCTTCCAGCGAAAAATCATGCTGCAACTAATTCCCAAGCGTCTTCCTGCTTCGCTTAGGGAAATGCCTTGTTCCGTGACCAGTTTGACCGCTTCGACTTTGTATTCGCGGGTGTAGGTTCGTCGTTTTTTGGACATACCGGACCTCCAAGGATGATGAAATCGTTCTGCTTTAATGCCATCATCCCTGGAAAAGTCCAACGTCCAATTACCCCCGGTTACTTTGCCTTGATGTCGTAGCAGAAAAGGGTGTCCTGGTCCCGGATGTACAGTTTGCCATTCGCGACAACAGGATGCGCCCAGGCGGGGACTTCGGTGCGGTCGGGCTGTTCAAACCGGCCTCGCTCAATCAGTTTTTCGCGCGAGGGTTCGATTAGGACAATGGTTCCCGACTCGGCCCGGAGATAGATCCGGTTGTCCGCCATAACCAGAGCGCCTTTGGGTCCCTTGCGATCTTTCCACAGGACTTTTCCTGTCTGGAAATCAAGACAGGCCATGGATCCGCCTTCGTTCCCGCCATTGGCTCCGTAGAGTGCCCCATCAAGAACAACCATCCCGCCATGATGGTTTTGCATGCTGGTGGAGAAATAGACCTCCTCGGCTTTGAATTCGCCATTGGGTCCTTTTGTGAGTTTCGCTGCCCCTCCTCCGTTTCCATAGGCCGATGCGGCGAATATCAGGCCATCCTGGAATATCGGAGTGGAACAGTTGATCCCCATCCTGTTGGCGGGGTGATCATACCGCCAAAGGAGTTTGCCATCCGAGGCGGAAAGTCCAACGAGCGACTCTGCCGTTAGCTGGACATATTGCCGTTGTCCCTCGACGGTAATCGGGATGATTGAAGCGTAACCGGCACCCGAACGGGGACCACCAAAGCCCCCCGGACGACCACCGCCCCCACCAAATGCAAAATTGGCGGTTCCCGGATTCAATTGTCCCCCTTCGAATCCCTGATCGGCCAACCATTCCTTGCCAGCAGAATCCTTGAATGGCCTGGAATGACCGGCCTTGATGCGAATGGTCTTCGCATCCTTCGCATCCTTCGCATCGTTTGGTTGCGGGATGATCTCAATGGCATTGACCAGGGGATTTTCGACCTGCCTGGTGAAGGTGATTCGAAGCTCACCATCACTTACCGTAACCGGAACGGATTCGATATAAGCCTTGCGGAAACCGTCCGCCTTTGCCCAAATATCAAAGTCCTTGAATTCCTTCCCCTGCACATTGAACGAAAAGACCCGCTGCCCGGGGCGGGTAATTCCCTGAAAAGACTCCGCAAAGTAGAGCTTGACAAGGTAGTTCCCATTGGGAATTTTTTGGGAGAATGCGGTCATGCCCCAATGTTCCCCAACAAACAGTCCAGGTTCCCTGGTTCCCGAAACGGTGGGCGCGGCGCCCCCACGGTTTCCCGGGGTTGCATTGGGCGGAGTGGGCCGGTTTGGGGCTCCGGGGCGCTCCGGTCGGGCGTTCCCCGCGCTTGCGGGCGCGCCAGGCAAACGGCTTTTCCAAACGGTCTCGCCTGTTTTTTTGTTGAGGGCAACGACAAGCGCTTCGGGACCGCCTGGGGTGCAGATGAGTAGGTCACCATCCACCAGCGGAGATTCCCTGTAGCTCCACATGGGGGGCACTCCGCCAAAATCCTTTGTCAGGCTCCTTTGCCACAGGAGCTTTCCATTTTCAACGGAAAGACAGGCCACCGTTCCGCCCATGCCAACAACATAAAGCTGGTCGTTTTCAACGGTCGGAGTCCCGCCCGGTCCTTCCTTCGATTGCGGCATCCTTTGTTGAACCGCATCGCCCAATGGAGATGTCCATACTTCTTTTCCGTCCGTCTCGGAAAGGGCCCAGACCAGTTCCTTGCCATCCCGATTGCTCATCCCAAAGATTCGACCTTTGGAGATCGCGGGGGCGCTGTCCCCACCTCCAAGGCCCTTGATTTGCCAAGAAAGGCTCGGTCCCGAGGCAGGCCAAACCTGAAGCAGCCCCTTCTCCCGGGAAATGGCGTCCCGGTTGGGTCCCTGCCATTGAGGCCAATCGTCGGCTTTCACAAGGGAGGGTGCGATTACCAAACCCAGGGTCATCGCCTTCACCGCGAAAACCAATCTGGTTGCCCACGATTTTTTTTGTTTGCCAAAAGGGTGTTTTCGTGTTCCGGAAAGACTATTTCGTATTCCGAACGGAATTGGCGAAACCATGATGTGCAAACTCCCAAATGAAAGAAGGGACTGACGGATTTGGTCAGGCCTGCGGGTGTCCCTACCCATTAAGGTGCGCAAACCCCCGGCAGTGGTGCGCGGGAAAACGAATTTTCTTCGATTTTTTCAAATGCTCAGGCGAAATCCGGCATTTTGGGCTATCTTTGGATGTCATTTAGTGGTGTGCCGGTCAATTCCCGCCAGGCGATTCGTTGTTCGGTGGTGAGCAATTCCAGGATTTTTGCGTTTTTTGTGAGCCCCGGTTTGGAGTCTTTGATTGGGGATTCGGCGCGTGTGCCGGGCGCTTTTGGTTGATGGTTCGCCCGCCACAGGGCCATTTCGCGCTGCTCAATGGTTCGAATCTGGTCCCGCTGGTTTTCGGTGATCCGTAGTCTGGCATTCACCTCGGGTTCGCGGAATGCCGCGGCGACATCCGCCTGGAGGTCGAGCTGATAAAGGCGTTGCAACTGGGTTGGGGAGAGCATGGCTTTGAGGTCCGCCTCGTTGAGCCGAGACTGTTCGATGTACCTTCGTTCCAGTTCGGCGGCGGAAATGGTTCCGATGTCGCGGAAGGTCTCCTGCCAAAGTCCCTCCACACGGTCCAGAAGTTCGGAAGCCTTTTTCTGTTGCTCTTCGCTGAGACGAAGGTCGGTCGCGACGGCCGCTTTTCCCAAAAGTTTGATCTGTCCCTTGGCGCGCAAGGCTCCGAGCCCATTAAGGATCGTTTTTACCCGGGAACTGGCCTCTTCCAGACCCTCTTGCGCCTGGGGGGTGTCCCGGCTCCTTTCGAGGAACTCCTGGTAGTAGGAAAGCACCGAGGTCAAAAGGTGTCTGCGGGCCGATTCGGCGGCCGGATTGTATGCCAGTTCCTCTTCGCTTACCCGAACCAGTTCATCGATACTGCGCCGCGCCAGTTGGAATTGCGCCTCCGCCTCATTGGCCCGCAATCGCTCCCGGTGATAGGCGCCATCGATCAGGACAAACGCGGTGATGGAGATCGTCGACACAAACAAAAGGGCGACCAGACTGGCGATCACGGCCGAGGGGTGGCGCCGGGCCCACTTGCGGGCCCGATCAATGGCCGATGGCCTTTTGGCCAGGATGGGTTGGTTGCTCAAATAGCGATTCAGATCGGCAGAAAGATCGCCCGCTGTGGCGTATCGGTCTTCTGGGCTTTTGTTGATCGCCTTGAGGATGATGGTTTCAAGTTCTACGGGGATCGACTTGTCGAGGCTTCGCAACGGTTTCGGCTGGGAATCGAAAACCTGGGTCAGCAATTCCTGGACATCATGCCCTTCAAAAATCGGTGAAAGGGTGAGCAACTCATAGAAAGTGGCTCCGAGGGAATAGATATCCGTCCTGTGGTCGACAATCGTCTGTTTTCCCGCCGCCTGTTCGGGACTCATGTAACGCAGGGTGCCAGGCGTGTCCCCTGTGCGGGTCAAGCCGACCTGGGAGCGAATTTGGGCCAAACCAAAGTCGGTGATGTGGATCTGGCCGCCCGAATCGACCAAAAGGTTGGCGGGCTTGATGTCGCGATGGACGATTCCGGATTCGTGGGCGTGTTGAAGCGCCTCGGCCGCTTGTTGCATCAACTTTGCCGTGTTGCGGTAATATTCCCCGTTTTGGTTCGAAGGGCGTGACGATTGGTTTTTTTGAAACAACACGCGTGTTTCGGAAGCACCTGCCACGATCGTATCGACCCGGTCCTGTTCGTGGGGCAATTTGTCAGTGTGGATTGTCTGTTTCCGGGCGGGATCTGATGGTCTTGAAGAGCCGGGATCAACCCGATTTGGACCGCTATTTTTCTTCTTTTGCTGACACAATTCGGTGATCAGTGAAGCCAGCGACTGCCCATCCACCAGTTGCATGGAATAGTAGTGGACCCCGCGCTCGTTTCCGACCGAATATACGGGGACGATATGGGCATGATTGAGCATCCCCGCAGCCAGGGCTTCGTTCCGGAACCTCTGCACATGTTTGGCATCGATTGCCGCCGCGAAGGGTAAAACCTTGAGCGCGATCCGCCTTTGCAGCGAGATCTGTTCCGCTTCGTAAACGATTCCCATCCCCCCCCGGCCAATTTCCCGCATAAGACGAAAATCGCCCAATTGCCCCAGGGAATCGTTTGCGGTGGATGGGGGAACCGCTTCCCCGGGTTTGTGCGGATTTGCTGATCCGAAGGGAGAGGCGAAAAAAGGATTATCCCAATCCGAATGCGCGGTTTTGCGCAAGGCGTCGGCGACGCCTTCGACCTGGTCGCGGCTTGCGAAAAACTGTTCCAGTTCGTTTCGGAATTCGGGGTTTGATTGGATGAAACGGGTCCGGTCGATCGGGTTTCCCATTTCGATCGCGTCGATGTACTGAAGGATCAGTTCGGCCAGCCGATCCTCGTGGCCCAGAGTGGGAGAATGTTGGTGGTTCACTGCACATCCCCGTTTCCAAGGGCCATCAGTTCGCGCAACCTGGTCAGACCCCGAAAGAGGAGACCGGCAATCGCCCCCCGGGTCCGCCCCATCATTTCCGCGACTTCGGTAACACTCAACCCCTGGAGATGGTGGAGTTCCACGACCCGGCGTTGGTCATCGGGGAGCTTGTTCAGGGCGCCTGCCAGGAGGACCATTTCTTCGGCGCGGGACGCCCGCCCACTGACAGAAGTCTGGTTTGCGGCCAAAAACCATTCCAGCCGCGAAGAGGAGAAATCGAGATCCAGCGACCGTTCTTTTTGGACATCGCGGGCGCCCGTCGAATAGGTCCTGCCGATGCGGGCCAGGAGATTGGCCAATATTTTTCGCAACCAGGCGAGTCGATCCGCCTCGGTTTTCCCCCGAAACTGCCCCTGACATCTGTAGGCTTCGAGGATGGTTTCCTGAACAACATCCGATTCGTCGACTTTGCTGCGCAAGCGTGAACTCAGCCTCATGCGCGTTATCAGGCGCAGGTAGTCACGATAGTTGTCCACCAAAAAGGTCTGGTCAGGTAACGGGGTCATGGCTCTTCCGACTTTCCTTGCCAATCCTTTATAGGATAGGCGTCCGGGGCGGAGCGGTCGCACAAAGGGTTGGAATACTGGCGGGCCACGGCGAAAAAACACCGATTTCCATGGGGAGGTCAGGCATACTGGGGTAATGTCTTTTCATCTTTGGTCTTTCCCGGCGAAAGGGAGCGTTTGGGAAAGGAAAAACGATGCCCGATGGTTTGTTTGAAGGAATCAGCAGGTGGGAAAATCCCTATTTGATCGGGTAATGTCAGACTGCCTGTTGGCCCTTTGGGGGATCATGATCCCGGGTTGATTCGCTTGTCCGGTTTCCTAAAAGATCCAGAAGGATCATGAGGGGCAAGAAAGAATTTTCGTCCAAACCGGTAGGGTGGTTTGGGGCGGGGCCAGGGTCGAAGAATCGCGATGGTTCCCAGATAGAAGAATGTACTGCGAAGCAAATGGTTGGAACCGCTCGCGGGCCCGCACCATGACCGAACTATGACCGAACCAACATCTGATTGTGGAGTAGTGATGTCGAATAAAGGGTTGGTTTTCTTTTTTGTGTTTGTTCTTGTCGCGCTCATGCCTTCGGTGGGCCGGTCGCAGGAGCGGATTTGCGAAGGGGAGATGGCTGGATATCTGCTCGTTCCCCATGACAAGGTTCCCGAAAAGTATAACGCCGGATTCTCCATGTATGTTGCCGCCTGGCCGCTTTTGGGACAATATCCGGGCGATCGATTTCAGACCGGTCTATTTGGCACCTGGATGTTCGCGCAATATGGTCGCCCCAAGCCACCCGATATGTATTCGGATATCGAGGGGGGATTGGGCTGGTGGCGCGACACACGATTTGCCACCGAAACACCAAAGTTCATCATGGGAGGCGTGGCCCGCAATTTCAGTGAATGGGCAAATGGTCCCGGGGCGGGCAAAGGACGAAACTGGGACAAACCTACGGGCAAATATGGCGTGGCCCAACTTTCCCCCTGGGTGCTTTGGCCTCCTGATGGACTCAATCTGAAACAGGGGACCTGTGGGGAACTTGTCGGTTATGGGTATTTGCCGCTGCCCCTAACCACACCCAAAAGCACCACCGCAGGCAAACCGGTACCCACAGGTGACAACTCCTGGACCCTGTTTCTGAACACGGGGAATTTCAAGGGACCGGTCGCCTTCTTCACCCCCTACTTCTGGTCGCGCCCTTCGGTGGAAGATCCCAAGGTGGCGGGAATGTTCCTGGATTCGCGCCCCTCGGATCCGAACAAGGCCCTTCAAATGGAAACGCAATATGTTCCCGGCGTACAGTCCACCGATTCGAAAGGCGAGGTCTATGCCCGTATCGCGCCAACTTCGTTTCCCCGCAATGCGAACGGGGAATCGATGGTGGTGCACCGGATCACCGCATACGAGAAGAGTGCCCTTTGGGATTCCGTGAAAACCTGGTTTGAGGATGGGCCAGCCGCCAGCGGCACGATCGATCCCAAGGGTTCCAGCATCCATACCTTCAATGGAAAAGGTGGATCCACCTGGAAGATTTATTTGCCCGATACGCCCAAGGAGAAAAAGGCGACGCTTGCCTGGAATTCGTTTGCCAGTCCTGTGGCGCTTGATCCCAACACCTATGGCTACAAGTGGAACCAGGAGTTGGTAACCAAAACCGATACGAAAAATGGCCCTTTGGTCACTTTGCCCGAGTACTTTCATTTGGTAACCGACAAGGACAAAAAATCGCGATGGGTGGTGGTCCAGCAAAAGGATGTGCCCGCCGATACCGGTTTGGCCCAATACAAGTTTCAAAGGCCCAAGGCGAAGCGCCCTGAACCCTATGTCACACCCGACGATGCGGGGAGTTCCTGGAAAAAGCCGGGGCCAGTCGCCGGACCTTTTCAGGCGCAATTGGGAGATGGGAGCGTGGTGACCTATTCCTGGTATCGGTTTGCCGACCAGCCCGCGCTCCTAAACGCCGATCTGACCGATAGCGAGCGGGAAAACATGCAAAAACGGGTCGAAAAACTCCATAGCCATTGGAAAAAAGACCGCGAATATCTTCCGCCACCCACGGTAGGCAAAGTGGCCGATATCGACCCGGCTTTGCTTGTGACACCCCCGGCTGGTTTCGAGGTGGGTTATGTGCCGATCGTCACCCGACAATCCGCCAGGGAATAGGTTGGGCTTGGTGGGGAAGGGGCCGAAAGGCCTCTTGTCATAGTGTTCAGTTACACTTTTCCAGGCGGTGGATATTTTCCGATTACCATCGCATTCCTGGCGAAGCAACTAACGACATAACCCACTGTAAATCAGAGAATTGCGATGTTGTCATTCAGAGTGGCCTGTAAGAAATATTAGCCTGTTTTTCTTACAAAATAAGAGACTGTCCCTGTCTTACACCCGGGGTAAATCCCCCCTCAGCCTTCCACTACAGTTGGCTCGGAACCCAGTCGTTGGGCGAATTCGGTCGGATCGATTGGCACAAACCGGATCCGGTCGCCAGGCGTGAACGCGAACCAGCCCCGCTCCAGATCCACCAGCTTGCAAGGCGTGACCCCGATCAGGTTCCACCCTCCCGGACTGGCGCCGGGATAGATTCCGGTTTGTCTTCCCGTGATGCCGACACTCCCCGGTTCGACCCGTGTACGAGGCGAACCCCTTCGGGGCAGGCCGGTCAACTCCGGTGGCAACCACCCGGCATAGGGGAACCCGGGCTGAAAGCCGACGGCGTAGATGGTGTATTGCGTCTTTGAGTGGAGCCGAATCAGAGCCTGTGGCGTGAGCTTGAGCGATTGGGCGGCCTCCTGTAGATCCGGACCCATCTCATAGCAACAGGGAACCAGAAAGGTCTTGCCCGGAGTGGTTTCGATAGGCCGGGGTATGTTCAAAACGGTCGATATCAGAGTTTTCAGTTCGTAAAGATCGCCCAAGCCAGAATCCTGGAAATCCTCCCGGAATTTGCTCCTGGTGACTCGTTCAAAGGACGAAGGTTT
>Ga0209598_10004533_pt1 | contig 10175 bp, 7 predicted proteins | sample M_140807_EF_Meta_FD_187317 | JGI IMG/M metagenome (GOLD analysis project Ga0209598, IMG submission 187317) | Freshwater microbial communities from Lake Montjoie, Canada to study carbon cycling - M_140807_EF_MetaG (SPAdes) (version 2) | ecosystem: Environmental > Aquatic > Freshwater > Lake... | reverse complement strand
AAGCTTGAACTGAGCTCTTTCTGAAGAATGCTGTGATGTATGAAAGAACCGCGATTCCCGCAAAGTAGACAGCAGTCCACAAGCTCAAATACATTATCAGCCAGATGAATAGGAACCCGCCAGTTGCCATCTTTGCTTCAATCAAAGCAAAGAAACCAAATACCCAGATGATCGGAACTGAACGAGCAACAGCGAGATCGGCATCCTCAACAATGCTCTTTGACCAACGACGACTAATGAACAGTCCAGAGACCAGTAGGTAAATGGCGATTGTTAGAGGAACTGCAATTGAATCCTGGCTGTTCTGGTAACTAACTGGAGAGTAAAGACTCATGATTCCAACTGCAAATACACCAACTGCAGAGATGGCAAGGATTCTTAGCGGCAATACTCTCGGAGCAAACGCGAACTCAGCATTTCCTGTTGACTTGCGAATCCTTGATCTAAGGGCAATGTAAACGGCACCTGTGAGTAAGAAGGCGATTGCAGGCAGTTCAATCAGCCAAATGGTTTGAACTTCACCATCGCTTAGTTTTCCGATAATGGCGAGTTGAATTAGAACGGCGCTTGCTGCCCAAGCATCCAAAGTCCTAATTACTGAACGCTTAGTGAAGGTATAGAGAGCACCAACGATCACAGCCAGAACAGCGAATCTAATGAGTGAATCAGATTCAAAAGTAAGGCCGCTTTGGATTGCTGAAGCCGCTAGTGCAAGGCCGGCAACGAGATCAAAGGAACGCTTAGAACCGTCTTCGAGCTTGAGTAGTTTGCCAGAAGCGATAAGGAAGTGAATTACCCCGAATAGTGCAAAGGCACCAAAGGTGTAGTTGATGACATTCAGTGAAGCACTACTCTCCTGCACAAGATAAGCAACGGACAGAGCCGCTACCGAAACTGGGTAGAAGATCCCGTTGAAGCCAGACAGCGACTCATCAATTCGCGAGGCAAGCTTAGAATGCACGAACAAACCAGCACCCAGAATAACCATGAAGACAGCTGGAGTAGAGAAGTCAGCAAACCAACTCAAGCTCCAGGTCTGCGTACTTAGTGCGAGAAGCGCAGTAAAGAGAAGGCCTGCTCTAATCGCAATTAGTCGCTTTGCCATCACTCCGTAGACAGCTAGAACGGTCATTACCATCAGTGTGTATGCGGAAAGAAGTGGGAAGTAGTTCTCCGCGCCAAAGCCAGATGAAACTCCCAGTGCACCGAATGACAAGAAGCCGGAGGCTAGAAGAATGAATGAGCTGTAGGCGAGAGTCTTACGAAGATCTTCAATTGCTCTAAGCGCTGGAATCAGAGCTAGCGCCATGAATACCAGACCGAATCCGGTGAGCACTTCTAGAAGCGGAAGAATATCTAGAGCTTCGCTTGTTGGAAGAACATTGCTCAGTTCTCTGAATAGTGCAATGAAGGTAAAGATTGCAACACCAAAGGTTTGAAGTCCTGAGACAAACTTGCTCTCAATGCCAATACGTTCTCTAAGCAGAGTAAGAGCAACGTTCCAAGCACCTGTTGCTGCAAGAGAGATTGCGAAGCTCAGGAAGATGTTTACTGGTACTAGGTCTTCGCCGCCAAAGATGTCGGAGCTACCGTTAGTAAAGATGTAGATAAGTAGACCACCGAAGTAGACTCCAGAGCTAAAGCGAGCTGCTCTCGGAATCTGGAACACTGCACTTCTAGTTAGCAGAGCAACAGACACAACCATTGTGAATGCAACTAACTCAGAACTGCTCTTTGGTTGACCATCGAATGCCCAAAGCGACAAGCTGATGCCCCAAAGCACGATTGAACCAACGAGTGAACCAAGTCTCGCTGAGACATCAGCTGAAACTCTAGGAATAAAGGATTGAGCAAAGATTATGACTGAACCAAGAAGCGCTCCAGTCAGAAGTATCGCGAATGAAGAATCACCTGATACCCACTTAGCTGAGTAAGCAACTGCGAATGCTGTCATTGAGAAGGCTGTGGTCCAGATGAAGTTAGCGAGTTTGGTCGATACTTCCCCAGCACTGGTGAACCCGCCACCAAATCTGTTTAGAAGTGCAGCACCTGTCATCCAGAGCACAGCTGCAATTATTAAACCAACTGGGTCGACACCTAAGAATTCTTGCCCGGCAATACCCTTTGTGAACGGCAAGATCTGAGTAGCGATAGAGCCGGCTAAGAATGCAAGGTAACCAAGAATTGCGAAGATAGAGAACTTAGAAGCTAGAGACAGTGAAACCTGTTCCTTGTTGTGAAGCTCAAGTTGATATTCAGCTTCAGCAATTTCCTTGATAACTTCTTCTGTTTGATCCTTCTTTGCCTTTGGTGGCTCAGGGACGACTGGTTCTTCAAGCCTGGTAAATCTGGCGACTACAACTACTCCAAGAATGGCTAGAGAAAGCATCGCAATCTGGTAACCAGCATGGTTATAGCCATCACTCAGAAGTGTTCCAACGTAGTTGTATGTGAAGAGAATTGAGGAAACTGCAGCACCTACCGGTGCAATGATGAGCCAACCCCAAACTTTGAATCGTCTACCCATCAGCAAGCTTCCAGCTGTAACGATGGCAAGCATGATTGAGACAAATGGAGTGTTCTCTCCATCAGCCCAAGCCTTCGGCAAAATGTCATATCTAGATAGCGACTGCAGGCTTATGAAAGTTGTTGCGCTGGCAATAATCGCCAACACGTTAGCCAATGCCACAAAGTATTTCTTAGCTTTGATTGCACCAAAGCTAAAGCCAACGGTAAGTGCAGCAACTACACCGACCTTTCCAAATGCAGGAATGTCGTTCCAGGTAACACTGAAGAAGATTGTTAGTGCAATGGCAATCAAGCCAGCCATGACTGTAAGCAACCACTGTGAAGTGCTCAGTGTTGGGAGGTTTCTTTGTCTCCTAACTACTGGCTCTTTGACTGCAATCGGAGCCGGTTGAAATCGAGGCTGATCGGTTGGAATTCCATTTACAGCCGGACCACTTTGGTAAACAGTTGTTGAGGAAGCGGTTGAGGATTGTGACGGTGCATAGCTCTGGCCCATTTCAAGAGCGTGCGCCGCACTGGAAGTTCTGGCATATTCACGAATGTCAGCAAATTTCTTCTGAGCCGCAGACAGGTTCTCCCGTGAGTCTCTGAACTCAATAAGCGTCTGCTCAGTGAACCAGTGCCCACATGAGCACCTGGCCCACTCATTGTTAGTGAATTCGGAACTGTCGATGATATCGAGACAAAGCGGCGATCTATAAGTAGTCATGACTACCTCCCCCAAAGTATTTGTTGTTACATGAAAACATTATCACCCATATAGTTTAGAAAACTTGTTGGTAAATACCACCTTGCTTCATTCATAACAAATAGATAACCCCCCACTTCTGCGGGCGTGCATAGGTATCAACTGATTGGGGTTTCTGAATAAGATGATGTTGATTTGAAATTGGGGGTTTTGATGGAAACCAGAAAATCTAAAGTAACCGCCGTTGTGCTGGCTATATTTCTAGGATTTTGGGCGTATACCTATACCTACTCTAAAGATCGCAGAAAGTTCTGGATCCTGTTCTGGCTCACATTTGCTTTCATCTACGTCTTTATAAGTTCAGTTATTCAAACGATAAATGCAGGCAGTTCCCAAACCTTGTGCAACTTGGGAAAATGGGAGCTAAGCAATCAAGAACTTGGCATCGGGTCAAGCGAATGTGATGTGTACAAGCCCGACTTCACCTGGTTCAACATCTCTTTAATCGCTCTTCTAATTGTTTGGGGGCTTACGATCATCGACCGAGTTCGGAAACCTAAAGAGTATTACTCAAACTAACCCGCCCAACAAGTGAGAAACCCCGGTCCTCGTGAGAAGGAACCGGGGTTCGTGCGCTCCCCTGGTTTCAAACCCGAAAATTCTCTAAAGAGTTGCATGTTGCTCATTTCCAGAGCAATTTAAGGCAAGTCCGATATCTACTCTCGCGAATAGGCTCAAGCTAAAGCGCTGCTCAGCTTAGGCTCTAAATTGCTACAGTCAGTCTCACATTCATCAGTAAGACCAGCTAACCCTGAAATTGTGTTTTACTTTAGAGTTACCCACCTGTAAAGAGTATTTTGTTAATTGCTGGGTCAATACCTGGACACAAGGTATCGCAATTCTGAAGATTATGAGGGATTGAAAAACTTTCCCCCATCGAGTACGGCCTCTAAATTGAGTCAGTTTCTATTTAATAGTTCTATTGCATCGTCTTAAAGTACCCAACGGATCGGTGTGATTGTCCCGTTTCAGAATAGATCCAAGCAAATTTGCCCAATCGGCTTCAAAGACCTGAACAATCCTTATAGTTGCCTCTCTGAACGCTTCGGGAGATGAGCTCCTTACTCCATGGGTGAAACCATTTCTAAGTTTCTGGAAAGAATCAGCTGTGCGGAACAATCCCCCAAAATCTGGAGCGTTGTGCGGATAGAATCCAAAATGCTCCTTGAAAAGCTGGTTGTAGCCGTCTTGTTGTTGGATTTGCGCGCGAGTGATTACTTCTCTAGCTTCCCTGACCGACATGCCACTTGCTGTCATTCCAACAAGCAAAATCCTGATCTTTAGGGCTTCCCAAGCTACAAAAGAAATCAAAAAGGCTTCTGGCGCGTGAGTGCTCCGGGCAGACAATCTTTTGGCAAAAGCTATCAGTCTTATGATCTCAGATGGACTCAATTCTGCCCCTTCCCCTACTTTGCAGAGTGCGCCGATTCACTCCGGATTGAACTCATGTAAAAATCCTAATCCGCTCCGATTGGGAACTATAGACTAAATCCGAGCAAAGATGTGTTGGAACTCAAGATTTATTCCGGAGAAAAGTATGAAGAAAAACAACTTCAAAGTTGGGTTATCGTCGATTGTACTAGTAGCGTCGAATCTTTTGACTGGCTCATCCGGACAGGCCTTTGCCTTAGAGCGTTCCTGCGTGCAGGAAGTTGAAAGCGTGCTTTCTGTGGAATCAAGTAAGTACGTGATGTCCGTTCGTGATTGCGATCTTTCAGGATTTGATTTCAGCGGATTGAATCTGGCTGCTGATTTCACATTCGTAAACCTGACAGGTGCATATTTTAGTAATTCAACATTGGACTTGGCAATTATAGGGTCCAACCTCACGGGGGCTGACTTTACTTCTGCAGAACTCTCGCTTATTCTCAGCAATGATGCGGAGCTTGGTTCAGCGAATCTTTCGGACACCACTCTCACTTTCTATTCTTGTGCGGATGTTGATTTGACAGATTTAAACCTCACTGTTGCAAGGGAAATAAAGAGTTGGGTTCGTGGGTGGGATAACTGCATACTTCCACCTCGGTATCGCGAGGTCAAATCCAGTTCGAGGGGGACTTGGCTACTTGGACCCAGAGTCAATCTGTCAGGCAAGGGGACTGGTGTCTATTTGCACGACGTTACGGCCAACATCGGTGCATATCAAGTTATCGATTTGAGAGAAGCAAATCTAAGTTATCAAAACATACCCGAGAAATGGTCCTACAGGTTGGATGGCGCGAACTTGAAAGGGGCGATTATAGGTTCTAGCCTTGCCTGGGGTTGCGATATAAAAGGCACGCCGCTTCAAATTCCTAAAAGATCAAAAATAGTTGGTGACTGCCTGTTTGGAACTGAGAGTGATTTTTCTGGTTATGATCTGAGCGGCATGAATTTGGACGGGGTTGATCTAACTGGAACCAAATTGTATGGTGCTAACATATCGGGCACTGAGCTCCGTGGTGCCAAAAATTTTTCATTAGTTCTTGCATCTAACTTGCAGGGTATTCCAAAATCACTACCGGTCGATTACCAATTACGATTTGGGTTTTTTCTCGGACCAGGATCCAACCTCAATGGAGCTAACCTCTCAGGAAAAAACTTAACCTCTATTAACTTCTTTGGTTGCAATATGGGTGGCTCGAAGTTAGATTCCACAAATTTAACGCAGGCTAATTTATCCTCATGCTTTCTCGCGGGATCTTCAATGACTAAAGCAAACGTGACGAAAGGCAATTTAGGGGGCTCAGACCTCACTAATGTGAACCTTACCGGTGCAACATTGACCGAAGCCAACATTGCATCCGCTAGTCTTGGCACAGCAAATTTAACGAACGTTGTAAGTGGAGGGCTAAGGGGAATACCGAAGTCCTTGCCAAAGAACTGGAGACTAGTGGGTGGCTATTTAGTGGGACCCAGTGCAAATCTTGTAAACGCAAAACTGTCTAAACTCAACCTCTCGAAAATCGACTTATCGAAAGCCGACCTCAAGGGGGCCGATCTAACAGGTTCAAATCTCTCTCTTTGTAACCTTCAGGGTGCCTCTTTAGTTGGAGCAAAGTTGGGTGGAGCAATCATGCTAAATGCCAAATTAGACTCGAGAAGTCATGGTATTCGTGTCACAGGTATTCCAAAGTCGCTCCCGAAGGGTTGGAAAGTAGTCGCTGGAGTTTTGAAAAAGTCCTGAGAAAACAAGCTAATGCAAGAACAGCCCTCAACTGAAGAAACCCCGGTCCTCGTGAGAAGGAACCGGGGTTCGTGCGCCCCCCGGGAATCGAACCCGGAACCCACTGATTAAGAGTCAGTTGCTCTGCCGATTGAGCTAGAGGCGCATTGCTTTTGGCAACGATTTTCAAGAATAGCAGTTATCTAGGTGCGTTACAAAGTTGCACTTGCCGTGGCTTTGATTAGATTAAAGCCATGACTGAACTAACTGTTGGCTCTAAAGCCCCCGCATTCAAACTAACTAACCAAGATGAGAAGCCTGTTTCACTGGCTGAGTTCAAGGGAAGCAGAGTAATTCTGTATTTCTACCCAGCTGCTTCAACCCCAGGTTGCACCAAGCAGGCCTGTGATTTCCAAGAGAACATGTCCGTTTTGAAGAAGGCTGGCTATGTGGTTCTAGGTGTTTCCCCTGACAATGCAGCCAAACTAACCAAATTCCGTAAGGCTGAGAACCTAAAGTTTGATCTACTCAGTGACCCAGACATGAAGGTAATCAAGGCTTATGGAGCTTTTGGTGAGAAGAGCATGTACGGGAAGGTTTATGAGGGTTTGATTAGATCTACCTTCGTTATTGACGAAAAGGGCAAGATTGAGCACGCCCTATACAACGTCAAGGCAACCGGGCACGTGGCCATGCTTCGTAAGGTTTTGGCTATTTAGATTCTGAAGTAGCTTTGACTACCTCAGAGCTAAACAGGGTAAATAAGACCGCTAGTGATGGCAGTGCTATAGCAAAGCCACCTAGCAGGCTTGCCTCAAAGGTTCCTAGAGCAATGGCTAGCTGAATCAGCTGCCAGAAGACTCCAGCGCTTCTAGCCCATCTTTTACCCTTGGTTATGGCCATACCTGCAAAGGTCAGCCAAACGCCTGCTGAGAGGGTTAGAACGACCAATGCGGAGTTAGTTAGCAAGGCTCCAGCCTGACTTGTGGTCATTCCCCAGACGATGGCTACGGTGGCAACAAAAAGGACTAGAGCTTCTAGAAAAAAGGCAACTGAAATAGCCCTTAGAGTGGTCTCAATTTTGAATTTGCCCATAGTTCCAAGCCTAAATGCCTATTTACAAACGACCCCTCGCTGTGGGAAAATTGTCTAGTCGCGGTCGCGAATAAACCAAGAAATCTTCCAAGATTTGCCTTTATTGTGATGCGCTTCCCCTGTTATTCGATCTAAGGAACATAAATATATGGAACTGCCATGGCTAACCGAAGCTCGCTGTAGAACAGAAGACCCTGAACTGTTCTTCCCAGTAGGTAACACAGGCCCAGCAGTAGACCAGATCGAACAAGCTAAAGCTATCTGCCGCGATTGCAAGGTAACAGCTAACTGCCTTGAGTACGCCATCAAAGAGAACCAGGACAACGGTGTTTGGGGCGGTCTAAGCGAAGACGAGCGTAAGTCACTAAAGCGTAAGTACGCTCGCGCACGTCGCTCAGCCTAAATAAGCGGTAATTCTAGAGAGACCGTAGTTCCACCGGTCTTATCCGATTTGAACTCGATCTTTCCTCTAAGTTCACCTTCAACCAGAGTCTTTACAATCTGAGTTCCAAGACCAGTCAGAACCTTACCTGGCTCTAAGCCAACTCCGTCATCTGAAACTGTGATGTATAGACGCTTGGACTTTCTAGAAGCATTAACAGTCACGTGCCCTGTTCTATTTGCTAAACCATGTTCGTAGGCGTTGGTCACAATCTCAGTTAGAACAACTGAAAGTGGCGTAGCCATTTCACTCGGCAGTCTTCCAAATTTTCCAATCCGGAGGTTGGTAACCCTAGCGTTGAAAGCCAGTGCCAACTCACTCACAAGAGCGATGATGCGATCAAAGACTTCATCAAAGTTCACATCCTGGGCAAGACCTTCAGAAAGTGAATCGTGAACAACAGCAATTGCTGCAACTCTTCGCTCTGCATCGCTAAGCGCTTCTAAAGTTTCCTCAGACTGACTTCTTCTTCCTTGAATACGAAGAAGGCTGGCTACAGTTTGTAGGTTGTTCTTCACACGGTGGTGAATCTCACGAATGGTTGCATCCTTGGTGATTAGCTCACGCTCTTGTCTTCTAAGTTCTGTCACATCACGACAGAGCAGAATCGCTCCAGTGTTTACAGAGTTCTCGTAAATAGGAACAGAACGCACTGAAAGAGCAGCGCCATTACCTTCGATGTCTGCTCGCCCAGCCAGTTTTCCTGAAACAACAATTGGAAGGTTCTCGTCAATGTTCACTCTGTTCTTGTTGATCTCTTTAGTGACTTCTAGAAGGCTTCTTCCTTCAAGTTCACCCGTAACACCAAGTTTCTGAAATGCTGACATTCCATTTGGTGATGAGAATACAACAGCACCATTTGCATCTAGGTGAAGTAATCCATCATTTACACGTGGTGCACCTCTCCTCGGTGCACTCTGTTTATTAAATTCTGGGTAACTACCGTCAACCACCATGTTCAGAAGTACATCTCCTAGAACGGTCAGGTTGATTCTCGTTTTGTTCGGGGCGGCAACTTCACCGAGGTTGGTGTGCTTTGTAACAACAGCGATAGGACTTGGTGTGATGTCAGTTCCAGTTTCAATGTTCAATCTTCTAAAGACTGGAACAGCACTAAGTCTTGCTGGCACACCTTGATACTTATCCGGCTCACCGTTATCTACGTTTTTACCAGTTTTGTATGCGGTGCTAACTAATGAAGCCCAAGACTTTTCAACTGGTTTACCAGTAATGTCTCGATAAAACACAGTTGCAGCACTTGAAGGTCTTGCGTGACCTGCAGCGATGAAGCCATTCTTGCCGTCAGGAATCCAAAGCACTAGGTCAGCAAAGCTAAGGTCTGCAATTACCTGCCAGTCTCCAGTCAGAGCGTGCAACCACTCAATATCGGCAGAGTGAGTCTGGCCGTATTGCTTCATCAGATCTGAAAGTGAGGACACTTAAGAAAGTTTAGCCAGCGCTTCCCCTGAGGCACTATCTAAGAGCAACTGTCTGGCTAGATCGCTGATTGCCTGCCTTGCTGGAGACGAGCGTTTGAGTAAAGCTAGCGGCAGACCATTGAGAAGTGCTCGATCAAAGTTGCCTGGCTCATCTGGGATGAAGGCATCGATTCTCGCTTGGGCAAGGGAAAGGTAGGTTTCTTGGAGTTCTGCTTTAGCCCTTGAACCAAGGGCACTAGTTCTAAACCTATTCACAACCAAATACGGATTAGTTCCCTGCACATTGCTATCAAAGTATTCTCTTGCAGCCAGAAACCGGTGTGCTGAAACAGGGTCCGAACCGGTCACCAGAACAACCTTGGAGCTTCTCTCTAGTACCTCAATTAGCAAGCTGTCACGCGATAGTTCCCCAACGAGAGGACTTGTCGATGGGTGATTGAGGTTTGACTGGAAGTTCGTTGCCTGCGGCAAATCAAGAACTACTTGATCGAACTCCCCCTTCAAGGTTGTCAGCATTTTGCTCACTCGCTCAACCGTTACCTCGCGCCACCTTGCAGGCGAACTAAGCCCTGACATGAACCTCAGTTCATGCCTGCCAACTTGGATTGCGACTGTGAGCCGTTGATACTCCTCAATACTCAACCTGTTCTGATCCGCAAGCCTTAGACAAGCAGAGAGACCAGCAGGAGTGTCGACCAGTCCCAGTGTCACCGCAAGTGAAGGAGCGAGAGTGTCGAGGTCGATTAGCAATACGCGCTGACCCAGTAGGGTCATCTC
>Ga0209598_10004530_pt1 | contig 10176 bp, 8 predicted proteins | sample M_140807_EF_Meta_FD_187317 | JGI IMG/M metagenome (GOLD analysis project Ga0209598, IMG submission 187317) | Freshwater microbial communities from Lake Montjoie, Canada to study carbon cycling - M_140807_EF_MetaG (SPAdes) (version 2) | ecosystem: Environmental > Aquatic > Freshwater > Lake... | reverse complement strand
TCGTGTTGCCAGGGTTCGTGTTGCCAGGACTCATGGGTCCAAGGCTCATGTTCTCCACCCGCTGGCTGCCTCCCGGGTCGAATGGACTGTCCCGCTGACCACGCTTGCAGCCAATGCGGCCGGTACGTTACGTAGTTCTCAAACAGACGCGCAATACGATTCGCAAGATCGTATTTTCGAATCGCATTGTTCTCACTCAGATAGCGATTCAGGGGTGCATGAACCGATACAAACTCGGGGTCCCCGAGTGCTCGATAGACGCGCCAGGTCAGGACCTCGGGTGCAAACGGCGACTCGCTCTGGATTTCAACGATCTGTCCAATCTGCCGCCAGATCCACTGCGCAAGATACGAAAAATTGACGTTCGCGCAGATGCCCTGACGCTCTGTTAGCGCCCACTGCAGATGGCGGGTGACCGCTGCGCTGGGGATGATGATTTCTTGTGCCGTGAACGGACCAGGGGTTTCCTGCGCGAGATGCTCAATCAGTGTCTCGCGTAGCTGCTCAAAGCGATTTGAAAAATGCAGATGCAGCATGGATGCGGTCTCTACCGCCTAAAGGGTCACGGTTCCGCGGGGTGTGTTCAGTTTGACCGTGATCACTGCAGGGTTTGAATCCGACTCGCCCGGGCCGGGGGGTTCAGGGCCCCCAGGTGGCGGCTGCGCGCGCGATGGCGATTCGATCTGGACGCCTTTCATCCGCAGTAGAGCCTGCACTCGTTCGGGTAAACCTTTGAGCCTCAGTGACTCAAGAGTGATGCCGCTATCGGGCATTGACTGGGCGGGATGCTGCCCGGACCATTGGATCAGTGTCGGCAGTGCCCCCTCACACTCGAGTTGCCCATCGCGACGCACCAGGATCTGCCAGGCCAGGACACCGGTGGGCGTTTCACGGCTGGCGCTGACGGGTTCGCCCGGTTGCAGTCCGAGGGTGATCAATCCCCAGCGATGCATATCCAGATTTGTGGTTCGTGCGACCACATGGATCAATCGGGGGCCCGAACGAAGTTGTGACTGCAACTCGGGTGCGTCGAGGCCGAACCAGCGCGGTCGGCTTGGCGCCGGTGCGGATGGATCGATTGCGATGATCTCGAGATAGGCGTTCGGAAACGCTGTCGTGGCGATTTTGAGCAATCGATTATGCGTGCTCATGAGGGGGTGTTTACCCCCGGGCCCGGGCGTGACGCCCAGCGTGGCCTCGCACCAGGCCACGCCCTCTTCGAGCGTGGCGCTGGCGATGACCAGGTGGTCTAGCTCAACACTCAATCGAGACCAGAACGTTCTGGATCATTTGATCATCATCCACTTGAAGGGCATGTAGTTGTCGGGCAACTGCACGAGGTCGATGTTCTTTGCGACCCCCCAAGCCAGTGCCTGCTGGTGCAGTGGCAGGTGAGCGATGTCATCGGTGTGCATTTGAAACGCCTCGCGAATCATTGCGTTGCGCTTGGCCTTGTCGGTTTCGGACTGGATTTTCAGGATCAGATCGTCCACCTTGGGATTGCAATACGCGCCAAGGTTGAACTGGCCAGCCCCCTTGTCATCCACACAGCGCATCAGCGCATTGAGCGCGTTGTGCGCATCATAGGTGGCTGGGGTCCAGCCAAGCATGTAGAAGCTCGTGTCACGCTTCAGAATCTTCGGAAAGTAGGTCCCTTTGGTTTCGGCCTGAAGATTGATCTTGACGTTGATACGAGCGAGGTTGGCAGCGACCGCCTGGCAGATCTCACCATCGTTGACATAACGATCGTTCGGGCAGTTCATGCTGACCTCAAAACCGTTGGCGTATCCGGCCTCTGCCATGAGTTTCTTGGCCCCCTCGAGGTCGAAGGGCATCCGTTTGTTGAGATCCGCAGTGAACCCCGTGATTCCGGGCGCAATCATCAGCCCGGTCGGTGTTGATGCCCCGCGCATCACCGTGCGTTTAATGGTCTCAATATCGATCGCCTGGTAAAACGCCTGACGAACCCGTTTGTCCTTGAACGGATTTTTGCCCTTCACGCTGGAATAGAGCAATTCATCGCGCTTTTGATCCATGCCAAGGAAGATCGTCCGCAGTTCGGGCCCTGCCATCACGCGCGCGTTGGGGCTGGCATTGATGCGGGCTGCGTCCTGGACCGGAACCGGTTCCATGATGTCGACTTGACCGCTCAGCAGTGCAGCGACCCGAGTGGCATCGTTACCGATCGGGGTATAGATCACTTCGGTGACATTGCCTTCGATCGTGCCCCAGTAGTTAGGATTAATCTTGAAGGTGGTCTTCACACCCGGTTGACGCTCGCCCACCATGTAGGGCCCAGTGCCGTTGCCCTTGAAAGAAGCCGTGTTTTCAATGCCTTTGCGGCGATCAACCGGAATCGTGGCGCGATTGGTTTCGCACCACTTCTTGTTCATGATGTAGAGCTTTTCGATCACATCCGGGAGGATCGGAAACGGGGCTTTGGTTTCAATTTCGATCGAGTAATCGCTGAGTTTGCGAACTTCTTGAATATCGTTCACGTAGCTCTTCATGTCCGAGCCTTCACCCGCAGCCCGCTTGAACGTGAACACGACGTCTTCAGCCGTAAACGTCTCGCCGTCCTGGAATTTGACGCCCTGACGCAACTCGAAACGCCAGACGTTGGGCGAGGTCTGGCGCCAGCTTGTGGCTAGGGCTGGGGCCAGGCTGAGGTCTTTGTTGCGCGTCACGAGCGACTCGTAAACGTTGCTCATCACGCTCAGTTGCAAGGATTCGTTGAGCGAATGTGGATCCATTGAAAGTGCATCGCCCTGATTGCCGATTCGCACCGTCTTCGCCTCAATCGCCCCAGCATTCAGAGCGAGGGTGGCCGCCAGGGTCAGGGCCTGGCTCAGCTTCAGTGAACGCGTGAGACGCGACAGAGTGGGAGTGGTGCGGCGGTCAGACGGGTGGCTCATCCGAAACTTCCTTGAATGATGATGCTAAAAATCAAATTATGCCGGTGAAATCAAGTTCTCGGGCGTGCAAGCCAGCGCCGGGCGCGCTCTACGATGGGTCGGTCAATCATTCTTCCGTCCAGCAGAATGGCGCCAATCCCCTGAGCCTGGGCACTCTGATCCGCTTCGATCACCCTCTGCGCCCAGGCGAGTTCAGCTGCCGACGGTGAAAACCCTTCATTGACGATCTGCACCTGATTGGGATGAATGCAGACGGTCCCGGTGAAGCCAATCGCCCGAGCCTGACGCACGGATTCCGCGTAGGTCTGAGGGTCGTTGGTCAGGGCGATGCTGGCGGCCAATCCCCAGCAGGGCAATTCAAACGCATGGGCGCACGTAATGACTTGCTGGGCTGGCCAGGTGAGTGCGCTCGGTGTTGGCGGGACGGCTAGCGACGCGCAATAATCTTCTGCTCCAAACCCCACCGCCGCCAGCTCGGAGTGGGCGCAAATTGAGGGGGCGGCAAGCACGCCGCGCGGGGTTTCGATTTGAATCGTCACCGGAACTGGCGAATGTGGTGCCGCCGCCCTCAGCGCCTGCGCAAGAGCCTCAACTTGATCTCGAGACTCCACTTTCGGCAACATCACCCCAGCCAGCAGTTCGAGCGGCTGATGCTTCAAATCCTCGCGCCACAACTCAGGCTCAGAATTGAGACGCAACAAAACGGTTGCCCCGCGTTCTGCCAACGATCGAATCGCGCTCGCTGCCAGTGGACGTGCGGCTTCCTTTTGTGCGAATGGGATGGCATCTTCGAGATCGACGATCAGAGCATCCGCGCCGCGAGTCGTGGCTTTTGGCAGTAGCGCAGTCGATGTGGCCGGGATGAACAGGAGTGAGCGCAGGGCTTGCAACGGGGAGGGAGGCTTCATGTTTGGATTTAGGTGGATTCCAGTGTGCCGCGTTGCTTCAGGCTCGCGATTTGTTCCGCAGTCGCGCCAAGTTCGTTCAGGAGTTCGACCCCGTGTTCGCCACGAACAGGTGCGCGCCGGCGCAGTTGGCCGGGTGTACCCGCGAGCTTTGGCGTGATTCCATGCATCAGTGTCTCTGCGCCCCCGCCGTCGTCCGGCACCCGGATATACGACCCACGGGCGGCAATATGCGCGTCGCCAAGCAGTTGCTCGGCATCGTAGACAGGACCGACCGTGACGCCATGGCGACGGAAGTGATCGAGGCACTCCGCTTGATCGAGCCCGGCGATGGTAGTCGCAATCAATTGCGTCAGCTCTTGATCATGGGCCAAACGGGCGGCATTCGTGTTGAAACGCGGTTCGTCGAAGAGTGATTCCTGGCCGATGGCCTGAAAGACCCGGCGCGCCATCGAATCAGTCGACCCTGACATTGAAACCCAGCGCCCGTCGCGACACTGAAAGGTGCCACGCGGTGAGGAGATCTTCTGGTCGGCTTCAGCGGCCAAGCCAGTGGCAGCAAAATGGGTCACGTCGGGCCCCATGATGGCCAGCATCGGTTCGAGCAGTGAGAGGTCGATCACCTGGCCCCGGCCGCCCCGTACCTCGACCTCGCGCAGTGCAGCCAGGGTCGCGTGGGCGCCCGTCAGGCCAGTCACCATGTCTGCCAGTGCCAGGTTGGGCAGGCGGGGCTCTCCGGTCGCCGCGCGATGCTTATGTGCAAATCCACTGAAGCCTTCGATCAGACTCCCGAATCCTGCGAGCTCACGATACGGTCCCGTCTGTCCCCAGCCCGAAAGCCGAACGATGATTAACCCCGGATGCGTCGCATGCAGTGCAGCCGGCGCCAACCCCATGGCCTCAAGCGTCCCAGGCCGAAAACTCTCTACCAGCACCTGAGCGGTTTCGATCAGTTTTTTTAACCATCCCATTGCTTCGGCGTCACGCAGGTCCAGGGCAAGACTGCGCTTATTGCGACCATAGACCCGCCACCAGCCATCGAAGCCTTCCGGGTGATCCGGATGGGCTTCGCGCCATTCGCGCAGCGTATCCCCGCGTCCAGGCGATTCGAGCTTGATCACGTCAGCACCGAAATCAGCCAGTTGCAGCGTCAGCATATTGCCCGCCACGAGTCTGGACAGATCGACGACTCGGACCCCCTGCAGAGGACCGCTGGGTTCGCTGTCGGGCGTGATGACGGGTAGGTCTTCGAAGTCCATAAGGAGCCTTATTTTAATCGGCCCAGTGTATCAATCCGCAAACTGGAGTCCGCGCTGGAAAAGCGATTGTTGATATCCTGCCGAATCGTCGATTACAAACCCTTCGGCTTCCGGTTAATCATGAAATTCGGTGTTCTGGTTGCGCTCGTCGTGTCTCTGCTTGCGACTGCCGCTCAGGCCGAGCCGGCGGTGATCTTCGATATGGGCGGGAAGTTCGACAAGTCCTTTAACGAGGCAGCGTATCTCGGCATGGAGCGCTGGAAAAAGGAGGCGGGCAAGTCTTACCTTGAGTTCGAGATTTCGAACGAAGCCCAGCGCGAACAGGCGATGCGACGCATGGCCGAGAAGGGTGCCTCACCCGTGATTGGTGTTGGGTTTGGTCAAACCTCGACCATGGAACGCGTGGCCCGCGAATATCCCAAGCTCCAGTTTGGGATCATCGATTCGGTCGTTTCATTGCCGAATGTCGAGTCGGTTATTTTTCGGGACGAGGAGGGGAGTTTCCTCGTCGGTATGCTGGCCGCCATGGCGAGCAAATCGGGCAAGGTGGGGTTTATCGGCGGGATGGATATTCCGCTGATCCGCAAGTTCCAATGTGGCTATGAGCAAGGCGCCCGATTTGCTAATGCGAAGGTTGATGTCACTTCTAATATGACGGGTACCACGCCGGCGGCCTGGAACGACCCCGCCCGCGGCGGCGAAATTGCCCGGGCTCAGTTCGGTAAAGGGGTGGATGTCGTGTTCTCCGCCGCTGGTGGAACGGGTCTCGGGGTCTATCAGGCCGCTAAAGATGCGGGCAAGCTGGCGATCGGTGTAGATACCAATCAGAACCATCTACACCCTGGAACAATGCTGACTTCGATGGTGAAGCGGGTCGATGTCGCCGTCTACAACCTCGCCCGTCAAACCCATCCCGGGGTCACGACGCTTGGCCTCAAGGAGGGTGGACTCGACTATGCGCTTGATCAGTACAACGAAAAACTGATCACTCCAGAGATGAGGCGCCGGGTTGATGATGCAAAGGCGCAGATCGTGGCCGGCAAGATCAAGGTGGTGGACTTCATGGTGGGCAATCGCTGCAAGCCCTAGCCCTGAGGTCTGACTTCGTGCACCAGGCGGTTTCAGCCGTTCAACTGCGTTCGATTTCAAAGCGGTTTGGTGCCATCCATGCCAATCGCGAGGTCACCCTTTCGGTAACCGCGGGTTCCATTCACGGTCTTGTTGGCGAGAATGGGGCTGGTAAGAGCACGCTGATGGCGATCCTCTATGGATTGGTGCAGGCCGATCGCGGGACGATCGCTATCCACGGCAAGACGGTCGCCATCAACAACTCGCGGACCGCGATCGCCCTGGGAATCGGGATGGTGCATCAGCACTTTCTGCTGATTGACTCGATGTCGGCGCTCGACAATGTCTTGTTGGGAGCAGAGCCCCACTGGCGTCTGCAGCGGTCACGCGCAATCGTGCTTGAGCAACTCAAGGTCTTGATCCAGCAGACCGGACTTGAGGTCGATCTGATGCGCCCCGTCGGCGAATTGACGGTTGGGGCACGACAGCGTCTGGAAATTCTGAAGGCGCTGTTACGTGGCGCGAGCGTTCTGATTCTTGACGAACCGACTGCCGTGCTGACGCCCAGCGAAGCCGAGCAGCTTTTCGTCACGCTGAGGCAACTCCGGGCCCGTGGGACGACCATCCTGGTAATTACCCACAAGCTCAAAGAAGTCATGGCACTGTGCGACGCAGTGACGGTCCTGCGCGCGGGCCAAGTCGTCTTTGACGGTCCGATCGCGCAGTGCAGCCTCGATCAGTTGGCGCAGGCCATGGTGGGGCGTCGGGTTCAGCTTCAGCGTCCCGATGTGTTGAGGACAACGCGCAAAGGGTCCGTCTCGCTGGCGGTGCGCGACTTGTCCTGGCGAGACCCCCAGGGCACGCAAAGGGTTTCGGGTGTGACCTTCGATTTGTACGCGGGCGAGATTGTCGGCATTGCCGGGGTGGCTGGTAACGGCCAAAGCGAGTTGCTTGCGCTCCTGTCTGGCATGCTCAAACCCCAGAGTGGACAGGTCGACTTTCGTGGAACCATCTGGAACAGTGCACGGTGGCTTGATCCCACGACAGCCCGGCGCTTGGGCTTGGCTCACGTCCCCGAGGACCGCCATCGCTTTGGCGTGGTCTTGCCCTTGCCACTCTGGGAGTCGGCTTTGTTGGGCTATCAGCGAAGCCGTCGCTTTGCCACAGCGTGGGGGTGGGTGCGTCGTCGTGCGGCACGCTCTGCCGCCCAGGTGATGCTCGAGCGCTACGATGTGCGACCCGCTCAACTTGATCTGCAAACATCGACCTTGTCCGGCGGAAATCAACAGAAGCTCATCCTGGCCCGCGAGGCACTCGCCCCAGAGCATGTGCCCGAGGTGTTGTTAGTTGGGCAACCCACCCGCGGGGTCGACATTGGTGCGATCGAACTCATTTATGACCGTCTGCGCGCGATGCGGGATGGCGGCACAGCGGTACTGTTGGTTTCAAGCGAACTGGACGAGATCCTGGCGCTGGCTGATCGGGTGCTCGTGATGAACCAGGGCGTCATTGTTGGCGAACTGGCAAATGAAGACTGCAGCGAGGCCGCCCTTGGCCGCCTGATGGCGGGTGTGTCGTCCCGAACGCAAGTTGGCGTGGAGGCCGCGCTTTGAGTCGACCGGTCGAGTTGCCGCGGTGGATCGAATTGGGGCTAATGCCCCTCGTAAACCTCGCTCTCGCGCTCGCGGTCTGCTCCGCGGTGCTTGCAGTCGTTGGTCTGCCACCGCAGCAGGTGTTCACGATGCTCCTTAAGGGGGCGTTCGGCAGTGCGGCCGGTTGGAGCTACACGCTCTTCTACGCCACGACGTTTGTTTTTACGGGCCTGGCAGTCGCGGTTGCCTTTCACGGGGGCTTGTTCAATGTGGGGGGTGAAGGTCAGGCCATGATCGGAGGTCTGGGTTGCGCGCTCATTGCCTTGTCTGTGGGTGAGCAATTAGCGACCGATCTGGCCGCCATTGTTGTGTTGCCGATGATGGTCGTGGCTGCGATGCTTGGCGGGGCACTGTGGGCCGCAGTGCCAGCCGTATTGCTGGCGTGGCGAGGTAGTCATCTCGTGATTACGACCATCATGTTCAACTTTGTCGCATCGTCTTTGCTGGCTGGCTTGCTGGTAGGTCCCTTGAAGGCACCGGGCAGCATGATGGTTGAGACTGTCGCGTTTCCACTCTCGGCGCGGATGCCCGGGATGCATCAAATGTTGCAACGATTCGGGGTGGATTGGCCGCGTACGCCGCTTAACCTGACTCTCCTGATTGCTCTGGCGGCTGCAATCGCGGTGGGGCTGTATCTGACGCGCTCCCGGTTGGGCTACGAATTACGAACGGTCGGTTTTTCAAGCGACGCAGCCCGCTACGCTGGCATTCAGCCTGATCGACATCGGGTCATGAGCTTGCTGATTGCGGGAGCGCTGGCTGGTTTGGTTGGGATTAACGAGCTTGCCGGGGCCCAGCATCGCTTACTGCTGGATTTCGTGTTGGGCGCTGGTTTTACGGGGATTGCGGTTTCGTTGATCGGACGCAACCATCCCCTCGGGATCGTATTGGCGTCGATCCTTTTCGGTGGTTTGTATCAGGGTGGTGCCGAACTGGCATTTGAGTTGCCCGGCTTTAGTCGCGACATGGTGACGACGCTTCAGGGCTTGATCGTTTTATTTTCTGGCGCTATGGCGATGGTGTCAGCGCCTCTGCTGGGCTGGATTCTCAACCGAGTTGGGAGCCGCGATGGATGACGCGCAGTGGCTGAGCCTTTTAGTATCGACCTTCAGGGTTTCGGCGCCCTTGGTGTTTTGCGCACTCGCAGGCCTGCTCAGTGAGCGGGCCGGCGTGATCGACCTGGGGCTCGAGGGCAAGATGTTGTTGTCCGCTTTTGCAGCGGGTGCGGCAGGCGCCTTCACCGGGTCGCTCACGGCTGCGCTTGGCGCTGCCTTGCTCGTTGGATTCGCATTGTCGATGCTCCATGGCTTTGCCTGTGTCACACACCGAGGAGACCAGGTCGTGCTCGGTATTGCATTGACCATGACGGCGGCAGGATTGTCCGTTGTTCTTGCAGTGGCCTGGTTCGGACAAGGCGGGCAGACGCCGCCATTGCCCAACACGCTGCGCTTCTTACCCCTGTGGTTTGGCCAGAATTTCTTGGTCTATCTGGCGCTTGGATTGGTTCCTGTCATTTGGTTTTTTCTGTTTCGAACAACGATTGGTCTGCGCTTGCGCGCAACGGGCGAGAACCCTGCCATGGTCGAGGCTGCGGGGCTTTCCGTGACGCTGCTGCGGTATGGCGCACTGGCTATTAACGGATTGTTGTGCGGGTTGGCCGGGAGCTATCTCGTACTGGCCCAAGGGGCCAATTTCTCGCCGCATATGACGGCGGGGCGGGGCTACATGGCATTGGCCGCGATGATTTTTGGCAAGTGGCACCCAGTCGGTGCGCTTGGTGCCTGTCTGCTTTTCGGGTTTCTCGATGCCGCAGCCATCCGTCTGCAGGGGGTGTCCGTTTCGCTTCCTGGGCTCGCTGACCCACTAAGCGTCGTCGAGATTCCAGTTCAGGCGATACAGGCCCTGCCTTACTTGATGACGGTAATCTTACTGGCAGGGTTTGTGGGCCATGCCCGAGCGCCAGCCGCCCTCGGAATTCCTAAATGATCGAACCCCAAACGATCGAACCCTAAATGATTGAACCAACGCCCGCCCAAATGGATGAGTTGGTTGCGGCAGCCAGGGCTGCGAGGGATCGCGCCTACGCCCCCTATTCAGGCTTCGCCGTTGGCGCTGCCCTGCTGGATGAGCACGGCCGAATTCATGCGGGGTGCAATGTTGAGAATGCGGCCTATCCACAGAGTCAGTGCGCAGAGGCCTCCGCGGTCGGCAACCTCATCGTTGCGGGCAGCCGACGAATCACCGCAGTCGTCGTCGTGGGAGTTGCGCCAGAGCCTCTGACACCTTGTGGCGGTTGTCGGCAAAGGCTTCGCGAATTTGCAACTGGCGAAACCCCAGTCTGGAGCGCAGATCCGGATCGGATCCGCGCCCAGTTCAC
>Ga0209598_10004525_pt1 | contig 10183 bp, 7 predicted proteins | sample M_140807_EF_Meta_FD_187317 | JGI IMG/M metagenome (GOLD analysis project Ga0209598, IMG submission 187317) | Freshwater microbial communities from Lake Montjoie, Canada to study carbon cycling - M_140807_EF_MetaG (SPAdes) (version 2) | ecosystem: Environmental > Aquatic > Freshwater > Lake... | reverse complement strand
TTCTTGCCGAGGCCTGCCGGGTAACCGGCGTGGACGTCCCGTGGCACATTGTCACCAACAGGCACGACGTCGTCTCGGCCGACGACAGCGACGACCGGGCATCACTATTAGATATGAGTAATGTCGCGCCTGCGGCATGGCAGTGGGGCAGGTTATCTGCAGAACACGGTCAGGCATCCCTGGACTACTTTGACAAGGCGTTGGAACTTGTGGATGACGGGACGGTCTCAGGAGTCGTCACTGCGCCAATCAACAAGGAGGCCACCTCCCTTGCAGGATGCAAGGACCTCGGGCACATGGAACTTCTGGCCCGGGCCTATGCCGTCCGAGACCACGCGACGATGCTCGTGAGTGGTCGGCTCCGGTGCGTACACGTTTCCACCCACTACTCTCTCAGGGATTCATTGGACCGAATCACGCGTGCCCGGGTTCTCCAGCGACTCGTGACGACGGACGAGGCGTTCCGCAGGTGGGGTCTCACTTCACCGCGACTTGCGGTCGCTGCTGTAAATCCCCATGGTGGCGAAGGTGGCCTGCTTGGTCGGGAGGAAATCGAGGAACTCGCGCCGGCAGTCGCGGATGCCCGTGCCCTGGGGATCGACGCGCACGGACCGCTCCCGGCAGACTCCGTGTTCGTGGCTGCAATGCGGGGCGAGTACGACGCGGTAGTCGCGATGTTCCATGATCAGGGGCACATCCCAGTCAAGGTTCACGGGTTTGAGGAAAGCGTGAGTGTGGCCCTGGGGCTGCCGATTGTCCGAACGTCCGTAGATCACGGAACTGCGTTTGGAATCGCAGGCACTGGTGTGGCCGACGCCCGTTCAATGGCCGAGGCCATCAGAGTTGCCGGCAAGATTTGTGCCGGAACGTGGCTACAATCCCGGTAGGCGGTCATTTCCGCAGCGTCCGTGGGGACTGTTGAGTGTTCGCCACGGAACGTCGATCAGCGCGCCGCGGAGATGTGGCCAGCGACTAAGAAGCCAAACCTCCCCGCTTTCAGTGCCCCGAGTTTCAACCGGCCGCGGTCGTGACTTCCTGACCAGCAAATTGGGCGTGATAGAGCGCGTGATAGGCCCCGCGGGTGGCCAGAAGTCCTTCGTGGGTGCCTCGTTCGACAATTCGCCCGTGATCAAGCACGAGTATCTGGTCCGCATGCCGTACCGTCGAGAGGCGGTGAGCGATCACGAACGTCGTGCGTCCGCGCATGACCCGTTCAAGAGCAGCCTGGATCAGGACTTCCGTCTCGGTGTCCACGTCAGAGGTTGCCTCATCGAGGATGAGGACGCGGGGGTTCTTCAGGATTGCCCGGGCCAGTGAAATCCGTTGCCTCTGCCCGCGCGAGATGAGTACCCCGCCATCGCCACACCACGCGTCGTAGCCCTTTGGAAGCAGACGAATGAACTCGTCGGCGTGCGCCTCTCGCGCGGCTTCTTCGACTTCCTCATCAGTCGCGTCCAGGCGCCCATACCGGATGTTGTCTCGCATTGTCGCCCCGAACAGGAATGTCTCCTGGATGACCACCGCGAGTTGTGCCCGCAGGCTTGCGAGTGAGAGATCGCGGATGTCGTGGCCGTCGAGCGTAATGCGTCCGCCTTGCGGGTCGTAGAAGCGAGGCAACAGGTTTACGAACGTGGTTTTTCCGGATCCGGTGTGACCGACGAGCGCGATGACCTGGCCTGGTGCCACGTCAACATTTGCGTCGATGAGGACCGGCTTTCCGGGTTCGTATTCGAAGGTCACCCCTTCCATGCGCACGGCACCCTCGGCGCGAACGAGTTCGACTGCCCCGGGCCGGTCAGCTACGTCTGGAACCTCGTCGAGGTACTCGAAGATGCGTTCGGCAGCTGCGAGGGCTTGCTGCAGGGTGTTGTTGACGCGGATCAAGTCCTCAACTGGCTGGTAGAACTGGATGAGGTAGCTGTTGAACGCCACCAGTGCGCCTACCGTCATCGAGTGATCGAAAATGTAGTAGGTGCCAATGCCAAGGACCCCGGCAGTACCCGCCGCGGAGATCATCTGGATTGCCGGTGTCGCCACGGCCTGCACCGACGCGGTGGACATGTTGGCGTCCAGATTGCCACGGTTCTCGGAACTGAACCGTTGCCTCTGGCGGCCTTCTTGCGCGAATGCCTTGGCGACGCGCATGCCGGAAATGTTTTCCGAGAGGACGTTGTTTACGTCAGCGGCCTTTTCCTGCACGCGCAGGTACCGGTCACGCAGCTTGTTCGCCGAATACTGGCTTGCACCGACGAGGATTGGCACGGTCAGGAAGACAAGCAACGCCAGTTTCCATTGAAGAGCGAGCATGATCACGCCGAACGCGAACATGTTCAGCAGCCCGACAAACGCCATGATGGTGCCGCCGTTGATCGCCTGCTGCATCGCCTGGATGTCATTGGTGATGCGCGAGATGATTTCGCCAGTCGAGTTCCGTTCGTAGAACCGTAGCGACAGGCGTTCAATATGCTCAAACAGGTTCCGGGTTACCCGGTAGACCAGTTGCTGCGACGCGAACGAGATGTAATAGCGCTGGCCGTATCCGAATACGTACCGGAGCGCTTGGATGATGAGCAACGCGATCCCAATCCAGACCAGACCATTGACGTCTCGCTCGGGAATTGTGGTGTCGATGATGTGCTTGAACGCCCATGGCATGGTCATCTGGAGAGCAGACATGCTGATAAGGCAGAACAGCGCCATGAATAGGTGGTAGTTGTAATCCTTGATCATGGAAAGGAGGCGGACGGTCAGCTTCCAGGGGCTTGACTGGAGTTCCACCTTCGGGCCCATTCCGGACCACATGTCGGCGCGTCCGCGGGCCATCGCGCCAGGCCCCATTGGGCGTCCGGACATCATCGCCTTGTCTCCTGCTTCGGGGCTTCTAGATCCCGTGTTGCGTCATTCAGGAAAGTGGTCTTCATCGCTGTGCCACCGGGGTCGCGGGCCCAGCCGATGCCGATGCCTCGGTTGCCAGCTGAAACTGGATGTCGGCCAGGTGGGCGTAGAGCGGACTGCTTCTTAGCAGTTCTGCGTGCGTGCCACGGGCGGTGATCCGACCGGCCTCCATGACGGCAATCTGGTGGGCGCGCTGAACGGTGGACAGGCGGTGGGCAATCACGATTGTGGTCCGGCCCTCCATGAGCGAATCGAGTGCCTGACGGATCAGGTAGTCGGTCTGGTTGTCGACCGAACTCGTTGCCTCATCCAGAATCAGGATGCGTGGGTCGACGAGGATTGCCCGCGCAATCGCCAGTCGCTGCCTTTGACCACCCGATAGTCTGGTGCCACGTTCGCCGATTTCGGTGTCGTACCCGTTCGGCATCTCGGAAATGAATGGGTGGGCATTCGCAGCACGCGCGGCGGCTTCGATTTCTTCAATTGACGCGTCGGCACGTCCGTACGCAATGTTCTCGCGGATTGACGCATTAAAGAGGAAGGTCTCTTGCATGACCATGCCCATCTGGGCCCGAAGTGCCTCGACCTGGATGTCCCGGACGTCATGCCCGTCAATCTGCACCGTCCCGGTTGTCGGGTCGTAGAACCGCGGTATCAGGTTCACGAGGGTGGTCTTGCCGCTCCCAGAGGGCCCGACCAATGCAAGTGTCTTCCCCGGGGGAACGTCGATGCTGATATCGCGCAGGAGCGGCGCACCCTTCCCGTAGGCGAAGGACACGTTTTCCATCGTGACTGAGCCGCTTACGTGTTCGAGGCGCACCGCACCGGGACGGTCCATCACGTCCAAAGGCGTGTCCAGAATTTCGAAGATGCGTTCGCCAGAAGCCAAAGCATTCAGCGCCATCTGGTTAATGAAGACCAGGAACCGCACCGGTGCGAACATCGTGAGGACATACGCGTAGAAGGCCGACAAGTCACCGATCGTGAGGTGGCCTTCCATGACACGCAGTCCGCCGACGGTGATGATGATGATCGCCGAGAGGTAGGTAGCGAACTCTTGCCCGGGTCCGGTTACGCCGAACACGCGCCAGGACTGCAGCGCGACTGACCGCATTTCCTCATTGACTGCGTTGAAGCGGTCGGCCTCGAACTGTTCGCGTCCATAGGCTTTCACCAATTTTATGCCGGCAACATTCTCCTGAATTACCACATTCAAGGAGGCCTGCAGTTCCTGGCGCTTCCGGAAGAGTGGCCAGACTTTCACGGAGTACTTCTGGAACCAGAGGATCAACGGGACGACCACGAGAGAGATGAGGGTCAAATGCCAGTCGAGCCAGAACATGACCGCCAGGTTTGCAGCGATGGTGATGAAGGTGGTGACGAGGCGTGACAAACCTTGCGTGAGGAAGAACTGGACCTGTGAGACGTCGTTGGTGACGCGTGACATGAGCTGGCCAGTCTGGTTTGCGTCATAGAAGCTCATCGACTGGCTCTGCAAGTGGTCGTAGAGGGCTCCCCGAACGTCGAAGATGACTCGCTGCCCGACCCACTGCTCCAGATAGAGCTGCACCGCTCCGAGCAAATTAAGACCGCCGGACACCGCGATCATTCCGATCAGGTAGACGCCGACCAAGGTCAGGCTTTCCTTGGGGATTGCGTCATCAATGATGAGCTTCGTCATCCATGCCGGTCCGAGCTTGAGGATGGTGATGGCGAAGATCAGCACCATTGTCACCAAGGTGCCCCACCAGTACGGGCGGACGAACCGGAGGAGGCGGGTGAGGGTATTCATTCGGCTACGTTCCTTGTTGTCGGGCTGCCAGTCACTTTGGTTTCATTGGGGAGGCTGTGGAGTTCGCCTTCAGCCTCAAGGAGCTGGACCAAGGTCGACAAACCACGTGCGATCTCATCCTGTTGGTCAGCAGTGCCACGCGCCAGTGCGTCGGCGAGTACGGCGCGACGTGCCTCCCACGGTCGGTCGACGATGTCGCGACCCTCTGGGGTCAAGGCGGTGCGTACGACGCGTCGGTCGTTCTGACACGTCGTGCGCGTTACGAGGCCCGCTCGCACAAGCCGGTCAACAGTCTCGGTCGCACTGGGCTGGCTGATCCGCATCGCTTCCGCAACACTGCCGACTGGCATGGGTTCACTGCGGCCTAGCAGGAATAGGACCCTCAACTGGGGCATCGTCAGTCCGGAGGCCCAGTCGGCGGGATCAGCGGCGCGGAGGGCGCGTCCAACACGCCGGTAGTGCACGACGATTTCATCGATCATGGATGGATCGGTAATCGTCGTGCGGTTGCTTGCATCCCCATCACCGACCAAGTGGTGCTGAGGCGATGACTGATGGATGTCTTTGGGGGTCACGAGGTCTCCAGAACGAACCCGATGGTTCAGTTCGGCGAGGCGTTCGCATCAACGACGCCCGCCAAATGATAGGTCTGACCTTACTGATTGGTCAAGCCGATGGAAAAACCGGTGCGTTTTCCCTGTCAGGTCGCGCGGATCGCATGACATTCCTGCAGGACGGCACTCCAACGATGGCGATGGTCCAGCCCTTGGTCATCGTCCGGAGCGTAGACGGGCGTGAACCCTAGCGCGAGATAGGAGCGTATGGCGGGAATGCGGGCATCATCTGTCTCAAGCATCGCGTCAGTGTCGCCTCGACTGGCCATCGCCTTCAGGACCGCCAAAGACACGGCGCGTCCGAGACCCCTTCCTCGATATGCGGGCAGGGCCCCAACCATGTGGAGGTAGCCACGGGTTGGATGGTTCGCGGTCGCCGCACGCCACATCGTTGCGGATGCGACCGGGACCTGGCGCGGGGTTGTCATGTCGCACACGAGAAAGCACCCGGACGGAGTGAACTCATCCCTGTCGACGAACTTTTCACTTACCCGGTGGACCAACCAACCGCCGGACGTGTGGATGCCTCCCTGACTGTCCATGATGGCGCCCCACGCCACTTCGTCACCGTCTTGCCATGTCCTCAGGAGAAACCCGTGTGGCATATCTATTTCTGGAAGGTGATTGAGGTGAGGACGCAGCATCTGGAGTTGGCGTTCGCGAACCGGGATCCCCGGTGTAGGTTGATCGTGAGTATTGTCAACCACGTTCGTCTAGTCTTTCAGCGATCACGTTTCAGCACTATTCGCTAGGTCACGCGTGTCAGAGGACGGGAACCTGCATTGGCATCCCTCCGGCTGCAATGGATGCCTCTGAAACCAGTCCGGGAACCGTGAATGCCAGCGCGCGGTCGATACCGATCGGCACGGGAATCCCCTTGAGGATTGCATCGGCGAAGGTGTGCGCAACCCAGAAGTCACCTCCACCATGTCCCGCCGAGGTGGCGGCTTGGGCCAGTGGACCAGTCATCCAAGCGGGAAGTGCATCCTCGTAGTCCCAAAGCGAACCCCACCGGCGAGAACCCTTCGGATCGGGCGCGTTTTCACCAAACCACACCACCGGGTTCGGCGCGCTGCCACGGGCAGCTTCATAGACCCCAAGGGTCCCCTGGGCCTGGTACCACGAAGCGCTCTCGGGTCGGTTACTCATCATGTCAAGACGAATACGGACGAGCCCACCGTTCGCGAGGTTGCAGATCATCAGGCAACTATCGTCGTGGGGCAGGTCAGGGTCAGTCCACACCCCGGTGCCGTGGCAGGCCACTGTCTCCACGCGCGAGTCCGGTCCGAACCAATCGAGCACCGGACCGAGGCTGTGGGTTGCGTAGGTTGCTCCACGCTTGCCAACTTGCCATGTCGCACGCCACGTCGGTGTTCCATCTGCGTTTCTATGAAGATGTTTGACATCGTGCAGGTACTCGCCCTCGGCGTAATAGAGGCGACCGAACCGGCCCGAAGACGCAAGGGCACGGACGAGTACAAGTTCGCGGCGGAAGCAGGCGTTTTCAGCAAGCATGTATTGCACGCCGGATAAGGCTGCACGCCGGGCGGTGGACGCAAGGACGCGGCACTCGTCGATGCTAACGGCAGCCGTCACCTCGCAAAGCACATGAATGCCCAAGCCGAGGGCGATGATGCTCTGCTCGGCGTGCAGGTCCATCGGCGTGCCAATAGCGACTGCATCCGGTCGTGCATCGGCAAGCATCCGCCCGTAGTCGGAATATCTGGACTCAGCACTCACTCCGGCCCGGGTCCCCAAGGCGTCCCGGGCAGACGCGTCACGATCGCAAACCGCCACTATTCGCACGCCAGGGGTCGCTGAGAAACCGGCGATGAACGCGCCCGCACGTTTCCCTACGAGTGCCACGCCAAGTGTCTCGCGCATTCCTGCCTCCCGCCCGCCCGTGTGAAAGACACGATATACCCCCGGAGCTTGCATTTGCCGTGGGTTGCGGCTCCGTCCGGGGGTTTGACGCGCTACGATGGCGCCCACCCGCAGGGACGCTTCGGCGTCTCGTCCCAGATGCAGAGAGGCGGTAGTGTGTTGATGAGTGATCAGACTTCGGGGCGGACTGGATCAGCCTTCACGCCTGCCCCCGGTGCCGGGTTCGTCCCGGGTGGCGTTGGGCGGATGCAGGAGGCCCTGATCGGGGCTGACTACCGGCGGACCGCCGGGATGTTCACCGGTTTGATCCGGGATGGGCAATCGATGCCGGAGCTTGTCCGGCATGCCCTGAACGTCGCTGCTCCCTACTTGACGGTCCCCTCACACGTGATGGTTGCCGAGAACGGCGAGTACAGCAACGTCAACTACGATCACTGCGTCCTTGGCCTGCGCGCCTCGCGTCGTTTGCTGCCGTATTTGCCTTCCGGACACCGGCAACTCGCTATGGCGCAGGCCGTCTGGTACATGCCGCAGGGTCTCGACGTCTGGGATCAGTTACTTTGCGAGTTTCCGGGCCACTATGCGCGTGACGACAAGAAATGTGGCTTGCGCCCTGGCGGCACCGATGAGAACGGTTCTGACAGATTTGACGGTCCCGCGTGGAACGCACCCAAGGCGTGGTTCGACACCGATCATGAACCTGATCGCGCGGGAACATCGGCTGACCGGCTGCGTCGACTGCAGGAGCGCATCCTCGAGGGGGACCGTCATGGTGCGTATCGCGTTTCGCTAGGGTTGCGACGCGAAGCCGATCCTGTGGTCCGGCGCCAACTTGAAGCTCAGCTACTTTTCTGCGGGATCATCGACCTGCAAGACACCTTGCAGACCCGCAAATTGCAGAACATCGGGCACAAGGCGCTTCGTGCCCGCGCCGCGGTTGACCTTACAAGTTTGATTGGATGGGATCACGCTGATCCTCTCTACTACTGTGTCGTGCCGGACCTCGCCTGCTTTCCACGCCTGTATCCACTCTTTGACATGACCACGGTCACTCTTACAAACCGGTTCAAGGGAGACCAATGGTCCCTGAAAGCCCGGAACGTTGGCCATCTGGATGACGTAAACCGTGACCGCCTGACCGCAGCCATGCTCCACGGCAAGCTTGCAGACGTCACCGAGGTGATTACCGATTTGCTCGCTGATGGGATCAGGGTGATCGAGATTTCCGACGCGATCATCGCGGCGTTTTGCCGCCACCTTGTTGACGAGGCTTGGTCGTCCAAGTCCTTTTTCCAGATCGGCCACGCATTTGACTACAGCAATGTGGTGAGTTTCTGGCTGCGCGGATATGACCATCCCCATCAGGCGAAAGCTCCCTACTTCCAGGCTGCCTTCATAAATGACTGCATTCAGATGAACAAGTTCTTCCCGCCCGATCCCGGAAGCCCCCTCTGGGTTGGTGATCCGCGTGAGCATCGCGTATGGGCGGACCGACTCCCGCTATCCGAATGCCTTGCGCAGCTTCTCGCGGCGACCGAGACACTCGATTACCCGCATGCCGGGGCGTGCGTCGAAAGTTACCTAACGCGGACCCGGGAACGGACCAAGCTGCTTCGCACTCTCGTCCTTGCCTCATCAAAGATGCAGAACGACCCTCACCAGCAACGACATGCTGCATCAATGGTTGAGGAATGGGAGCTGACAACCGCTGGGGACAGTGCACGTGACACGATGCTTCGCGCGTGGGTGAAGTACGTCGCCGGGGGCGCGAAACGCACGACGGACCTGGAATGTGTCCGCATGTTCGAGGCCAGCCTCGGACTGAATTCGTCGGTAATCCATACTCCCGTCCATCTGCAGGCCGACCGCGGAGTCATGGGGTTGACGCTTGCAAAGCCAGTGGAAATGCCGTGAGCACTGTGACACGGGACACTCTTGCCGCCCTGCCAACGGACGCTTTGGGAGTGGTCGGTATGATCGCGAACTTACAAGTGGCCGTTATGGCTCAGGAGGAGCTGGAATGAAGCGCATCGGGGTTGTAGGGTTTGGACGCCGACTGCAGCACATGGTGAAAGTTGTTCAGCGTAACGACCCGGATGTCGTAGTCACCGCCATTGTTGACCCGGCTTTCGACGCCCGTCGTGCCGAATTTCCAGATGTGCTTGGGTCGGCGACTTCGTATTCCGGCATTGAACAGATGCTTCACGCCGGGAACCTTGACGGCGTCATGGTTGGTACGAGATGCGATCTCCACACCCCGGTCGCCGTTGAGGTGCTTGCGAGCAACCTTCCACTTTTCTTGGAGAAGCCAGTAGCTATCGACTGGGACCAACTTCATCGCCTGAGCGAAGCATTTTCAGCAAGCAAAAGCCCGACGGTGGTTGGGTTCCCGTTGCGGGTTTCGCCTCTTTGCGAACTCGCCGCCCGCATTGTGCGCAGCGGCACGCTTGGGACCCTTGCCCAGTTGCAAGCGGTGAACAATGTTCCGGCGTACTCCATTGGCTACTACATGGGCTGGATGCGTGACGAAGCCCAGACCGGTGGCCTGTGGATGCAAAAGGCGACCCACGACTTTGACTACTTGCTTTCGCTGCTTGGCGACGGTGAACTCGCCGGACAACCGACCCGGGTGATTGCCATGGAATCCAAACAGGTATTTCGGGGTGATCGGCCCGCCGGATTGCACTGTCGTGAATGCGACATCCGTCATGAATGCGTGGAAAGTCCGTATTTGCCGGGAAGCGCGCGGGCGCGTCAGACTGGCCGTGAAGCTGCAAGCCTGCAATGTGCCTTCGCGGTCGACACCGGAAACCACGACAGCGCAAGTGCGCTGATCCAGTTCGAGTCTGGTCTCCACGTGAACTACACCCAGAACTTTGTGACCCGCCGCGGTGCCGCCGCCCGGGGAGCGACGGTTATCGGGCATGCCGCCACGTTGTCGTTCGATTGGTATCGCGACGAGGTGGTTGTGCATCACCATCACGAGGCACGCGTTGAG
>Ga0209598_10004524_pt1 | contig 10185 bp, 7 predicted proteins | sample M_140807_EF_Meta_FD_187317 | JGI IMG/M metagenome (GOLD analysis project Ga0209598, IMG submission 187317) | Freshwater microbial communities from Lake Montjoie, Canada to study carbon cycling - M_140807_EF_MetaG (SPAdes) (version 2) | ecosystem: Environmental > Aquatic > Freshwater > Lake... | reverse complement strand
CCAGCGTATCCTGAAGCAATGATGTTGCATGGCTGTCGGTCTTGAGCATCCGGCTTAGCCTTCGCGGCGTTTCAAAACGCTTTGGCGAAACCCTCGCCTGCGATGACATCAGTCTTGATGTCGCCGCAGGTGAGTTCGTTTCTCTCCTTGGAGATTCCGGCTGCGGGAAGACGACGCTGCTACGGATCATTTCCGGCTTTGCTGCACCGGACTCAGGTCAGGTGCTGAGAGACGGGCGGGATATCAGTCGGCTTGAGCCCCGCGCTCGGAAAATGGGATTTGTTTTCCAGTCATACGCGCTTTTCCCCACCAAAACGGTACGCCAGAATATCAGGTTTTCGCTCGATGTCGCAAATGTTCCTCGGGCGACGGCTGAGACGCGGGTGGCTCTGCTCGCGGGGATGCTGGAGATTGGTGCGCTGGTTGAACGCTATCCGCATGAGCTTTCCGGCGGGCAGCAGCAACGCGTGGCGCTGGCCAGGGCGCTTGCGAACGAACCCGACATTCTTTTGCTCGATGAACCACTTTCCGCCCTTGATGCACGCATTCGCGTCCGCTTACGCGATGAATTGCGGTCGATCGTGGATCAGTTCAAGGTCACCGCAATTTATGTCACGCATGATCAGGAAGAAGCGTTGGCGCTGTCTGATCGAATCGCAGTGATGAGGAAAGGGCGCATCGAGCAGTTAGATACGCCGTCTGGCGTTTATGATCGGCCAGCATCGCGCTTTGTAGCTACCTTTATCGGCAGCCATAATCTCATCCGCGGACGCATGACCTTCAACGGCCTTGAGCGGACAGGTCAGACATGGCCGGCGCTGGCAAACTCTGGAGTGACGATCGGATCGCAAGCTGTCGCCATTGTCCGTCCTGAAGATATAAGCCCGTCCGAAGCGCGCGACGCAGCCTCTTTCGAGGCCAAATTGCTAGGGCAGGTCTTTCTTGGAGCCACCACTCGCTATCGATTGGCTTTGCCCGACGGTTTGACCCTGATCGCAGACCGCCCAGGCCGCGAGCCTTCCCCGTGCCAGCCCGGGGCCGTTCGTGTCTGGCGATATGTCCCCGAGCGCGTCATGGTCTATCGAGACGAATGACTATGAACCGCCCGATCTGGAGGCGAGGCCCCGAACTCGCGCTGTCCCTGTTTGTGGCCACTTTGGTCCTTCTTTTCATCGTTTATCCGATCGGCGCGATGCTGTTGGAAAGCACGCGCATAACCGGACCGATGCCGCACACGCGGCTCAAGGGCGTCACCCTGGCGGCGCTTGATGTCCTGCCGCCTGAACGCCGCAGCGCGAGTCTTGAACGCTGGATTGGCAACGCCACGGAGAAAGAACGCGTAGAGGCGATGACCGCCGCTTTCCCACTCGCGGGCCTGCCCGTGCCCTGGGATACGGTGGCAGCCTATTCCGCGCAGACCATCGCTATATCAGCGAGTCTCATGCGCCTTTCCATTGAAGATCGAAGCAAAGTTGAATCGGAATATGCGATTTCGCTGGTGATGTTACACAAGCGAACTGCGCTGGCCTTCCTGGTTCGTGACCGGCTACCACCGAAAGCATTTGACGACCTGCGCGCTGGGGTGGAGGAGAGCCGCGGACTGTTTCACTATAGAAGAGCCATCGTCGAACCATTCCTTCGCAATGCGCTGTTTAATAGTTTTTCAATTGCTGCAATGACAACCGTTTGCACAGTTGCTCTCGCTTTCGCACTGGTTTTCGCCATCCATCGGGGCGGCACGGGTCGTCCACTACTGGTTCGCAGCATGATCCTACTTCCTCTGGTGGCGCCGCCCGCCATGATTGCAGCGGCCATGCTGATGTTGTTCGGGCGAAGAGGGTTGATAACGAACAACCTGCTTGACCAATCATTGGGGTTGATCGACGCCGAGGCTGGGCAAGGTTACGGACTATCCGCAGTCATCCTGGCGCAAATGCTTTCCTTCCTGCCTGCTGCAGCGATTGTGATCGACAGTGTGCTGCGTCAGCACGATGGTCGGCTTGAAGAATCTGCGGCTAGCATGGGTGCAAGCCAGGCACGAATTCTGCGAGATGTAACCTTTCCCCTAGCCTGGCCGGGCGTGAAGCGGGCAATACTTCTTGTGTTCATGATGAGCCTGACAGACTTCGGCAATCCAATGATCCTTGGACGCGATATTCCGGTCGCCGCTGGGATCGTATATGATGAGATTCTTGCTTTTCGCAATACACCGCTCGCTGGAGCGATGTGTATGTTGTTGCTACTACCATGCCTGACCCTTTATTGGGTTCTGGAGCTCATAGGGCGCGGCAAGAGTTATGGGTCTGGGATGGTTGGTAGCCGCCCGGAGTTGCGACTGCCTGCAACCTGGCGCTTTGCGCTCGGTGCGCTCTGCATGGCTGCGGCCAGTTTAATCCTTCTCATTTATCTGACGATAACGGGGGGAGCATTCACCGTTCTCTGGGGGGTCGACTGGCGACTGACGACCGCCTATTTCAGCAATACAGGACTGAACATCGGCTTTGCTGGCACAGGGTACGGCAGCTCGGACCGTGGGCTGGGGCTCGTGTGGGATAGTCTCATCATAAATCTGGTGGCAGCGCCGATTGGTGGATGTCTTGGCGTTCTGGTGGCGTATGTTGTTGATCGCATTCGCCCGCCTGGCGCCAACCTGCTTGCGTTTGTGACCCTGACCCCGGCAATTCTGCCAGGCCTGATCTTTGGCATTGGCTATGTTGTGGCCTTCAATGCACCTTTCGGGTTCACCTCATTTTCGCTCTCGGGCACAGCCGCCATCCTGATTATCAATATTCTCTTTTCCAATATGTTTGTGGGCGTGCTCGCTGCGCGCAGCGCTTTCCAGCGTAGCGACAAGCATGTGGAGGAGGCCGCCGAGGCGCTGGGCGCATCGCTCACCAAAAGGCTTCTTTTGGTCACAATGCCCCTTTTGAAGACGGCTTTCCTGCTTGGCAGCCTCTATGTCTTCATTGATGGCTTGACGACACTCTCAAGTGTGATTTTTTTGATCTCAGGCGATCATAAGCTTGCATCAGTTGCAATTTTTAATCACGCCAGTTCGGGCGAATTTGGTTACGCCGCCGCCAAGAGCGTTGTAATAGTAATGATCGCGGGCGCAGCCATAGCTCTGGCCTGGTGGCTGGAGCGGACTGATCGTCGTGGGCGGACGAATCCGGTCTCAACCACAGGAACCAAAAAATGAAAGATTTGGTCGCGCGAGACGCCGCGAGTTTCTTCCGTCAAACCTCCTCGACGCCGGTTGGCGCGGCGCTCCGTTCTGTAAATGGTATCTGGATCGAGGATATACAGGGCAATCGCCTTGTTGATTTGCACGGGAATACAGCGCACCATCTTGGCCATGCGCATCCACGGCTCATCGCCGCATTGAAGCAGCAACTCGATGAACTGGCGTTCTGTCCGCGCCGCTATACAAACGAACCAGCAGTGCTTCTTGCAGAAAGATTGCTTGAGTTATGGCCCGGTGCAGAGGCGCGCGTTCTTTTTGCGACAGGCGGATCCGATGCGATCGAAATAGCGATCCGTCTTTGCCGTGTTGCGACGAAGCGCCCTTATGTAATAGCTTTTGAAGGCTCTTACCATGGTCATGGTCATGGCTCATTGGCGTTGTCGAAGGCGGCGCTCGATCCGCGCCTTGGTCCAAAACTTCCCGGCATTCATCACGTTACGCCCTATTGGTTGAACCCGGTGCAATCGCTGACCGAGATCGAGGATGCCCTCAAAAGTCCCTCTGATAGTGTCGCCTGCCTCGTGGCGGAGCCACTCCGCTCAAGCTGTATCGCGCCGCCAGTAAACTATTGGAAGGAAGTGCGCACCCTGTGTACGCGCCACGGAGCGCTTCTTGTGTTTGACGAAATCCCCTCTGGTCTGGGCAAGACGGGGAAGTTCTTCGCATTCGAACATTTCGGAGTTGTACCGGACGCCGCAGTCCTCGGAAAGTCCCTTGGTGGAGGTATAGTCCCGATCGCAGCTGTTATCGCCGACGCCGCTCTCGATGTTGCTCCAGAGCTAGATATCGGGCACTATACCCATGAAAAAAATCCATTCACCACGCGCGCCGCTCTGACGACCCTCGATATTATCGCGGAGGAGGATCTGATTGCACGCGCCTCCGATCTTGGCGCTTTCGCCCTCGACGAAATGGCGGCCCTTGCGAAACGCAACCCGTTTTTCAAAGGAGGGCGTAGGCTGGGACTTTTGCTTGCCCTTGAACTTGCCTGGGAAGAGACACGGTCACGCGCAGCAGCGTTAGCGCGGGCAGCGGCCAATCACGGCATATCGACCGTTACAAAGCCATTGGGCGCCGTCGGCTTTTTACAGCCGCTGACCATTACCCGGGAGGAGATCGTCATGACGCTTGATCGGCTCGACAAATGTGCGAGGTCCCTTGAACCATGATGATTCGGCTGATCGCGCCGCGAGAGGATGTCTCCCAAGGTTGACAGTGTTTATACGACGACCCATTACAGGTCTTCGCTGCAGGGTCTGTTGACCCGCGAGGAGCAGGGCGCGCCAACCAGCTTGCGCACGAGGCCGCTGGTCGATTAATCAAATCTATTATCAGGGCCAGACGAAGCGACGATAAGGCCGGATCGGTTGCGGGGCGGCGCATGCAGTCCTGTGCTAGCGCTTCGAATACTGCCCGTCGACACCGAAACGTCATTGATCCGTCAACCGCTTGTCTTCATGTCTGTTTAGCCCACAGCAGTCCGTTTCAACCTTGAAGAGACTGCGCCATGCCCAACATCACCCGTCGCACCGCAATCGCCGGATTGGCGACCCCCTTTATTCTCCCCCGCTTCGCCCTTGCGCAGGCCGACAATCGTCCCTCCATTGTCATCGCCGTGCAGAAGATCTCGAACTCGAATACGCTCGACGTGCTGCGCGAGGGATCGAATGTCGGGGAGCGCATTTTCTTCTCCTCGCTCTGGGAAGGACTGATTGGTCGCGATTGGCTGAACGGTCTTGGCAAGACGCCACTGCTCGCCACTGAATGGCGCCGTATCGACGACACCACCGTCGAGCTTGATCTGCGCAAGGGCGTGAAGTTCCACAATGGCGACGAAATGACCGCAGAGGATGTGGCCTTCTCCTTTGGCCCCGACCGCATGTTTGGCGACACCAAGCCCTCCGCCAACCCCAAGACCCTGCCCTACAGCGAGCGCATCCCCGGGCTTGGCGCCAAGGAAGTCCCGCCGGAAGTGTTCGGCGTCGCGCGTCGCGCCTGGCCGAATCTCGTCAAGGTCGAGATTGTCGACAAGTATCGCGTCCGCTTCATCAACGGGTCGCCGGATGTGACGCTGGAAGGCCGCATCAGCCGCTACGGCTCCGAGATCATGAACCGCCGCGCCTTTGTCGAGGGTGGCAATTACATCGAATGGGCGCGCAAGCCGATCACGACCGGCCCCTACATGGTCGCCGAGTTCAAGCCGGATCAGTCGCTCACCTATGTCGCCCATGACGATTATTGGGGCGGCCGCCCGCCGGTGAAGCAGATCAAGTTCGTGGAAGTGCCCGAAGTGTCAGCCCGCGTGAATGGCCTGTTCGCCGGCGACTTCCATTTTGCCTGCGACATGCCGCCCGACCAGATCTCGCTGATCGAGAAGAATCCCGCTTTCGAAGTTCAGGGCGGCACCATTCTCAACCATCGCATCATGGTGTTCGACAAGAACTATCCGGTTCTGGCGGACCCGCGCGTGCGCCGCGCCATGACCCACGCCATCGACCGTCAGGGCATCGTCGATGCGCTCTGGGCGGGCCGCACCAGCGTGCCCAAGGGCCTGCAATGGTCCTATTACGACGACATGTTCGTCAACGACTGGTCGGTTCCCGCCTATGATCCGAAGGTGGCCCAGGACCTGCTCAAGGCGGCGGGCTACAAGGGCGAGGTCATCCCCTATCGTCTGCTCAACAACTACTACACCAATCAGGTGCAGACCGCGCAGGCGGTGGTCGAGATGTGGAAGGCTGTCGGCCTTAATGTCGAGATCCAGATGAAGGAAAACTGGTCGCAGATCATGGAACGCACCCCGACCCGCGGCCTGCGCGACTGGTCGAACTCCGCGCCCTTCAATGATCCTGTGTCTTCGATCGTCAGCCAGCATGGTCCCAACGGCCAGCAGCAGCAGATCGGCGAATGGACGAATGAAGAGTTCAACACGCTCTCCAATGCACTGGAGTCCTCGACCGACCGCGTCAAGCGCAAGGAGATTTTCCGTCGCCTGCTGACCATCGCCGAGCGCGAAGATCCCGCCTATACCGTGCTGCACCAGAACGCGACCTACACGGCCAAGCGCAAATCCATCAAGTGGAAGACCGCGCCCGCCTTCGCGATGGATTTCCGTAACGGCAATTTCTCGCTCTGATCCACCATCGAAGAGCCGCGCGTCACAGCGCGGCTCTTTCGTCTTGCTGCGGCGGCGACATGCCTGACGCCGACCGCCGCCTTCGCAGCATTGAAAGCCGCCATGTCGAAACCACTGTTTGAACTTTCGCATCTGAGCGTCGCCTTCTCCGGGCGCACGGTGGTCCATGACGTCAGCCTCGTTCTTGGTCGGGGTGAGGCGCTTGGCGTGGTGGGCGAGTCAGGTTGCGGCAAATCCGTCACCTTCCTCGCCAGCCTCGGTCTGTTGCCCGCCAAGGCCAGGGCTGCCGGTCTTGCCCGGCTTGATGGTGACGACATTCTCAATGTTCCCGCTGCAAAGCTGGAGTCCATTCGGGGCCGTCGCGTCGCGATGATCTTTCAGGATCCCTCGAGCTCGCTGAACCCAGTGCTGCGCATCGGCCATCAGATCGGTGAGGCGCTGGGGCTGCATCGCGGCCTGACGGGCGCTGCGGCGCGCGCAGAGGCGCGGCGTCTGCTCGATGACGTCGGCATCCCCGACGCGGCCAATCGGCTGAACGCCTATCCCCATGAATTGTCCGGTGGCCAGAACCAGCGCGTCATGATCGCCATGGCGCTTGCGGGCGAACCGGACATGCTGATCGCGGACGAGCCGACGACGGCGCTCGACGCCACCGTGCAGGCGCAAATCCTCGGGCTGATCGACGCCATCCGTCGAGATCGCGGCATGGCGCTGGTGCTGATCAGCCATGATCTGGGGGCCATCGCCTCCGTGTGCGAGCGCGTCGCGGTGATGTATGCTGGCGCCATTGTCGAGGCGAGCGGCATCGACGCCATCTTTGATCGACCCCAACATCCTTACACGCGCGGGCTTCTGGCCGCTTTGCCCGAACTGGACGGGCCGCGCCGCAGGCTGACGCCTATCCCCGGCTCTGTTCCAGAGCCCTGGAACCTGCCCGCCGGCTGCGCCTTCGCGCCGCGCTGCGATGTGGCGAGCGCGCTCTGTCGCCAGCAAAGGCCCGCCCTTTCTCTGATCGGACCGCTCGACGGTCTTGTCGCCTGCCATCATCCCTCGGATGTCATGGACTGCGCCGAAAGGATCGTGGCGTGAGCGAACCAGGTTCAACGACCGCGCCTTTGCTTGAGGTCGCTGGCGTCCGCAGACGATATTTCGCACAGGGCGGTTTTCTCTCCGCCCCCAAACCCGTCGATGCGGTTGTCGATGTCAGCTTCCATGTGGCGCGCGGCGAGACACTGGGCGTGGTGGGTGAGTCCGGTTGCGGCAAGTCGACGACCGGGCGGCTTGCGCTTGGCCTGGAACAGCCCGATGGCGGGACCGTGCGGTTCGACGGCGCCGCCTTGCCTCCTGCGGGCACGGCGGCCTGGCGTGCGATCCGCGCCCGCATGCAGCTTGTCTTTCAGGATCCGCTGGCCGCGCTTGATCGGCGCCTGCCGGTGGCGGCTCAGATCCGCGAGAGCCTTGATGTTCACGCCATCGGCGATGGTGCGAGCCGTGAGGCGCGCGTCGCTGAGTTGCTGTCGGCTGTCGGCCTCACCAGCGACCACGCCGGACGTTATCCGCATGAACTGTCGGGCGGGCAGCGCCAGCGCGTCGTCATCGCCCGGGCGCTTGCCACCGGGCCTGAGCTTCTGGTCTGCGATGAGCCGGTCGCGGCGCTCGATGTGTCGATTCAGGCGCAGGTCGTCAATCTCTTGATGGATATTCAGGCCAATCTTGGTCTTGCGATGATCTTCATCAGCCATGACCTGAAGGTCGTGCGGCAGATCAGCCACCGGGTCGTGGTCATGTATCTGGGAACGGTCGTCGAAGAGGCGGACGCCGACCGCATCTTCTCCGCGCCCCAGCATCCCTATACCCGCGCGCTTGTCGCCTCCTCGCCCTCGCCCCGGCGCAAATCGCGCCCCGCCCTGATGATAGCAGGCGAACCGCCCGACCCCTCCGCGCGTCCCTCGGGCTGCGCCTTTCATCCGCGTTGCCCCGGCGCCCAGGCGCTGTGCCGCACGCAAGCGCCCATGCCCCGGCTCGTCGGGCAGGGTCATAGGGTCGCCTGCCATCTGGTCGAGCCATGGAACGATGCGGGAGCGGCGGCATGATCAGCTTTCTCCTGTCGCGGCTGGGGCGCGCGGCTCTGACTATTTTTCTCGTCATGACTTTCAGCTTCATCGTCCTGCGGCTTTCGGGCGACCCTGCGCTCATCATCATGAGCCCCGACGCGCCGCCCGAGGCCATCGCCGCTTTTCGCAAAAGCTGGGGGCTGGATGACCCGATTTGGCGGCAATATCTGAATTATTTTGGCGCCGTGCTGGAAGGCGAGCTCGGTCGCTCCATGCGTGACGGTCGCCCCGCCATCCAGATCGTGTCGGAACGCATTCCCGCCACCCTGTTGCTGACACTTCCCGCGTTGCTGCTCAAGGTGAGCATCGGGATCCCGGCGGGCGTTTACGCGGCCCTGCATCGCAACAGCCGGATCGACCGTATGGTTATGTCCTTCGCCGTTTTCGGTTTCACGGTGCCCAGTTTCGTGCTGGCCCTGGTGCTGGTGTTGGTGTTTTCGGTCTGGCTTGGCTGGCTGCCGACATCGGGCGCCGACACCTGGCGGCACGCGATTCTCCCGGTTGTGACTCTGGGCATTGGCGGCGCCGCCGTTCTGGCGCGCTTCACCCGCAGCGCCATGCTGGAAATTCTGGGTCAGCCCTATATCCGCACGGCCAGCGCCAAGGGCTTGAAATGGTCCGCTGTGGTGCGTGGTCACGCGCTGCCGAACGCGGCCATCCCGACCGTCACGGTGCTGGGCTTCATGGTCGGCAGTCTGCTGGCCGGGGCGGTGGTCGTTGAAAGCGTGTTCGCATGGCCCGGCGTCGGGCGGTTGCTGGTGGTGGCCGTCTCCAACCGTGATCTGGCCATCGTGCAGGTCATCCTGTTGCTGGTGGCCGGGACCATGGTTGCGGCGAATTTCATGGTTGATCTCGCCTACGGAATTTTCGACCCGCGTATCAAGCAAGCGCAACGCGGAGGCGGCAAGTGAGCGTTTTTTCCAAGGCGAGCGAAACCTCGCCGACCGAGGTCGCCGCCACGAAGCCTGAGGCCATCCCCCTTGGCGTCAAGCTCGGCGCCATCTGGCTCTGCCTCATGCTGCTGGTCGCCTTGATAGGCCCTAGCCTGACGCCCTATTCCTTCACCGCGATTGATCTGAAGGCGAGGCTCGCGCTGCCGTTCGCGACCCTGCATTGGCTGGGAACGGATGAGTTGGGGCGCGACGTTCTCTCGCGCCTTGTGGTCTCGATCCGGATTTCGCTCCTCGTCTCGCTGGTCGCCACCATCATTTCCGCGACCTTCGGCACTGTGCTGGGGTTTCTGGCGGCGCATTTTCGTGGCTGGGTCGAACAGGTGGTTCTCATCCTCGCCGATTTTCAGGCGTCTATCCCGTTTCTGATCTTCGCCCTCGCGGTCCTTGCCTTTTTTGGCAATTCCCTGTCCCTGTTCATCATGCTGATGGGGCTCTATGGCTGGGAGCGCTATGCGCGCATCGCGCGGGGTCTGGCCATTTCGGCGAATGCGCAGGGCTATGCCGCCGCTGTGCGGCAGATCGGCGCGAAACCTTCGCGCATCTATCTGCGCCACATCCTGCCCAATACGGCTTCGACCCTGATCGTGTCGATGACCCTTGTATTCCCCGAAATCATCCTGCTGGAAAGCGGCTTGTCATTCCTCGGCCTTGGGGTCCAGCCGCCCATGACGAGCCTTGGCAATATGGTGGGCTATGGCCGCGAATATCTGACACGCGCGCCCTGGATCCTGCTCACGC
>Ga0209598_10004521_pt1 | contig 10188 bp, 10 predicted proteins | sample M_140807_EF_Meta_FD_187317 | JGI IMG/M metagenome (GOLD analysis project Ga0209598, IMG submission 187317) | Freshwater microbial communities from Lake Montjoie, Canada to study carbon cycling - M_140807_EF_MetaG (SPAdes) (version 2) | ecosystem: Environmental > Aquatic > Freshwater > Lake... | reverse complement strand
ATGTGGGAGTAATTCTTCTTTCCATTTGTTTCTACCCCAGCCTTGAATAACATGCTTTTCTGAATGATAAGAAGACCTTACTAAGGGTCCGCTTTCAACATAGTCAAAGCCCAGCTCATAGCCTATTTGTCTTAGTTCAGCAAATTCATCGGGATGTACAAAGCGCTGAACGGCTAAATGTTTTTTAGTAGGTTGTAAGTATTGACCCAAGGTTAATACATCGGTTCCTACCGACACTAAATCTTTCATAGTTTGTATTACTTCTTCTTTCTGCTCTCCAATACCTAACATAATACCCGTCTTAGTGCGCATGCCGCCTTTTTTCAAAGTCTCTAGCACGCCTAAACTTCTTCTATATTTTGCTTGCACTCTTACTTTCTGTGTAATTCTTTCCACCGTTTCCATATTATGACTTACTACTTCTGGAGCCGCTTCAATGATTCGATTAATTTGTTCTTGTATACCTCTAAAATCGGGTATTAAAGTTTCTAATGTAGTAGTAGGCGTAAGTGCTTTAATAGCCTTAATGGTATTGTACCAAATAATGGAGCCTCCATCAGCTAATTCATCTCTGTCCACACTTGTAAGCACAGCATGTTTTACTTTCATTAATAAAATGGCTTCTGCTACTCTTTGTGGTTCGTCCCACTCCACTGCTTTAGGCCTGCCTGTAGCCACTGCGCAAAACTGGCAGCTTCTTGTACATATATTACCAAGAATCATAAATGTAGCAGTTCCTTCGCCCCAGCACTCTCCCATATTTGGGCAATTTCCACTTTCACAAATGGTATGTAGTTTATGCTTGTCCACTAATCCACGCACATGCTTATAACTTTCCCCAATAGGTAGCTTCACTCTTAACCAATCTGGTTTTTTTATTCGCGTATCACTCTCAGCACTTACAATGGGTAATTCTTGCATAATTCTTGATCAATAATCAGGCACAAAAATACATGACTTGCATTATATAATGGCCTTTTAAGGTCAAAATTATATCTTATCTTCATACAAAGAAATACGCCCCTTTATGGAGAAATACGGAAAGATCTTATTAATTGTCATGCCCATTTTTTTTACAATGATTCTTTTAGAAAAATGGTATGGTTGGTATATCAAAAAAGAACGAACCCATTCCATGGATACAGTCAGTAGTTTAAGTTCAGCTATCACTATGGTGACTAAAAATGTATTGGGTTTAAGCTTTACCATTCTAAGTTACAAATGGATTGAACAAAGAGTGGCCATTACGCATATTAGCACCAATTGGCTTACTTATGTGATTGCCTTTGTTTCATTAGATTTTTCACATTATTGGATTCACCGTATAGACCATAAAATAAATTTCTTCTGGAACAGTCATATTGTTCACCACAGTAGTGAAGAGTTTGATTTAGCCTGTGCCGTTAGACAACCAATTTCTTCTTTCGTAAAAATATTTTCTTTATTCTTACTTCCAGCAGCTTTATTAGGCGTATCACCTCTTGTAATAGCCACTGTTACCCCTATTCAATTTTTCGCTCAATTCTGGTACCATACGCGTTATATTAATAGAATGGGCTTTTTAGAATACATATTGGTAACGCCTTCACACCATAGAGTGCACCATGCTTTTAATAAAGAGTACATGGATAAAAATATGGCTCAAATCTTTATTATTTGGGATAAACTATTTGGCACTTTTCAGGAAGAACTTCCTAATGTAGTTCCTGTATATGGTATTACAAGACCAATGCGTACTTGGAATCCTATAAAAATTAACTTCGTTCATATGTGGCTGCTTATAAAAGACGCTTGGAAAACGAATGATATGAAAGCTAAATTTCAAGTTTGGTTTAAACCTACTGGCTGGAGACCCGCCGATGTAGAAGCGAAAAGTCCAGTCTTTAAAATTGACGATGTATATCATTTTGAAAAATACCAAACTAAAAGGTCAAATCCTTTTTACGCATGGGTATGGTTACAAATTGTACTTATATTTATTATCGTTGCTTATTTCTTAGGTAATATTGCAAGTATTGGCGTACCGAATATATTTATTTATGGAGCCTTTGTCTATGTTTATATTTATGCCTTAACCGATTTTATGGACGGCAACCCCTCTTCGCTTTTTTGGGAGATTTTAAAATCAATTTTTGGAATTAGCCTTATTGTAATTTTAGGAGATTGGTTTGGCGCAGATAAATACTATCCCCTAGTAAGCAAGTTAATGATTGCCTATTTTGTACTTTCCCTAATAGTTACCTACACGCTTCATAAAAAAGAAATTAGCCCAGAAAAAGCAGTAGCTTAAAAATATATATTATGACTTCTATTGTTACCTACGATGCTAATTTAAGAACCACTTGTGTTCATTTGCAAAGCGGCTCTGATATTCAAACCGACGCTCCCACCGATAATAAAGGTAAGGGAGAGAGGTTTTCACCCACCGATTTAATTGCTACGGGTTTAGGTGCTTGTATGATTACCACCATGGGTATTAAGGCAGAATCGATGTCAATAGCCATTGATGGTGCCAAGGTAGAAGTAACCAAGATAATGGTATCAGATCCTAGAAGAATAGGAAAAATTATTGCGCATGTAACCATGCCTGCTGGTTTAAACTTAGATGATAAAACAAAGGAGATATTAGAAAGAGTAGCAAGAACCTGCCCTGTGGAAAGAAGCCTACATCCAGACTTGGAATTAGATATTGCTTTTAATTGGCAGTAATTATATACTAAGAAAAGAAAGAAATTAATAAGGAAAGGAAAAATTAATCAATAAAATGTCTAAAGCAACTAAGTCAAATTTAGTTGCTTTATTTTTTGCACTAGCTTACTTACAGGAAGCCCCATTACATTATAAAAATCGCCTGTAATTTTTTTAATACCCACTACCCCAATCCATTCTTGAATGGCATAGCCCCCTGCTTTATCATAGGGCTGGTATTTATCTACATAAAATTCTATTTGTTCAGGCGTTAATGCATGAAACTCTACCAAGGTGGTTTCACTAAAACTTATTTCTTTTTCTTGATGTAATAAAACAACACCAGTAATTACTTTATGGGTTTGACCAGACAAGGCTTGCAAGGAATCAATAGCCTCTTGTTTATTACTAGGCTTCCCTATTATTTTTTGATCCAATACCACCACAGTATCTGCTGCAATAATACACCAATTCACTAATTCAGGTTTAGTCGAATGAATCATTTCTTTCACTGCCAAGGCTTTATTTTTTGCAATAAACTCAGGCACTGCTTCGATAGCTAAACTAGAGGGATAAGATTCATCTATGTCTGAAACAATAATTTCAAAAGGAATTTCAGCCCATTCAAGTAATGTTTTTCTTCTAGGAGATTGAGAGGCTAGTATGAATGAAGGCATGCAATAAATAAATTATTTGAAACTAGTATATTAAAATAAAAAGTAGAAAAACAAAATGGATAGTATACCCGCAAGCATGGCAAATTTTAAATAGGCACTTAGTTTTTTAAAGTGGCTATGTGTAAAGGCCTTAGGTAATTGAATTAACACAAGGCTTAAAGGGGTAATAATAAACACTATACAATATAAAACCGTATACCACCAACCAAATGGAATTACATATAATTGAATGATTAATAAAATGGCAATAACCACAAATGTCCAAACAGCTAAATACACTTTAGTTGGCTTTAAACCCCAAGCAATAGGCAAGGTATTGCATCCAAATTTCTGATCGCCTTCCATATCCTCCATATCCTTTAAGGCTTCTCTTACCAAGGTTAATATAAAAGCAAATGCACTATATAATAAAGTAAGTTTTGCAAATTTTAATACAGCTCCATTACTAATTTCAGGATGAAATATTTCCTGTACCGTAAACTTAGAAAAATAAACAATAGCAATAGACCAAGCAGTGAGTATGGCAATAATAATATTACCCACTAAAAACTTCTTTTTAAATGTAGTACTATAAAACCATAAAAATAAAATGGCTAATAAGTTCGTAATATGAATATGCCAATAACTGGTGAAAGGAAATACAATGGTGGAAATATACATACCCAATACACTAAAAATTAAATGCCAGAATATGACCATTCTTCTACTGATATAAGCACCTACCACAACTTTTTCAGGCTTATTGACTTGATCAATATTAACATCGAAATAATCGTTAATCATATAACCTGCTGCTGCAATTAAAATATTACTAGTGAGCATGAAATAAAAACGGATATCTGCCTCGCTACCTGAAAGGGGAAATAAAGGTTTGTAAATACAAAAATGCAGTAAGCATTCAGCCAATATTATAAATACCAAGTTGGGCCAACGCACTAACTTTAAAAAATGAATGAATAATTTCAAATTGATTATTTTAAATTCATTTAGACTGAATATGATCATCAGTATCCCAATGATCATTCAACTTTAATGTTTTTTCAATCACTTCTCTTGCGCAGCCCTCTCCCCCTTTTGCAATGGCTTTGTAAGTAGCCATGGCTTTGATATCAATTGCTGCATCACTAGGGCAAGCTGCAATACTTGCTAATTGCATCGCTTCATAGTCGGGCATATCGTCGCCCATGTATAGTATTTGATCCAGCGGAGTGGAATGTAAAATAGATAACTCTTCTAAAAGTACTTTCTTATCTGTTACTTTCATGAACACTTGCACTACGCCTAATTTTTCTAAACGTTCTTTCACTTCGTCGGAATTACCCCCTGAAATAATCCAAACCTTGTAGCCTTTTTTAATAGCTAACTGAATCGCATAGCCATCTTTAATATTCATGGTTCTTGCCATTAATCCATTCGGCATTACCAATAAATTACCATTGGTTAACACACCATCTACATCAAATACAAAACAAGTTATATTTTTGAACTTAGCTAGCAAGGCATCTTTATTTAGACAATAAAAGTAAGCTTATTTTTGATTATCACGCCACTCATACACCCAGGCGGATTGAATCATTTCCAGATGCCCCTCATTAGACTCCTCTTTTTTTCCCTCAAAATGTGGCAAGGATAAAACCCAATCTAATAAATCGGTGAAACGCACTCTGTATATTTTAGACTCTGTAAAATCATCTCCAAATTTTTCATATAATTTTTGAGCGATGTCTTCATGATCATTCCAATGAATAGGTGGTTCAAACTGAGTCATAATGGTTTAAATTTAATTTAGGTCTTGTATAATTTATTCTCCTAAAAATTGAGTTTGATCGGGAAGTATAATTTCTATTTCTCCGCTGCCTGCTAATAATTCACATTGGCATCCTAATCTTGATTCTATTCTAGGACTTACTGCACGGTCAATAAAATCTTCTTCTTTATCTGATAATTCTTGTAAAAATTCTGCGCCTTTCTTTATATATATATGACAGGTACTACAAGCACAAACACCCCCACAATTATGGTGCAGCTCAATACCTGCGTCTAATATTACTTCTAATAAGCTATGGTCTGGCTTTATGTCGTTTAAAGTAACTGGCTCTAAACCCTTTTGTTCAAAATTAATTTTTAACGAATACATAGGTCAATCTTAGATTTTTGCAAAAATACTAGTTATCATTCAATGCTTAGTCTCATTTTTATTTTTCTTTGTCGAAATACAAAAAAAATAATATCTATACATAAGGGCTTCCTATCTTTGCGCTCTAATTATATAATTATGGCCACGCAAGGGTTCTCAGAAAGGATATATTTACAATATTTGAGAACCAAGTTTAAAACTTTAGGCATGGTATCGCCCCCCGTGGCAGGCAAACTGGCCTTTGATTTATTCTGCACCCCCTATCCAAAATATAAGAAAAGAAAGGCTCCTGCTATATTCAACCAGGGAAAGTCCATACATATCACACTTACAGGAGATGGTATTTCAGAAACAGGCAAAACCAAAATTCATGGATTTGAGTGGAAACCCTCAAAACCAAATGGACAAACCGTTTTAATTGTGCATGGGTATGCCAGCTTTTTTTATAAGTTTGAACAATATATACAGCCCTTATTGAAAAAGGGTTTCAGGGTCATTGGTTTTGATGCACCTGGACATGGGCTGAGTGAGGGCAAACACATTAATATCATTATCTATAAACATGCCATTGAACAAATTATTAAAGAACTAGGTCCCATTGACCATTTTATTGGCCATTCCTTAGGTGCCATTACCTTGGCCATGATTGCAGAAACTATTGAAAATCCATCAAAGCACAAATTTGTATTAATTGCCCCTGCCACTAAAACCACCACTACCTTTGAAAGATATTTCAATATGATGCACCTAAGCCCTGCCATCAGAGCTGCTTTTAATGAAATAGTAGAAAAGGGTACTAGTTTGCCAATTACCTATTTTGAAGCCGACAGGGCCATCGAAAACTTTGCTGGAGACTTACTTTGGGTGCACGACAGGGATGATTTGGTTTGTCCCTTCGAAGATTTGGTCGAATTTCAAAAAAAAGCTCCGAAAAATATAAAATTCTTGATTACCAATGGTTTAGGGCATAATAAAGTATACAAAACCCCTGAAATTATTGATAAAATAATGGCCTTTCTAGCTCCAATAGAATAGCTTATTTTTATTTTTTGGGTGAAAGCTCTAATATTGCATCGCGAGAAAAGAGAAGATTAGCCAGCAATGGTCTTTTTTCAATTTTCATAATTAACTGATATTCAATTCCAAAAATACCCGTAGGAGCGGTTGGCAACTATGTCAAAAAACTTATTAATTGTGGAGTCGCCTGCAAAGGCCAAGACGATCGAGAAGATTTTAGGGGAAGAATTTGAAGTAAGAAGCTGCTATGGTCATATTCGTGACCTAGAGAAAGTAGACATGGGTATAGATTTAAAAAACAAATTTGCTCCAAGATATACCGTCCCTAGTGAGAAAGAAAAAGTAGTCAAGGAATTAAGGTCTATGTCAAAAAAAGCTAAAGAAGTATGGCTAGCATCGGATGAGGACCGTGAAGGAGAAAGTATTAGTTGGCATTTAGCTGAGGTATTGGGATTAGATCCTAAAAAAACAAAGCGTATTGTATTTCATGAGATTACTGCACCGGCTATTAAAAAAGCAGTGGCGAATCCGCGTTTTATTAATATGGATTTAGTAGATGCACAACAAGCAAGAAGAATATTAGATCGTATAGTGGGTTTTGAACTAAGCCCAGTGCTTTGGAGAAAAATAGGCATGCAAAGAAGTTTAAGTGCAGGTCGTGTACAAAGTGTTGCTGTTAGATTAATTGCAGAAAGAGAAAGAGAAATCAATCAATTTTTACCAGAAAGCGTTTTTAAAATTGCTGCTTTATTCACAGCGCCTGATATTAATAAAAAGAAAGTAAAGTTTAAAGCAGAAGGTCCTCAAAAATTATCTACAGCAGGTGCCGCAGAAAAATTTTTAAACGAATCAAAAGGTGCAAAATATACTGTAAAAGATATTGCCGTAAAAGAGGGCAAACGCACGCCCTCAGCCCCTTTCACCACATCTACTTTACAACAAGAAGCCTCTAGGAAATTAGGCTATAGCGTAAGTAAAACAATGTTACTTGCACAAAAATTATATGAAAGTGGTAAGATCACTTACATGAGAACTGATAGTATTAGTTTAAGTGAAACTGCAGTGGATGCCATTAAAGCAGAAATCAATTCAAGCTTCGGTGATAAATATTATCAACCTCGCAAGTTCAAAAATAAAAACGAGAATGCACAAGAAGCGCATGAGGCCATTCGTCCTTCTTACATGAATGAAAGTAAAGTAGCTGATGCCGATTTAAATAGATTATACGAGCTTATATGGAAAAGAACCATTGCTTCACAAATGAGTGATGCGCAGTTTGAAAAAACAACTGCAAAAATTGAAGTCTCTACGAATAAAGAAACATTAACGGCTAGCGGAGAGGTGATGAAATTTGATGGTTTTCTAAAAGTATATTTAGAAAGTAACGACGAAGAGGAAGAAGAAGATAATAATGAAGAAGGAGAAAGTTTATTACCTCCTTTAGCGAAAGGACAAGTATTAGACTTTTTAGAAATGACAGGACTGGAGCGTTTTAGCCGTCCTACCTCTAGGTATACCGAAGCCTCATTAGTAAAGAAATTAGAAGAATTAGGCATTGGACGACCTTCTACCTATGCCCCTACCATTTCTACCATTATGAAGCGTAATTATGTAGAGAAAAGAGAAAAAGAAGGTGTGAAAAGAATATACCAGATTCTAACTCTAGATAATAAAGACGTTATCAAACAAGAGACTGCTTCTGAAATTACAGGGGCAGAAAAAAATAAATTATCTCCTACCGATTTAGGCTTAGTGGTAACCGACTTTTTGAAATTACATTTTGAAAAAGTCATGGACTTTAACTTTACAGCTAAAATTGAAGGAGAATTTGATGAAATTGCTGCGGGCAAGTTGTTATGGAGCGATATGATTGATTCTTTTTACAAACCCTTTCATGATACCATTGAACATACCTTAGAAACGGCTGAAAGAGCTAAAGGTGAAAGAGAACTTGGATTTGATGCAGTATCTGGTAAAAAAGTAATTGCCCGTATGGGAAGATATGGCCCCATGGTACAAATTGGCCACCAGGATGAAGAAGAAAAGCCAAGATTTGCTAAACTAAAAGCCTCTCAAAGTATTGAGACCATTAGTTTTGAAGAAGCGATGGAGCTTTTCAAATTACCTAGAATGCTTGGACAATTTGAAGAGGAAGAGGTATCTGTAAATATTGGTCGCTTTGGCCCTTATGCAGCCCATGCTAAGAAGTTCTACTCCCTAAATAAGGAAATGGACCCTTATACTGTAACCCTAGAGGAACTGACGCCTATGATTGCAGAAAAGCGCAAGGCCAAAGACGAGAGAACCATTAAGGTATTTGAAAAAGAAAAGATACAATTATTGAGAGGACCTTATGGCCCTTATATCAAACAAGGTTTACGCAATTTTAAATTGAGTAAAGAACAACAAGAGAAAGTAGAAACCTTAACGATTGAAGAAGTCAATGCAACTATTGCTGAATTAAAAGCCAACCCGCCACGCAAAATGGCCAGAAAGAAAAAAGCTTCTTAATTTATTGGAATGAAGGCTTGCTCATTAGTTTTAGGTATTGAACGTGTGCTTTAATGGCACTTACTACCGTAGGGTATTCAATATACTTTAATTTAAAATCGGCACAGGTTTGTTTTACTATTTTAGAAATAGCAGGATAATGCACATGAGAGATTTTAGGAAATAAATGGTGTTCAATTTGAAAATTAAGACCCCCCACTAACCAACTTACTATCTTACTTTTAGTCGCAAAATTAGCAGTAGTTTGAATTTGATGCACTGCAAATTCTTCTTCCATTTTATTTTCTGGTTGGTTCGCTAAAGGAAAAGCAGTGTCTGTTACGGTATGTGCTAGTTGGAAAACAATACTTAATACAAAACCTGCCACAAATCCCACTACTAAAAACCCTACTAACCAGCTTACCCAGCCCAACATATAAATAGGTAATACGACAAAGATAAATGCGTGATAAACTTTCACTGCCCAGAATTCAATATGTTCAGCAGTGCTCATTTTGCTAATTTCTACAGATCCAATTTTTTTAGTGAAATATTTTTTATAATCGGCAAAGAAAATCCAGAATATATACAATAACATGTATAAACCCCAAAAGTAAATATGTTGAAAACGGTGTAATAAATAATGTTTTTGAGTGGGCGCCATTCTCATTAAAACACCTACTTCAATATCGTCATCTACCCCATCAATATTCGTATAAGTATGGTGTAAAGTAACATGCTTCATCGCCCACATAAAACGGCTTGCTCCTAGCATACTGATGGAAGAAGAAGCTAATTTATTTAACCATGCGTATTTACTAAAACTACCATGGCTGCCATCATGCATAACATTAAAACCAATGGCTGCAATGAGACCTCCAAATAATACACATTCTAAAATGGCATAAAATACTGGAGGGGTGAAAAATATTAAATGGATATAGGTTACCACAAATAGACTTGTTAAAATAATAGCTTTAGAAAACAATTTTAAATTACCAGTGGCTTTAATAGCATGGTCTTGTAAATATAGATTCACTCTTCTTTTTAATTCTGCATGTAATGAATTAGCCATTACAGGGAATTTAGGGGTGATCTGATGCATGTTTGACATAGTGATAATTTATAATTTACAAAGAAAAGGCAAATAGTTATAAGATTAGGGTTATTTGTGTACTA
>Ga0209598_10004515_pt1 | contig 10207 bp, 9 predicted proteins | sample M_140807_EF_Meta_FD_187317 | JGI IMG/M metagenome (GOLD analysis project Ga0209598, IMG submission 187317) | Freshwater microbial communities from Lake Montjoie, Canada to study carbon cycling - M_140807_EF_MetaG (SPAdes) (version 2) | ecosystem: Environmental > Aquatic > Freshwater > Lake... | reverse complement strand
TATTTCTGGGTGTTTGCGCTGGAAAAATGGGGGACTTCGACGAGGCGGAACGCCTTCTTGCCGACAACAAATTCACAACAGAAAACCGCTTGCCACTGCTTGTGAACCGTGCCGTGATACGGTACGACCATGGCGATAACGCTTTGGCGATTGACGACTTGCAGGCAGCTCTCAAAATTGAACGCACCAACAAGATCCTCGTGAATCTTGCCACTGTTTACTTCGTTGGCGAAAAGCGCCCCGATATGGCTGAACCTCTGCTTCGTGAAGCCATGACACTCAATCCCAACGATCCACGCGCCCCGCGCTTGCTGGCAAAAATAATAGCTGAGCGGGCAGACTCTGAAAAAGACCCCGCGACAGCCAAGGTGACCCGCACTGAAGCCATTGCTCTTCTGCGCAAGGCAATTCCCAATCTGGTTTCGGGAACACCTGAAGCAGCCAGCACCGCGGCGCAGCAGGGTTTGTTGCTGATGCAAACAGGAGACCTCGAGAGCGCTCGCGCGGCATTAACAAAAGCCACAGTGGATAACAGATCGATTCCCAAACCGTGGCTCGACCGAGGACAGGTTGCCTTTGCCTTGGCGGTGGCTTCCTCACAAAAACAAGGCAAGCCAGATACCGCCCTCTACAAAGAGGCGATCGATTGCTTCGATCAATATCTCGTCCATGCCGCCCTGCCCCTTCCCAAAGGTGTGCAACAAGACAACGAAAACATGCGAGCCTTCAAAGGGTTGGCACTCGAACGAAAAGCCACGGCGATGATGATCCTCAACGACTCCAACGGCGCTCTGGCGGCCCAGTCGGAAGCCGTGGTGGCGGATCCAAACCAAGCCAGTCTGCGGCGTAATCGTGGATGGAACCTGATGAATGGATGGCGCAAGCTGGCCCTGGCAGACTTTGAAGCCGGCCTGAAAACCGATCAGGGTCCCAACCGGGCCGACTTGCTGCTGGGTAGATCGTATCTGCTCGCCATGGAAGGCAAAATTGACGAGGCCTTGGCAAGCGAGGCCGACTACACCAAGGTGTCCGACGGAAAACCGGCAGCCATGCTGAATTACGGCACCGTCTACGCTCAGGCGTTTGAAGCAGCAAGGCGCTCGGGAAACACCGCGAAGGCCGACGACCTGCTTAAGCGTCTCCTTAAACTGTTGGAGAACCAAACCATGCGCTTCCCTGAAAAGGTGCGTGCTAACGCATGGGCCGCATTTCAGGCGGATGAGGGGTTTGACCCGATCAGGGGAATTCCGGCGTTTGTGGAACTCAACAAGAAATTATCTGCCGTTCCACCCACCAAGCCCGCCGCACCATGACAGACGACCTGTTGGAGGCCTATCAGAGATCTACGTACTGGTTGCTGAAAAGCGTTCCACTGGCCCTGCATGTTGATATTCCGAATGAGGCATTAGGTCATTGGCTTGGCGAAAATCTAGCGGGAAAAGCCGCTTTTCTAACCCCGTGCAATCCGCGTAGCGAACCGTTGACAACCGCGGTGAACGCTGGATTGATGGAACAGGCACAAGCCACATTGCAGGCAATGGGCCTAAACTGTGCCCAAGGTGTCAGCATGGGCGCGGAAGGTTGCTGGTGCGAACCGGGAATGCTGGTGTGGCCTCTTTCTTTCCAGACCGCCATGGACCTTGCCCGGGAATGGCAGCAGAATGCTTTCATCTGGCTGGATGATGTGTGGACGCCACGCCTTGTGATGACCGATACAGGAACAAGGCTTGAGGCGTCTCTCCCATAACCCGCCTTGATTTCCTACAATCTGCTCCAGAGGGATTTCCCGCTGGAACACGCCTTGCCAATGTGACTTTTACGGAACAGCACGATCGGGGTGAACGATGAGCGAACCGGAATTCCGCCCGGGCCTGGCCGACGTGCCGGTAGCCGAATCTGCCATTAGTTTTATCGACGGTAAACGGGCTCGGTTGGAGTACCGCGGCATAGCAGTGGAAGCACTGGCCCGGGAGAGCACGTTTGAAGAAACGTCATGGCTTCTGCTGAAAGGGGCATTGCCTACACAGCGTGAATTGGCGCTGTTCGACCGCGATCTCAAGCAGAACCGCAGCCTGAAATACCGCCAGATCGACATTCTTAAATGCCTGCCACCATCTGGCCACCCCATGGAAGCGTTGCAAGCATCGCTTGCGGCGTTGGGCATGTTTTTCCCGGCCAAGGAAGACACTTGGGAATCGATTCTGCATCTTGTGGCAAAGACCACCACTCTGGTAGCCGCTTTCCATCGCGTACGGCACGGTGAAGAAGCGTTGGCCCCACGTGAAGACCTTGGGCATGCCGCCAACTTCTTCTACATGCTTACCGGCAAGGAACCGTCCGCACCCGTGGCGCGTGTTCTCGATGCCTGCCTGATTTTGCACGCCGAACACACGATGAACGCCAGCACCTTTGCGGCGCGCGTGGTGGGATCGACCCAAGCCAATCCGTATTCGGTTATTTCCGCCGCTGTGGGTGCTCTTTCCGGCCCGCTTCACGGCGGCGCCAATGAAGAAGTTCTGGAAATGCTCGATGAAATTGGCGACCATTCCAAGGCGAAAGCATGGCTGGAAGATGCCATTGCCACCAAGAAAAAGATCATGGGGTTTGGTCACCGAGTGTACAAGGTGAAAGACCCCCGCGCGACCGTGTTGCAAGAGCTCGCTGAACACGTGTTTACAGAAACAGGCCGGCCAGCGGCCTACGAAACAGCCCTTTCGCTTGAAGCAGCTGCCAACACACTTCTGGGGCCCAAGGGAATTTACCCCAACGTCGACTTCTTCTCCGGAATCGTTTATTCGAGCTTGGGTATTCCTCGCGATCTGTTCACACCCATGTTCGCCATGTCCCGCGTTGTGGGCTGGTTGTCGCACTGGACGGAACAGATGCGCCACAACCGCATTTTCCGCCCCGAACAGGTCTTCACCGGCCAACGCGACCAACCGTTCATTCCGCTGGAACAGCGACCCTGACAAACGTACGCCACCCGTTTTCCGAAGGATTGGAAACACGCCATGCTCGACGTCGTCTTTGTCCGCGACAACCTCGAAGCCGTTACGGCCAATTGTGTCAACCGACAGGTTAAAGCGCGGCCCGACCGTGTTATTGAATTGGATGACCGCCGTAGGGCGGTCATCCACGACACCCAGGTGGTGCAGCAACGGCAGAATGAAATATCGAAACTGATTCCGTCGGAAAAAGATCCAGCCCGCAAGCAAGCCCTGCTAGCTGAAGGCAAATCTCTCCGCGAACAGGTATCCGCCTTGGAGCAGCAGCAGAAAGAAGCGGAAAGCGCGCTGCGGGCAGCCTTGTACGAATTGCCGAACATGACCCACCCCGACGCGCCGGTGGGGGCCGATCCTGCCTCCAATCGCGTGGTGCGCACCTGGGGTGAAAAGCCTGTATTTGCATTCCCACCCAAAGACCACGTGGCGTTGGTCGAGGCGCTTGATCTGGCCGATTTTGAAGCGGGCGCTTCGGTTGCCGGACAAAAATTCTACTTCCTCAAGAACGAGGGCGCGTTACTCGAACTGGCTTTGGTCCATTTCGCCATGGCCAAGTTGGTTCGCGAAGGCTTCACCCCTGTTATTACTCCCGATGTCGCGCGTGTTGAAGTTTTGGAAGGTATCGGCTTCCAACCACGCGACCCCAACCCCGATGTTCGCCAGATTTACGCCATTGCCGATACAGATTTGTGCTTGGTGGCCACGGCTGAAATCACCTTGGGCGGCATGCACCGCGACCACATTCTTGATGGGGCCAACCTACCCCTGCTGTATGCGGGTCTTTCTCATTGCTTCCGCACCGAGGCAGGCGCGCCGGGTCGCGATACTCGCGGCCTGTACCGCGTGCACCAGTTCACCAAGGTGGAAATGTTCGCTTTCTGCACACCCGAGCAAAGCGAAGAAATCCACCACCGGATCTTGCGTATTGAAGAAGAAATCTTCCAAGCCCTTGGCCTGCCCTATCATGTATTAGATACGTGTTCGGGAGATCTGGGTGGCCCAGCCTACCGCAAATACGACCTTGAAGCATGGATGCCGGGGCGTGGTAATGGCGGTGAATACGGCGAAGTGACCAGCACCAGCCACTGTTCCGACTTCCAGTCACGCCGACTGAATGTGCGTTACAAGGTGGCGGGTCAAAAAGGCACGAAGTTCGTTCACACGCTCAATGGAACCGCGGTGGCCTGCACACGAGCACTGGTGGCCATTCTTGAAAACTACCAGCAGGAAGATGGATCCATCGTGGTTCCAGAGGTCCTGCGGCAGTACGTGGGCAAAGAAGTCATTGTGGCGCGCCGCCGTTAGTTTCGCGGTGCCCCTTCAGGGTACTGGCGCATCATGACGGACCGAGACCAACCCGCAGACACCGACAACGACGCCGTTCTCCCGGGCACCCCGGGAGCCAAGGCGCGTGCGTTCCCGGCCCAGCCCGGCGTCTACCTGATGAAAGACGCGCAAGGTCGGGTCATTTATGTAGGCAAAGCTAAGAACCTGCGCAACCGCGCCAGCCACTACTTCACCAAAGCCGCGGCCGACGATCCACGCACCGCCGACATGGTGCCGCTGATTGCCGATATCGACCATATTCCGGTGGAAACCGAAGTAGACGCGCTGCTGACCGAGGCGCGCCTGATCAAGGATATCCAGCCACGCTTCAATGTTGAATTGAAAGATGGCAAATCGTTCCCTTATTTGCAGATACGCATACGCGAAGAATTCCCGCGCATCGAATTCACACGCAGCCCGCGGCGCAAAGGCGTTCGCCTTTACGGGCCATTCACCTCGGCAGGGGGACTGCGAATGGCCCTGCGGGCGCTGCAGCGTGTTTTCCAGTTTCGCACTTGCAAACTCCCCATACGATCCAAAGATGCGCGGTGGCGGTGGTTCCGGCCGTGCATTCTGCACAGCATTCGGCAATGCACGGCTCCGTGCAATCTGCGGGTTACGCGGGAAGATTACCGCAAGCAGATCAAGCGGCTGATCTGGGTGCTTGAAGGCAAAAAAGACCGCCTTGTGCGCCGCATGCAACGCGACATGGTGCAGGCAAGCACCGCCATGCAGTTCGAGAAAGCCGCCCGACTGAGGGACGATATCAAAGCGCTGGCGGGGTTAGGCCGCCGGGGAGATGTGGACCGCGATGTTCAGCCCGAGGTCTTTACCATCGATCCACGCAAGGGGCTCAAGAGCCTGAAACAGATACTGGCCATGGAACGGTTGCCACGGGTGATTGAAGGGATCGACATCGCCCACCTGAGCGGGACCGACACTGTAGCCAGCTTGGTCTGTTTTATCGATGGGTTGCCTTTCAAACCGGGCTACAGGAGGTTCCGCATACGAACTGTTGCCGGGGTAGACGACTACGCAAGTATCCGCGAAGTGGTCAGCCGGCGGTTTAGCAGGGAAACTCCAGAGGGAGAAGAGGAAATATTCCCGGATATTCTTCTGATCGACGGCGGCAAGGGACAGTTGAGTGCTGCCCGTGAAGCCCTTCTGGACGCAGGCCGCCAACCCCCGCGCCTGCTTTCACTGGCCAAGCAAAATGAGGAAATTTTCCTGCCTGATCAGCCTGAACCGTTGGTGTTATCGCGGCACAGCGAGGCCCTTCGGTTGCTTCAATCGGTGCGCGATGAGGCCCATCGGTTCGCCCGCCACTATCATCATCTGCTCAGGCGCAAGCGCATCGAGGACGATGGCCCATCGGCCTGAACCTTGCGCCTCATGGAGCATCCTCTCATGAAAATCCTGCTGACCAACGACGACGGCATCCACGCCCCCGGACTGCGCGCCCTCAGGCGTGAACTGATGGGGCTTGGCGAGGTACTGGTGGTGGCGCCTGCCAGCGAACAAAGCGCTGCTGGTCACTCCGTTACCATTTTCAGCCCGCTACTGGTGCAGGAAGTAGCGGATGAAAATCAGGGCATTCTGGGTTGGGCCGTTGAAGGGCGCCCGGCAGATTGCGTGAAACTGGCCCTGCGCATGATTCTGCCTTGGCAGCCCGACCTGATCGTGAGTGGTCTTAACGCTGGTTCCAATGCCGGCATCAATGTGCTTTATTCCGGTACGGTTGGTGCCGCGATCGAAGGCAGTTTTTTCAAAAAAACGAGCATTGCCTGCTCGTTGGAAATGCCCCCCTCAGGCAGGCCGGACTTCGCGCATGGCGCCCGTCATGCCCGCACTGTAATCGATCGCATTATCGCGCAATGCTCCGAAGTGGGCTCACTGTTCAACATCAACATTCCCGATCTTTCCCAAGGAGAACCCACTGGCGTTGCTGTGCTCCCGCAAAACACAGCCAGCTACACCGAGTGGTACGACAAGCGCACCGACCCGCGTGGCCGTGTTTATTTCTGGATTGGCCCAGATTTTACTTGCCACAGTCCTGTGCCCGATTCCGATGTGACCGGTCTGGCCGAACGCCTGATTACCGTAACCCCGCTTCAGTTCAACATGACCCGCCATGACCAACTTGAAAACATGAAAAACTGGACGTGGACCGAATCGCCATCTGCCATAGATTGAATTAAAACCAACCTCGTGGAGAAGACATTCATGAACGCAGTCCAACTGGCAACCACCCTGCTGAAAATGTCAAGCGCCACAACGCTTGCGTACATCAGCGACTTTTCCGATGCTGATTTGCTAGTCCGCCCTCTTCCGGGGGCCAACCATGCGGCATGGCAAATGGGGCACCTGATTCTGGCCGAACGGTTCATTGTGAGCGAATTGCCCGGCGTAGCTTACCCAGATCTGCCACAAGGCTTTGCGGAGGCCCACGGCAAAGACCGCGCCCAGGTGACCGATACCACCGGTTGGTGCACCCGCGCCGAATATGAATCGCTGTTCCACGCCACGCGCGAAGCCACTCTGGCGGCGCTTGGCAAGCTCGCCGATGCGGGCCTTGATCAGGCCACACAGAACAGGCTCAAAGAAAAAGCACCGAACTTGGGCGCGCTTCTGGCGCTGCTGTCGCAACACGATGCCATGCATGGCGGCCAGTTCACCGCCATTCGCCGCGCCCTCAGCAAGCCTGTGCTGTTCTAATCATGACAGCATCCTCGTGGGCCAATCTGATCACCATCGTCCATTTCTTAATGGTTGCGTGGGCGGTGATCGCCTTGCCACTCACCCTGATCGGACTGGCCACGCGGGCAAAGTTCGCGCGCGGGTTCTGGTTTCGCACTACCCACCTACTGTTTATTCTTTTTGTGGTGGGCGAAACCGTTCTGGGAGTTGAATGCCCTCTTACCACTTGGGAGAGGGATCTGCGCGCCATCGATGGTCGCGAACTCCACGAAGTAGACGACGAACCTTGGCTGGCCAGAGCCTCGCACAACGCCTTCCTGTTCCGCGGCAAAACCATTGCCGACATGCTTCCTTACTACCTTGTTTTCGGAATCGCGTTGGTATTGGTGTTTATTGTTGCGCCCCCCCGCGGTCCGGATTGGCCTTCTTGGCCTCGCCGAACCGAACCACTCAACTGAGCATAACGGGCATTACTCAACCGCCCTGCCGCTGTCTGGCCTGCCGCAGTTCCAGCGCCTCGGGGCGATCGCGATAAAGCGGATCCAGCGGATAACACCCCGAAACCAGACCACGCCTAGGAGCCGATGTGCAGTCTGAAAAGGTCCGGCATATCCGCTGCCGTTCCAGTTGCTTACCAGCCAACAGGTCTGCTGGCATATCCGGGTAACTGAGCGCCATGCGCCCCAGTCCGACAGAATCGACCAAGCCGTGCCTGACAGCCGCTTGGCCGACCACCCCCAACCACTCTTGCAGATAGGAATAGGCGGAGCCCACCCAAGCCAACCCGGCAACCCGCGCCTTGAGCCAGCCGGTAGCTTCAATCTGCCTGGCAACCCCTACCAACGGATCTTCGGGGGGAAGATAGCCGTCGCTGGGCGGCGCTGCCGCTGGTCTCTGCAGGTGAGGTGAATAGTAAGGGCTTCCAGCGGTGGTGCACACCATGCTGATTCCAGCCTCACGGGCCAGCCTCAGCCAAGCGGCGGGTTCTTCGAGGTCGAAACCCGTTCCTGTGCCATCGCCCCCGAATGCCAATCCATAACTGGCTGTGGAATGATCTTCGGGCATGCCGGTACCGCTCGGTCCTTTTCTGTAAGGCACGCTATCATAAATACTCAGTCTGGTTCCCAAGAGCAGGTTTGGAACATTGGCGCGCAAGCCATTAGCCACTGAAACTACAAAACGCGCCCTGTTTTCTAGCGACCCGCCATAACGCCCGGGCCTGCCAATCGCGCTCAGTAGCTCGTGCCCCAGATAGCCATGGCAATGCTTGATATCCACAAAATCGAAACCAGCCTTGTAGGCCAGTTCCCCGGCACGGACGAAATCGTCAACCAAGCGGTCGAGAGCATCGTCGGAAAGCAGATGTCCGGGTTGATCGGCATGGCGGGCATCCAGAAGCGGATGGTGATAGGCCAGGAGCGGTTCGAGGCGGTCTTTGCGGTTAGGACGGGACCAACGCCCAGAATGCGTCAGCTGCATGCCCACCAATAAATCGGTGGTGCTGCCATGACGCTCTGCATGGGCGCGCAGCAGGTGCTCACGCAGGTCGGCAATGGCCGCGAGGTTGGTATCGTTGATCACCAGTTGGTTCGGATTGGCGCGGCCGTCGTGCCTGATGGCAAACGCCTCTCCGCCCCAGATGAGCTTGGCCCCGCCATGGCCAAACCGTTCCCAGCGCCGGCGTGTTAGGTCGGTGGGTTGCCCCAGTTCGGTACCGTCCCAGCCTTCCATGGGCAAAATGGCGAAACGGTTGCCTACTCGCCTTCCCGCGACATCAAATGAAGTCGATAAAGGCCCCGTAGGCTCCACAACCGGATCGATGGGCAACGCAGCCTTTGCTTCCTGGCAAGTGGAGGCAAAGGCTTCCACGTCCTTCAATCCCCCCAAACGACGAAATACAGTCACGGCATCTCCAGTGGGAACGATTCATTGAGTGTTTCTGAAATGAGTTCCAAGACGTGCAGATCAGATTCTGGCCGCCCCGCCGAACGTGGGTGGGTGTTGGAACATGAAATGCGGCCGCGTATTTTCAAGAACTGCGCCGCCGAGTGCTTGTAAGCGGGCACAGGTTGCCTGAAGGCAAAGGCCCCCAAGTACTGCAACAGATCGTTGAGCGCGAAAAAGCGCGGGTCTTGTTCAGCCCACCAGCGGTCGCGCAGTGCAAAATGTTCTGGTGCGAAGGCAGACAAACCCAAAAGGTAGTCGCTGCCGTACATCACCATATCAATGGCCAGATCGTTGCCTGTCAGCACCAGAAAGTCGGGCCGCAGCGCATCACGCAATTCAAGCCGCTGCCATTCCTGAACCCGGTCGAGCGACGAATGCTTGGCCCCTAGGCAGTTGGGAATGGCCATCAGCGCCTTATAGACGTCCAACGAGTAAATATGCCCAAACGGGGCAAACTGCTGCCCCAACTCAAAGCCGTAAATGGCCGGAACACGCGCTGCCAAGCCTTGATAGGCAGCAATTAGCTCAAGATCTGGCAAAGCGGTCAGGCCAAACGATTGCATCACAACAGGAATGCCACCCCTGGACACAATCGCATCCATTACCTCGCCATAGGCTTTGGAATTAAACGCGTCACCGGGCTTATCGGGCACCACAGCGCCCGCTACAAATCCGCCTTCTCCAGACACCTCATAGGCAATCTGAAGGGCGCGGTTTATGTCGGTTTCATCCAGAAACGGGCCAAATCCGGTGTCCATGTTCACGGCGGGCTTTAAGCCTGATTGCACCGTGCGCTTTACAAGCGAAGCAAAACCTTCCCAATCGATGGATCCATCCAAATGGAACGGAAGAAGCACGGCAGACATACCCACAACACGCCGCCCGGGCCTGACCTTAGGCCATTCAATGCCAGAATCGGGCTTCATCGGTAGGTTCTCCCGCGAAAATATGCAAAAGCGAAGAATATCCTAGCCAACAAGCCACCCGAGGGCGAGGAAGCGATGGAAAGGTAAATTGGGCATCAATAAACCTTCAGGAGTGACTCCACGAGATCCTCTCACCAGCTTCATCATTTCTACTCAATCTTTCTGTAGAACACCATTGATCAGTTCCCACGAGCCATGGCAAAGATCATGACACAAAACGTGGCCACTCCCTTTTCCGCCATCATGACTGAGCGATCGCTCAGTGGCCGAGAACCTGCGTACGCCCAGGACCGGTCCGTCAAATTCTCC
>Ga0209598_10004513_pt1 | contig 10212 bp, 7 predicted proteins | sample M_140807_EF_Meta_FD_187317 | JGI IMG/M metagenome (GOLD analysis project Ga0209598, IMG submission 187317) | Freshwater microbial communities from Lake Montjoie, Canada to study carbon cycling - M_140807_EF_MetaG (SPAdes) (version 2) | ecosystem: Environmental > Aquatic > Freshwater > Lake... | reverse complement strand
GGTGGCATGGGTGGGCCAGGTGGCATGCGCGGGCGCGGTGGTCCGCCGGGCCTCGCGCATCTGGGCACGATCGCGTGGTTTGCTGGGCTGATTGTGGTGGGCTTTGCGCTGCGATGGGCCACGCGGCAGTCACGCGTGGACAGTGGCGACGCACGCACCAGGCGGGCCGATGCTGCACTGGCGATCGGACTCACGCTGACCGCCGCGTTCCTCACCCTTCCACTGCTGAACCCGGACTACGGCATGCGTCTGTCGATCATGGCGCCGGTACCGCTGGCGCTGGTGCTCGCGTATCTGCTGTCGATGCGGGGCGCTGCCGTTTCGGTCGCGCGCGGATGGCGCGCAGCCATCTCGCCCACGCTGTGCGGCGTGGTGTTCGCGGCATCGATTGCAAGCGGCGCCATCGCGGGCCGCGGGCCGATGGGCATGCAGCTGGTTTCAGCCGGCGGCCTGGCCGAACTTCGTGGGTGGCGCGACGAGGTGAACACCGGCGGCCCCATCGTGGTGGCGGCGCGACATGGCGTGGAGTTCTGGGCAGCCTTTGGACTGGACTGCGATGCACGACTGGAGCGACTGAAGGCGACGGACTTCGATCGCTACAAGCGCCTGTATGTGCTGGTGCAGAAGCGCGGCGGCGGCATGCGCGAGATGCGCGGTCCACCGGATGGCGAGATGCCGCCACAGATGGATGTGCCCCCTGATGACCGCCCCCCACCGCCGCGCGGCTTCGGCGGCCCTCCCGGCATGGGCGGGCCCATGACGCGCGTTCCGGATGGCGCCACGGTGGTGAAGGACGGCGAGTGGTTCACGCTGTACGAGGTGCCGGCGTCGGCGCGCGCGCAGATCGAGGCTGAAGCACACCAGCCCGAGCAGGCCACATCCCCCCGCGGACGCAACGGCCGCCGACCGCAGCGCTGATCACAGACCTTCGCGCGCGAAGCCCCTGCATGCGCGAACGCCGCGTATGGCATGATGGACGCGTGGCGTCATCCATTCCCACCATCATCGCGCCGGGCGCCGAGCGCATCATGCATGCCGGCACCTGGTGGCAGGTGTTCTTCGCGGAACTGACACCCACACCGGGGCGGTGGAAGTCCACGCTGCGAGCCACCGTCGCGATGATCGTGGGCATCGCGCTGACCGCACTCGTGGGCGAATCGTCCTTCGTGATGTGCGCGGTTGCAGCCATGACCGAAAGCACGCCCGGGACCGTGCATTCGCCCTCCCTGCTGTTCAAGCGTTTCGGTACCAGCGCGGCGTGTGGCCTGTTCTCGATCATGCTGGTCGCAACCTTTCCGCAGGCGCCCATGCTGCTGTTCGTGGGCATTCTCGCGGGCATCTGGATGGTGCTCTATCTGGTGCGACTGCTGCCCGTTGGCGCGTCGGGCCTGCGCGTGGCGATCTGGACCTTCGCGCCGCTGTTCTCGGTGCCGCTGAACGATCCGGCCGGATTCGATCGCATGGCGGCACTGTCGGTGCTTGGCGTGTCGAGTGGCGTGGCGATCTCGTACGCGGCGGCGTTGCTGGTTTTTCCCGGAGCGGAGTCGGTGCGCGCGCGCTACGCGGTGAATGGCTTGCTGCAGGAATCCGCGGCGCGTCTGCGTGCCATCGCCGATGCGCTTCGCACGGACACGCAGGGCGCGGCACGCCTGGAGGCGCTGGAAGACGTGATGTCGCCATCGGTCCTGGCGCACATCGCCGTGCTGAGCGAAGCGATCGCCACCTATGCGGTGCCGAACAGCGGATTCCCGGAGCTGGTGCCGCTCACGCGTCTGGCATCGCTGAGCGATTCGGCGGCGGTGCATCTGGCGGCGCTGGCGCGACAGGCACGCACCAGCGACTCGGCGCGCGCGGCGGCCATCGAGATGGCGGAGCGCCTGAGCGATTTCTTCATGCGGGTGCGCGGACTCTCCTTCGAGCGGCACTGGGCTCGTGATGGTGATCACGTGCCCGCACTGGAGGCGCTGATCGGGGACACCGAAGCGCTGATCCGCGCGGGCGACCAGATCATCGAGCATGCAGGCACCACGGCGGACGAGATCACGCTGTCGTTGGCGGGCTATGCGCGTCGCAGTGGCGGCACGCTGCGCGCCGCGCTCACCGATCGACCGCTGCCCGCAGGCGCCGCATCGGCTGCACTGGCGCTTCCGCTGGGCTTTCCGCCGGCAAGCCCGCTTGGCAAGGCGCCGACGATTCTGGCCGCGCTTTCACAGTACGACGCAGCTGCCGCCACCAGCGCCAGCGCGGCGGTGTTCGGCATGGCGCTTGCGCTGGTGCTGAGTGCGCTGTTCCTGCCCGGCGGCACCGGACCCGCCGCCATCGGCGCGGTGTTCGTGCTGCAATCCACGGTGGGCGGATCGGGTCGGCGCGGCCTGCTGCGTCTGCTCGGCACGGTGATCGGTGGCGCCATGGCGGCGGTGGCGCTGATCATCTTCGCCTCGGGCGTGCAGGACTTCGGCGCCTACCTGTGCATCATGGGCGTGATGGCTTTCATGTCGGCATGGGTGTTCGTGGGAAGCCCGCGATCGAACTACGCGGGTCTGATGATGGCCGCGGCGTGGATCATCGTGATCGCCAGCGATCAGCAGCCCGCGAACTCGCTCTCGGTCGCCGTGGAACGCGTGTTCAGCGTGATCGTGGCGGGCCTGTGCGTCACGTTCTCCATCTGGATGTTCGCCACCACCACGGCGCGCGTGGCCACCATGACATCCATCGCCAGCGGCTGGCACCAGATCGCGGAACTGCTGCGGCGCGCGCAGATGCTTCCCTTCGACGACGCGGCGCTGCGGGAATTCCGCGAGCGCAATCGTCGCGCCACCGCGAATCTGGCCAGCACATGCGATCTGCGCGAGCAATACGCCTTCGAGGCGCGCATGCGCAGCGACACCTTTGCACCCGTGCTGCAGATGCTGGCCGAACAGCAGCGCGTGCTGCTGCTTGCACGCAGCTTCGCGACCGGACGCTTTCATGATCACCCACTGCCGATCGGCGCCACCGAACCCATCGATGCGTCGCTGCGCCTGCTCGCGGATCGACTGGACGCCCTGGGAACGCGCTTCTCGGAGAACACCGACGCGCAGGTGTGGCAACCCTGCAACGTGCCCACCCCCGCCACCGTGCGCGCCGCGGCCGTGGCCAACGGCTGCAACGCGCAGGATGTGGCGCGACTGATCTATCGCCGAGACGCGCTGGCCTTGCTCGAGGAGTCGGTGCTTCGTGCCCGGGCCGCGGCGCGCCGCAACTTCATCTGGCATCACGGCGAGTTGCACAGCGGCAACGAGATGTTCGACGGAACGCGGACCTTTGCGCAGGTGTTTCCTATACTCGCCGACGAGCCACGATGAAGCGAGCGACGACCAGCGGCCTGCGGAACATCGTTGCAATCGCGCTGGTGACGGTGGCGTGCGCAGGCTGCAATCCGAACATCGATGTGGACGGCGCGCTGATTCCCGCGTGGCTCACCGCCCTGGTGGCTGGCGTGGCGGCCGCGGTGGGCGCTCGATCGCTGCTGATCCGCTGGGGCCTGGACCGGCATCTGGTGGCGCGGCCGTGGGTGTATGTCAGTCTCACCATCACCTTCAGCGGACTGCTGTGGCTCCTCTTCTTCAGGACCTGACGCATGCCTGACGCCCCCACACAGGATGCAGCCTCCTCACAGCGCGTGCAGCGACTGCAACGCCTGGGTCGCATCGTGTCGTATGCGTCGATCGCGGCGGGCGTGATCACCCTGCTGGTGGTGTGGAACCAGATCCAGCGCTACCCGCGCACCGACGACGCCTACCTGCGCGCCAACACCGTTGGCATGGCGCCGCGCGTGTTCGGACAGATCGTGGAACTGCCGCTCCGCGACAACCAGATCGTGCATGTCGGCGACCTGCTGTACCGCATCGACCCGCGGCCCTACGAGGTGGCGCTGGCGCGCGCCGAAGCGAAGCTGGCGGTGGTCGACTTCGAGGTGCGCGCGCTGAGCGACGCCGTGAAGGTGGCCGATGCCAAGATCGACACCGCGCGCGCCGACGTGGCACGCGCGGCCGCCGAGGTGAACCGCCGCAAGGCCGACGTGACGGCCGCCAAGGCGCGCGCCGACTACGCCGAGGACTATCTCTCTCGCGTGAAGCCGCTGCTTGAGCAGCAGTTCATCACCGCCGACCGCGTGGCGCTGGCCGAAAGCGATGTGCAGGCGGCCAAGGCCACCGTGGCCGCGGCCGAAGCCGGCGTGGTGAACGCCGAGGCCACCGTGGTGGCGACGCAATCCGCCGTGGTGAGCGCCGAGGCCGAGCAGAAGCAGGCGCGCAACGCGTTGGCGCAGCTGGGCGACATGAACGTGCGCGTGGCCGCCGCCAAGGTGGAAGTGGACGACGCCAAGCTGAACCTGCAGTACTGCGAGGTGCGCGCCAGCGTGGAAGGATGGGTGACCAACCTCAACACCAACGTGGGCGCCTTCGTGAAGGTTGGCGACACGCTGTTCTCGCTGGTGCAGAACACCGAGTGGTGGGTGATGGCCAACTTCCTGGAGACCGAGATCGAGCAGATCCGCGTGGGCCAGGAAGTGGCGGTGTACATCTACGCCTACCCCGGCCACCGCTTCAAGGGCACGGTGCAGGGCATCGGCTGGGCGCTGTATCAGGCCAACGGCGCCACGCAGCAGTCGCTGCCCGACGTGAAGCCCACGCTGAACTGGGTGCGTCTGGCGCAGCGATTCCCGGTGCGCATCACGCTGGAACCCTTCGATGCGCAGTACCCCTATCGCATGGGCGCCACGGTGACGGCCGTGGTGAAGACCGACGGACGCGATCCGGTGCTGGAGCAGCTGGGCCTGATCGGCTCGCCGTTCCGTGCATCCAATGGATCGTTCCCGGCCTCAGGCTCGGGCCCCACCGCGCCATCGAAGTGATGGGTCGATTCAGCGCGTCGCGCCGATGCCGCCAGGGCCGGCACCCGACGCGAAGATGAGACCCGCACTCGAAACCAGCAGATCGCTGCGACTCTCGATGCGCTGCGCGCGCGCCTTGAACAGATCGCGCTCGGCGTCCAGCAGTTCGGGCAGCGTGCTCAGGCCCATTTCATACGCGCGCTTCACCGCATCGAAGGTGTCGATCGCCGCCACCAGCAGCGCCTTCGCCGCGTCGTACTGCGCGCGATCGCTCTGCAGCGTGTAGTAGGCACGCCACACCTCGTCGGCGGCATCGAGTCGTGCCTGCGCAAGCTTGGCTGCGGCGGCGGCGCGATTGGCTCCCGCCTCGAACAGCGCCGCGTCGCGCGCACCGTTGTCGTACAGCAGCCAGCGCCCACCCAGGAAGATCTGGCCATCGAAGCCCCAGCCCTTGCCGGCGATGTCGAAGCCTTCCACGTAGTAGTCGTAGAAGCTGGCGCCCACCGTGCCGCGCGTGACCACCTGCGGCATGAACTCCGCCTGCGCGCGCCGCACCTCGGCCTCGCGCGCGCGAAGGTCCAGCACCGCCGACGCCAGATCCGGTCGCTGCGCCAGCGCCTGATCGATGATGCCGTCGATGCCCGCGGTGACCACCGGCGGCACCTCGGCCTCGGCAGACGCGTCGATGGGCAGCGAGGCACTCACCGGGAAGCCCACACGCGTGCGCAGATCACCCTCGGTCACGAACACCTGCGCACGGCGCTTCTCCAACGCGTACAGCGCCTCGGCGTAGGCCTGTCGCGCGATCAGCGTTTCGGGTCGCGTGGCCAGGCCCTGCGTGAGGCGCGATTCCGTGGCCTTCAGCACGCTTCGCGCGGCCACCACATCCTGCTCGGCGGCGGTGCGAAGACCGATCGCCGCCTCCAGCTTGAAGTACGCGCGCTGCACCTCGTACACCACACGCTGAATCGTGCGGTCATGCGTGGTGTTCGCCGCAGCCAGCTCGGCGCGCGCGCGATCGGTGTCCGCGTCGCGGCGACCGAAGTCGAGCAGCAGCCACGAGGCATACACCTGCGGCGAGACGCGGAACTCGCGGTCGGGCTTCGCCGCGTTGCCGAAGGCCAGTCCCGGCTGATCGAAATAGTCGCCACCTGCCTCCACGCCGATGTCTGGGCCGTACGCGGCAAGCGCCTTCTGCTCGCGCGCCGCGGCGGCGCGTGCACGATGCCACGATTCGCGCGTGGCCGGGTTCGCTTCCAGTGCCGCGGCGGCCAGTTCGGGCAGGCCCCAGATGCGCTCGATGCCGGGGCCGGGGCCTTCCTGTGGAACCTGCTGCGCCTGCAGCGATCGCTGCGCCTGCACATTCACCGCGCTCGCGATGCCGCGCTCGATGGCCTGTGCCTGCTCCTTGTCGGATGCATCGCCCAGCCCGCGCAGGCGCGCCACCATGGAGTTCGGGTCATCGGGCATCGCAGTCGATGGCTCGGACGGGCCCTTCGCCACCTCGGGCTCGATCTTGCGCTCCATCTCGGCGAGGCCGTCTTCCCACAGTTCGGAGCGGCCGCGACATGACGCAAGCGCTCCCGACACCATGATGAACATCAGCGCGGGCCGAGCAATCCGGTTCATGCGATGGATGGGCATGTGATGCATGTATGTTCGCTCGATCAGCCAGGCAATCGGCACGAAGGCTCGAGCGCGCGCACGCCATCCACGGTGGGCGTGAGATCGCGCAGCAGCCCGTCGGCCAGGTCATAGATCCATCCGTGCACCTTCACGCCGCGCGCGGCGGCCGCCTGCACCACGGGTGACTCGCGCACATGCACCACCTGCACGGCCACGTTCAGTTCGCACAGGCGCCGCGCCTGCGCCTGCACCGACGGCTCGCGCTCGATCTCGTCGCGGTAGAACTTGGCGATGTCGCGCACATGGCGGATCCAGTGATCCATCACGCGGCCTTCGGATGGCGCCAGCGCCGCCGACACGCCGCCGCAGCCGTAGTGGCCGCACACGATCACGTGCTCCACGCCCAGCTCGTTCAGCGCGAAGTCCATCACCGACAGGCAGTTCAGGTCGCTGTGCACCACCAGATTGGCCACATTGCGGTGCACGAACACCTCGCCGGGCAACAGACCAATGATCTCGTTGGCGGGCACGCGGCTATCCGAGCAGCCGATCCACAGGTACTTGGGTCGCTGCTGCGAAGACAGGTTTCGGAAGAAGCCCGGGTGCTCGCGCTCCACGCGCCCGGCCCACTCACGATTGCTGGCCAGCAGATGGTCGAGTTCGCCCATGGGGTGGATGGTAAGGGCAAGCGCGCCGCGCACAAGGGGCGCGACGCGAAACCTCACGCCCGGGCGTGCTCGTGCGCGGCATGGCCCGTGCGCAGCGCGCCAGGCGGACACGCCGCGACGGCCTGCTCAAGCTCGGCGCGCTGCGCGACCGGTACGCGATCCATCAATCCCAGCTGCGCGAACGTGTCAAGCAACGATGCCGCGTGCATGCCGCGATACACCACGTCGCTGTCCACGATGGCCTTGCCCATCACCTGCTCCAGCTGCGCCTGGGTGTACACGGGCTTGGTGGCCGCGGTGCTCTTGGTGCCGTACTGGTTCAGGTTGCTCGCGAAGATGCCGGCCGCACTCACGGGCAGGAAGTCCTCGTAGCGAAGTCCCTCCACCTGCGCGAAACCTTCGCGCACCAGCGCATGGATGTCCGTGGTGGGCAGGCTGCCCTTCGCGGCGATGCCCTTCGGCGTGGCGGCATAGCGGCCGTACACCAGGCCCTGCTCAAGCAGCGCCGGCAGCGTCTTTGGGAACGGCGCAAAGGGCTTCGCATACAGCGCCTCGTACGCGGCGAAGTCCTTCTTCGGCAGCGACGGATCCTTCTCGCGCGCCGCGTCGGCCTGCGCAAGACAGGTGTCGTACATCGCGCGACCCTTCGGCGTGGTCGCGTAGCCGCGCTCCTCGATCTCGCCGAAGCGCGCGGTGTGCACGGTGTCCACGGTGGTTCCATCCGCCTGACGGAACTGCACCGGCTCGGTCAGCGCCTTGTACGCATCCTGTCGCAGCAGGATGGGCGTGTCCTCGGAGGGACCTTCGGTGAAATCCTTGAAGCCGGCGTGCTTCAGCGTGTGCAGCGCGAACACGGGCTTGGTGAAGGTGGCCACCAGCGCGTCCACCAGTCGCTTCACGTCGGCGTCGGCCACGGTGCCGGGCTGGTACGAGTCGATCTCGGCATGACTCAGGTGCTTGAAGTGCAGGCGCAGCCAGTCGCGGTCGGCGGTCTTCGCCAGCCGCCCCAGCGCCAATCCCGCGCGCATGCGGAACCCGGCCTCGTCCATCTCGCCCAGCGCATGCTTCATGGCCGCGGTGTACAGGTCCATGCAGAAGGTGTTGGGCGTGAGGTGGTTCAGGTGATGGCTCTCGAAGCACGCGATGTCGGCGGCGATCTTGAAGCCCGCATCGCCCAGATCCTTGTACAGCCCGTGATCGCGCGCCTTGCCCGTCCACTTGAAGATGCGGTCCACGCCCTCGCGGATCAGCGCCTCGCCGTCCTCGCGCGAAAGCCCGCCCTGCTGCTCGCACCGCTCGATCAACTCCTTGGCACGCGCCGAGAACACCTGGCGCGTGGCCAGCAGCGCATCGATGCGCGCCTTGGTGGTGGGGTCGAAGTAGTCGGTCATCAGCAGCGAGGTGAACACGCGATGCTCGGGTCGCACCATCGACCGGAACGCGGTGGCGATGATCGGCTGGCTCTTCGAGCCCACGTTCGTCATGTCGTAGAAGTTGTGCGGCTCCATGGCGAAGGCGGCGAAGAAGCGCGCGATCCAGCGGTACTCGTCGGCGCGGCCGATGCGGATGGCGCCATGGCGCTCGCTGCTGGTCTTGTCCAGCTGGGCGTCGCTCACCGCGAAGCCGCGATGCAGCTGCCCCACCAGCGCGCACACCGCCTTGTTGCACTCGCGGTTCACCAGCAGGCTGCGGTCATACAGCGGCACCTCCTTGCCGAACATGCTCGACAGTTCGGCAAACAGGCGGTTCTGCATCTCGATGCGGTCGGTGAAGTGGGTGCTCATGGTCGGCTCCTTCGTGCGCCCGGTGCCCGGGCGTGCTCCAAGGGTAGCCGCGTGGCCGCTCCGATCCCAGCCATCACAACACACACAACGAGCAATCATCCGTGCTCATGCGCCGCCTTACCATGGGCCGCGTCCATCCGCCGCGCCGCCAAGGAATTCCGATGTCCGACACAAGCCTCGACCACGTCCGTGAACGCATCCGCCAGATCGATCGCGAACTGGTCGAACGTGCCGCCGAACGCCTGCAGCTTGCCAAGCAGGTGGGCGAGATCAAGCGCCGCAACCACCTGCCCACTGTCGACTACGCGCAGGAGCGCGCCGTGCTGGATCGCGCGCGCAGCACGGCCACCGAGCACGGCCTGGATCCCTCGCTCGCCGAGGACCTGATCGCGCGCCTGATCCGCGCTTCGGTGAACGCGCAGGACCAGGACAGCATCCGCTTCTCGGCCGCCGGCGCGGGCAAGACCGCGGTCGTGGTCGGCGGCGAAGGTCGCATGGGTCGATGGATGCGTCAGTTCCTGTCGGCCGAGGGGTTCCGGGTGGGTTCGATGGATCCGGCAAGCAGCGACGCCGAGAACGCATGGTCGCGCGAAGCCTTCGCCACCGCCGACCTGATCATGTGCTGCGCCGCGCCGGCCACCACCGCCGACCTGTACATGCAGTGGACACGCACGCCGCCGAAGGGCGTGGTGGTGGACATCGCCAGCATCAAGACGCCCCTGCTGCCCGCCCTTCGCGCGCTGCAGAAGGCCGGCGCGCGCGTGGCCTCCATCCATCCCATGTTCGGTCCGGGCATCGCGCTGCTGCGCGACGCCGACATCGTGCTGTGCGACACGGGCGATGCCGACGCGCTGGCGCAGGTCGAACGACTGTTCCAACCCACCACCGCGCGCCTGGTGCGCATGCCGCTCGACGAACACGATCGCCTGATGGCCGACCTGCTCAGCCTGGCGCACGCCACCGCCATCTGTTTCGCGCTGGCGCTGCCCAAGCAGGAGCATCCGGTGCGCAGCACCACCTTTCTGGCGCTGGAGCGCCTGGCCGCCAACGTGGTGCGCGAGAGCCCCGACGTGTACTACGAGATCCAGGCGCGCAATCCGCACTCGTTCGGCGCCATCGAGCGGCTTCGCAGCGCCATCGACACGCTCACGCAGGCCATCTCGCTGGAGGATTCACGCGTGTTCGCCGAACTGATGCGTGAAGGACAGACGCGGGCGCATCCGGCACCGACCGGCGCCGCGTGAGCGCGCGTCAGTGGTCG
>Ga0209598_10004512_pt1 | contig 10214 bp, 8 predicted proteins | sample M_140807_EF_Meta_FD_187317 | JGI IMG/M metagenome (GOLD analysis project Ga0209598, IMG submission 187317) | Freshwater microbial communities from Lake Montjoie, Canada to study carbon cycling - M_140807_EF_MetaG (SPAdes) (version 2) | ecosystem: Environmental > Aquatic > Freshwater > Lake... | reverse complement strand
CTCCGCCCCGTCATCGGTGACGAAGACCTCGCCATGCTGATAGGGCGACATCGTGCCCGGATCGACATTGAGATAGGGGTCCAGCTTGCGCAGCCGCACCCGATAGCCACGAGCCTGCAACAGCGCCCCGAGAGACGCCGCAGCGATGCCCTTGCCAAGCGAAGAGACCACGCCACCGGTGATGAATACGAACCGTGCCATTGGAGCCCCTCCTAGACTGCCGAATCGACCGATGTAACCCCCCAACAGTGGGTATAGGCCATGCGTTTCAAGCCACGGCCATGCGGCGCGCTGGGCGTAGGAGTACCAACACAACCATGCCATAGGCCACCGTTATGCCAATGGTCAGCAGCCTATTCCCCATGGCAGCCAGCGCATCCGTGCCGATCTGCGGCAGCAATTGCCCGACCAATATGATGAAAACCGTCAGGCCTAGCTGTGCCAGCATCCCGCGCCATCCAGGCGCACCATTGCCAGACGCGATCCATAGACCAATGCCCAGGGCGAGCGGAATGACGGCAGTATTCTCAGGCCGCAAAATTCCCACCACCAACACCGGCAGCACCAGCAGCGCGGCCCCCAAATTGGCGAAAACCAGCCAGCGCCCGAAGCTATGCGCCGCTGTGTCCTCCGGCAGGCGCAGCATATTCACCAGGGTAATGGCCACCAGCAGGCCATCGCCAGGGCTCAGCGCGGTGCAGGCCGCCAGGGCGGAGACAAGCGCCATCGCCTTTGCCAGCGCCCGCAACCCGGCGGCACTTTGCGCTGGCAAAATCAACGGCGGCGGCCGCGGTGGAGCCTGCGAGGGCAGCAGCGCATGCGCCAGGAACGTCACCACAATCGCCTGGCCCACGGCCAGGCCCATCAGGACAGGCAAGGGGCCAGCCTGTGCCGGGTCGGCCTTGATCAGCGAAGTCACCAGCACCGAGACCATTAGCGCCAACAAGGCAGGCACGTTTTGCGGCCTGAGCGCCAATTGGGCAAAACAGCCGCAGGCCAAGGCCAGCAGCAAGACCCAGACCGCGATCGGGCTATCCGCCACCGCCAGAAAACTGCGGGAGAGCACCCAGGTGATGGCGACCACGATCAGCAGGATCTGCAGCATCTGCAGCACCCGCGGCCGCGCGCCGCCCGGCATCAGCAGAAACACCGCCAGGATAGGCCCGACATAGGCCAGCGGCAGGCCGGAGAACATGTTCCAGCCCAGGAGCAGCAGCGGCGCCAGCCCCAGGCGGACAATATCGCGCCACTCCCTCATATCAGGAGAGATAGGCCAATACGCTGCGGATTCTCATCACCGCATAGGCAATCGCGTCCATCACGGGATGGCTGACGGCATAGGCCACGATGCTGGCCTGGCTGCCATATCGCAGGCTGCGCGGCGGCGGCTGCTCGTTGAACAACAGGGTCACCGGGAAACGCCGTGTGTCGTTATTGGGCTTGGTGGGCGATAGCAGCCCTGTCGCCTGATCCACCGGCGCCGTTCCACCAAGCCCCCAACCGATGCTCTCGACGCGCCCTGAGAAAACGCGGCCGGGCAGGGCGTCGAACACCATCTCAACCGAGGTGCCAGGCCGCATATACTCGAGATTATTCTCCCGCATCAACGCCGATACCCAATAGGCGCGGCCATCGATGAAGGTGAGCGCCGCCTGGCCGGGCGCTAAGTAGCTCCCAGGCGACAGGTTGAGATTGGTCACCACGCCGGTGCTGGGGGCAACAACGCGGGTGCGCAACAGGTCAAGCCGGGCGCGCTCCAGCCCCGACAATGCCTCACGCAGCTGCGGATTTGCGGCACCCGCGGGCCCAAGATTTTGTCGTGCGCGCTCGAGTTCAGAAGACGCAGCCTGCAGTGACGCTTCAGCACGGGCCAATGACGCCTGGGCGTCTTCGCCACGCGCCGGCGGATAGACGCCGCGCCGGACCAATTCCAGCACACGGGCCGTCTGCTCACGGGTATTGCCGCGCGCGGCCAGCGCCTCCGCCACCCTGGCCTGCGCGGTCTCGACCGCGGCGGTAGAAGCACCCAGCGTCTGGCCAACCTGGGCAACACGCGCCTCAGCCTGGGCGATGGCAATCTCATAAGGCCGGGGATCGAGGCGAAATAGCAGGTCGCCCGGCTGGACAACCTCATTGTCACTGACATCGACGGAGATCACCCGGCCGCCGACCTCGGGCGCCATGCGGATCAGAAATGCCTGCGCCGTCGCCTGGTGGCTGGTGGGCGTCATCCTATCGGCAACCAGGGTATAGGCGAACAGTGCGATGGCCACGCCAACAAGGCCGAGTACCAGTGCCCGAACCGGGTCGCGCTTGGCTGGGGCGGGGATATCATCCGTCATCAATGCGCCGCCACCGGCAGAAGCGTGCTCCATGGCAGGGGTTCGCTACGCATGGCGGAAATACCACAAAGGATTGCCGGCGCCGTCAGCTTGCGAAAAGCGAGGTGACGCTTATCGCCGGCCTTAGCACATCCGTCATTTTTGCCAAAAAAAGCCATGAATTTTATTGATCTGATGTTTGCCGGCAACGCCATCAGAGTACATAAAAGCTCCATAAAAAGGTCATCCCGCCATTCCAGATGGGACCGCCCCCATCGAGCGCTCGCGATACACTCAGAGCCTTGATCACGCAATCTTGCCGATCGGTATTATAATCTGGGTTTACAGCAATACAAAGCCATCCGATTAACAAAACACAAACGAATAAAGTAATAGTATTATTGCATAATGCATGTTTTTCGCCAGTAAACCCTACCATACCCATGCGAAACACGCCTCGCTGAAGATGTTTCGCTCATTCATGCATTTTGGGGTTGGGACAGCGCGACGATTCGTCTAAAAAACCATCCAACGCGAGGAATTGTCATGGATCGACTGGATGGTTGCCGGGTGCTGGTGGCCGAGGACGAGACCCTGGTGGCGATGCTGCTCGAGGATGTGCTGGCCGATGCCGGCGCAACCGTCCTGGGCCCCGCCGCCACCGTCCAACACGCGCTGGATCTGGCGATGACGGAGCGCCCCGATATCGCGGTGCTTGACTTCAACCTCTCGGGCGAGTCCTGCCTGCGGGTGGCCGACGCTCTGGCGGCAGCCGGCGTGCCCTTTGTCATCGCCACCGGCTATGGCGGTGATATCCCGCTGCCACAGCATGCAGCGGTTGAGAGCCTGCAGAAGCCCTACGACCCGGGGGTTCTGATCACCACGCTGAGCAGGATCATGGCGCACCGCTGATTGCCTCGCACGGGCTTGACGCCGGGCTGGCCGAGGGCTGCCATGCTGGCGCACCGGCAAAAGGCAGCCCGTTTTGGATCCCATCACGCTTGAAGTTCACTGGTCACGGCTGATCTCGATCGCCGATGAGGCCGCCACGGCGCTGCTGCGCACCGCCTTCTCCACCATTGTTCGCGAAAGCAATGACTTCGCCACCGTGCTCATGGATGCCGATGGCAATAGCGTCAGCGAGAATACCGGCGGCATCGCCAGCTTCTCCTGCATCCTGCCCCGCACCACCCGCGCCTTCCTCGATAAATTCCCGGCGCACACTTGGGCGCCCGGCGATTGCGTCATCACCAATGATCCATGGCTGGCCACCGGCCACCTGCCCGATATCACCGCCGTCTCACCCATCTTCTACCGCGACCGGCTGGTGGGTTTCGCCGGCTCCATCGCCCATAGCCCCGATGTCGGCGGCGCCCTCTGGGGCGCTGATTGCCAGGAGGTGTTCGAGGAGGGCGTGCGTATCCCCCCCACCCGCATCATGCGGGAAGGTGAGTGGAATCGCGACGTGCTGGAGATGTTCCTGGCCAATGTCCGGGTGCCGCGCCAGGTCCAGGGCGACCTGGAGGCGCAGCTCACCGCCAATGCCGTCTGCGCCGCCGGCGTGGTGGAGTTCCTGGAGGATTCCGGCCTCGATGACCTCCAGGCCCTGGGCGCCGCCCTCGCCGAGCGCACCGATGCCGCCATGCGCCGCGCCATCGCAGCCCTGCCGGATGGCGAGTACCACGCCGTGCAAGAGGCCGATGGCTTCGACGCCGAGACTACCCGCATCGTCTGTACCGTCAAAATCACTGGCGATACGATGGAGATCGACTACCAGGGCACCAGCCCGCAAATCGCCCGCGGGATCAATTGCGTGTGGAACTACACCCATGCCTATTCGGTCTATCCGGTGAAATGCGCGCTCGACCCCTTCACACCCCGCAATGAGGGCAGCTACCGCGCCATCACGGTCAAAGCGCCCGAGCGTTCCATTCTCAACCCGGTCTACCCCGCACCGGTCTCGGCCCGGCAGCTCACCGGCCATTTGCTGGCCGGCGCCATCTATCGCGCCCTGGCGCCGGTCATCCCCGAGCGCGTGATCGCCGATTGCGGCGGCGCGCCCACCATGCGCTGCCTCTTCTCCGGCCTGGATGCGCATGGCGACAGGTTCAGCCAGGTGCTCTTCGCCTCGGGCGGCATGGGTGCCGCACCGCATCGCGATGGCCTGCCCACCACGGCCTTCCCCACCAATGCAGGTGCCGGCTCCATCGAAGCCTTTGAAAGTGTCGCCCCCCTGGTGGTCTGGCAAAAGCAATTCCGCCCCGATAGCGGCGGGCCCGGGCGGATGCGGGGCGGGCTGGGCCAGGTAGCCGAGATTGAGGTCCGCGCCCCCGGGCCGCTCCGCCTCTCCCTGCTCAGTGACCGGCGCGAACACCCAGCGCTGGGCGTGCTGGGCGGCCAGCCCGGCGCCTGTTCCGATATCCAGATGAGCGACGGCACAAGGCCGCATCCCAAATCACGCACCGCCATAGGGCCCGGCATGCGGCTGACGATGACCTATCCCGGCGGCGGCGGCTATGGCCCAGCCGGCGAGCGTGACCCTGCGGCGCTGGCGGCCGATCTGCGCGATGGCATCATCACCGAGGCCGGCGCCAAGGAATACCGTTCATGAGCGCCCAGATCGCCCCCGCAGCCGGCGCACGCATCGGCGTGGATGTCGGCGGCACCTTCACCGACCTCGTCCTGCATGACGCGGCCAAAAACATCACCCGCACTGGCAAGCTGCTCACCACGCCCGACGACCCCTCCCGCGCCATCACCGAGGGCGTGGCCCGCATCCTGCGCGAGGCCGGGCTCACCCCCGCCGATGTCCACTCCATCGTCCATGGCACCACGCTGGTGACCAATACGGTGATCGAGCGCACCGGGGCCTGTGTCGGCCTGCTGACCACGGCGGGCTTTCGCGATTCCCTCGAGATCGGTCGCGAAATCCGCTACGATCTCTATGACCTCTTCCTGGAGCCGCCCCCCATCCTGGTGCCGCGCCACCTGCGCCGCGAGGTGCCAGAGCGCATGGCCTTTGACGGCGAGGAACTGCTCCCCCTCGATGAGCCAGCCCTGCTGCGTGAGGCCGCCTATCTGGTGGGGCAGGGGGTGGAGGCCATCGCCATCGCCTTCCTGCACAGTTACCGCAACCCAGCCCATGAGCGCCGCGCCGCCGAGATCCTGCGCGCCGCCCATCCCGATATTCCCCTCACCCTCTCCTCGGCCGTCGCACCCGAGATTCGCGAATACGAGCGCACCTCCACCGCCTGCGCCAATGCCTATGTCCAGCCGCGCATGCAGCGCTACCTCACCAAGCTGGAGGCCGATCTGCGCGCCACCGGTTTCACCGGCTCGCTCTATGTCATGCTCTCCGCCGGCGGCATCGCCTCCCTGCGCGAGGCCAAGGAATTCCCCATCCGGCTGATCGAAAGCGGCCCCGCCGCCGGTGCCATGGCGGCGGCCTTCATCGCTCGCCTCGCCGGGCTCGATGCCGTGGTCAGCTACGACATGGGCGGCACCACCGCGAAGATGTGCCTGGTGGAGAATGGCGCGCCCGACCACAAGCATGATTTCGAGGCCGGCCGGGTGCGCCGCTTCGCCAAGGGCTCAGGCCTGCCGCTCAAGGTCTCGGTGGTGGATATGATCGAGATCGGCGCAGGCGGCGGCTCCATCGCCCGCGTCGAACCCGGCTCCGGCCTGATGAAGGTGGGCCCACGCAGCGCCGGCGCCCGGCCCGGCCCGGTCTGCTACGGCCAGGGCGGCACCGAACCCACGGTCACCGATTCCGATCTGCTGCTGGGTCGGCTCGACCCCGCGCATTTCCTCGGCGGCGAAATGGCGCTGGACCAGGGGCTGGTGCTGCGCGCGGTGGAGAAGGGGGTGGCCGCCGCCCTTGGCATGGCGGTGGCCGATACGGCGCTGGGCATCAGCCGCATCGTCGATGAAACCATGGCCGCCGCCACCCGCATGCATCTGGCCGAGAAGGGCCGTGACCCGCGGCGCTACACGCTGGTGGCATTCGGTGGCGCCGGCCCGGTGCATGCCTGCAATCTGGCGCGGCTATTGAAGATGAAGCGGGTGCTGGTGCCGTTGGGCGCTGGCGTCGCCTCGGCGCTGGGCTTCCTGGTGGCGCCCCCGGCCACCGATGCGGTGCGCAGCCTGGTCGGCCGGCTGGAGCGGCTGGATTACGCCGCCATCAACGCCCTCTACGCCGAGATGCGGGCCGAATGCGAGGCCCTGCTGCTCGAGGCCGGCGCGGCGCGCGATGCCATCATCTACACCGCCGTGGCCGAGATGCGCCATGTCGGCCAGGGCTTTGAAATCCCTGTGAAGCTGCCCAGCCTCCGCCTCTCGGCCGATGATCTGCCCATGCTGCGCGACAGCTTCTTCGCCGCCTATCGCGAGCGCTTCTCCCGCGTGGTGGAGGAGGCACCAATCGAGGCGCTCACCTGGCGCCTCTCTGCCAGCGCCCCCGCCCAGCACATCTCGCTGCGGCGTGAGGCCACCACCGGCCCGGCCGAACGCGGCCGCCGCGCTGTGCGCTTCGAGGGCCATGGCGAGGTGCAGGCCGCGGTGCTCGATCGCTACGCCCTGGCGCCCGGCTTTGCTTTCCAGGGCCCGGCCTTGGTGGAGGAGCGCGAGAGCACATGCGTCATCCCCCCCGGCGCCGCCTGCCATATCGACGGCCATATGAACCTGGTCATAGAACTGCCCTGAAGGAGCGACCCATGCGCCTGCCCCGACGCCTCCTGCCCATCCTCGCCACACCCGCCCTCGCCACGCCCATGCTGGCCCCCCCAGCCTTCGCCCAGGCGGAATGGCCCAATCGCCCGGTCAATGTCGTGGTGGCCTGGCCGGCCGGCGGCAGCACCGACAGCCTGGTGCGGGTGATCACCCAGTTTATGGCGGGCGCCGCCGGCCAGGGCTTCGTTGTGGAAAACCGCAGCGGCGCCACCGGCACGCTGGGCCATGCCTATGTCGCCCGGGCGCGGGGCGATGGCTATACGCTGCTGGCCGGCACCAACTCCACCTATGCCATCGCGCCGCATCTGATGGGCAGCCTGCCCTATGATGACGCGGCCTTGGTGCCCATCTCGCTGCTGGCCACCACGCCGCAGATGCTGGTGGCGCATCCCTCACAGCCCTTCTCGGATTTCCGCGGCTTTCTTGCCTATGCCAGGGCCAATCCGGGGCGGCTCTCCTATGCCAGTTCGGGCAATGGCGGCACCAGCCATCTGGCCACCGAATTGCTGATGCAAATGGCCGGCCTCGACATGCTGCATGTGCCCTATCGCGGCGGCGCGCCCGCGGCGCAGGCGCAATTGGCCGGCGAGGTGCAGGTCACCTTTGTCGATGCCATCACCGCCATCCCGCATCTGCGCGCCGGCACCATGCGGCCATTGGGTGTTTCCACCGCCAGCCGCACGCCCCTGGCCCCCGAAGTGCCCACCCTGGCCGAGGCCGGCCTGCCCGGATTTGAAAGCAGCACCGATTTCGCCGCCTTCGCGCCGCCGGAGACGCCAGCGCCTCTGGTCGGCCGAATCTTCACCGCCTTCGCCACGGCGCTGGCCGATCCCACAGTGCGAGAGAGGCTGCTCGGCCAGGGTGTCACGCCCATTGCCGGCCGGCCGGAAGAATTTCGCGCCTACCAGTTGCGCGAAAGCGCCAAATGGGGCGCCCTGATCAGGGCGAGAAACATCCGCGCGGGCTGAACCCGGGCGGCCAGGACAGACAGGGAAGAAACATGGCCTATACAGTGGGTGATCTGGTGGCAGAATTCCTGCCGGCAGTGGGCGTAACGACGGCCTTTGGCATCGTCTCGGTGCACAATATCCCGATGCTCGACGCGCTCAGCCAGCGCAATGCCGTGCGCTACGTCATGGCGCGCGGCGAGATGGGCGGCGCGCATATGGCCGATGCCTATGCCCGGGTGACCGGCTCCCTGGGCGTGCTCTTCACCTCCACCGGCCCGGGGGCCGCCAATGCGGTGCCGGGGCTGGTCGAGGCCCGCTTCGCCGGCTCCCCGGTGCTGCATATCACCGGCCAGACCGCAACCCGGCATATCGACCGTGACATGGGCACCGTGCATGACGTGCCCGGCCAGACGGCCATGCTGGCCGCGGTCTCCAAACAGGCCTTTCGCCTGCGCTCAGCGCAAGAGGCGCTGGGCGTATTGACCGCCGCCGCCACCGCCGCTCTCACCGCGCCCACCGGTCCGGTCTCGCTGGAAATCCCCATCGATCTGCAGCGCACCGAAGTGGCAAGGCCGGATTGGGCCGCCTTCAGCCTGGCCCTGCCGCCAGCCCTGCCGCCCGAACCCCAGGCGCTGGCCGCCGCCATCGCCATGCTGCGCGATGCAAAGCGGCCCATGCTCTGGCTGGGCAATGGCGCCAAGGGCGCGGGCCCGGCGGCGCAACGCCTGCTCGATCTGGGTTTCGGCGCGGTGACCAGTTGGAATGGCCGCGGCATCATCGCCGAGGATGACCCCCGCACGCTCGGCGGGCTGAACGGCAATGGCTCCGCCCTGGTGCAGGAATTCTATCGTGGTTGCGACGCTATGGTGGTGGTGGGCAGCCGCCTGCGCGGGCATGAGACGCAGGATTTCACAATCGGGCTGCCCCAGCCGCTCATCCATGTCGATATCGACGCCGCCGCCAATGGCCGCACCTATCCCAATGCGCTCTTCGTGCAGGGCGATGCGGCGCTCACCCTGCATGCCCTGGCCGATGCGCTGGCGCCCAGGCCCCCGCAATTCCAGGCCGAACTCGCAGCCCTCAAGGCCCGCGCCACCGCGGCCTATGCCGCAGGCCTCGGCCCCTATGAGAGTTTTCCAGCCACCCTGCGTGCGGTCATGCCGCGCGATGCGCTCTGGGTGCGCGATATCACGATCAGCAATTCATCCTGGGGCAACCGCATCCTGCAGGTGCTGGGCGCGCGTGATGCGGTGCATCCGGTGGGGGCTGCCATCGGCCCCGGCCTGCCGCTGGGCATTGGCGCGGCGCTGGGCGGGCAGGGCCGAAAGACCATCGCCATGGTGGGTGATGGCGGCTTCGCGGTGAATATGCCCGAGCTCTTCACCGCCGTGCAGGAACAGGCCGAACTGATCATCATGGTGATGAACGATGCCGGCTATGGCGTGATCCGCCACATTCAGGATTTCGCCGCCGGCCGGCGCTTCTATCACGATCTGCGCGGGCCGGACCTGATGGAACTGGCCAAGCTGGCCGGGCTGCCGGGCATGCGGGTCTCCAGCGTCGAGGATTTTGGCCCCACCCTCGCACGGGCCTTTGCCACACCCGGCCCAGTGCTGGTGGAGATCGACATGGTCTCAATCGGCGAACACCCGCCCTACGCGCCCTATGACAAGGAGCGCCGGGCGGGGTAACGGCGCGGCATAACGTCGCGGGGTAACCCGCGGCCCCGCTACTTGCTGGGCCGCGGCGGTGGTGGAGCCGGCGCCACCGGGGCGCCGGCCGGGGGCGCATTGGGCCCCTTCACCGGCGGGCGGGCGCCACCACGGCCGCCACCCGGTGGGTCATTCGGGTCGGAATCGGAGGGCCCCTGCGGGCGCTGGGCGCCGCCACGGCCGCCGCCCGGCGGGTCATTCGGATCCGCATCCGAAGGCCCTTGCGGCCGCTGGCCACCGCCACGCCCACCACCCGGCGGGTCATTCGGGTCGGCGTCCGAAGGCCCCTGCGGCCGCTGGCCACCGCCCCGCCCACCACCCGGCGGGTCATTCGGGTCAGAATCCGATGGCCCCTGCGGCCGCTGGCCACTATTCCCACCGCCCGGCGGGTCATTTGGGTCAGCGTCCGACGGGCCTTGCGGCCGGTTGGGCGGCGGGCCCCCGCGGCCATTATTGGGCTCATCATTCGGGTCGCTATCGGTCAGCCCACTGCGCGGCCGGCC
>Ga0209598_10004511_pt1 | contig 10215 bp, 8 predicted proteins | sample M_140807_EF_Meta_FD_187317 | JGI IMG/M metagenome (GOLD analysis project Ga0209598, IMG submission 187317) | Freshwater microbial communities from Lake Montjoie, Canada to study carbon cycling - M_140807_EF_MetaG (SPAdes) (version 2) | ecosystem: Environmental > Aquatic > Freshwater > Lake... | reverse complement strand
TCTCTCGTCGGGGAGGTCGCGGCGGTTTTCCAGGGTCGAAGGGGTGTGGGACGCCTGCTTGCGGGGGACGATCTGATCGCGGCCCGCCTGACCTCGACCGTGCCGGCAGCGGCCAACGACCGCTGCGGCGACCTGGTGATCGTCAGCGCAGCCGACAGTTGGCAGGCCTATTACCCCTGGCTCGACGATGCCCGCGCCCCCGGTTTCGCGAGAACGATCGACATCCATCGAAAGCCCGGATACGACCCGCTCGAACTCCACCTCGACCGGACCCGGCTGCCGGCGATCGCCATTCCGCTCGACACGACGCTCGTGAAAGGATCCCACGGCGCCGTCGATCCGGCGAATCCCCACGAAACCATTCTGATCACCTCCCGACCCGGGTTCGCATCCGGACCCGTGGCGATGGATGAGATCGCCGGGATGGTGAAGTCTCTCTTCGGCTGCGGACACAACTCCTAGCCCGCGTGCAACCTTCCGCCCACGCTGGGTCAGGGGGTCGCGGGCTGCAGCGGCTTGGGCTTGGGCTTCGGCTTTTCGTCGAGGTTTGCGGCCAACTCCTCCGCCGTCAGCGTCGATGCGACGCCATCCGTGGGCACGTCGCGTCCGCTCGTCCAGACGAGCGCGTTGAGCATCATCCGGCGAAAGTCTTCGTTGGCCCAGTTTCGGTGAAAGTGGGCCCCCGTGCAGCCGAAGCCCCGGCCGCTGTCGGGCCGCTCGTAGGCCCAGGCAAGCACCTCGCGGCTTCCCCGTCCGGCACGGACGGTCGGGTTGTTGCTGTGCGGACCGTCGGGCCGCTCCCGGGTGGCGTCGGGTGGAATCGCGGTCAGGATCGGTGTCAGGCCGGTCATCGGGTCGCGAAACCGCATGTGGTAGTACCACTCGTCCTGGATCTCGAACGGCCGCACGCCGCGGCTGATCGGATGGCCGGCGGCGAGTTCGGTCTTGGCGAGCATCCAGTGGGGATTCACCGACCAGTTCGGCTCGAAGTATCCCCCCAGCCAGTCGAGAAAGGCGGGGCCGCCCTTTTCCTTGGGCACCTCGACGGCGTAGTGCAGACAGGCGATGCCCACGCCCCGTTTGGCGAGCGCGTCGATCTGTCCGAGCCGTTGGCTCTGCAGGACGGGATGGCCGACACCACCGTCGGAATAGAAGAACACCGCGTCGGCGTTGTCGAACGCGGTCGGGTCGGCCGGCCAGCCATCGAAGTACGAGGCGGTGACGAGCCCGGTGTCGGCCGCATCGAGACACTTTTCGACCAGCATCACACCGGCACGATGCTCGTGCTCGCCGGGTGGATGGCTGGGCCGGCCGGCCACGAGGACGAGCTTCTTTCGCCCGTCGGCCAGCTTCAGCCGCTTGAGGCCGATCTCCTTGAACTCCACCTTCATCGGCGGCCCGGCGTGCAGCTGCAGGGCGAGGATCCCCTCGGCGGCCCGCTTGCCTGCCTGATCATCGATCAATTCCGACATCAGCCGGCCGTTGATGAAGTGGGAGAGTTTGTTGCCCCTGGCCACGATCCGATAATCGTTCCAGTCGCCCTGCTTGATCAGCTTCTGCAGTTCGTCGGTGGGGCCGATCGGCTCGCCGACCGTCTTCCTGCCGTCGGCGGCGATCGACACCCGCTCGCCCCGCAGGGCGAGAATGCCGCGGCCCTTCTCCTCATAGACGATGCCCGAATACTTCGTCCCGCTCTCGAAGTCGGCCTGATACCCGCCGACGACCGAATCGCCGAGGTCGCGGCTGCGATACTGAACGCCGCTGTTGCCCCCCGTGAGCCGGTAGCGGAGCCGCAGTTCGAAGTCATCGACCGTGCCCTGACGCCAGATCAGAAACGTGTTGCCCTTGGTCGGCCTCTCGGCGGTCGTCTCACCGACGATGGCGCCGTCGCGGACCGACCAGAACTCCGGCTTGCCTTCCCAGCCCGAAAGACTCGTGCCGTCGAAGAGCGGGACGAAGCCCGCCTCATCGGCGGCGGCCGGCTCTGCAGCCGGACAGGGCCGGTCGGATGCCCCGGCGATCGCAAGCATCAGCGCCGCGATCCGCGGCAACGCAAACGGGAGACGCCCGTGCGGGCGCAGGGGAAGGGCGGCCATGGTCGATTGCTCCTCGGGGGCGAAGGCAGCCCGGGAGCACAACGCCCCGAACGCCGCCGGGATCAGTATGCCAGACCGGCGGCACCGGCGGGGAGCGGGCCGCGGTCGCCCGGTCGAACCAGCCGGCTGGCCTCGATCGCCGACCGGTCGATCCCCAGCATGTCGAGGAAGCCGTCGATCCCCACGACCCGAATCCCGAGCCGTTTCGCCTCGTCAAGCTGCTTCTTGCGGCGAGTCTCGTCGGCCGGCCTCCAGCCGGCCACCTTCTCGCCACCGGGGACGATTTTCGGCAGACCGGCGTCGATCAGCATGGTCGTCGACGGGATCACGTTCTGATCGACCCTGCCGCCGATCCGCTCGACGAAGTTCTGGAGCCTCTCCGGGTCGGGTTTGAGGTCGTTGTCGAGCTGCACGTAGCCGACGATCACCGCCTCGAGCGGAGTCCGCGGCGACCAGAGGCTCGTCGCCACGAGGTCGCCGGCGAGGATCGGGTCGGTGATCGAGTCGTCGCGGATGCGTGCCCGGGCGATGGCGTCGCTCTCGACCGCGACCACCTCGACCACCGCCTTGTTCCCGGAGAACAGGGGCCGGTCATCGCCCGGGGCGTAGACCCGGAGCACCAGTCCGGTGCGCAGCCCGCCCGTCGAGCCGAAGTCGATCAGCACCGAGCCGTCTGCCTCGTTCACGGTGAGTATCCGGCCGTCGAAGCCGTCGATCCGGTCGTCCTGAGGAGTGGCGGCCAGGACGGTGTTTTGGAGTTCCGTGTCGGCGACTCGAAGCTGTGCAAGCACGGCGTTCTGCCGGGCGATCACCCGCTCCCGCTCGCGGAGTTCCTCGAGCACGAGGCCCATTCTGGCCTCCGGCTCCTGGGTCTTGAATTTCGCCTGACGGGTGGGCGGCAGGAGGGGCTCCGCCTTGGCCACCTCCTCGCCGAGGAGCTTCAGCTGATTGGCCCGTTCGAGGGCGATCTTGTGCTCCTCTGTCAGTTTCTTGGCGAGATCCTCGTGCCGCGCCCGATCCTCGTCGAACTGCTTCTTGATGGTCGTGGCTTCCTCCTCCTTGGCCTTCATCCGGGCCTCGAGGTCGGCCCTGGTGCGGTCGGCCTCGTCCCGAGTCTGCTTCGACTCCTCGATCAGTTTCGCCTTCTCGGCGTTGAGGGTCTGGATGGTCTCGTCCTTGGACTTCATCGAGGAGAGCAGCCAGGAACTCAGGCCGGCGTAGGCCTTCTGGTCTTCCTTGAAGTCGCCGAACTTCTTCTCGAACTCCTCGTTGGCCTTGGTCTCGATCTCGGCGACCGTGGCAACGTCGGGGAAGCCGAGCAGTTGCTTGAGCTTCGCCTTGTCCTGCTCGGCCGCCTGCTGGGCCTGATTCGCCTCGGCCATCTTGGACTCGGCGGACTGGGCGGCGGTTTCGGCCTCGAGTTTGTACTTGAAGAACAGGTAGGTCGTGACCGCGAGAATGAACGTCAGCATCACGAACACGATCAGCGCGATGCTCAACGACTGGACGACGGTGGCCCTGCTGGCAGCCATGTCAGCGATCCTTCTGCTCGTGACGGTTTCCGGTCAGGGACGACGGGCCTCAAGCCCCGCCGTCCCGGTATCGGGGAGGTATCGACCTCCCGGTCAGGCCCCGTTGACGAAATCGGCAAGTGTATGGACTGGGCAATCCTGGTGGCCCTGCGAAAGGATGCCATCCCAGAGAACCTCGCGGCCCGATTCGGCCGCCATCCGTCCGGCGATCGCGGCCAGCGTGCTCCGGCACATGAATCCGCCGTCATCCGGCGTCTGGTCCGAGCGGATCGCGTCGACGAGGGCCGTCATCGTCGTCTGGTACATGCCGCCCGACCGGGGCATCTCCAGTTCGGGTTCGCCAGAGGTCCGGCTGGCCGCGAGGAATACATGACGAAGGATGTCGCAGGAGCCCTTCGACCCGCTGGCCGTCTCGACCAGCCGGGATCCGACCACGGGGGCCCTGCTGCACGAGGCATGCAGCAGGCTGCCGTCGGCGAAGGAAAACCGGACCCCGGTGAACTCGGCACAGTCTCCGGGCAACGCGGCCCTGTCGGATCCAACCGGCCTTCTGAAACCAGCCGGTTCGGGGCTGACCGCCAGCGGGGTTTGGTCGCCGAGGGCCCAGAGCCCCCGATCGATCGCATGGACGTGGTGCTCGACGAAGTGGCCGCCGGAGAGGTCGCTGAAGGAGATCCAGTTCCGCTGTCGGATCTCGTCCTGGCCACGGCAGGGATCGCAGGGCCGCCACCATGGCAGGCCGATGCGGGCATGGGCATGGAGCAGGAGCGGTTCGCCGAGGACGCTGATCCCGCCCTCGCGGATCCGCTCCATGGTCTGCACCGTTCGCCCGTCGCGTCGATGGCAGAAGCCCGACACCACAGCAAGCCCCGACCGCCGGGCCGCCAGACAGGAGGCGATCACGGCCTGCAGGCCGGGCAGGTCGACCGCGACCGGCTTCTCGCAGTAGATGTGGACTCCTGCCTCGACCGCGGCCCTGAAGTGGAGCGGCCTGACATGCGGCGGTGCCGTGAGCAGCACGAGATCGACGCCGCTCGAGAGAAGCTCCGCGTGGGCACCCGTCCCGATGAACCGCCGCTCTTCGGGACAGTCGAACCGGGCCCCGAGTCCCCTGGAAAGCAGTGCCGCGGAGGATGCGATCTGGTCGGCATAGAGATCGGCCAACGCGACCACCCTGAGATCCGCGGAGGCCGCCGCGGCCTGAAGTGCCGCACCGGTACCGCGCCCCCCGCAGCCGATCACGCCGACACGGATCGATTGAGAGACACCGCTGAAGAAACCGCCGCCGAGCGACTGCCGGGGCAGGGCCGCGGCCGCGGCGATGCTCGCCGAGATTCCCAGAACCCCACGCCGCGACACGACCGCGGACCGTCCAGCATTCGACTTTCCTGGCATCGATCGGCCTCCTGACTCATGAACCCCCGGAACGTCCCACCGGCTGTCAGACTCTGCGTCAGACTCGGACGCCGAGATTCTACCGGAGCCGGGCGATGAATTTCAGCAGCGGTTCCTCGAGCGCCTCGGGCTCGGCTCCGAAGGCGTCGAAAAAGTCCTGCCGACGCATCTGCCGATCATCGGCGGAAAGGGGCGGTTTCGCCGCCAGCGTTCGGATGTATTCGACGAAGGCGGGGCGACGTGTCTGCATCAGGAACGCCGTCAACGCCCAGGCGGTGGCGTAGGCGTCGATGGCCTCGTCGGCGCGGCGGAATGACTCGTCGTCGAGCACGGTCGCGGCGAGCATGCCCGGTCGGAAGGCCGTCCGAAACCGTTCCAGACGGGGACGGTTGACACCCCCCACGCCCCGCCATCCGCGGCTGCTGGCCAGGTCCGGCGTTTCGAAGTAGGTGGCGACGCCCTCGCTGACCCAGAGCGGCACGGCCGCGAGCCGCCGGTGGAGTCCGCAATTGAACGCCATCTGGTGGGTGGCCTCGTGCACGAGCGTGGAGACGAGCCCCGCGGCCTCGGGTTCGGCGAGGATCTCGAGGCCGGCACGTCCTGCCGATCCGGCGGGTCGACGGACCAACGAGTCGCTGCCGGTGAGGTCGAAGGTCGTGACCCGATTGGAGAGCAGGTTGTAGTAGCCGACGACGCGATCGGCGGCCGCCCCGAGATCGCCCGCGGCATGGGCCTCGTACCGTTGGCGGTCGGCGAAGATCACCACGATCAGCGGACCATCCGGCTCCACCACCTCGATCCCTGCCCGCCGCCAGAAGTTCACGAAGGCGTCATGGAGCCGCTCGAAGAGGCTGCCGCACCACTGGGCGTAGGCACGGTTGGTGTCGAAGCAGATCAGGTAGTGCCGGGTTGCGATCTGGTCGAAGCCCCGGGGAAGTTCCCGCAGCACCCGCTCGCCGAGGGCCCGCGGGGCCTCGACATTCCCCGCCGGATCGACCTGCTCGCGGGAGACGATCTCCGCCGCATCGATCAGTTCCAGTCGCTGGTCGTCGGTTTCGAGGAGCAGATCGCCATCCACGGCCTCCTGTTCGACGGCGCCCTCGAGCGTCCTGTCGGCAGCGTCACCGCGGACGACCAGCCTGACGCGAGGCCGGACCCCGCGGACGGTTGTCGGAGGATCGGCAGGCTCGGCTGCGATCGCGACCATGGCCGCGACCGCGGCGGCGATCAGCACGGGACGGCGGCGTCGGTCGGACATGCGGAAACCTCCTCCGGACAATCGGTCGCCAGATTGCCAGCCCCCATGCGACCACGTTCCGAAGGAATGGGGAAGTGCAAATCCGCCGCTCGCCGCGGGGTTCATGCGGCCATCTTTGCTCTGGATTCAGTCCCCCGTCGACGCTAGTTTCCCGGCCCGTCCCCCCTCCTTTCATCCCCACGCCATGCCCGAAGCCACGCCTCACAGCCTGCGTCGTCGGGGAATCCAGGCCCGCTGGATTCCGTTCCAGATCGCCCTCGTCGTGGCATCGATGGGGCCGGTCGCCGGCTGCTCGGGCTTCGCCCCCTGGAAGCAAAGCGACAAGGCGGCCCGCAACGCGGAACTCTACGGCCCGACGGCAAATCAGCGGATCAAGGCTCTTCAGCAACAGGCCAAGGCGGCGAAGGCGACGGGCCAGGCCGCGAGCGTCGATTTCACGCAGGAACTGATCGGCAAGGTGCTGGCCGAGCACGATGCCCGGGTGCGGTGCGAACTGGTGACCCTGGCTGCGGAGTTCGACACGGCGGCGGCGGCGGCGATCTGCAAGGGGGCGATGCAGGATCCCGACGAGCGGGTCCGGATGAGGGCCTGCGATGAGTGGAGGAAGCGGGGAGGTTCCGAGGCCGTCGAACTGCTCGCACAACGCTACCGCACAGACCGTGAACTGGATGTCCGCCTCCGGGCCCTGCGGATGCTGGGCGAACTTGAAAACGAGGCCGCGATCCCGGTGCTCGCCGAGGCGCTCGAGGACCCGGATCCGGCCGTGCAGTACAGGGCCGTCGTCTCGCTCAAGCAGGTCAGCGGCCGGGACCTCGGCAACGACGTCAACGCCTGGCGGCAGTGGGCGGCCGATCCGAACGCCAAACAGCCCTGGTCGATCGCGGAGACCTTCCGCAAGCTCTTCTGACGCCTGCGGACGCCGCCCGGCCAGGGCGGTCCTTCAAACTGTGACGTTCTGGCGGACGGGGCGGTCTGCAGGAAGCGTCCCAGGGCCGGACTCGGGGCCCATGATCGCCGCCCCGAATCGGCCGATACCCAGAGCACTGTCGCGAGTGCTCCGACCGGAAAAGCCGGTCGAGCCATGCTCCGGCGTCATACCGTCCTTCGCACAAGCACCCGGGTTTCGGCCGACGCATGACGCTCCATCCTCGACCCACAAGCACCAGCGGACGCCGTCTGGCTTCGCTCGTGGTGGGCTGTACCGCGATCCTGGCTGCCGTCGCCGTCAGCCCCATGCTGAAGCCGACGATCGCCGCTCCACCCGGGTCGAAATCGCCCGCCAAGCGGTTTTTCGAATCGCTGACCAAGCGTCCGGAGCCACCCAAGGCCTTCATTCCCGCGCCGACTCCGCCACCGCTCGTCGCGGAACCCGGTGAGCCGAGTCCCGATGGCGGTTCCAAGAATTCCAAGACAGCCCCGGAAAGGCTGGCTTCGGTCCCTCCGGCCACCGTCGGCACCAGGCCAGCTCCCGGCAAGGCGGCTCCAGCCAAGGCGGCTCCAGCCAACACATCGAGGCCACCAAGCTGGCAGGAGATGGTCGCGTTCACGGGTTCCCTGCGGGCCTCCGCGGAACGGGTGGCCTCCGCGGCGATCGACCCGGCCTATGCGCCGAAGCTCCCGGTTCGGACCGCAGCCCCATCGCGAACGGCCGCCCGGCCGGCTCGAGCGGTCCCCCCACGGACGAAGTCAACTGGCATGGCGTCCGGTGCCCAGCCCCCGCAAACCAGGCGATTCCAGCAGCTGCGGGCCCTGGTCGCCCAGACACTCGACACCTACCAGCGTCGGCCGCTCAACACCACCCACCATTCGCCCTGGGAGGTGATGCACGGCTTCATCGCCTTCGGAATCCCGACCAAGATCCGGGTCGGAGGCCCCGGCGGCGATCTCGTGAATTCGATCGGCTGGATGAACATGGGCGGCCGCTGCCACGGGCAGGTGATGCTCGCAGCGGTCGACGACCGTCTCGTGGCGATGAAGGGAATCGGCGTGCAGGGACACTCGGCCCAGTACCTCGCCATCCTCGCGCAGTGCCGCGTGGCGGTGAACTCGCCGATCACGATCCAGTCGAAGTCGTTCACCGTCGCCGACCTCGTCAAGGAGGAGCAGCTCTCCTGCAAGTCGAACACCGAACTGACGTTCGCGCTCATCGGCCTGGCCCATTACCTGCCGAGCAACTCGACCTGGACCGCCCGCGACGGCAAGGAGTGGTCGCTCGAGAAGCTGGTCGCCGAGGAACTCGAGCAGCCGATCCGCGGCGCCCCCTGCGGCGGCACCCACCGGCTGTACGGACTCTCCTACGGCTGCCAGCGTCGGCTCAAGGCCGCGGGCGGGCTCGACGGCCACTATGCCCGGGCGGACCGGTTCGTCCGCGACTACCAGCAGTTCACGCTCACGAAACTGCGAAACGCCGACGGCTCGTTCAGCACCGAGTGGTTCAAGTATCCGGCCGACCGTGACGACGACATCGACCGCAAGATCCAGACGACCGGGCACATCCTCGAATGGCTCGTCAGCTCCGTCGACCAGGAACTGCTCTACGATTCCCGGATCGTGGCCGCCACGGAATTCCTCGCCCGGTCGCTGGCCCGGGAGCCGTCCAGAGAGTGGAAGATCGGCCCGATGGGCCATGCCCTTCACGCCCTGACCATTTACCAAGAGCGGGCCTGGGGCGTGGTGCTGCCGGGCAGCATCGCGGCCTACCACGGCCCGATGAAGGCCGCCCCCGATACGGCACGGATCGCCGATGCCCCAGAGGCCGCGGGCAAGCCGAAGTCGTCCCGGCGGTAGCGAGCCCCGGGGCTGGCGAAGGGGATCGCAGACTCGATCGCGGCCTGACGGCCGCTGCTTTCTTGAACGGACCGAAGGCACTCCGTAGGCTTGGCTCGCGGAGTCACGGCCAGATGTCACATGAATTCCCAACCCAGTTGCAGCACCTCCTCGAGGCCGGGAGCCGGCTCTTCGAGTCGACGGAGTGCGATGCGGTGCTGCTGCTCGTGGACCAGGCTGTCGACTGGGAGCGGGTTCGCTCGCTGGTCGGCGCCGCCACGGTGCTCGTCGCCGCCGACGAGGAGCCGCACCTCGCCGGCGTGACGGACCACGGGCTCAAGGCGGTGCTTCTCGACGTCGCCGGTCTCCCGGTGCACGAGCGGCTCACCCAGGCGCTGCTCGAATGCGTGGCGGCGGAGATCATCGCCCCGGAGGCCCAGGTGGTCGCGATCTACAGCGGCTTCGAGGCGGGCACGGTCGACTCGGTGAGCCTGCTGCGACTGGAGGAGCATCTCGGGCAGCTCACCAGCCGCGACCTCCGCAACCTGGAGACGAAGGTCCCCCTGGAAACGCTCAAGATCGTCGTCGACCTCGCCGTCGAGATCGGCCGCGAGGGCCGCGAGGGGAAGCCGGTCGGCACGCTGTTCGTCGTGGGCGACACCCGCAAGGTGATGCAGTCGAGCCACGCGACTGGCTTCGACCCGGTTCGCGGCTACAGCCGCACCGAACGGAAGCTGACCGACCCGCGCGTGAGGGAGGGCATCAAGGAGATCGCCCAGCTCGACGGCGCCTTCGTGGTCGGCCCTGACGGAACCGTCGAGGGGGCGGCCCGCTACATCGACGCCTCGGCGGAGAGTGTGTCGGTCGCCAAAGGTCTCGGCGCCCGCCACTGGGCCGCCGCCGCGATCACCCGCCGCACCCGCAGCGTGGCCGTGGCCGTGAGCGAAACGAACGGCACCGTCCGGCTGTTCCAGAACGGCGAGGTGGTGCTGCGAATCGAACCCTTCCGTCGCGCGATGAAATGGAAGGATTTCGAGTACGAGCCGCCGAGCGCGGACTAGTTTCATGCTTCACGCAAACACACGGCATCCTGCCGTTGTTTGCTTGGCCGGCTCCGCCGGCTGGTACTTACCCGACCGGCGGTTTCACGCAAACACACGGCATCCTG
>Ga0209598_10004510_pt1 | contig 10219 bp, 5 predicted proteins | sample M_140807_EF_Meta_FD_187317 | JGI IMG/M metagenome (GOLD analysis project Ga0209598, IMG submission 187317) | Freshwater microbial communities from Lake Montjoie, Canada to study carbon cycling - M_140807_EF_MetaG (SPAdes) (version 2) | ecosystem: Environmental > Aquatic > Freshwater > Lake... | reverse complement strand
TGGCGGTGGAGAATCTCTGGGCCATTCTCCGCCCAGCTCCCCGGCTCGAGCTCTCCCCTTCGACCACGTGGATTACCGAACCGCTCGCCGCCGACGGCCTCCCCGATTACTTCCAGGCGGTCATGGATATGGGGCCGCGCGGCATTCCGCCGGAGATCAATGCCGCCGCAGCCGTCTGGGAGCTGATCCCGACCAGGACATCCTCCGAAAACGCCATCGACTACTCGGAGGCCCATCTCTCGGCCGCCGACCAGCGGCCTGAGTCGGAACGGCTTCTCATGCCGCCACCCCCGCCGGATGGGATGGATACCGCCGAAGCCGGGCGGATTCTCGAGGATTGCTCGCGCGCGCCGTGGCACGCCGCCGACCATCCCTGGCTGGCAAACTGGCTCGAGGAAAACCGGTCGGCTCTCGATACGCTCGCCGCCGGTGCGCGGCGCGAAGGCTGGTGCCCGCCCCGCTGCCTCCCTCCCGACACGCCGCCGACGGAGCGATTCAGAACGATGCCCCTGTTAATGTGTCAGTTGCTTCCGGTCGAAGGGGCTCTCGACCGATTCAGCACTGCCCTTCTCGCCCGATCGATGCTCCGTCTCGGGGAAGGCGATATCCCCGGCGCCTGGCACGATCTCGACTCGCTCCTCCGTTACGGCGACAAGATCGCCGACACGCCTGGCGCTCTGGTCTGCCGAACGGTGGCAATGGCCCTGCTCGCCCGCGCCGCCCATGCCATCAAAATCGTCATTCTCGAAGGCCATCCCGACGACACGCTGCTGGCGGAGATGCAGCGATCGCTGCGATCGGCGGTCGACTGGGCACCGTTGGCCTCGAGCGTTGACACGTTCGACCGGCTGTTAGTCCTCGACGCCGTCACCGTCCTCCTGGCGAATCCGTCAGGGACGTTATCGCCGGCCCCGTGGCGGAAGGCCGTGTACGCGATCCTGAAAGCCGACCAGAACGTCGTGCTCCGTGCCGCAAATCAGCTCTTCGACGCCATGGTCGCGGCGGCCGGCCAGCCGACACGGGAAACACGTCGGCAGGCGTGGCAGGCCATCAAAGACGAGATCCACGATCGCATGAACGCCACACTCCAGGGAAGAGCCTGGTTCCAACCATACTATGAGCCGATGTCAGAGGCGCTGAGCAAGCGGACGGTCAGCCCGCTCATTCCCAACGTGGAGATCATTTCCGACGCCGGCGACCGCGCCCGTGCGGCGCTCGTTCTCGCCGAGAGCGCCGCGGCCATCGAGCGGTATCGCCTCGCAACTGACAAGGCGCCGGAGAGCCTCGCCGCTCTCGTCCCCACGTTCCTCCCCGCGATCCCCGTCGATCCGCTCACCGATGCGCCGCTGGGTTACCGGATCGCGAACGGGCGCTGGACGCTGTGGAGCGGAACAGACCCGGAGGAGGACGACATCGATGAGCTCGTCATCCGCGATCACTCCTGAACCGGATCACGATCCAACTGTCTTAGGTGGCTGGAGATTCGCCATGCTGAAGGCTCGACTTATCCGCTGGATCAAATGGCCCTTGATCGTGTCGGCGGTCGGGTTCGTCGTCGGGGAGAGGCTCTGGGCGCTTCTCGCCCCGACTCCCGCCCTGGTGATCTCCGCAGAGACCACGTGGATCACCGAGCCGCTCGCCGCCGATGGCCTCCCCGATTATTTCCAAGCGGTCATGGATCTGGGGCCGCGCGGCATTCCGCCGGAAAAGAACGCCGCCGCCGCCGTCTGGGAGGTGATCCCGAGCCAGAGATCCGCCGACAGCGCCATCGACTACTCGCCGGCCCACCTCTCGGCCGCCGACCAGCGGCCCGAGTCGGAGCGGCTCGTCGTGCCGCCACCTCCGCCGGAAGGGATGGATGCCGCCGAAGCCGAGCGGATACTCGGGGAATGCTCGCGCACGCCGTGGCGCGCCGCCGATCAGCCCTGGCTTGCCCGTTGGCTCGAGGAGAACCAAGCGGCTCTCGACACGCTCGCCGCTGGTGCCCGCCGCGAAGGCTGGTGCCCCCCACGCACCCTCCCTCCCGACACGCTGCCAGCGGAACGATTCGGACCAACGCCCGCGCTCATCTCGCTCGAGATCCCTGTCGAAGGGGCGTTCCGATCATTTTCCAAGGCCCTGCTCGCCCGTTCGATGCTCCGACTCGGCGAGGGAGACACCCCCGGCGCCTGGCACGATCTCGACTCGCTCCTCCGTTACGGCGACAAGATCGCCGACACGCCGGGACCGCTCGTCTGCCGGCTCGTGGCGATGGCGCTGTTGTCCAGTGCCTCCAGGGCCACACAGACGCTCATTCGCGATGGCCACCCTGACGACACGCTGCTCGCGGAGATGCAGCGATCGCTCCGCTCGGCCATCGACTGGGCGCCCTTGGCCGAGAGCGTCGACACCTTCGAACGACTCTACGCCCTCGACGCGATCACCGCCAAGTTCACGAACCCTTCCAAACCGATGGCATTGTTTTTTCCGATCAGCTTTCCGTTTCGGATCCTCGCGGCCGACCCCAACGTGCCGCTTCGCGCGGCCAATCATTTTCTGGACGCCATCGTTGATGCGGTCAGTGAGCCGACCCGGGATGACCGTCGACTGGCCTGGCAGGTCATCGCTGACACCCTCGAAGATCTCCCGAATTCCCAGGCGCCGCGGAGAAAGCTGTTCCAACCTTGTCATGAAACGATATCGGAGCGACTCTGCCGGAGGTCGCTGAGCTGGTTCCTCCCCGACCTCAAAGCCTCACTCGACACCACCGACCGTGCCCATGCGGCGCTGGTCCTCGCCAACTGTGTTGCCGCGATCGAGCGCCATAGCCTCGCGACGGGCCAGCCGCCGGCGAGCCTCGCCGACCTCGTCCCGGCGTTTCTCGCCGAAGTTCCCCTCGATCCGTTCACCGATGCGCCGATCGGCTACCGGAGCGAGAACGGCCGCTGGACGCTGTGGAGCGGAACAGACCCGTCTGACGACGACGTCGATGAGCTCGTCCTTCGTGGTCCCGCGGATCGCACACCGCCGGAATCAACATCGCCCGATCCCCAGCCACCCGATCCCTCTCCGGAAGCACCGTCGCCCCCGTGACCGCCGCGCCACTTCACAGGCCGGCGCCAGAAAGAAACTCGTGCCGCACCGGGACGGTCACCCGCTCACCCCCCTCGGCGACGAAGGTCACGCTGCCGGGGGCATATTCGGCGGCCACCACCTTGCCAAAGCCTTCGGGCACCCGCGTCACTCCCTGGATGTAGCGGATCACCGTCGGCTTGTCGGCGGAAAACTCGATCGCCGTCGGCACACGGCGGCGGGTGAGGAGGTTTTGGCCCGCCGAGGCAGCGAGGCCATCGGCGAAAAAGCTCGTTACATCCTCGAGGCCGAGGCAGTTGTTGCGGCCATTCCATGGGCTGCCGTGCCGGCCCCGGTTCTCGATCCACAACAGCGTCGACCGCAGCACCCGCGGGTCTTTGAGGGCATACCACAGCCAGCCCTCGTCGGTGCGCGTGGCGCAGGTCCAGGCGGTAGCCTCCTGCTTGCCGACCATCTGCAGATCCTGCTTGTTGACCACCTGGACGAGATCGGCATAGCCCTGGCGGGCCGGCAAGCGCGTCAGGTCGGCATCGCCCGCCCCTTTCTCCAGGAGCGGCACATGGGCCAGATCGGTGAACGGGGCCGCGATCGCGAGCGACTGGTATTCCCGCTTCGTCGGGTCGCTGAAGCGCGCGGGATTGGTCATCCCGAAATCGATCGGGCTCGTCGACACCCGAAAGACCCCCGGCTCATCGGGCATGGCGAGCGTGGCATGATGGCCGCAGGGGGCCGGGCCGGCAAAGCCGGTGACGATGTGCCGCGAATAGACGGCGTTGTGCCCGTCGACGAGCGAGAGCTCCTTCGTGATCTTCCCCTTGCGGGCCTTTGGCTCGAAGGCGAGGACGAGCGTGTGCCGGCCCCCCTCGTGCTTGGTGTCGACATAGGTCCACTCCGCTCCCGCCACCTCGCCATGGGGCGGATGCTTTTCATTCCGGAAGTCGGTGCCGTTGCCGCCAAAGGGAATACAGAACCAATCGCCGCGCAGCGCCGTGAGCACCGGCGCCGGCAGATCCTTCAAGCCTTCGTTCTGCCACGGGCTGATGTGGTAGGGCTGGACCGGCTTCCCCGAATCCCGCAGGAACGTCACTGGCGCCATCTGCCCGCCGACCTTCGTCACCGCGAGGCGCACCTGCGGGCTCTCAAGAATCCACGACGGCTGCGAGTCGATCGTCTCGAGCTTTGCCTGCTCGGCAGCAGTGGCCAGGTTCGTGACGGCCAGGCAGAGAATCGAGAGAATCGAGGCAAACGCGCGAAGCGACATCGGGAAAGACTCCTGCGGAAGAACAGAACGAAAGAGATCAGCCGATCGACACGCCGAGTGCCGCGGCGAGGGCCCGGCGCATCGCCGGCACGTCAGGGGAGACGCCGGTCCAGTGCCGGACGCCGATCACCCCCTGATTGACGAGCATGCCGAGGCCGTCGATGCAGGTGCAGCCGCGGGCCTTCGCCTCGCGGAGGAACGCCGTATCTGGGGGACTGAAGACAACGTCGGCGGCGACAAGGCCGGGGCGGAGGGATTCGCGCGCCACCGGTACCCGAGCGGCGCCGTCATAGAGCCCGAGCGAGGTGCCATTGATGACGACGTCGGCCGTCGCAGGCACGACGTAGTCGCCCGTCCACTCGACAAACTCGGCGGCGGCCGGCGTCTGCCCGCGGAGGACGCCGACAAGCTCCTCGCCCCGGGCGCGCGAGCGGTTGACGATTGCGATCTTCTTGGCACCGGCGAGAGCGAGCTCCACGGCGACGGCGCGGGCGGCGCCGCCGGCTCCGAAGAGAACGATCTCCTTGCCGGCAGGGGGCAGGACTTCGGTGAGGCTCTCCAAAAAACCCTTGCCGTCGGTGTTTTCGCCGATGAGCTGATTCCCCCGGCGGACGACGCAATTCACCGCCCCGATGACGCGGGCGGAATCCCCCAGCCCGTCCAGGAGCGGGATCACCGTCACCTTGTGGGGCATCGAGAGGTTGAAGCCCTGGAAGCCCATCGCCTTGGCGCCGGCGACCGCGGCAGCGAGATCCTCCGGGGCGACCTCCATGTTGACGTAGCGCCAGGGGAGATCATGGTGGCGGAAGGCGGCCTCGACCATGGCGACCGTCGGGTTGCCGGCCGCCCCCTGCGACATCGAGCCGACGAGTGCCGGGCAGAAGTTCTTGGACTCTGAAGTGCCCATGGGGATCGTGCTCGCGTTCTTCAGTTGGCGGGCGCCGGTTCGCCGGCGGGGTGGAGATCGGGGTCGTTCACGGCGTCGGCCTTCCGGTAGAGGCTCGTGGGGATGAGCATTTCGGGGGGCAGTTCCTCCCCCTTCGAGTGGCGCACGATCGCGTCGACGATCTGCTCCCCCATCTTCACCGGGAACTGGATCGGGTCGGCGTAGATCTTGCCGTCGCGGATCGCTTCCTTCCCCTCGGGCTGGCCGTCAAACCCGACGACGACGACCTGCGCCGTCTTCCCCGCCTTCTCGAGGGCCCCGACGGCGCCGAGCGCCGAGGGATCATTGATGGCAAAGATGCCGCGCAGATCGCCATGCGCTTGGAGGGCATCCTCGGCGGCCTTGTAGCCGGAGTCGCGAGCGCCACCGGCCTCGAGCTCGGCGACGATCTCGATGGCCGCATGCCCGGCGGGGAGGGCCGCATTGTGGGCATCGATCGACTCGCGGAAGCCGCCGACGCGGAGCAGACAGCTCTCGGCCTGCTTGAAGTGGAGGATCGCCACCTTCCCACCTCCGGCCCCGAGAGCCTCGATCATCGCGGCGGCTGCTTCCTTGCCGCCGCCGAAGTTGTCGGTGGCGATCTGCGTGACGACCTTGGCGTCGCTGCCGCGGTAGGGGATATCGACGGTGAAGACGGGGATCCCGGCGGCATTGGCCTCGGCGATGATCGGGCCGATCGCCTTGGAGTCGCAGGGTGAAAGGACGATCGCCGCGACCTTACGGACGATGAAGTCCTTGACCTGGTTCCCCTGCTTGGCGACATCCTTGTCGGCGCTGACGACCTGGGCGTAGAGCGTCTTTTCGCGCGCCTTGGCGGCAATCGTGTCGCCGATGAGCTTGAAGAACGGATTGTCGAGCGTCAGCAGCGAGACGCCGATCGTGCCGGCCGACATCCCGCTGGTGGCGCCGGCCGGGGGCCCGCCTGATGACGTATCCGCCTCGGGGCGCTGCGGCCGCTGCGGCCGGGGGGGGGCAGCCGACTTCGAACAGCCCGCGGGCACCAACAGCAGCGCCACCGCGCCGGCACCGAGGCTGGCGACAAGACGACGACGGGGCAGAAAAGAGAAGCGAGCCATGCTGAAACCCCCCAGGGAACGCGGCAACGAAAAGCGTACGCCGCCGACAAGCCCTGTTATCTTCACCCAAGCCCGAGCGTTCCGCCAGCCCCGGCGGCGCTCGGCGGCAAAGCATCCGCGGCCCGGTGCGATGCACCTCTGGGTCGAAGGCGTCTCGGTCGCCTCCATCACGACCTCCGACCGCCCCGGTGGCTCTCTTGCCTGCCCGGGCGTGGCGGTCACGATCAGCAACTGCCCGAACGAAAACCGTCAGACCTTCGACGGCCTCATCGACGAGGTGAGAATCTCCAACGGACTGGCTCTCCCGGCTGCCCCAAAGCGGGTTCGGTCATGGATGACTTTTTCCACGTGCAGCAAGGGTGGAGGAGGAACGAGGATGCATCGACCGCAGCCGGTCTAAATGCCCGTCAACCGCTCGGTCGAATCACCGAAGCGGTCGAGTTCCAAACCACCCCACTCCATCAGGCTGAGGAACAGGCTGCACATCCGCCGGTTGGGAGCATCGAGGTAATCGAGCACGCGGCCGCCGCGGAGCTTGCCGCCCGCCCCACCGAGCAAGACGATCGGCAATTGATTGGCGTCGTGACTGCCGTGCAGCATGCTCGAGCAGTGGGCGATAGCAGTATTGTCGAGTAATGTGCGGTCCCCTTCCTTGACCTCTGACATTCGCTCGCAGAGGTAAGCAAGCTGGGCCATGAAGAACTGGTTGAGTGGAATGAGTTCCGGCGGCTGCGTGTGGCTCATCTGGTGATGCTGATCCTTGGCGCCGCAGTGCGTGTGCGTTTCGGCGGAGCCATCGTTGCAATACTTGAGGGTCGCGATCCGGGTGGTGTCGGTGCGGAAGGCCAGCAGCACGATGTCGTTCATGAGTTTCCAGTAGTCCGGGATCTCAGCGGGAATGCCATCGGCGGGTCGCGGGCGATCGGGGGCGGCCAGGCTCGGGATCCAGCCGCCAGCCTCGCGCTCCTGGCCGGCCCGCTTGATGCGTCCCTCGATCTCGTGAACGCTGCCCAGGTACTCCTCGAACCGCTGTCGGTCCGAGACGGAGAGCCGCTGACGCAGCGACCGGGCGTCTTCAAGCACGGCATCAACGACTCGGCGGTCGCCCCGGTTGGGCTCGGTGCGGAACAGCTGGTCGAAGGCCAGCGCCGGACGCGTTTCCGTCCAGGTCGGCGACACCGCCGTGCTCCACGAAATGTGCGAGCTATAGAGCAGGGGAAGCCCGTCCTGGAGTCCAGGAATCGGTCCCTCGCAGCCCAACACCAGCGAGGGGATTCGCGTCCGGTCGCCAATCCGCTGAGCCATCAACTGGTCAAAGCTGACGCCCGTGCGAACTTCGGCCCCCGACAACGGCGCGCCGCTGAGCATGTTCCCTGTCTGCATGCAGTGGATGGCGCCCTTGTTGGCCTGCTCGTTCCAGAGGCCGCGGAGGAAGACCATCCGCTCTTTCCACGGCTCGAGCGGCTTCAGACACGGCCCGAGCTCCATGCCCACTCCCTCGCCCTTGGCCCACCAGTGCTGCGAGTGAAAGCCCATGCCAGTGAAAGTGACGAGCGTGCGGGTCGGCGGTTGAGAGGCGGTGTCGGTGCCCCCGCCCGCAGCGAAGGACAGCGATTCGAGCCAAGGCAGGGCCATCGAAACGCCGAGTCCACGCACCAGGGTACGTCGCGACACGTTGGGGGCCGGTTCGGTGCGCATGGAAACGTCCGTTCGTGAGGGTCAAGGGGATGTGGCAGCCGCAGTGGCCGCTGGGCGAATACATAGGAACTGTTCGCTGCGAACCATGATGAGCAAGACATCCGACCAGTGGCCGCCGTCGACCATGGTTCTCGTCAGTTCGTCGACCAGCTTCCGATCGGAAAGCTGCACAGCGCGGCCCAGCGCGTAGCCGGTCAGTTTGTGGGCGAGCTCCCGCAACAAATCCGCGCGCCGCGGGCCGTTGATGTAGTCTCGCAGGCCGGCGAAGCCATCGATCTCGACGCCGTCACGCGTGGTTGACCTGGCATCGCCAGGCTTGAGATCTTGGGCGGGCCGCAGTCGGCCGAGGGCGTCGAATTGTTCAAGCGTCATGCCATAGGGATCGATGCGGACGTGGCACCCGGCACAGGCTGCATCCTCACGATGCCGCTCGGTGATCTCGCGCACGCTCAGTCCGTCGGGCGGGGTCTCCGGCAGCGGTGGCACGCCGGGCGGGACCTTGGGTAGCCGCTCGCCGACCAATTGAACCACCCATGCGCCACGCTTGACGGGGCTTGTACGAGACGACGCTGACTGCTTGGCGAGTATCGCACCAAAGCCGAGCAACCCACCGCGACCGTAGGTTGAAACGTTCTCGATGCGACGCCACTGGGGACCGGTCACGCCGGGGATTCCGTAGTACTGGGCGAGGACATCGTTGGCGACCACTGCATCGGCGGCAATGATGTCGGCGACCGGACGGTCATTCACGAGCATGTCGGCGAAGAACCGCACCGGCTCCTCGGCCAACGCGTCGCGCACGGCCGGCGTGAACTCGGGGAATTGCTGCAGGTTCCGACCGTGGTTGGTGACGAAGTCCCGCACGCCGAGCCACCGGGCACCGAACTCCTCCCCCATGCCCCGCATCCGGGCGTCCTTCAACATGCGGCGCAGCTGCTCCTCCATGACCGCAGGCTCATGGAGCCGCGCGGCCTTCGCCCGCAACTCGTCGTCGGGAATCGAATCCCACAGCAGGAAACTCAGCCGCGTCGCCAATTCGTCACCCGATACCGGCTGCCAGCGAGGCACCGAAGCGGGTTGTTCCACTCGATAAAGAAACCAAGGCGACGACAGGACCCGGCCCAGCGCGGCACGGAACGCCGGATCATGTTTGACACCCTCGGTACGGTCGGCACGGTAGGAAGCGAGAATCGCCTCGCGTTCATCGGCGGCGAGCGGCCGTCGCCAGGCGCGCGCGGCGAAGGCGAGCAGCGCCTCGAGGTGCCGCGGTTCGGCGGCCACCCGAGCCGCGAGAAAGTCTCGCTGCTCCCGTTTGATCTGTTCCTCGAACAGCTGGATGTAGAAGAACATGATCCGCGCGCCGTCGTTCGGCTTGCGGTAATACTGCACGAGTCCCTCGTACGCGATCGGGGTGGCGAGCGCTTGCTCGCTGACGAGCTCCAGCTCGCTCCACAACCGGTCGAGCTCAGCCCGGCCCGCTTCATCGAGCAGCAGCCGACGCAACGGTTCGTCCTCTCGGCGATACAAAAACACGCTGCCTTGGGCGTCTCGCGGGATGATCGGTTGAAAGAGGACAGACGGCGGGAAAAGGGCGCGGAACTCCGCAGCCGGTCGAGCCCGTTCGGCGGCGACACCCGGATTCACGATCTGCGCGGCACGCGGGTCGCCCACTTCAGCGTTGGCGACTGGCTCGGCCAGATTGCCGCCACCGCCTGTCGCAGCGATGAGGAATGCCTGAACCGAGGCTGTTGCCGGACTGGTTTCGTCGAGGCTCACGTCAGCGCGGAGAAACCGGGGTAACGTGAGCGCCTTCTGCAAATCTGCAGGCAGTTTCGTCAGATCGATGATGAACTCGGTACCGGCAGCCGTGACCAACGCAGACTCTGGCACCGGTCGACCCTGCGGATGCTGGCCGAACTTCAATCCCGAAGCCTGCTCGACGACCGCCGCCAGCTGTGGATGTTCCGCAAACACCAGCGGCGGACCGTCACCCCCCTCCAATCGCAGCCGGTCCCAGATCACGAACGTGTCGGGTTGAGCTGGCAACGCGACCATGCGGAAGAGCGGCTCCCGCGCGGCACCTTGGACCCGCTCACGCGCGACCACCCGACGCAGGTCCTCCCAAGCGGGAAAGCCGTTGCCGACCGCGAGGGCCGCATTCTTCCC
>Ga0209598_10004506_pt1 | contig 10224 bp, 4 predicted proteins | sample M_140807_EF_Meta_FD_187317 | JGI IMG/M metagenome (GOLD analysis project Ga0209598, IMG submission 187317) | Freshwater microbial communities from Lake Montjoie, Canada to study carbon cycling - M_140807_EF_MetaG (SPAdes) (version 2) | ecosystem: Environmental > Aquatic > Freshwater > Lake... | reverse complement strand
AGACCCTTACCTCATTAGCAGTGAGGCGCACTCGACCGGGCTATGCGACGTCTCCAGAACTCCATTAGTTTAGCCGATAAATAGAGGTTCGCCTGAGGCTAATTTTAGGCGGGAAGAAGTTGACCCTAAACTTAGTTCCTATTCCTGTGTGAGAACACATTACGAATAAAGAGAGTAACCAGATGCACGATAAAAACAAGACAGCCCCAGACTGGGGATTCGCCGGAGGCCAGCTTTGGTCTGAGATTCTGCCAGGACTCTGGATGGGCGGCACAGCAGACACTGATGCCGACGGTGAAAGACACCCAGAAGGGCCTATTACGAAAGAGGACTTCAACACAGTAGTCACTCTCTACTCCTCAGCTAACCCTGTGGATTGGTATGTGAAGGAACTAAGACTAGGTTTCTATGACCACGAAGAAGTAGATGTAGATGCTAATGATCTACACCAGGTAGTTCAAGCAGCACATGAAGATTGGAAGGCCGGTAGGAAAGTACTAATCCGCTGCCAGGCAGGTCTAAACCGCTCGGGACTTGTTACTGCTTTAGTGCTGGCTAGGGATGGCATGCCGATTGATGAGGCCATGGATCTACTTAGAGAGAAGAGAAGCCCAGCTGCTCTCTGTAATCCAGACTTTGTTGATTGGCTAGTCGCTAACTACCATGTCTTTCTTGATGAAAAGTAGGGGGGTTTGAGACGCTAAGCGATTTCGGCTAAACTAACAAGGTTGCCTTTCGCAACGCACCAAATCCAGCGCTTGTAGCTCAACGGATAGAGCATCTGACTACGGATCAGAAGGTTGGGGGTTCGAGTCCCTCCAAGCGCACTTCATGTTTGAAAGCCAAAACCGGGATACTGTGATAGGGCTAGATCCAAGTCGGAATAAAGCTTTCCACAAAGAGATTAGTTTTAACAGGCAATCAGTCGTGTCGCCAGCTGGGTAGCGATGTCACTAAAGTAACTACTAAGGTTCTTTGCTGGAGTCTAGAGTCAACAAGCAAAGAGTACTGGACATTAATGAGGATGGAGGGGTGTTTTGGCCACACTTGAATCGCGTGCAAAAGGACTTCTCATTAGAAGGGCATTATCGAAAGCGAAGGCTGCTCAAGCGCAGGGTTTTTATCTAGAAGTCATTGCTCTTACTGATTCGATTATTACAGAGTGTATTTTTCGCATTCAGTTTTATTCGCTTGGGAGTTCAAAAAGAATTCGGGGACTAAAGGCTGGGGTCCAGCAAGTAATTCAGGCTGGCACAAGCTTGATTGACGACGCTCTAGCTCCAGAAACCAGGGATTGGGGATCAATGCGTAACTCGGCAATTCATGGATTTACAAAACTCGATGAGTACGATGGCCTCGATTGGGAAAGCAGGTCTATTCTTCTTGGGGAGCAAAGCAGAATTGGCTTAAAACTCGCCCAACGTTGGCTGAAAGAGGCCGCTCGCCACAAAAATTAGCGATAAAATCCCGTTTAGAGCGCATAGCTACCGACTGACTATTATAAAAGACACCCAAACCATGCAGCGAGTGGTAATCTGAAGGGGTTCGGGACCAATCTTTTCCCGTATGAGGCAGGGACCTAATGATAAAAAAATCAAGTGGTTTATTCTGGATGAAAATAACAACTATAACACTTCTAGTATTTTTTACCACCCTGATTTTTGCCACTAACTCAAGAGCGGACGGGTGTTCCTTCGGTCCAGGAAAAAATCTTTCAAATTGCGATTTTTCAGGAACTGATTTTGGAACTGCCAACTTGAGTGGATCTAACCTTACCGGTGCAAACCTTTCGGGAGCAGTCTTACGAAGAGCAAATTTGAACAAAATTGAATCGGGGTCTATCCAAGGCATTCCTGAGTCCCTTCCTACTAATTGGCAAATTGCGAGGGGATACTTAATTGGCCCAACAGCCAACCTTTCAGGAGCGAACTTGCAGGGAATAGTGCTGGATTCCAGTAATCTGAGCTACTCAAATTTGACGGGTGCAGACCTTAGCAAATCAAGCCTATTTGCGGCCCAATTAGTCGGGGTGAATGCAGCTAATCTAAATCTCTCAGGCGCTCAGGCCTTTTCCGCAAACTTTTCCTCTGCAAATTTGTCCAAAGCGAATTTGAGCAACGGCGGATTCGAATCGTCAATCTTTACGTCTGCTGATCTCTCATTTTCGAATCTCGGATCAGCCAATTTGGAAGGCACTTCGCTGGACCAAATTTCACTTTGGGGATCAAACGCTCAACGTCTGCGAGCTGTTCGGGTGAAGGGGACACCTACTTCATTGCCAGAAGGTTGGCATCTGGTTGCTGGCTCCTTGGTCGGACCAGGCGCGGACGCATCCCACACAGAGTTTGCTGCGGCGAATTTCAAGGGAATGCAGTTGGAAGGCATTGATTTTTCGAGCAGTTTATTTTCCGGGGGTGATTTTAGCGAAGCCAATTTCGAGAATGCAGATTTCCATGGCGCGGTTATTGGAGTAGATCAACCCTACCGCCAGTGGGGTCCATGCGCGACTTTTCAAAATTCTAATTTTAAAAATGTTAACTTTACGAACATCGCAATTGGGCCATTCTCAATACCGGCATACAAGCAGGGTGGTGAGCTTTATGAGAGAACAGTTGCTAACGATCGGGTCGGGTGCGTAAGCGCTTCTAAAGCAAGTTTTGGTGGAGCGAATTATGAAAACGCCAGTTTCGCGGGAGCGACACTCGCATGGATAGATTTCTCGAATTCTAATTTTCGAAAAACAAATTTAGCCGGTGCAATTTTCAATCCCCTCAACAACATTTCATTTGTGGGAGTAAAGTCGGGCGAAATTCGCGGAACTCCAACAACCTTCCTTTCGGGCTATGACCTGGATTCCGGTTTTCTAATTGGACCTTACGTAGATTTGAGTAACTCAGACTTAACATACTTAACTCTTGGAGGAATAGATCTAACTGGAGCAAATCTTTCGTTCACTAACCTTTCAGGTAAAGATCTCAGTGGAGCAAACCTGAAATCAGCAAACTTGAGCGGGGCGAATTTATCTTGGGCTTCCCTAACAGGCGCTAATTTAGGCGATGCGACTTTATCTGGAGCCGACATTTCTAGTGCGGATTTCTCACTTGTTTCTCTTGAAGGAGTAAGAACCGGAGAACTCATGGGCGATGCTTCCAATTTGCCTTCCGGCTGGTTCGAGATTTTTGGCTATTTTCTAGGTCCAAAAGCGAACTTGTCAAACGCCAAATTAGATGGTTTGGATTTGAGTCAGAGAGATCTTCATTACGCAAACTTTTCTAACGCTAGTTTGAAGGGGGTTACGTTCAAAAACTCCAATTTAGCTAACACCAATTTCTCTTCTGCGAACTTGGAACTGGCGGTACTGTCTCATGCCAATTTGTCTAATGCCAACATTTCTTCGGCAAATCTGCGTCAGACTGATTTGTCTGACGCAAATCTATCGGCAGGTAATTTGTCCAATGCTCGTTTGAATTCTGCCAAGCTTGCGAGGACAAATCTATCTTCATCGATTTTGAAAGATACAACGCTGAATTCCGTTTCAAGTGGTTCAATTATTGGGAGCCCTGTTTCTCTGCCATTAGATTGGCAGCTTGCCAAAGGCTATCTAGTTGGACCGTGGGCAGACCTGTCTGGCGCAGATTTGTCAGGGCTAGTGTTTCAAAACGTCAATCTTTCGAATTCAAATTTAGTGGACGCAAATCTCGGCTCATCTTCGCTTTCGAATGCAGTCTTGCAAGGGGTTTCGAGTGGAAGACTTAGGGGTATACCGAATTCCCTGCCAGTTAGTTGGAAATTAGTCGATGGTTACTTGATCGGACCTGGGGCAAATTTATCTTATGCAAATCTTAAAACTGCAGACCTGACTGGTTCTCAATTATCAAATGCGGTGTTAGAACTCGCTGACCTGTCTGAAGCGTCTATGGGGGCTGTTTCCAGTGGAGGCATAGTCGGCCTGCCTAAGCTTCCATCAAGTTGGAAACTTGTGAATGGCTATTTAGTTGGCCCTGAAGCTAACCTCAGAGGAGCGCACCTAACAGGGCAGGATTTGACGGGGTCAAATTTATTTAAGGCCAACTTGGATGGAGCAGATTTGTCGAACACAAATCTAATGTCAGTTTCGAGCGGGTTTATAAAGGGGACTCCGTCAATGCTGCCAAGTCAATGGAGGCTTTTTATGGGTTATCTTGTGGGCCCTGGCGCCAATCTAGCTGGTGCAAATCTAAATGGTGGCTTGAGTAATGTAAATCTTTCTGGCACCAATTTGGATTCTGCAGATCTTGGGATTGCTGTCTTGAACAACATAACCAGTGGGCGAATTACTGGAGAGCCAAGAGCACTGCCGAGAAACTGGAGACTTATAGGCGGGTACCTGGTTGGGCCGACTGCTAACCTATCAAATGGCATGTTTGCTGGCCTGGATTTATCTAATTGCGATCTTAGTGATGCCAATTTACAGAATGCTGATTTGTCGGATGCGAATATATCCGGATGCAAACTAGATGGCGTTCGTTCAGGAAGCATTATTGGTGATACAGCTAGGTTGCCACTTGATTGGAAGTTAATTGGCGGATACTTAGTTGGTCCCAAAGTTAATCTCTCCTACGCCGATATTTCAGGTTTGGACTTTTCCGAGGCTAATTTAACGGGTGGTTACATTTATCAAGCAAATATAGAGGCGACTTCTTTTTCATCGGCTACTCTAACCAGTCTTGTAAGTGGAAGATTGATTGGGACACCTGCAAAACTTCCGGACAACTGGCGGCTAATTCGAGGTTATTTCGTGGGGCCTGGAGCAGATCTTACGGGAGCTGTATTTTCAGGGTCGAATCTTTCAGGACTAAATTTAAGCTTCGTGAACTTCGCCAACTCAAATCTCTCTGGGGCTGATTTGCATTCCACAGATTTGTCCGGAGCGATTCTAGAAAATGCCAACCTGACAGACTCAATTCTTACAGGAGTGAACCTAAATCGCTCTGCACTCAACAATGCGGACTTTTCCGGGGCCTCTCTTTCAAATTTTAATGCAGTAGGAGTAACAGGTAGACCATTTCGTCTTCCCCACGGCTTCGAGCTACGCAACGATATTGTCGCTCAAACTTTTACTCAGGCACCCATACCAGTTGTTGCAGGCGTTTTCAAAGTAGGTCAAACACTAAATGCTAATTTGGGGAATTGGGACTCTGACACTGTTTTAGGATTTCAATGGACTCGAGACGGAACCCAAATCCCCTCGGCGACCAATTCGAATTACCAACTTACTTATCTGGATCTCGGACACCAAATCGCAGTGCAGGTCACTGGTGAGAAGAAAGGTTATTTCAAGGAAACAAAATCGAGCTCAAATAATCTTGTACAACTAGGTAGCCTGACTTTGGAGTCGCCAGTAATCAATGGTCAACCTCAAATTGGCAAGACTCTCTCTATAGAGACAGAATCATGGGGGCCTGAAATAACAAGAATTTACCAATGGTATAGAAACGGGATTCCTATTCCTGCCGCACGAGATAGTGCCTATGTCATAACTGCTGGCGATGTTGGCCAACAGATAACAGCGAACGTTGCGGCCGCAAAGGACGGCTACCAAAGCGCTACTTTTGGAACCAATGGTTTAGTAGTTTCCCTAAGCCCGATGCCATTCACTCGGCCAACTCTCACAGGCACAGTCAAGGTTGGAAAACTAATGAGAGCGTCAACAAAGCCTTGGCTATCAGGCGCGACAGTTAAGTATCAGTGGCGCCTCGACGGAAAGCCCATAAAAAGGGCCACTCAGGTTACATACAAAATTCTAGCGAGCCAAAGGGGGCATAGCATTTCGGTAGAAGTTACACAAATAAAAATTGGTTATATCAGTCAAAGCGCAGTCAGTAAGGCAATAAAAGTCAACTAGGAAATTCAGTTAGATTCCAAGTACCTTGTCTGGATTTCAAACTTGGTTCTAATTTGGTTGCTTAGACAGGCTTAGATCAAGGACAATGTCTTTATGTCAGACGTGATTCGTAAAAAGGACACACGGATGTAATGTATTTTCTAAACTGCTGGTCTCATAGGAGCTCCCCAACTAGTACTCACATTTTTACCAACTGTTGTTCATTCAAGGCTTCTGAAGACAGACAGTGGCGTTATGAACGATACAAATCCTGTATCGGAAGCGCTGCAACCTACATCTACGGATCAGAAGGTTGGGGGTTCGAGTCCCTCCAAGCGCACTTTCATTTAATGCGTAAAACCCAATGTTTTACTGGGTTTCTGAGAAGTAGAAATCATGGTTCGTGGTTCCGAGCCTTTGCACGAGACTGCCTGTTTGGCGAGCAGCTCTAGTGGTGTTTCTTTAGGTGAACTACGTCGTTACCAAAACTCGTGTAGTGGACAACTCGGAGGCCTGCCGCGGTTATTTAAAGCGGATCTGGTTCATGGAATGCTGATGTGACCATGGAACACAGCTGGTTCTGTAAAGGTGTTGAAATAGCAAAGCGAAGCGCAGCCACCTACTGGAAACCAAGGCCGATCTTGGACACAATATTGCCGTTAGGGTAGTAGCCCAGAAGGTTGCTTACGCCGAGGTTGTTAGAGCTTGAATAGCTGGGTTGTGTCCTTAGAAAAGCACGGCCCTATTTCGAAAGCAGGTATGTCACCGCAAAATCACATAAAGGACGGTGATGTTTAAGTAAATTTTGTGGGTTCTACCTACCGGAAAGTGTGAGAAATCTGAGGTAATGCTCGGCGAGCTCGTGCGACGGAATTGGAGTTATGTTGCTTTGGTGCAGTTGAAAGCGTTGCTATGCTTATTGTTAGTAACCGTCTGAGAACATAGTTGATTGGAACCTATTATGAAAACCTTGAAGGTAATACTCACCTCCGGACTGCTCGTTTTAGGGCTAATTGTCTCTCCTGGAGCATCCACCGCGGCAGAAAGTGATGTCCAAGGACTCAGGACGATCCGTACTCTGGCTGCCGCTACTTCAGCAACTGTATTTGCTGAGACTTCTTACGGTTCTTATGGTGGCTTTATCCTTGAAAACGGAAGTTATTGGTACCGAGACGGTTACCCTTATCCTGGAGAAATAGGACAGAACCAAGGTGGTTGGGGATTCAGCGAGAGCGAAAACTTTGGAAGCTACCACCCAAACAACTGTCATAGCAACATAGACCCGAACGGCTTATGTTTTGAGACTGGTGACGCTAATGGCTATCACGACTACTCAAACCGTATCGAAGTGTGCCCGCATTATGGCGGTAACTGGTATCCCTGCACGTATTGGAACTACGGCGGCTACAACAGCTATGGTTATGTTTTTGATCCCTATCGTGGCTACTGGGGATACTTTTATTACCGTAACTACAGTTACGACAATGGTTGGATCAACGGTTCTAGAGGCCACGTTAAAAGTGGTGGAACTTTAGGGCAGGTAGAGAATCCGAATGCTTATCGTGTTTTCTTTAATTCAGATGATCCGAGTTACTACCCATCAGGGATTCAACATGATGTTCCACTATTGGATATTTACGATAGTGGTTGGACACTTTGTTGGTCCGGAAGCTATAACAGTCAAAGCGCTGTTGAAGAAATTAAATCTGCATGTAAGGGAACCTACACAATCATGGCCGGCTCATATGAGAATCCTGAGATTCAGAGCCCAAGCGTTTCTAACCCGACCATGACTGCTAAGAATGGCTTAGTTGCTGCAAGCTGGACTGTTACAAACCGTGACCAAGTTGAAATGAGCAACGGTATTGGACGAATCACTGATCTAGAAAGCGGTAAGCAGTTTACTTGCAACATTGAGATGGTAAATGACCCTAGCAAGACTGAAGATACAGTTGGGTGTTCTTTTGCTGACAGCATGTTGCAGCACCGTTACTCCTTGTCTATGAGTGTCGATGCAGAGAATTTCGATAGAATCACTGGCGGCGAAATAGAAGACAAACTTGTCATCACAGATGAATTCCAGGTAGTACCTACCAGATTGATTGGAAAGGCCTCACAGGACGCCGAGGTTTGTGTGCACCATGCAGTACCGGACAAGATAGTCAGCGTTAGAGTTGGGCCGCAGAACAGGAACATTCGAACAGATTCCAACGGTCATGCTTGTGCGACTTATCTTCTGCCTGCAAAAGCTAGTAAACAAACTGTGACAGCTTTTTACGGCAAAGTAAAGTCAATCTCCTCCCTCATTTACATGCCTGTCCATAGCTTCACTTTCAAGGGTGGTAAAACTCCTAAGCTCGCACTTAATGTCAGAGGCCTACCGAAGTTCGCATCTGTCGAGATGAGGCAAGTTTCCAGATCAAGTGGAGCTCACGCCCAACTTCTAGGGGAAACAGCTGTATCTCTGAATTTGGCTAGTTTTATCATGAACGTACCGTTGCAGCCTGACACTTACGACATCCACGTGTTCTTTAACAAAAACCAGCACTCAGGTACTGCGCTAGAAGTGGTGTCGAAACAGGCTGGTGGCGGACTTAGAAACTAGCAGGTTTCCAACTGTGGTTTAGTACATTAGGTCAATGCATAAGTGACCGTTAGAGAAATATGTTCAATGAGAAAAATGATTTTGTCAGTTACCTCGATTATTGTTTTTGGGATCGGTTCTGTGGCCGCGCCACAAAGCTCAATCGCGAATACCAGCGTTGTTGCTAGTACACCTCTTTCTGTCACAGCGGGACCAGATCGAACCTGTGCTGTTTATAGCGATGGTGCTCTTTATTGCTGGGGCACTAATACCAAAGGAAACTTAGGTGTGGGAGGTACTGACAGTTCAACAACGTTAGTACCGACCCGAGTTAAAGGTATTCCGGCTGTTTCCTCTGTTGCCATAGGAACAGATTCAACATGTGCAATTACTTCAGGAACACTCGAAGTCTATTGCTGGGGTGACAACTCGACTGGTGCCCTAGCTACCCCGGCTCTCACACAGTCCAGTACTCCTATCAAAGTAGAGGGTGTTTCTCTAGCTAGAAAAATAGTCATCAGCTCAACAGCTGGAACCTGTGCGCTTGTGTCTCCGAATGCTAACTTGAACAACACACCCGGAACTCTTTACTGCTGGGGTGCTGGAACATTTGCGCCCAAGGATGCTGGAACAACTAAGGACATTGCGGCTGGCAGCAGTTTCTTTTGCAAGACTGCCAACAACGGGTATTACTGTTTTGATTCATTCAATAATCCATACCTAGTTCGAGTCGGCGGAGGATTCTCGCGAAACTGGTCTGAGAAGTCGTGGGTAGTGGCAGGTGGAAATCAAGCATGTGCTCGAAACGATACAACCTATGACCCATGGAACGGTTTTTCATGCATGGGAGAATTCAACAGCATCTCTTGGGATTCGATAGTTATTACTAATTCACCAACCTACACCCGAGCTGAGAATTATTTGTCCTACCCAGGGAGCCTTAGTTTAGGATCAAACTTTAGTTGCATAACCTCCCGTTCAGCAGAAGCACTTTGTTGGGGATACAACGATAGAGGTCAACTTGGTTTGGGGAGTACGGATTCGTATTCGCACAACCAATTGCAATTTGTGCCTATAACAGGCGTGAGCAGCATTTCAGCTTCTGGTCTTGGTAAAAGTACCTGTGCAATTGCTGGTGGAAAAGTACATTGTTGGGGAGCTAATGACAAGGGACAACTTGGCGATGGTTCACTTACAGACAGAAGCACACCGACCCTCACCTCACCCACAGTGGAACTATTCTCGCTAACTCCTGAACCAACCATCGGTGGCGCAGCAAGAATCGGTTCAAATTTGAGTGCGGATGTAGGAACCTGGGATGAAGGCACTTCATTTACCTACCAATGGCTTCGTGACGGCCAAGCTATAGCTGGCGCTAACAATCCGTTCTATCAAATCAACAGTGCCGATCTCAATCGAAGAATCAGTTATCAACTCACTGCTAGAAAGACGGGCTACTTGACAGTCAGTTCGCCTTCGCCTTCAAGTGAACTGGTCACAAAGAGCTTCTCTAGGCTCGTTGCACCTATTGTGAATGGAAATCCTGCAGTCGGCAATTTTCTAACTACTTCGCTAACCCCCATGCATTCTGCTGTCTCTTATTCCTATCAGTGGCTTCGAGATGGTATTCCTATCGAAGGAGCTGTTAATCGAAACTATGCCGTTAAGTTAGTTGATTTGAACGCCAGCGTTTCATTTCAAGTGTGTGGTTCAAAGCTTTGGTTCGACACCACCTGTTTGGTAAGCAACTCGAGTGTGGTCACGTTGGGTGACTTCG
>Ga0209598_10004502_pt1 | contig 10234 bp, 6 predicted proteins | sample M_140807_EF_Meta_FD_187317 | JGI IMG/M metagenome (GOLD analysis project Ga0209598, IMG submission 187317) | Freshwater microbial communities from Lake Montjoie, Canada to study carbon cycling - M_140807_EF_MetaG (SPAdes) (version 2) | ecosystem: Environmental > Aquatic > Freshwater > Lake... | reverse complement strand
CAGGATTGACACAGTTGACATCGTTGACGGCCAAAACCAACCTCGTCAATCCGTCAACAACGTCCGCTGTCAATCCAGTCAACACCGTCAGCACTGTCAGCACTGTCAACACAGTCCAAAACCCGTACCCACCGCCGCCTGGCGGCGGACACCTTCGGGTTGCTGCCACCGCCGCCAGGCGGCGGTTTTGGTTTTCGCCACGCCGCCGGGCGGCGGTGGTTTTTCTGAAAGGATTGACTAGGTTGACGGTGTTGACGGCGGACAGGATTGACCCTGTTGACTTGTGTTTTGAACACGCAAAGGCCATACTCTTGCCTGTTGAATTCCAGGACTTAGGAACCCTCAGGCGAGTACGACGATGGATGGCGAAGATTTCGAACTGGTGATCAAAAATCAATCTGCAACCGGACTCCAAGCCACACTGATCTACGAAGGCCAAAGCGATCCATTCGCGTTCTTCTTCGCACATAAAGTCTCTGAAGAATCCTACTCCGGCACCCTGGTGTTTCTCGATCCTGCCGAATCCCTCGGTGAGCTTTCCTGGGAACCAACCGTCCTGAATATCGCCGGCATCCTCGATGCCAACATGGGCGTTGTGCTCATGGATGTCGAAGTCCTATGCCGCTTCGACCCACAAAATATCTCTCAACCCGAAATGCGCCACAACCGCATCTCTCGAAGCACCGTCGATTACGATAGCTACGAACTCCAAATCGAAGCCATCGAAACCGATGTGTTCGAACAAGCAGAACAAGCCGGCCAAACCCCAAACGATGATGCTTACTGGCCCGTCGCCAAAGTCGAATGCGTGATGGATGCCGACCCGCCTGTGATCGCCGTATTCATCCAAGACCCAGCCCTTTGCACCGACGAACATACCCAACATTTCGTGAACTGGCTCGCACACGCTGCACAATTCCCTAAGGATATCCAAGCCACCGTCTGCATGCCCGCCCAAAGCCTTGGCCGCGCCGAACTCGAAAATGCTGGCCAATAATCCTTGCAACCCAGAAATCCACTCTAATGCACCTTCGCGAGTTTTGCTAGCAAAACTTTGTGAGGCACGCCGCAGGACAGAAACCCAGTGTCTTGAACGCAGTGTCTTGAACACTGTGTGTTGCAAAATCTAGGTAGGACAGGCAAAGCCGGACTTGCAATGCCACTTGGCAATTCGGTAAAACCTCTTCCTATGACTCAACCCACAATCACTATCGATGCCTCTCACACCTACGGCTCAGGCAAAAACACCGGCATCGAACGGGTCGTTCGCAACCTGTGCCGCGAACTTCCTGACGCCCTGGCCCAACGCGGCTTGCAACCTCCAAAAATCACTACCCACTTCCAAGGCCACTTCCTGCAGATCGACTCAGACCTGCTCCAACGCTTACAACTCCTAGCCGACTGGGAAAAGAACACTTCTGAGTTTGTCCCCCAATGGCTCCAAACCGTCCCCAACTGGATCGCTCGCACATCGGGTTCAGCGAAAATTCGCAAATGGTTGGAGCCCAGCCCAAGCCACCTTGGGATCTACAAAGTCCCTCATCACTTGACCCGATGGAACTCCCTCGCACGCAGCACCCGACAGGGTAACTCCATCGCCCCTGCCCCAAACCAAATACTCATCCTTCCAGACGCTTACTGGACCCGAAGAGATATCTGGAAAACTGTCCAAACCCACCGAAATGCTGGATCCCTGATCGCAACGGTCGTCTATGACCTGATCCCGCTTACCCATCCACAGTACGTCGGCAAAAAACGCAGCGAAAAGTTTCAATCCTACCTCGACCAAGTCATCCGACACTCCGATACGATCGTCGCTATCTCCAAAACGGTGCGCGACGAAGTCCAAGCCTACATCGAAAAACAACCAAACCGATCCGAGCTGTGCCAAGACGTCCGGTCCTTTGTGCTAGGTGCCGAACTGACGATCCCTAAATCAGGCTCCCTCCAAAATCATACGGTTCGACCACTTGTAGGGTCTCTATTCGAAACCTCCAACAAACAGACTCCGTATTTGATGGTGGCTAGCTTTGATCCGCGCAAGAACCATGAACAAGCCCTCAACGCATTTGATGTGCTCTGGAGGTCGAATCCGAACCTGCAATTGTGCTTTGCCGGCCGCAGCGGCTCGCTGTGCGATGATCTGATGAAACGAATCCAAAATCACCCAAAACTCAATCGAGGGCTGTGGGTCTTTCATGACCTCTCCGACATCGAACTGCATTACGCTTACCAGCACTGCTCGGGCGTCTTGCTCCCGTCGATCGTCGAAGGCTTTGGGCTCCCGATCGTCGAATCCCTTTGGCATGGACGCAAAACCTTTGCCTCCGACACCCCGATCCATCGCGAGGTGGGTGGCAAACATTGCGAATATTTCCAGTTGCATGATGCGCAATCCCTGGTCATTGCGATTCAAGCTTGGGAGTCGGCTCAAAACACCGCGACACCTCATTTGGCTACAAACAGCACGCCTCAAAGATTCATGCCGACAACTTGGCGCCAAAGCGCCTCGCAACTGCTCGATGTCGTTTTGGACGCCTACAACACACGCTCGGCATCCCCAGCTAGGCGAGCCGCATAGCGTGTCGTCTAGCTTGCAAGCTCCCGTAACACTTGCAAGTTCACTGCATCCCATTCCTGCCCGCTCTCGTCTTGACCTTTCTCGGTCTCTAAATACATCGGCCACTTCTTTAATACCCGATGCTTAAGCACCCTTGCAAAGCCCTCGCGACCGATGGTCCCCAGCCCAATATGCTCGTGACGATCGACTCGCGATCCACAACCCTTCTTGCTGTCGTTCAAATGCAAAGCTCGGATCGCATCGAGAACGCCGTGTTTCTTGGCGTCTTTTTCCCAAGCCTTAAAACCACTCTCGCTTGCAAAGTCATACCCGGCCGCATGCGCATGACAAGTATCCAAACAAACCCCGACGCGCATCGGCTCGCCAGTCCGCTCGAGCATCCAACCGAGCTGCTCCATGCTCCATCCCAAACAGGAACCTTGGCCTGCTGTGTTCTCGAGCAGCAGCCAACAGTCCTTTGCATCGACTTGCTCGGCCGCCTTGGCGACTCCTTGGACAATCCTCTCCAAGCCCGCTTGCTCGTCGGATTCAACAAACGCTCCGGGATGAACCACCACGCCATCGAGCCCTAAAAGCGCTGCTCGCTGCCACTCGACGACCATCGACTCGATGCTCTTGGCCCACAATTCGTCTTTGGGCGAGGCCAAGTTGATCAGATACGATGCATGCGACAATGGGTTGCCAACCCCGGTCTCCTTGAGCGACTTTGCAAACTGCGCAACCTCACCGTCGCTGATCTCTTTGGCGTTCCATTGGTTGTTGTTCTTGGTAAAGAGCTGCACGACATCCATGTCGAGCTCTGCGGCAGCATCGACGGCCTTGTAATATCCACCGGCGATGCTCATGTGGGCACCGAGTTTAACCATCGAATTGGCTTTCTAGTTGGCTTGCAAGCAACACAGATCAGACTTCGGGAAGAGCCGACTTGGCGTCGCCAAAACTCGATCGCTCGATCCCCATCTTTTGCATCATGGACAAATACAACCGGCACATTTGTCGCTCAGAGTTTTGGCGGTAATCGAGGACCTTGCCAGTGTTGATCTTACCACCACCCTTGCCGACCATGACCACCGGCAACTGCGTCGCGTCATGGCTGCCGGTCATCATGCTCGAACATAGCATGATCATCGAGTTGTCCAGCGCCGTGCGATCACCTTCCTGGATCTGACTCAGTCGCCGAGCGATATAAGCCACCTGCTGGGTGAAGAACTGATTGACCTTCAACCAATCCTCAGTGTCGGAGTGGGAAAGCAAGTGGTGGATCATGTAATCGACCCCCAAGTGCGGGAATCGAAGCGATGAGTGGTCGTTGTTGAGCTTGAGCGTTGTGATCCGAGTTGTGTCGGTCTGGAATCCCAAGACCAGGATGTCGCACATGAGCCGCATGTGCTCGGAAATGTCTTGTGGGATCCCATCGGCGGGTCGGTCGATGTTGGGCTTGTCGAGCGTCGGCTTCCAGCCTTGCAACTCCCCTCGCTTGCCGGCGTTGGCGATCCGCTGCTCGACATCGCGGACCGAATCGAGGTACTCATCGAACTTTTGCCGGTCGCTGCTGCTGATCTGTCGGCGGATATCGCCGGCATGCTCGAGGACCGAATCCAATACGCTCTGATCTCCACGATGGTTCTCGTCCTTGAAGAGTCGGTCAAAGGCAAGCGCCGGATAGAGTTCCAGCGGAGTGGGGGTCGTAGGACTCGACCAAGAGATGTGTGAGCTGTAGATCATCGAATAGTTTTTGTGGACCGATGGGTTAGACTTCTCACAACCCAGCACCAAACTCGGGACTTTGGTCTCTCGCCCAATGGTCTGCGCCAAAAACTGATCGATGCTCGTACCGGATCGGATCTCTCCACCTGCACTCAGCGGAGCCCCCGACAAAAGGTTTCCCGTCTGAGAGCTATGGATATTCCCCTTGAGCGCCTCGGAGTTGTAGAGCCCCTTGATAAAGAGGGTCGAGTCGCTGAAGTCCTGAAGCGGTGCGAGCACTCGCCCTAGCTCGAGCTTGCCCTCGTTTTCCTTGGCCCACCACTCGCCACCGTGGAACCCGTTCCCGGCAAATAGAATCGCGAGCCTCACGGGCGCTTCGGGGGTTTTCGCCGAGCCGGTTTCGCTGCCCCAAACATGGAGCGATTCCATCCAAGGCAGAGCCATGGTGACCCCAACGCCTCGAATCCAAGCTCGCCGAGAAAGGGCTGCTCTGTCGCGTCGATGTGCATCGTAGTTTGCCATGGGATTCATGATGGAACCTGCTTTGGAACTTGTATCAACCGAGAGATCAACCAAGGGATCAACCAGACCCTTCGATCGGATCTGTCTATAGTCTAACTTTGAATCTATTGCTGCAACGCGTCATCTTGGAAATCTTTTCCTCGAATCTGCCGGAACGGTTTGCTCAGAACGATCTGGCAGAGAGTCTCGTAGACGCTATAGCCACTAGCTTTTTGCTTTTCGAGGATCTCCTTGAGGATCGGCTCATCGGACAACTGCACCGAGCGTCCCAGGGCATAGCCCAAAAGCTTGCGATTGAACTGCCGGACAAACTCCTCCTTGCGATGCTCCTCGAGATAAGCTCGCAAATCGTCGAAGCTCTGAATCTTTTCACCTGTAGGGAGCTGGGTCGAGGAATCGATGAGGTTGCCGGCCGCGTCGCGAACTCGATATCTGCCGATCGCATCGTAGTTTTCCAGAGCGTAACCATAAGGGTCGATGCGCTGGTGGCATTTCGAACAAGCAGGATCGCTGCTGTGGAGCTCGGTCAACTGACGTTCGGTAAATCCTTGCGGAGGCAGCTCCGCTAGGACCGGAACGTTCTTGGGTGGCTTGGGCAGCTTCTCCCCGAGGACAACTTCGCACAACCAGTTTCCTCGCAGGATCGGACTGGTGCGAGACGCACCGGATTGCTTAGCCAGTGTCGCACCGAGTGTTAGGATTCCGCCACGGCCATATTTGCGAACCCCATCGATTTTTCGCCACGGTTCCAAAGCGTCAGCCGGTCCGACATCGGGTATGCCATAGTAACTAGCCAACCTGCCGTTTAGGAACGTGTAGTCCCCTGAGAGCAGGTCCAAGACGCTGCGGTCGTTGGCAAGCGCATCGGTAAAGAGCAGGGTCGCCTCGCGATACAGATCGCCTCGTATCTGTGCGAACTCAGGAAAATGGCTCTCGCTTTTCTCGTCGAGCATATCGAGGTCTCGGATATGGAGCCACATGGTTCCGAACTCGACGGCCATCCGCTGGGCTCTTGGGTCCTGCAACATACGACGTACCTGCATGCGGAGCGTTTGCGGATCCGAAAGCTTATTGGATCGGGCCAGCTCCATGAGCGTATCGTCGGGCATCGATGCCCATAGGAAATAGCTTAGGCGATTGGCTAGCTCCAAGTCCGACACATCGGTCGGCTTGTCGGTCCCCTCTTGAGGCCGCTCGACGCGGTAGAGAAACTCGGGTGAGACCAAAACCCTGGCAACTAGCAGGCGGATCGCCTCCTCGTGGGTTGTATCGCTGTTGCGAAGATTCTTGTAGAGACCAATGAGCGTTTGACGCTGCTCTTGGCCAAGCGGCTGACGGAAGGCCCGCTGGGCTAGCTCCAAGACCGACTCGAGCTGCTTGTCTTGGGCATCGAGCATGCTCTGACGAAACTCGGCTGCCTTGCGCTGGATCGGTTCTCGCAAGGGCTCAAAGGCGCTCGGGTCGGCGTCCTGGGTAGCAAACTGCCATAGCTGTTCATAAGCATCGACGGACTTCAAGGCGTCCTGGCTGACGAAATGGAGCTGTGCCCAGAGCCTCTCGAGTGTTTTTGTCTGCTGCTCATCGAGCATCAGATTCCTGAGCATGTCGTCCTCTCGAAAAAAGAGCGTCAGCGTGACGACCTCGTCGACCGGAACAATCTTGGTGTAACACAGGGCGATTGGGAAAATCGCCCGGAATCGGTCAAAGGATTCCTGCGTGCGTGTTTGGGCCTCGCCGCTTTGCGAGACCAACACGGGCGAGGAGACGAGCAACTGACGTGAAACATTCGTCCAATTCGGATCCTTGGCCACCACGTCGGTCTTGGGAATCGGTGCAGAGCCTTGTTCTGGCTTGCGGTCGCTCAAGGCGACTTGGACACTTCCGTTTTTCCCGGCCAGAGGATGCAGGGAAACCGATGCGACCAGCTCGGCACCCGCGGCGATGCTAGCCGGGAGCCGAATCGCAAGAACTTCTGGGGCTTGGACCAAGGCCTCATTGTCGGCGAGCTTGCTCTCTCCGACACTCTTGGCGAACATCGATGCACTCCATCCGTAAGCCATGGACTGCGATGGGGCATCATCCGCATTGGAATTGACATTTGGATTTTCATCGGGATTTGGCTGAGCATTCGATGCGATAGCCGCGAGGAACAGCGGGCCGGACGCGGACAAAAGCCGCCGCACGAGAATCGCATCGGGCTCGTCGGATGCCGCCCCTGTAGGTTCGAGGAGCCGCTTTTGAAGACTTGCAATGAGATCCCTGCGCACCGAAGCTTGTGGTTCGTTGAACCATTTGGCCAAAAGACTCTCCGGAGGAATCAATCCGCTTTGGTTGGAAAGCTTGCTACCCAAAGCCGGCTCGGTGAAGAACTCCCAGACCCCTGGACGGCCCTTGGAGTCTGCATGCGGGTTGCCTGCAAGGATGTTCGGATGCAGGTCCTGAGACAGGTTCCATGTCTCTTCGGGAGAGTCCGCTGTCTGCACAGCAGTGATGGTAAGGTCGATCGTCGTCAGATCGCACGAGTGATTCGAGTCGCGGGGTTCTATCACCAGCACGATCTGGTCGTTGGGTCGGACGCGTAGTGATTTGTGAGGCCCGATCGGGACATCGTTGGCCCCAGCCGAGAAACCCGACGAGAGGACTTGGTGGAGCGAACCTCGACGGAGTTCCAACCGCCAAGCGACTCCGTTGCCGCACTCGGTATGCGCGTGCCTGACGAGAGCCTGGCAATCGATCCTCTGAGCCGCTGGGGCTATCCATGAGGTGCAGATCGATCGCGAAGGAGATGGATGGACCGCAATGCTCTTGGGTGGCATGTTGCCAGGGATCCGGACATGTTGGTCCGAAGAGTTTGCGACAATGCTCAAGGCTTCTTCGGCGAACCAACCGGTGACGAACGCATAGCCGGACATGCTGTCTGACTTGTTGACCAACCGCCTGCGATCCGCGTTGGCAGTATTCGATGGGCTGGCAGTCGATGGGCCGGCATGATCCGAGAGCCCCAGCGTGCTAGCCCAAGCCTTCATCAAAGCCGGTGGAGTCTGGCTCTGGGCGGCCAGCTCATCGAGCGAGCGGCCTTGGGAATCCTCCAACCAGGCGTCCAGGGCCGAGAGGATCGGTTGGGTTTGTTTCACCCACAGATCCTGCTGAGTGCGAAGCGTTCGCACAAAAGTATCCAGCCCTCGCAGTGGCAAATCGGGTCGACCCGGTGCGACGAGCCTGGGATTGGCGATCACGACCGCGTCGTCTTGGCTGCCATCCCCGGCATCGGAGACTTGCAAATACAAGGTCACATCCTCACCAGGGAGGTCTTTGGGGATGGCAAGTCGGAGTTCTTGTTGATTGCGGATCGGGTTGATTGGTTCCTGCCAAGCCTTTGGCCCATCCCGCTTGCCGATATGTCCGACGCTCGAGAATTTCCAAAGTGCTTTTTGCCAGGAGAGGACCTCGGCGATCAGTGCCTCAGGGGACTCGATCGAGGTGGCTTGCCACCTCTTTTGGATCGTCGATAAGAGGCCTTTGGAATTCGAGTCATTGAGCTGTGCCCAGAGGGTCCGCAGGTACTTGGCATTGAGCCCCTTGGAATGGGCGATCGACTCGAGGGTCTGCGCGGCATCTTGCGAGCTACCTTTCAAGGCATCACGGACTTTCAAGGAGGCGACCAGATACTTTTCGACCGGCAGTCTGCCACCTTGGTTGGTTTCAAAGACGATGCCTTGGAGGTTGACCGTCGCGCCGCCGGATTGATCGCTGAAGGGGGCATAGAAGCGTCGGATTTCATCCAAAGTGGAGTTGGTCATGTCCGATTGGGATGGATTGTTTGCAAAGGTGATCCCATCGGGCACCAGGACCACGTGCTGGGCAACCGACTTGGCCGCATCGAGGTATTTGCGGACCAGCGAGGGAGACATGACCAAGGCGGCTCCGGTGTTCGAGAAACCTTCGCCTGCGGCGCTGTCGGCTGGGAATTCTTTGGCCGGTTGAATTTCCGTCAGGTTCGTAAGATCCCGGATCGTGTTGGTGTACTCGGCGTTGTTGAGTCGTCTAAGGAGGACCGGACCTGGATCGCCCGCGTAGCGTTCGGCTTGGAGGGTCAGCCAAGCTTCCATCCATCGGATTGCATTTTGGCGATCTTCGGCCGTGGGCTGAGGCTCCTCGGGGGGAGGCATCTGCTGGGTTTGGAACTGTTCTAGGACTCGCTGGATGCTTCGCGTTTCGCGTTGGACGTGGTCCCAGTTAGACCACTGCGTCAGATCCACCTCGGCTTCCGTGCGCTGGTCATTGTGGCATTTGCTGCAATGCTTCTGAACAATGCTTTGCACCGAAGTCTGAAAGGTTTTTTGAAGCTCCGAGGAACGGGAATCGACCGCTTGCGTATTTTGTGCAAGGCTTGGCACGATAAGCCAATGGGTAACCAGCAGGAGTGCGATCCAAGATTTGGCGACAGAAGCGACAGAATAGGGACGCATAATAGATGGTGGGATTGGCCGAAGGGCAGAGAGTTAGGGGCAGAGAGTTGGAGGGAGAGTTGGGGCAAACCAGGTAGTTTGGGATGGACCTGGAATAGCTAAATGATAGTCGATTGGTCCGGAGAGTGCACGAGATCAAATTCGCGGCGATTTTTTCGTGCAAAATGGGCTTTCGCTGGTTGGGCGGGAATTGGTACAGGTTCCTCAGAGTTGAATTGGGTAAGTTCACAGGAACCGTTCCATGCATGCAGGAACCCGAAAAACTGTTCTGTCGCGACCGTTGTTGTTGTGGGTTTTGCTATGCATGATACCCAACAGCTTAGGATGCCAGCAGTGGCCTGGGAACCATGCGATGCGCCAGTATCAAATCGAGAGCGAGCGATTGCTCTCGGAGTTTCGGAGCCAGAAAAAGCGGGCCGAAGATCTCGAACAACGCAATGTTCAACTCGAACGCCGCTTGGGAGAAAGCGAGCGGGAGATAGCCAAACTGCAAGGCCGCAATCCAAGCTCTCGCATGGCGGCCGTTCCGGGTAGCGGTTCGATTACAGGTGGCGGTTTACCCGATGCTCGTCCGGGGACCTCAGGCCGCCTCTCATCGGGCAATCCATCAATCGGTCCGAGTGACCCCCGAAACTCGAATCAGTGGCGACCGATCCCTGGTCGCTAGAGGCCGAAGCCTGGCGGCGAGGTGCGGCTGTTGTGAGGCGACAAGCGCGAGCGTCGGGTGATTTGACTAGCCCCCAGCGAACATTTGTCTGGGGCCCAATTAGGTCTACCAACAGGCAACATCTGTTTGCAGGTGGTTGCATCCCGATCGACCCTGCAAGAAGGGGATGTGGCTGTGTACTGGCAATCACCCGCGACTTGCGCCATGCGGCTCACGGCTGACGCCTGGCGGCGACGTGCGGCTGTTGTGAGCCGACAAGCGCAAGCGTCGGGTGATTTGATTAGCCCC
>Ga0209598_10004501_pt1 | contig 10235 bp, 6 predicted proteins | sample M_140807_EF_Meta_FD_187317 | JGI IMG/M metagenome (GOLD analysis project Ga0209598, IMG submission 187317) | Freshwater microbial communities from Lake Montjoie, Canada to study carbon cycling - M_140807_EF_MetaG (SPAdes) (version 2) | ecosystem: Environmental > Aquatic > Freshwater > Lake... | reverse complement strand
GCCCTCATGTGTGGGGGACGCTAGTGGTACTGCAGTCGCATAAAAGTCGTTCATCCACTCAATGAGTGCATCGAGATCGTCTGGATTTGCGACACTTATTGTTTTTGCGCCTTCAATGGTGCGCTTGGCCATTCCGGTGAGTACGCCGCCCGGTCCTAATTCGATAAAGCCACGCACACCCAGTTCGCCAAGCGTAAGAAGGCAATGCTTCCAGCGAACAGGAGACGACAATTGAGCCGACAACAATGACGCCCACTCAGATCCGTGGTCGTGGGCGAGCGCATCAACATTGGAGATCACGGGTACTTCTGTATCGCGAGGGCTAGCCGATGCGATGGCATCGCGAAGTCGGTCGCGTGCACTCGACATATAAGGAGTGTGAAACGCGCCTGACACTGGAAGTGACATCACCCGTTTTGCTCCGAGTGTTTTTGCTTGCTCTGTCGCTTTAGCGACACCTTCAAGAGAACCAGCAATCACAACTTGGCCTGGTGCGTTGAAATTGGCAACCCACACATCGGCATCTGCCAACCGACATGCAATCTCAACTTGCTCGTCGTCAAGCCCGAGTACTGCAGCCATCGTTCCTGGTTGAGCAATTCCGGCTTCGTGCATTGCTGACGATCGTTCTGCAACAAGTCGCAAGCCGTCGTCAAATCGAAGTGCGCCAGTGGCAACGAGCGCGGTGTATTCGCCAAGACTGTGTCCGGCACAAAAACTCGGCTCGATTCCTGTGCGCTCAACTGCATCGAGCACCATGAGCGACATAACAAATGTTGTTAATTGGGCATTACGAGTGTCTTTGAGTTCTTCGGCATCTGCGTCGAGCAGCAGGGCAGCCACATCTCGACCGACCACTTCGGAGGCCTCGCCAACTAACTCCCAACTTTCATGGTCGACCCATGCAGCGCCCATGCCTGTGCGCTGTGATCCTTGACCTGGAAATGTGAAAGCGAGCATGAAGTACGTAACCCCGTTGATTTGCTGTGTTGTCGGCTGCTTTTGGTGACTGGGCCAGAATCTGATCCAGTGTCTGGACCAATGTCTGAACCAGTGTCTACAGCATTGCTAGTACTACAGCGTAGAACTTGTCGCGGGTAGGTACGATGTTCCCTCGCAGTAAGCCAATTAAACAAACACTTCACTCGGGCCCGAGTGGCGGAATGGCAGACGCGACGGACTCAAAATCCGTTGTCTGAAAGGGCGTGTGGGTTCGACTCCCACCTCGGGCACCAAATTCATGGACACTCCTACACTCATCGATGTGGCAAATAGAGGCATCAACAGTCGTCTCACCGAGAGGCGTCTGCGTCGCGGCACGCAGTCACTGAGCGCGTTGCGCAATGAACTGAGTGTGGTTGAAGAGCAAGTGCAACATTTTGCCGAAGAGGTTCACGATCTTGAAGTGCGAGCACTCGTGTCTGAGACTCCACTGGCAGATGCCGAGTCGCGTGATGCGATGCGCCACATGCAGGCCATGACAAAACATCGCGATCATTTGCGCAGTGCGATTGTTGATCTCGAAATCCGTCAAGATGACCTACTCGACAGACTTGGGCGATAGACCAGTTTTGTTATGAACACGAGTATTCAAAAAACACGAATTGTGATCGCTGAAGACGAAGCAATTATTCGGCTTGACTTGCGGGAAACTTTGGAAGAAGAGGGTTACCAGGTAGTTGCAGACACTGGTCGTGGCGACACCGCAATCGAACTCGTGCGACAGCATCTTCCTGATGTTGCAATATTTGACATCAAGATGCCTGGTCTTGACGGACTAGATGCCGCTCGCGTTGTGAGTGCAGAGAAACTGTGCCCGGTTGTAATGCTGACGGCATTTAGTCAGCGTGAAGTGATCGAGCAAGCCCGTGACGCGGGTGCGCTTGCATATCTTGTCAAGCCTTTTCAAAAGACAGATCTTGTGCCAGCGATAGAGCTTGCGATCGGTCGATTTCTCGAGATGAAGACATTGAGTGGGGAACGAGATGCACTTGGCGAGCAACTCGAACTACGCAAGTTGCTGGACCGAGCAAAGGGATTGTTGATTGACAAGTACTCAATGACAGAACAATCCGCTTTTGATTTCATCCAAAAGAATGCGATGTCTACGCGAGCCAAGATGGTGGACGTGGCCAACCAGATTCTGAGCGGACACATCACTCCATAGTTGTCGGTTATCGTCGTGGCATGAACCAGGCGGGTTTCTTATGCAGTTGATGGTGCTGGACGGCAACTCGCTCGCTTACCGTGCCTTCTTTGCACTGCCGACCGATATGACAACGGCGAGCGGACAAGTGACCAATTCGGTGTACGGATTTTGTTCAATGCTCCTGACATTGATGAAGGACCATAAGCCAGATGGCGTGATTGTGGTGTTTGATCGAAAAGAAAAAACCTTTCGTCACGAAGCCGCGCCAGAGTACAAAGCACAACGCGAAGCACAGCCAGACATCTTGTATCAACAAATGGACATCATCAAAGAGATGCTTCAAGTGATGGGTATCGCTGCGATCGATGCTGCCGGTTTTGAAGGTGACGATTTGATTGCCACTATCGCGGAAAAAGCAGAGCAAGCAGGCGAAGACCTGCTGATCGTGACGGGCGACAGAGATACGTATCAACTCGTGCGTGATCCGCATATTCGTGTGCTCTACAACAAGCGCGGAGTGAGCGACTATGCGTTGTATGACGAAGCAGGAATTGTTGAGCGCACCGGTGTGACACCGGCGCAATATTCGCAGTACGCGGCTTTGCGAGGCGATCCGAGCGACAATCTGGATGGCGTGCCGGGTGTTGGAGAAAAGACGGCCGCAAAATTGATGGTGAAGTATCACGACATCGTTTCCGTTTTTGATGCAGCAGAAGATCAAACACCGAAGTTGAAGCAAGGGTTGCTTGAGAGTCGCGAGCGAGTACTGCGCAACGCACAACTGATGGTGCTGCGCCGCGATGCTCCAGTAACGATTGACATCACTCAGACTGCTCCTCGACCAAGAATGGGTGAGCTGAAGACAATGTTTGAGACTCTCGAATTCAAATCGATGTTCGCTCGGGCTAAAACTGTTTTTGGAGACGCTCCGTCAGCAGAAACGAAATCTATGCACAAACCTGTTGGCGATTCGGTTGTTGGGTTGATTGGTGAATCTGTTTTTGAATCTGTAGGTGATTGCATCGCTGCAAAGGTTGAACGTTGCGAAAGTGTTGCGTCTGCAGTTGCGGTGCTTGCCAAGATTGCAAAACTTGATTGCGCCGATATTGGTGTTGGATGGTTTGGTGAGCCTGGGCGTAGCGCATTGGACGGAATTGCGCTCGTTGTCGACGCGGCTGCATCGGCTGTGGCGTGGATCGGTGTCGACGTTTTACAGGACAAGGCGGTGCTCGATGGTTTAGGTGCACTCGCAAAGATTCGCGCACATTATGCAAAGCCGCTACTGAGGTGGCTGATGGATCACGGTGTCGATTTGAGATCGATCACGCTTGATACCGCGATCGCTGCGTACTTGCTCGACCCCAGTGACAATAAGTTTGATATTCAAGAGGTGTTGGGTCGTTATACCAATTTCACCATTCAAGTTGGTGGGGCAGAAGAGTCCGGGCAACTCGATTTTGGTTCGACCAACACAGATAATTCGCAGCGCGTCTGTGACGAAGCGTTAGCGGTTGGTCTGATTTCTGATCCGATTTTGAAGGCTCTCGATACTCAGGGCGTTGCAAAACTGTATGCAGAAGTAGAAATGCCGCTCGTGCGGGTATTGGCGCGAATGGAACGCGATGGCATAGCCGTGGACGTCAAGCAGTTGACTGCTATCAACGAGAACTTGAAGGCGCATGTTGCACGCCTCACATCAGTGTTGCATGAACTTGCTGGCCGTCCGTTCAATATCAATTCTCCGACTCAGTTGCGCGAAATTTTGTTTGAAGAGAAAAAACTTGCACCGGGTAAAAAGACGAAGACGGGTTTCAGCACTGACGCGGCAACATTGGAAAAGATTCGTGATCAGTGGCCCGAATTTATTGACCCGCTTTTGGAGTACCGAGAATTCGAAAAACTTCGGTCAACCTACGGCCAAGGACTTCTTGATTCGGTTGGGGCGGATGGTCGAATACATGCGACTTTCAATCAAACAGTTGCTCGCACTGGCCGACTGTCAAGTGACCAACCGAACTTGCACAACATTCCTGTTCGCTCAGACGAGGGCAAAGTATTTCGCACCGCATTCATTCCGTCGAAGGGTTGCGAGTTTATGGTTGCCGACTATAACCAGATCGAGCTTCGGTGCATAGCGCATCTTGCCAACGACCCAGGTTTGATCGACGCATTTACGCGTGGCATCGATGTGCACAGCGCAACGGCCTCGCGACTATTCAATGTTAAAGAATCTGATGTATCGAGCGAGCAACGCTCTCAATCAAAGATGGTGTCGTACGGACTTGCTTATGGAATGGAGGCTTACGGTCTCAGTCAGCGACTCAGTGTGGGGGTTGGCGAAGCCTCTGGGATTCTTGATGCATATTTTGTTGCGTTCCCCAACGTCAAGCAATACATGGACGACACGGTTGCACAGGCTCGCAAGCGTGGTTACACCGAAACGTTGTTTGGCCGGCGTAGACCGATACCCGAACTCAACAGTAGTAACTTCCGAATTCGCCAAGCAGGAGAGCGTCAGGCAATGAACGCAGGTATTCAGGGTCTTGCCGCCGACATCTTCAAGATCGCTCTAGTGCGCATCAGCGATGCGTTTGAAGCAGCCAACTTAAAGAGCCGCGTGATTCTGCAGGTGCACGATGAAGTGATTATCGAAGCTGTCGCAAGTGAGAAAGCGGTGGTCGAAGAGATCGTGTTGACCCAGATGAAGCAGGCCGCAAGCCTCAAGGTGCCACTCGAGGTGCACAGCGCTTGGGGCACGTCTTGGGCTAGTGCCAAGGGCTAATGCCACAGCCTAGAAACACGGGAAGATCTGCAGAATTGCACTGGTAGCGTGATCCTGCCTTACCGCAGGTAGGGCCGCCTTGAAAGAGGTGCAACCGATCCCATCCACCGAAAGCAAGTACATCATGTCTGATCTTCAATTAATGCAAAGTCCTCCAATGGGCACCTTCGACGCAGAAGGAAATTACACACCGCGCCAAGTCACTGAGCGCGATCTCTCCCAGTCGTTTGCCGATGCAATCAACGGCACGCTTGTCGAACTTAAAGATGGTCAACTCGTCACCGGAACAGTTGTGCGAATTACGCGCGACGAGGTGCTTGTTGAAATTGGTTACAAAACAGAAGGTGTAATCCTCGGTCGCGAGCTTTCAATGCGCGCAGACGTAGATCCAAACACCATCGTCAAGTTGGGCGAGAAGATTGAAACTCTTGTCATCACACTTGAGGACAAAGAAGGTCGATTGTTGTTGTCGAAGAAGCGCGCACAATATGAGCGTGCATGGGGCGACATCGAGAAGGTAAAAGAAGTTGACGGAACCGTTGAAGGTTTGGTCATCGAAGTTGTCAAGGGTGGACTCATTGTCGACATCGGTTTGCGCGGCTTCTTGCCAGCGTCGCTTGTTGAGATGCGTCGTGTTCGTGACCTCGCTCCGTACATCGGTCAGCGCATCACTGCAAAGATCCTCGAGTTGGATCGCACACGTAACAATGTTGTGTTGTCGCGTCGCACATTGCTCGAAGCAAACCAGCGCGGAGAGCGCGACGACTTCTTGGGCAACCTCAAGGTCGGCGAGATCCGCAAGGGTCGCATCTCAAGCGTTGTTGCATTCGGCGCATTCGTCGACTTGGGTGGAATGGACGGACTCATTCACGTTTCCGAATTGTCGTGGAAGCATGTTGACAATCCAAGTGCGGTTGTCACGATTGGCGATGAAGTCACTGTAAAAGTTCTCGAAGTCGACATGGACCGCGAGCGCATCAGTCTTTCGCTCAAGGCCACACAACAAGATCCATGGCAAGAGTTTGCCGGTGGTCACCAAGTTGGTCAGCTCGTTTACGGCCGCGTAACAAAACTTGTTCCATTTGGTGGCTTCGTGCAAGTTGGCGATGGCATTGAAGGCCTCGTGCACATCTCGGAAATGTCCACACATCACGTTGAGGCACCAGAGCAGGTTGTTACTCCGGGCGAAGAGTTGTGGGTCAAGATCATTGATCTCGATCTCGCTCGCCGACGCATCAGCCTTTCGATCAAGCAAGCCGCCGAAGGTGGCGAATTGGCCGAAGAGTATCGCGGTCAGTTCCAAGTCGACGACCAGGGCAACTGGGTTGGCGGCGATGACTCAACACGCGAGGCTGCATGGTCGGAATACTTCGACGCAAGTGCACCAGTTGCGGACGCAACAGCAACAGAGCCAGCTGCACCGGCTGAAGAAGCCCCTGCCGTTTGATCCGAAGTGATGCCACAACTTTGGCCATCACCTGACAGCGTGTAGTTCATGATTCTTGTTGGTCTTACCGGTGGCATTGGCTCTGGTAAGTCAACGGTCTCTCAGATGTTGGCCGATCGTGGCGCAATTATTATTGATGGTGACGCCATCGCACGTGCATTGCAGCGCTCTGGTACTGCAGTCTTTGCAGCGATGGTCGAACGCTTCGGTGATGTTGTGGGTGCTGATGGCGAACTTGATCGAGGAAAAATTGCTTCGTTGGTGTTTTCTGATGCACAAGCGCTTGCTGATCTCAACAAGATTGTGCATCCAGCAATAGGTGTTGAGATGTTGCGACGCATTAGCGAACTGCGAGACACTGATGCGATAGCAATTCTTGATTTTCCTCTATTGGCCGAATCGCCACGTAAAGGACTGTCTGGTGTGATTGTTGTTGACGTCGATCCCGAAATTGCGATTGAACGTGTCGTACGTGATCGCGGCATGAATGCAAGTGACGTGCAGGCTCGCATAGACAAACAGGCATCGCGAAAAGACCGATTGGCGATTGCTGATCGCGTGCTCGATAATTCGGGAACGAAAGATGACTTGCTTCGCCAGGTTGATCAAGCTTGGGAGTGGATTGCGACTTTGCCAAAAGCAGGAGCCGATGCAGGAGAGACTGCGTGACCAAAAAAGATGGAGCGGTTGAAGAAGTCGCTGTCAACAGGTTTGAAGTTGTCTCAGAGTTTCAACCAGCAGGAGATCAACCAGCTGCAATTGCAGCATTAGCAAAAGGCATCAATCGCGGTGATCGATTTCAGACACTTCTCGGTATCACGGGTTCGGGCAAGTCGGCAACAATGGCGTGGACTATTGAAGCCGTGCAAAGACCAACATTGATCTTGGCACCAAACAAAAGCCTCGCTGCGCAGTTGGCGCAAGAGATGAAAGAGTTCTTTCCTAAAAACCGGGTGGAATATTTTGTCAGTTACTACGACTATTACCAACCAGAGGCATACATCCCATCGAGTGACACGTTCATCGAAAAGGATTCAGCGATCAATGATGAGATTGATCGTCTTCGTCACTCGGCAACTGCTGCGTTGTTGACTCGGCGAGACACGATCGTCGTTGCGTCGGTCAGTTGTATTTACGGCATGGGTGATCCAGACGAATACCGCGGTAATTTGCTCGAGTTGCATGTGGGTGTCGACTACGACCAACGGAGCATCTTGAAGCGTCTCGTCGATCTGCAGTATGACCGCAACGATTTAACTCTTGGCAGAGGCAACTTCCGCGTACGCGGTGACACCATCGAAGTGCATCCTGCTTATGACGAAACGGTGACACGTTTTGAGATGTTCGGTGACACGGTCGAACGCATCACCATCGTTGATCCCGTAACAGGTGAGACGTTGCAAGACCTCAAGCAGACGATGGTGTTTCCTGCGACGCACTATGTGGCCGGCAATGAGCGAATGCAACGAGCAATGCTGCAGATCGAAGCAGAGTTGCAACCGCGATTGAAACAATTTGAAAATGAAGGAAAATTGCTTGAAGCGCAACGGTTGAGACAACGCACACAATACGACCTCGAGATGATGGCTGAAGTTGGCTATTGCAATGGCATTGAAAACTATTCGATGCACATTGACGGGCGTGAGCATGGTCAACCGCCGTTTACATTGCTGGATTATTTTCCTGACGACTTCTTGATGGTGATGGACGAAAGTCATGTTTCAATTCCGCAATTGCACGGACAATACGCCGGTGACCAAAATCGTAAGGCGACCTTGATTGAACACGGCTTTCGGTTGCCATCTGCAGCCGATAACAGACCACTGCGTTTTGAAGAGACAATGGAACGAATCAATCAGTGTGTCTTTCTCTCGGCTACTCCTGCACCTTTTGAATTGGGTTTGAGCAGTCAGGTTGTCGAGCAGATTGTGCGACCAACAGGTCTGATTGATCCGGAAGTGATTGTGCGACCCACTAAGGGTCAGATCGACGACATCATTGAGATGGTCAATGGAAGAGTCGCGAACGGCGATCGCGTGTTGATTACCACCCTGACAAAGAAGATGGCCGAAGATTTGAGCGAATACTTAATTGAGCAGGGTCTCAAGGTGCGGTATTTGCACTCCAACATAGACACTGTGCAACGGATCGAGATTCTGCGTGCTCTGCGACTTGGCGAATTTGATGTGTTGGTGGGAATCAACTTGCTACGAGAAGGTCTCGACTTGCCAGAAGTATCGCTGGTGGCAATTTTGGATGCCGACAAGGCCGGGTTCTTGCGCAGCCAAACATCATTGATTCAGATGATCGGACGTGCTGCGCGAAACGTCAATGGGCAAGTGGTGATGTATGCCGACAATCGCACAGCCGCAATGGACAAAGCAATTGGTGAAACGAGCAGGCGTCGTGAAAAACAAATCGCATACAACCTGGAACACGGGATTGATCCTCAAACCATCCGCAAGGCAGTGGGAGACATTTTGTCGATATTGCGGCCCAATGAAGCCAGCAAAGTTCCAAAGCTTGGAGACCGCAAAAATATGGAGCGTGACAAGGTTCTCAATGAACTGAAATCTTTGCCTCAACAAGAACTAGAAGCGCTAATTCTGACGCTGGAAGAGGAAATGACGCTGGCAGCCTCGGAGATGCGTTTTGAATATGCCGCTCGTTTGCGTGATGAAGTGAAAGAATTGAAGCGCGAATTACGCGACGCAAAGTGATGACTTGTAGTCTGCATCCTGATGTCTACTCCCCAGAAGCAGGCTGTTAAGCCAGCAAACAAAAAGCCAGCAAAAGTGCCGGCAAAAGCAAAAGCCAAAGTGAAATCTGCCGTCTTGAATGCAGGTCATATTTCGGTTCGTGGTGCTCGCGAACACAACCTCAAGAATGTCAGCGTAGATCTGCCACGCGATCAACTTGTGGTGTTTACTGGGTTGTCTGGTTCGGGCAAATCCAGTTTGGCATTCGACACCATTTACGCAGAGGGTCAGAGACGCTATGTCGAAAGTTTGAGCTCCTATGCTCGGCAGTTTCTTGGGCAAATGGACAAGCCAGACGTTGACATCATCGAAGGTTTGTCGCCCGCGATTTCGATTGATCAGAAGTCTGGCTCACGAAACCCACGATCGACGGTGGGGACAATTACTGAGGTGTACGACTATTTGCGTTTGTTGTGGGCACGTATCGGTGTGCAACATTGCGCAAATGATGGAACCAAATTGCAGCGCCAAACGCCTCAGCAGATTGTTGATCGCATTCTCGACCTTCCTGAAGGAACTCGTTTTCAGGTTCTTGCACCAGTTATTCGCGGGCGAAAAGGTGAGTACGAAACATTATTGACAGACCTCTCAGCGCAAGGTTTTTCGCGAGCTCGCATTGATGGAGAGGTCGTGGAGATCGCGGAGTTTCTAAAGTCTGATCAGAAACTCGGGCGTTATGAAAACCACACGATCGAGATTGTGGTGGATCGTCTCGTGCGCAAGGCAGGCATACAGCGACGCCTGACAGACAGTCTTGAAACCGCATTGCGTCTCGCAGATGGTGTTGCCGACATTGATATCGATGGTGAGGTCATCACGTTTAGTCAGCATCTCGGTTGCCCAAAATGCGGAGAGAGTTACGAAGAGCTCGCTCCACGCAACTTCTCGTTCAACTCTCCATTTGGCGCATGCGAGACTTGTCTTGGTCTTGGCACACGGTACGAGGTTGATCCCGAGTTGGTCGTGCCAGATGCGGAGTTGGCAATTAATCAGGGTGCGATTGCTCCTTGGCGCTCAGCACACACTCAATATTTCACTCGCATGCTCGAAGCGGTTGCAGACGAGTTTGGTATCGACATGAATCGCAAATGGTCAAAA
>Ga0209598_10004493_pt1 | contig 10241 bp, 5 predicted proteins | sample M_140807_EF_Meta_FD_187317 | JGI IMG/M metagenome (GOLD analysis project Ga0209598, IMG submission 187317) | Freshwater microbial communities from Lake Montjoie, Canada to study carbon cycling - M_140807_EF_MetaG (SPAdes) (version 2) | ecosystem: Environmental > Aquatic > Freshwater > Lake... | reverse complement strand
GAAAAAGTTAACAAATATGCGAGCTTCTGGAACTGATGAATCAGAGCGATTAATTCCAGCAAAGAAATTAAATATGGAAGGTGCTCTTGAATTTTGTCGCGAGGATGAATGTGTTGAAGTAACCCCAGCGGTCGTTCGAATTCGCAAGGTTATTTTGGATGGATCAACTCGGGCTCGAATTACTTCAAAAAATAAGCGAGTAAACGAGAACTCATAACCATTATTGGGTAATAACCCTTAATGTCAGCGCCGGCTTGTTAAATTAAGCCGTGGCCAGCGCAAAAGTGAGCATTGAGTTAAATCTTGTTAGAGCTGGCGCAAATCAGGCCCAGATTTCAAAGCATGAATTAACTAGTGAGCAACTTCAAGTAGTAAATCACCGCGGTTCACAGTTATTAGTTCTGGGAGCGGCTGGCTCTGGTAAAACCAGCACCTTAATTGCTGCGATTTCAAATCGAATTTCGCAAGGTTTTGATCCAAACTCAATATTGGCTATTACTTATGGCAGAGAATCTGCCAGTAAATTGCGAGATCAAATCGCATCAGCAAATCCTGCCCAGCACACAGTTGCTGAACCAATTGCAAGAACCTTTCACTCTTTAGCTTTTATGATTTTAAATGATCCAATTAATTTAGAAGATACAAATGAGAAAAAATATGTCCTACTTTCAGGAGCTGAACAAGATGCACAGATCAGGCAACTATTAGCACTAGATGCAGCTAATCCATCACAAACCTTATGGCCAGCTGATTTAAGTGCAGCCCTAACCACCAGAGGCTTTGCCAAAGAGCTTCGCGAGTTTATTAGCCGTGCTACAGAACGAGGCAGTTCACCGCAGGAGTTAATTACATTTGCTAAGAAGTATGAACAAAGGTACTGGCCTGCGATTTGTCAGTTCTGGGAAAAATATAAAAATGCGATGGCGCTGCGCGATGGCACCACCACTCACTCTTTTAACCGAGTTGACCCGAGTGAATTAATTATTTTAGCTGCAGAAAAACTTGAGAGTAATCAGAAATTACTTGATAAATACCGCAAAATGTTTCAAGTCATATATGTTGATGAATTTCAAGAATCAGATCGCGCACAGCGAAAATTATTAAAACTACTAAGCAATCAAGAGTTGGTGATCTTTGCTGATCCGCAAAGTGCGGTGGGTAGATTTAGAGGAGCAGATCCAGAAAATTTACTCACCGATTTAGAGCAGTTTGGAATAAAAGAGAAGATAACTCTGCATACTAAATTGCGAAAAGATCCTGCCCAACAAAGCGTGCTGCTAAGTAGTGTCAGTGAAGAGGCAAACTTTATTGCCCATCAATTTAGATCAGCTCACTTAATTAATGGGCTCCCTTGGTCTCAAATGGCAGTCATTGTTAGATCCCCTGGCGCGCAAATTGCTGCTTTACAACGAGCCTTTGCAATGAACTCAATTCCAGTTGAAATCGATGCCAGCGCGCTTTCCTTAGCTGATAACCCAGCAATTCGGCCAATAATCACCATCGCACAAATTGCACTAGGCCAGTTAAAACTAACCACTAATAACTGGGATCAAATTGAAGAGTTGTTAAAGAGTGAGTTTGCTGGCGCTGATGCAATATCAATTAGGCAGATGCGAATTACTTTAACTAGAGCGCAAAGTGGCGATCAGGTTAAGAGTTCAACTGAATTGATTTTGGAACACTTGAGTTCACCGAGTACTGATCTGCCCTGGGAACAGTTAACAAGCCTTAAGCGAATTAATGATTTGATTAAAGTGGCAAAAAAGAGCTTAAGCATCTCATCTGATATTTCAGATTTATTGTGGAGTATTTGGAGTAATGGTAAAAATTATGAAGGTGAAGTGATTTCACAAATCTGGCAGCAAACAGCGCTGGCAGGTGGTGTTCGAGGTGGAATAGCTGATCAAAATCTTGATGCAGTAATTACTTTGTTTGAAGTTGCCAGACGTTTTAGTGAGCGCCTACCTGGTGCTAAACCATCCCTCTTTATAGATCAACTTCTTGGCGAGAAAATTCTCTCTGACAGCATTACCGCCACCGCACAGCGCGGTGAAGTTGTGCAAGTAATGACGGTGCATTCAGCCAAAGGTTTAGAGTGGCAATATGTTGCACTTGCTGGAATGCAAGAGGGCAGTTGGCCTAACTTAAAGCAACGTGGATCATTACTTGGCTCTGAGCGATTAGTTGAAATCTTTCGACATGGCATCAGCAACGCTGAGCAACTAGATGCAATCTCAGCAGCTGGGTTAGCAGAGGATGAGAAAAGATTATTAAATGTTGCATTAACGCGGGCTAGCAAGCAGGTATTTATCACCGCAGTTGCACATGAAGATAATCAACCATCTAGATACTTTGAAAAGTTAGCACCGGAAGATATTCAAGTTAGCCAAACTCAAAGATCCATTACTCAACCTGCATTAGTTGCAGCGCTGCGCCGGATGGCCAGTTATGCCAGTGATGATGATTCAAAGTTTGCAGCAAAAGCACTTAAAACACTGGCTAGTAATGGGGTGAGAGCAGCGGACCCAAAAAATTGGGTTGGCATTACACCGACATCAACAGAGCTGCCAGTTGTTAGTGAAAATGAACAATTAAGAATTTCACCTAGCTCACTTGAATCATTTACTGAGTGTGGACTTAAGTGGATGTTAGAACAAAGTGGTGGCAAAGATGCAGATTCAACTGCTCAAGTTCTGGGCTCTGCCATCCATGTGATTGCCGCGCAATTAAAGGATCAACCTTCTCTTACCTTAGATCAACTAGAGGCGAAGTTAAAAGGTGCTTGGTCGTTAATTGATATGAACAAAGGCTGGATAAAAGAGTATGAATACCGCAGAGCAGCGCTCATGTTGCAAAAATTCTATGGTTGGCATCTGAGTAATAAAAATGCATTAATCGGTGTTGAAGAAAAATTTGAATTTAAGTTAGGAAATGCAGTTGTCTCTGGCTCAATAGATCGAGTGGAGTTAACAAGTGAGGGAAAGTATTACATTGTCGATTTGAAAACTGGGGCTACGCCAATTTCTTTTGAAGATGCCCAAAGTAATAAGCAGTTACAAAGCTACCAATTAGCGGTAGTCAATGATGGCTTTGTGAATAAGTTAGAGCATCAAGAGGTGGCTGGGGCGCAATTAATTTTCGTAGGAGATCATAAAGGCAAGGAAGCAAAGCCACGCCCCCAAGATCAAGTTGATGTTAAAGCGGTAAGTAAGGAAATTTCAGAAATTGCTACCGGGATGAGTGATAAGAGTTTTGTTGCAATTATTAATGACCGCTGCCGAAGTTGCGCGGTGAAATCATCTTGTCCGATACAGCCAGCAGGTAAGTCGGTGATTGATTTATGAGCATCAAATACTCCGCGCTAGATATCGCAAAGAAAATTACTGCAGTAGATCCTTCATTTAGAGTGCCAACGCAGGAGCAGATTCCAATTATTGAGTCCCCCCTTGCACCAGCTGTGGTTATTGCAGGTGCTGGTTCTGGCAAAACTGAAACTATGAGCCAACGAGTTTTATTTTTAGTAGCAAACTCAATTATTACTCCAAACCAATTATTGGGTTTAACTTTTACAAGAAAAGCAGCAGGGGAGCTATCAAAGCGAATTAAGTATCGACTTCGCCAACTAAAAAAGGCAGGCCTATTGCTAGATCACTTAGATGAGTCTGAGTTAACAGTTTCTACCTATCATTCATACGCAGGCAAAGTTTTAGCCGATCATGCAATTCGAATCGGTATAGATGCAGATGCTGATCCAATTGGTGAGGCAGCAGCTTGGCAGATTGCATTTGAAGAGGTCACTAGATTTTCTGGAAATGATTTACCAATTAATGGCTCAACTGCATCAGTTGTGCAAGAAGTAATGGATTTATCCACCCAATTGGCAGAAAATGATCGAAGCGCAAATGAAATAATTGATTACACAGAGAAATTACTTTCTAATCTCTCACAATTTAGTGACCGCCAAACTGTGCCAGTAATTGAGTTTAAAGAGGAGTTGCAACAGCGGCTGGCAATCTTGCCGATTGTTGATGCCTTTGATCGCCGGCGAAAAGAAAATGGCCTATTAACATTTAATGATCATATGTCTATTGCTGCCCGGTTGGTCAGTGAAAGTAAGTTAAACCATAGTGATGATATTGGCTTGATTGAGCGAAGCAAATACAAAGTTGTTTTACTTGATGAGTATCAAGATACTTCTTTTAATCAAATTAAGTTCCTATCAAATCTTTATGGAAATGATCATCCAGTAACGGCCGTTGGAGATCCAAATCAGGCTATCTACGGCTGGCGAAGTGCAAGCTCTGAAACTTTGGATACTTTTTCACAATCTTTTAGTAGCAAAGCACTTCGATTTAACCTGTTAACAACTTGGCGAAATGATAATGCGATATTGGACTTGGCAAATGTTGTAATTGATCAAATCTCAACTGAAAAACAAATTGCGAAGTTAACTGCCAGACCAAACGCCAAGACTGGTGAGGTTATTTGCGCTGTTTATGATACGCAAATTCAAGAAGGTCAGGAGATTGCTTCTTACTTTGCAAAACAATGGTTTGATAAAGAAAGAGAGAAATTACCGGCAGATAAGAAGAGCACCTTTGCAGTGTTGGTCAGAAGTAGGTCACAAATTGACTTAATTCAATCGGCCTTTGGTGAGTTAAATATCCCAACCGATGTTGTTGGAGTTGGCGGCTTAATTAACACTCCTGAGGTGGCAGACATTATTGCTCTGCTGCGCACACTAACCATGCCTGAATCTGGAACTGCATTAATGCGCTTACTAACTGGGCCACACCTAAATCTTGGTGCCAGAGATTTAATGGCACTTGGTAGTTTTACTAAATCATTTGCCAGAGCAAATGATTACTCACGAGGTGCTCAACTAAAGCAGGCACTTGAGGAGAACATTGAAATCGCTACTACTGCCGATGAATTTGCCGCCGGCTCAATCATTGAATCACTAGAGCAATTATTGATTTTAACGCCAGCTGAATTAAAGAAATATCAGAAAACTCCAGAGTTCACCGATGAGGGTTTAGCTAGATTAAGAAAATTTGCACTTTCACTTCGCACTCTAAGACGTAATTTAAATGGCTCAATTACTGAGGCAATTTCAGAAGTATCAGAATTTTTATCCCTCGATACTGAAGTTCTAGTAAGAGATGGCTGGCAAAATGGCCGTAAAAACATTGATCGCTTCTTAGATGAAGCAGCAAGATTTCAAAAAAATGGTGGCAGTCTTTTCAACTTCTTGCAGTGGTTAAAGATTGCCCAAGATGCAGAGGGTGGATTAAAACCAGCAGAAGTTGATGTGAGAAGTGACGCGGTTCAGATATTAACTATTCACGCAGCAAAGGGTGCTGAATGGGATTATGTTGCAATTCCAGGGTTAGCTGAGAAGAATTTTCCGAATATTGGTAAAAAGTCAGATAACTGGATAACTAATGCTGGCAGCATTCCAGTCAGCATGCGTGGTGATTATCAACAGCTGCCATCAATTAGCTTTGAGAATTTTTCAACTAATAAGAATTTAAAGGATGGAATTGAAAGTTTTGGCGATCAGTGGAAATCTCGCAAAGCTATGGAGGAGATGCGCCTGGCATATGTTGCAATCACTAGGGCCAAGCAAGGTTTGATATGCACAACCTCACATTTTAGAACTGGTGAAAATGCAGTCGCGCCAAGCAGGCTATTTCAATTATTTGCCAATGCTGCAGTCAATATTGCAGGTGCAAGCGTTATCGCAGATTCAGAGATTCCAGATGGAATAAACCCTATGAAAGAAAATCCAATTACTGCCCCTTGGCCAAAGATAAATTCGGCAGTTTTAAAACTGCAAGAGGTTGCTGCATTAGTTGATTCATCCCAGCCATACACCAAGGAAGAAGTTTCGCAACTAGTTGCAAAATCAAATGATGATGAAAAAATTGGCCTGCTTACAGATTTGCAAATGATAATTAATGAAATTAAAGTAAAAAGTAATAAGCAAGATGTGATCCTACCAACCAGATTATCGGTATCAACCTTGCTTTATCTTGCCAATGATCCAGCAGAGCTCGCCCTTAGATTAAGAAGACCTATGCCAAATCACATTGATAAGTATGCAAGAAGAGGAACAGAGTTTCATCTTTGGCTTGAAAATCATTTCAAGCACCCAGCCTTGATCTCTATGGATGAGTTATTTAATCAAAATTCAACGGTCAGCTCTGATCAAGACGCACCACTAGATAAGTTGCAAGTGGCATGGCTGGCAAGTAATTGGGCCAAGCTGCAACCAATAGATGTTGAGGTTGGTTTTGAAACCATGATTGATGCCACCTTAATTAGAGGAAGAATTGATGCGGTTTATAAGGTTGAGGATGATCACTATGAAGTAGTTGATTGGAAAACTGGCAAGGTTAAATCTGGTGATGATCTTCAGTCAGCCTCAATACAACTTGCGATGTATCGACTTGCCTATGCAAAACTAAAGAATGTTCCAATTGAAAACATTTCTGCTGCTTTTCACTACGTTATGGATAATCAAACCATTAGGCCCGCCGATATTTTAGATGAGCAGGGGTTAATAAATTTAGTAAGTAAGGTGCCGCTTCAGATTTGAAGCATAACTCCAATCGGAATGTGATCAGAGATTCCAGGATTTGTTGATTTAATCTCTTGGTGAATTAGTCGTGAATCTTTTAACAAACCCTTACTGGCCATGATGTAATCAAATTGGATCTTAGGACCCCAACTTGGGTAGGTCGATTGAGATAAAACTGATCTAAATCCACTTAATTTGCTTGGTAAATTTGCAGGCAAATTCAGATCACCCATAAGTACTGATATCCCAGCTAGTTTTTTAAGGAAAGAAGAAATTTTGTTCAACTGGAAGATGTTTACACCGGGCACAAAAGATAAGTGGGTAGTTGCTATTGTGAAACCATTTTCTAGCTCAGCAATGAGTGCAACCCTTGGTTCATCATTAACATATATGAATCGCACCCCTTTGCCGTTATCTTTTGGGATTAGTAGTGGCATACCTATAAGAGATCTGCCTAGCTTTTTAACATAAAGTTTTTTAAAGGGTTGATTAGTGGCAAGTGCTATTCCATAGCTGGCCACATCATTACTTTGATGATTCTCTGAAGTAATAATGGCTTTATTTAAATCCTTAACTGCATGCCATTTTTCACCGGGCGTGCCAATTAAGGTTGGCAGGTATGCCCAGTGTTTCAGCTGCATACTTTCGGCAATTAATTTACTTTGATTAATAAAGCCAGATCTTGATTGAAAATTATCAACTTCTTGCAATGCTAGAAAATCTGGTTGCATTTTATCTGCCACAGTTTTAGCTGCAGTTTCTAACTCCAGTTGCCAGTTTTGAGTGCCAGTTGGTGGGATCTTCTGACCATGCAAAAGATTCCATGAGATCACTCTCATCTTTTGAACGGAGGCGACAACCATGACGACAGGCTAGTAGGGTCGGGTGGTGATGGCGCCTCATAAACCACTAAAACTCCCGTTGGCAGCAGCTGAGGTAGACCGTGCTGCCCACCTGCGAAGTGATGCTACTTATCTAGATTCAGCCTGGCCTGAAGCAGCAGTACTCCTATTTTCAGATGAAAAATTTGCAACTAGCAATAATCAATTACTTTTCACAAATGGTGCAGCACTTGATAAGTATCAAGATCAAAGTGATTACTTCTTAGGAGTTAAGGATGGAAAGCCATTTTTTGTGCGCCACCTAGAAAGTGATCAGGCAAGTGATAATGAATTTAAGACACTTCGCGAAGTCGGTGCATTCTTATCTGCAAGAGATATTGGTTTAGCAGTTCATGCCCAGGGGCTGGCAAATTGGCATAAGAAGCATCCAAGGTGTGCTGTATGCGGGGAAAAATCCTTAGTAGTTTTGGCAGGCTCGGTTCGTAGATGCCCAGCCGATCAAAGTGAACATTATCCGCGAACAGATAGTGCGATTATTGTTTTAGTAAAGGATGAAGCGGATCGAATTTTATTAGGCAGGCAAAAAGTTTGGCCAAAGCATAGATTTTCAACCTTTGCTGGATTTGTTGAACCAGGTGAATCTTTTGAAAATTGTGTAACCAGAGAGGTAATGGAGGAGGCGGGAGTTGAGCTAAGTCAGATCAACTACCTAGGTTCCCAACCTTGGCCATTTCCAGCATCACTAATGATTGCATTTGAAGCCATAACTCATACTCCGCAATTAGCCAGACCCGATGGTGAAGAGATTGAAGAGATTCGTTGGTTCACTCGCTCTGATATGAAAAATGCAATCGCAGATAAATCTTTGATACTTCCTCTTGAAATAAGTGTGGCTCGGCAGATGATTAAGGCCTGGTATGGAAATGATGCGGATAAGGATTTGGTTGGCAATGAATCATGGCGATAGATAATGCTGCAATTTTGGCAGAGCTAGATTCAGATCAACTAGCAGTTGTAAAAGCAATTACTGGTCCTGTCTGCGTAATCGCAGGTGCTGGTACTGGTAAAACTCGAGTAATCACTAACCGAATTGCATATGCAATTAATGCTGGTGTCACTGATCCAACAAAAGTATTAGCACTTACCTTTACCGCCAAAGCAGCTGGTGAAATGCGAGCAAGATTGCGCGCCCTTGGTATTTCAAATGCCAGCGCTAGAACCTTCCACTCAGCTGCGCTCAAGCAACTTCTATATTTTTGGCCGTACGCATTTGGCGGACAATTTCCATCCCTACTAACTACCAAATCTGGCTTTATCAGCCAAGCAATTACCAGAGCTGAGGTGGCAATTCCTGCCCAGGTAAATGCACTTCGAGAGATTGCAAGTGAAATTGAATGGGCAAAGGTTTTAGAGATTTCACCTGAAAATTATCAACAAGAAGCTATTGCAAATAACCGGTTGGTTAGATTGCCAAATAGCAAAGGGGAGTCTGAAAATCTTTCAATGATTGCCCAAGTTTATGAGGCTTATGAATCATTAAAAAAGCAGGAGCGCACCTTAGATTTCGAAGATGTTTTACTGCTAACAGTTGGCATGTTGGAAGAGGATCGCGGAGTACGAGAGCGGGTGCAAGATCAGTATCGATACTTCACCGTGGATGAGTACCAGGACGTATCACCATTGCAACAGCGGTTATTAAATCTTTGGCTGGGAAGTCGGCAAGAAATTTGTGTTGTGGGGGATGCGGCTCAAACTATTTACTCATTTGCTGGGGCTACCTCAAACTTTTTACTTAATTTTCAAAATAGATTTCCAAATGCTCAAGTTTTCCGGCTATCCCGCGGTTATCGATCTACCCCGGAAATTATCAATACCGCAAATGCAATCTTGCGAGCTGCCAATTTAGTTTCAGATCATGGCAGTGAGCTGCAATCTGCAAATGCCCATGGTGAAAAGCCTGCGGTTAATGGATTTAACTCCACGCAAGATGAGATCTTATATGTAGTGGGTGAAGTGGTGAAGAGTATTTCTAATGGCGTGGATTCATCGCAGATCGCAGTTTTGGCCCGAACTAATGCCCAGTTAGATCAAGTTAAGTCAGCTTTAAATAATGCCAGAATCCCAAGTCAGATTAGATCAGGTGAGAGATTTTTTGATCGCACCGATGTGCGAGATGTAATGCGAATTATTCGAAGCGCCTCGGTACTACCTTCTGAAGGTGGTGATTGGTATGCCGATTTAGTTGCAGTTCTTCGCCCATTTGGCGATGCTGATTATGTTGTGGCTTTTTTAAGGTTGGCTGAAAGTATTCAAGAAAATGGTGGCAAAAATATGCGCGCCTTTTTGCGTGAAATTGAGGATCGATCTGAACAAAATAACCCACCAACCTTGCCTGGGGTAACGCTGGCAACTTTGCATGCAGCCAAAGGATTGGAATGGAATCATCTATTTTTAATTGGGGTTTCTGAGGGCGTGCTACCAATGGGTAATGATTTAAATGAAGAGCGACGGCTATTTTATGTTGGTATCACCCGTGCAAAAGAGCGGATTCAAATCACCTATGCCGGCAAGCCCAGCGTATTTCTAGCCCAATTTAATTAAGTTGCATCAAAGATAGGTCATGCTTTACTCTTGCCGAATGGCAAAACTAGTTAATTCACACACAGCAGTTGCACCAATTGCAGCTACTGCTAATTGGTATGCCATCAATCCAGTCACAGCGAAATCTTCATATCGCTCAGATTGGACAAATAAGCGCTCTAATAAGGGTTTTTATACCTTTACATCAGATCGCACCCCTGGGAGCTATATCGGCT